>Ga0209540_10001298_pt1 | contig 19437 bp, 20 predicted proteins | sample BarGraIncu01121A_FD_184501 | JGI IMG/M metagenome (GOLD analysis project Ga0209540, IMG submission 184501) | Arctic peat soil microbial communities from Barrow, Alaska - Barrow Graham LP Incubations 011-21A (SPAdes) (version 2) | ecosystem: Environmental > Terrestrial > Soil > Wetlands > Peat... | reverse complement strand
ACGAAGACGCGCGTCATGGGGCTCACGGCGCCAAGGCTATCTGGATCAGCGGTGAGTGCCGCGGCGCCACTTCGGTCGGCCGTGGATATGCCAGGGGTGCCAGGTGAGGGTCGTGGCCGGTGTCGGTGCCGGATGCGCCGCACCGGTCTCTTGTGAGTAGCTGCCCGGACCCTGCAGGGCTTCCCCCTGGGGCGTCAGCGCGTAGACGGTGGCCTCGGTGGCCCACCTTGCGACGATGTCACCGGCAGGCGCGTTGAGCCGGGACGCCTTCAGGGCCGTGGTCGCGGCCTCCCAGCGCTCATCGTCTGGCTTGACGATGAGCGCGCGAGCAGGCACCGTCACCAGTCGTCCGCCCGTGCTCTTGCTGCGGAAGGTCACCGCGAGGTCCTCGGGAAGCCACGGAAGGCTCTGCTCACCGGGACCGGTGACCACGTATGCCGTGCCGTCCAGCCACACATGCCACGCAGGCCATGCACGGTCGCCGGGGACCTCGATCCACAGCATCCCGGACTTCTTGCCTGCCTCGGACAGAAGAGCACTCAGGTCGGTCACGCCATGAGCCTAGTGCGCACTGGTGGGGCGGGGTGGGGAAGGTCACCGCACCCCGTCGGGGCGAGCCGGCATACGGCTGGATAACCTCGCACCATGACTTCTGTGCCTTCGACGCCCGCACGTCTGCTGCGCTCTCGCCGCTCGAACCTTGCGGTGCCTGGCTCCAGCACCAAGATGATCGACAAGGCCAAGGGTCTTGGCGCCGACCAGGTCTTCCTGGACATCGAGGACGCCGTGGCGCCCTTGGCCAAGCCGGACGCGCGCAGGAACATCGTCGCGGCCCTCAACGAGGGTGGCTGGGGCGATACGATTCGTTGCGTCCGCGTCAACGACTGGACGTCGCAGTGGACATACACGGATGTGGTGGAGGTCGTCGAGGGTGCTGGTGCCAACCTCGACGCCATTATGCTGCCCAAGGTCCAGACGCGTGAGCAGATCGTGGCGCTAGACCTGCTGCTGACCCAGATCGAGAAGTCCACCGGCCTGGAGGTCGGCAGGATCGGCATCGAGGCGCAGATCGAGAACGCCCTCGGCCTGACCAACGTCAACGCCATCGCCGCCGCGAGCCAGCGGGTCGAGACGATCATCTTCGGACCGGCCGACTTCATGGCTTCCATCAACATGAAGAGCCTGGTGGTCGGTGAGCAGCCCCAGGGATACGACGTGGGCGATGCCTACCACCACATCCTCATGTCGCTCCTGATGGCGGCACGCGCCTATGACAAGCAGGCCATCGACGGACCGTACCTGCAGATCAAGGACATCGAGGGGTTCCGGCGGGTGGCTGGGCGATCCGCGGCACTTGGTTTCGATGGCAAGTGGGTCCTGCATCCCGGTCAGGTCGGCCCAGCCAACGAGGTGTTCAGCCCTCGGCAGAGCGACTACGACCACGCCGAGAACATCCTGGACGCCTACGACTTCTTCACCTCAGAGACTGGCGGCAAGAGGGGCGCGGTCATGCTCGGCGACGAGATGATCGACGAGGCCTCGCGCAAGATGGCCTTGGTCATCTCGGCCAAGGGCCGCGCTGCTACCATGAGCCGTCAGCAGAAGTGGGAGAAGCCCACGAGCTGAGTGGGCTGGCAAACCCACCAACTGAGCGGGCGGGGCGTCACTGACCACAACATCACTGAAAGCGTTTGCGGAGCCAGCTCATCTGGGCTCCCGCGTGGGCTGTCCAGTACTCCTCGGTGTGCGCTCCGTCGTCGAAGGTAGCGGCGGCAGAGGGGAGTCCGCGTGCGAAGGCCCGGTTGGCTGCGATGAACAGGTCGTCCCTTCCGCAGTCCAGACGAACCGGTATGCGGGCAAGCTTGCGGCGCGCCTCGAACACGTCGTTGCGGGCGAAGTCCTCGTGGTCGTCGAAGGCGACACTCCAGCTGTCGTCATACGACTCCCACAGTGCCGCGCTGACGGCGACCACGCCGGCGACCCTCCTGGGCCCGAGCTTGCTGGCCATCAGGAGCGCGCCGTACCCGCCCATCGACCACCCGATCAGGCCGATGCGGTCGGTCGCGAGCCCCTTGCCGGCCAGCAGCGGAAGGAGCTCATCGACGACCATGCGGCCGGTGTCGACCCCTGAGCGCCTCGCGTGCCAATAGAAGTCGCCGCCATCGACCGTCGCCACGGCCAGGCCGGTCGGCACGACGTAGCGCTCAAGGTGGAGGCCGTCGAAGGGCCAGTCGGCGTCACCGCCCTGGCCGTGCAGGGCGACCACAAGCGGTTGGGGCGATGTCACGGAGCCCGCGTGGGTGGGCCGGGCCAGCTGCCAGCGCACCTGCTGGCCGGGCCAGAACCTGGAGGAGAAGGTGCCGTCCTGCAGGTCGAAGCGTGTTTGCCCGCGCTCGCCAGAGCCACAGGCGACCAGCCACGGCAGGGCGACGGCGCAGCCCAATACCCTACGCCGGGTGATTCCGGTGCTCATGGTGGGAACCCGCCCCTGTTCACCATCGCGACATGGCCGCGGCCATGACGTCGCCGAAGAGCTCCTCACGAGACGATCATGGTGCCGCAGGACGTTGTATGGCGAGCCCCGTCGGCGCGCGGTCTGTCGTACAGATTCACGCATGGGGCATCTGGCTGCAACCAGGAGGCTCGGGCATACTCGCTGGTAGTTCCCGGAACCCACACGTGAGGGGCGGCATACCGCGATGGCACGCCTGCAGCACACCGAAGGCCTGACCGAGGAGCAGGGCGAGCTGCTCAAGCTGGTGCGCCAGTTCGTCGACGAGCAGATCATTCCGGTTGCCATGGAGCTCGAGCACCAGGACGAGTACCCCACCCAGATCGTCGAGGGCATGAAGGAGATGGGGATCTTCGGCCTGATGATCCCCGAGCAGTACGGCGGCCTGGGTGAGTCGCTGCTGACCTACGCGTTGTGTGTGGAGGAGATCGCTCGCGGCTGGATGAGCGTCAGCGGCATCATCAACACGCACTTCATCGTCGCCTACCTGCTGCTGCAGCACGGCACGGAGGAACAGAAGCAGAGGTACCTGCCCCGAATGGCGACTGGTGAGGTCCGCGGCGCGTTCTCGATGTCCGAGCCGGGCTGCGGTTCCGACGTGGCGGCGATCAAGACCAAGGCCGTGTCCAGCGGCGACGGTGAGTGGACGGTCAACGGTCAGAAGATGTGGCTGACCAACGGCGCGAGCTCGAACCTCGTTGCGGTGCTTGTGAAGACGGACACCGGCGCCGACTCGGTCTACAAGAACATGACGACCTTCCTGGTCGAGAAGGAGCCTGGCTTTGGCGAGACGGCTCCCGGTCTGACCATCCCCGGCAAGATCGAGAAGATGGGCTACAAGGGCGTCGACACGACCGAGCTCATTCTCGACGGCTACGCCACGACGACGAGTCAGATTCTTGGTGGTGAGCCGGGCAAGGGTTTCTACCAGATGATGGACGGCGTCGAGGTGGGCCGGGTCAACGTTGCCGCGCGTGCCTGCGGGGTCGCACTGCGGGCGTTCGAGCTCGGGATCGCCTACGCCCAACAGCGTGAGACCTTCGGCAAGAAGATCGCCGAACACCAGGCGGTGCTGTTCCGCCTGGCCGAGATGGCCACCAAGATCGAGGCCGGTCACCAGATGATGGTTCGGGCCGCGCGCCTCAAGGACTCCGGTGAGCGCAACGATCTTGAGGCCGGCATGGCGAAGTACCTGGCCTCCGAGTACTGCTCCCAGGTGGTCGAGGACTCCTTCCGAATCCACGGCGGCTACGGCTACTCCAAGGAGTATGAGATCGAGCGGCTCTACCGTGAGGCGCCGATGTTGCTCATCGGTGAGGGCACGGCGGACATCCAGCGGATGATCATCGGTCGTCGGCTGCTGGAGAACTATGCTCTGCGCGGCTGAGTTGCGCTTACCGCGTATCGCCGCTGAGCCGAAATGGGCGAGAATGTCTATATGAGCTCCCAGCCGAACATGCCAGGGCGGTCGCGGATTCCGATCGGCGGCCTCATCCTGGCGTATCCAATGTTGCTCGGGTCCTACGACAAGTACGAAGACGCCCAGAAGGCGGTCGACTACCTGTCAGACCACGAGTTCGCCGTCGAGAACTGCATGATCGTCGGGACCGACCTCAGGCAGGTCGAGCGCGTGACAGGGCGGTTGACCCGTGGGCGGGTTGCCTGGGCCGGAGCGTTGTCGGGCATGTGGATGGGGCTGTTCGTCGGGCTCATCTTTGCGTTGTTCGACCCGAACAGCACCACCTTGGCGGTCCTGCTGACCGTGGCTTTCGGTGCGGTCTTCGGCGTCACCTGGGCCCTCCTGGGGTATCTCGCGACCAAGGGTCGGCGGGACTTCACCTCGGTGAGCCAGGTGGTGGCAACGCGCTACGAGGTGCTCGTGGAGCACAAGCTTGCCGAGCAGGGACGCGCGTTGCTGGCGAACATGCAGCCCTTCACGGCCTAGCGGCTTCGCGGTGCCGCAGGGGTGACGGAGAGGTCTGGACGCGCTCAGCCCGTCACTGAGGGGATCGGTGTCGGGCTGAGCGTCGGACTGGCTGGCTGGTCGCCGATTCTCACTCCTACCGCGGACTCAGCTCTTCTGAATTCGGGCGATCCAGGCTTCGACATCGGTCGACGTGCGGGGCATGGCTGCGGAGAGGTTCTCGCAGCCGTCCTGGGTGACCAGCATGTCGTCCTCGATGCGTACTCCGATGCCGCGCAGCTCAGCGGGCACCAGGAGGTCGTCGGCCTTGAAGTAGAGCCCCGGCTCGACGGTGAGGATCATCCCGGGCGACAGCACGGTGCCCATGTACTCCTCGCGATTGGCCAGCGCGCAGTCATGCACGTCCAGGCCCAGGTGGTGGCTGGTGCCGTGGACCATCCAGCGTCGGTGGAAATGTCCGTGGTCCTTGTCCAGCGTGGCTTCGACGTCGATGCCCTCAGGCAGCAGGCCCCAGGCGTGCAGGTACTCGGCAATGACCCGGATCGCGGCATCGTGGACGTCGGAGAACTTCGCGCCTGGCTTGACCGCGGCGATCCCCGCCTGCTGCGCGGCGTAGACGGCGTCGTAGACCTTGCGTTGGGCCCCGGTGAAATGGCCGTTGACCGGCAGCGTCCGCGTGACGTCGGCAGTGAAGAGTGAGTCCACCTCGACGCCCGCATCGAGCAGCAGCAGGTCGCCGTCCGTGATGTCGCCGGTGTTCTTGATCCAGTGCAGGGTGTTGGCGTGGTCACCGGCGGCGCAGATCGAGTCATATCCGATGCCGTTGCCCTGGTGACGGGCGTGCAGACCGAACACACCCTCGACCCAACGTTCGCCGCGGCCGCGCGTGAGCGCCTCCGGCAGGTTCGCGATGACGGCGTCAAAGCCGTTGGCCGTCGCCGCGATGGCGTCACGCATCTGCCCCATCTCCCACTCGTCCTTGACGAGTCGCAGTGTGGACAGGAAGAGTGCGAGCTCGTCGTCGGCATCGTGGACGGCTGGTGACTCGCTGGCCCCATCGGTCCTGGTGACGCTTTCGCGGATGGTGTCAACCGCGGCCGTCAGATCCCGGTCCGCGTCGCGCACGATGCGGATCGCGGTCGTGCCGACGTCTTTGCCCATGCTCTCGGTGAGCTCATCGATGTGCCGCGCTGACAGGGCCAGCTCGGCCTCGATGTCGGCCAGACCGGGGCGGACGCCGACCCAGAACTCGCCGTAGCGGGAGTCCCCGAAGAACTCCTCGGTGTCGCGGCCGGCCAGCGGACGGAAGAACAGGATCGACTCGTGCGAGCCGTCCTCTTGCGGCTCGAGCACCAGGACCGCGTCGGGCTCCCGATCGCTGCCCAGGCCGGTCAGGTGGGCGAAGGCACTGTGCGGGCGGAAGATGTAGTCGCAGTCGTTGCTGCGCACCTTCAGACCACCAGCCGGTATGACGAGCCGTTCACCCGGGAAGGCGGCCGAAACCGCGGCACGGTGCAGCGCGGCATACGGCGCGGCCTGTGCCTGGGCGGGCTTGTCCGTGGATCGGGGAGCCCAGTCGGCGGCGACGAACGCGCGGAACTCGTCGTTGCTGGGGCGGCCGCTGCGATTTGCCTTGCGCTGTTCTTCGCTCATTCTCACATCGTGCCACTGTGCATTCGGCGCTTCGCCACCGCTCTGCGAGAGTGGTCTCGTGTCATTGGCCACTCCCACCCCCAGCTCGCCGCGATCCTCCCGTGTTGCAGGGAGGTCGCTTCGTGAGCGGGCCGGGCATGCTGTGCGGGAGAGCGGCCCACCAACCGACCTGATCTCCCTGTGGCTGGGTGCGGACGGTGTCGACCAGCGAACAGCCCGGGCGGTCATCGACCTTGCCATGCGAGTCGGTGAGACGTTGCTGTCCACCGGCGCCTCGGCCTCCGACGTGGTCGCGACGGTTCTGCGGCTCACCGATGCCTACGGGCTTCGTTCTGTCCATGTCGATGTGACCTTCACATCCATCTCGGTGTCCTACCACCGAGGTCCGGACGCTGATCCGATGACCGTGATGCGCGGCATCAAGGTGCGTTCCACCGATCTGACCCGGCTGGAGCGCCTTCAGGCGCTGGTGCGAGAGATCGCCGAGGAGAAGGTGGAGGTCGACGAGGCCAGGATCCGTTTCCACTCCCTGATCGAGGCGCCGCATCCGTATCGGCGTTGGGTGGTGACAGGTGCCCTGGCCACTGTCGCGGCCGCCGTGGCAGCAATGTTCGGCGGCACGTGGTTCATCATGGCGCTGAGCTTTGTGACCACCGCAGCGGCTGACCGGGTGCAACGTTGGCTGGCTCGCCGGGGGATTGCCGCCTTCTTCACCCAGGTCGTGGGTGGCGCGATCCCGACCGTCGTGGCGGTCGGGTTGCTTGCCGCGATCTCGGCGGGGGTCCCCGGTTTGCAGGCGATCTCGCCCTCTCTGGTCGTTGCCTCAGGCGTCGTGGTGCTGCTCGCAGGGCTGTCCGTGGTCGGGGCCGCCCAGGACGCGATCGACGGCTACTACGTCACTGCGGGCGCGCGGGGCTTCGAGGTCCTGGTGCTGACCCTCGGCATCGTGGTGGGCATCGGTGCCATTCTGGCGATCGCCCAACGCTTCGGCGTCTCGATGCAGTTCACCGCCACCGCGCAGTTGTCCACCAACACCGTGGTTCAGGTGCTCGCCGCGATGGTGGTGTCGGGAGCCTTCGCCGTGTCGGCCTACGCCGGCTCACGCGCTGCCTTCTACTCCACGCTGACCGGAGGTCTGGCCTGGCTGGCCTATCTGGGCGCGATCCACCTCGGCATGGGGCCCGCGGCCGCCAGCTCGTTTGGCGCGCTCACCGCCGGCTTCCTGTCACAGCTGGGCGCCAGCCGCCTGCGGGTCCCGGCGCTCGCGCTGACCATGGCCGGCATCGTGCCCTTGTTGCCCGGGCTGGTGGTCTACCAGGGGCTTTTCGAGATCGTGCGGAGAACGCCGGGTGTGGGGTTGTCGACCGGCGTGACGACACTGCTCGGCGCCGCTGGGATCGGGATGGGACTCGCTGCCGGCGTCAGCATGGGTACGTTCCTGGCCCGACCTCTGCGCGCCGGACTCGATCGTGGCCAGCGACGGGCCCTGCGACGGTCGGTGGGCGACGCCCGCGAGTGACGATGTCGCTGTTTGAGCCCACGACGTAGCGCAGGCGCGTCATCGCACGACGTAGCGCAGGTGCGTCATTGATGGCGCAGTATCGCCGGTGCTCGACCAGTGACGGACCTGCGCCAGGTGGCCAAGACGCGTTCTCAGCTGGCGCGTCGGGCTGAGGCCCGCGCGAGGGCCAGCCGCATCTGACGTTCGACCATTGCCGGTCGGGACAGATCGGCCTACGTCAGTCGGACGAACTCGTAGCCGAGCGCTCGCAGCCGGTCCTCGCGTGACTTCTCGGAGGCCAACGCTTCGCGGCCGTGTGCGTCGGCGTACTTCATCAAGCCATCGAACTCGACGATGATCCGCTCCCGATCCAGCAGGAAGTCGACGCGTCCGACCAACCTGCCGTGTGGGTCGCGGATCTCGACCTGGGGCGTCGGCCGGAAACCGACAGCACTGAGCAGCAGGCGAGTTCGTGACTCCCCGACAGACTCGGATCGCCCGTCAGCCAACCGCACGACCTGGCGCGCATGGGCCACATCACGATGCCGCGAGAGCCTGTCCAGCCAGGTCTGGAGGTCCTGGGGAGTCGTCTTGCCGGCGGCCAGCGCGGCGTCAGCCGCCACGACCCCTGTCTCGATACCGCAGGTCATCGCCGCGCCGAGGATCGCCAGCGCAGGGGTCACGCTGGGTGTCCGGCCGATCAGGCAGCCAGCGCTGGGTCCGTATGCCGTGTGGATGGAGAGCCCGGGACGCCGCCGACTCAGCGAGTCGGCCACTCGCGCAACGTGAATGTGGTCCAAGGGCGCACCGAAGACGGGCAACGACATCAACGTGAGCGCCGAGTAGTGGCTGGCGTAGACCCTGCCGGCGAAGGTGCGCACTACTGCGCGGGTCGCCATCTCGTGCCGGCGCTCCGGCGAGGCAGCCTCGTAGCGAGCGCGGTCGACATACGCGCTGGGTCCCAGTCGCAGTGCCTGGCCTCGGCGCACGAGCTGGCTCAGCGACTGTCGGTGGTAGCCGCAGTCGTAGGCGTCATGAGCCGTGAAAGCACCGAAGTGCGCCGCGTTGAGCGTGGCTAGGAGGTCGTTCATGGTAGGGACAGCATGGCCGGAATGAGGCGAACTTCGTCGTGGTCCTGTGGATAAGTCAGATGTCGCCATGGCAGGGTACGACCTAGCGCAGGGCCGTCATTGATGGCGCAGTGTCGCTGGTGCTCGATCAATGACGGCCCTGCGCCACGTCCAGCGAGTGGTTCATTCGGGCAGTGGTTCACTCGGGCAGTGGGTCGGGCGGGGATCGGGTGGGTGAGTGACGATCGTGAGCTGCCCAGACGTGAGGAAGGGCACGCGGCCCGCCCCTCCCGTCGTTGCGGTCGGTCGGGCACGATAGCGGGTATGCAATTCGGGCGCAGCTACGAAGAGTTCGACGTCGGCGCGGTCTACAAGCACTGGCCCGGGAAGACCGTCACCGAGTACGACGACCATCTGTTCTGTCTGCTGACGATGAACCACCACCCGCTCCACCTGGACTCGCACTATGCCCAGGAGACCACGCAGTTCGGGCAGAACGTGGTGGTCGGCAGCTACATCTACTCGCTGCTGCTGGGCATGAGCGTCGCCGACGTCTCAGGCAAGGCCATTGCCAATCTCGAGGTCGAGTCGCTGCGTCACGTGGCGCCGACCTTTCATGGGGACACCATCTATGGCGAGACCACCGTCCTCGACAAGTGGGAGTCCACGTCCAAGAACGACCGTGGCGTTGTTCAGGTCGAGACCAAGGGCTACAAGCAGGACGGCACGTTGGTATGTATCTTCAGGCGCAAGGTCATGGTCCCCAAGAACAGCTACCTTGAGGCGCGAGGTGGTGAGCACCCCGGGCGCCCGACCTTGGTGGAGCCTCCGGCCACGAGCTGACCCGCGACGGTGTCCTAATCTGGGGCCATGCGCATCGACCTCCACACACACTCCACGGCCAGTGACGGCACTCAGCCACCGGCCGAGGTCGTGTCCAGTGCCGCCGAGGCTGGTCTGGATGTGCTCGCGCTGACCGATCACGACACAACCACGGGCTGGGAAGAAGCCGCCGCCGCCGCAACGCATCACGGGATCGCCCTCGTCCGCGGGATCGAGGTCTCCTGTCAGCATGAGGGCATCAGCATCCACCTGCTCGGTTACCTCCATGACCCCACGTCGCCCGGTCTGCTTTCGGAGCTGGACCGGTCCAGGGAGAGCCGCGAGACTCGGGCTCAACGCATCGTTGACTTGTTGTCCAGGGATCTCCCCCTGAGCTGGGACGAGGTGCTCGAGCAGATCAAGCCGGGTGCCACGGTCGGCCGCCCACACATCGCGGATGCCATGGTGGCAAAGGGGATCGTCGCGTCGCGTGACCTTGCTTTCGCTGACTACCTGTATGACGGGTCGCCCTACTTCGTTGCGCACTATGCACCCGATCCGGTCAAGGCGGTGCGTCTGTTGGGGGAGGCCGGTGGCGTCGCAGTCATGGCGCACCCCTTCGCAAGCAGTCGCGGGTCCGTCGTGGATGACACGGTCATCGAGGCCATGGCGGCAGCTGGAATGGCCGGGCTGGAAGTGCACCATCGGGACCACTCCGGCGACCAGGTGCGTCACGGTCTGGATCTTGCCGCATCGCTGGGCCTGTTCGTCACGGGTTCCTCGGACTACCACGGTGCTGGCAAGCCCAACCTGCTGGGCGAGAACACCACTGATCCCATGGTCCTGCAACGAATCGAGCATCTGGCTACAGGTGTGCAGGTGCTGCGCCCGTGAGCTCCATCTTCGACGAGCAGCTCTTCCTCTCGGTGTTTGTGACGCTGCTGGTGATCATGAACCCGCCCGGGGCCGTGCCGATCTTCCTGGGGTTGACCGGGTCACTGACCCATAGGCAGCGGATAGTCGCGGCGCGGCGTGCCTCGCTGGTGGCTCTGGGAGTGATTGCGGCGTTCGCCGTGTTCGGGCAGCAGATCCTGACCTATCTACACATCAGCCTGCCCGCGCTGCAGGGTGCCGGTGGTCTGCTTCTCCTCCTTGTCGCGCTACAGCTGCTCCTCGGCCAGGAGTCGGGTGTCTCTTCCGACGCGGGGGTCAACGTGGCGTTGGTGCCACTGGGCACGCCATTGCTCGCCGGCCCGGGAGCGATCGTGGCGACGATGTTGGCGGTGCAGGAGGCGGAGGGCTTGGGGGGCTTCCTGGCGGTGGCGGTGGGGCTCCTGGCCGCCATCCTCATCGTATGGCTGTTCCTGCGGTTCGCCGGACAGGTGCACCGGTTGCTGCGAGACAGTGGCACGATCCTGGTCACCAGGATCGCTGGTCTGCTGCTGTCGGCCATCGCCGTGCAGATGGTCGCCAACAGCGTTCGAGCCTTTGTCACCACGGGCAGCTAGCCTGCCCGGGTGAGCGACGCACCGGTGCAGCAGAGGTTCAGCGGTATGCCGCAACGTCTCTACTCCGCCAGCCCCAGCAAGCTGCTGGCCTGGCTCGACTGCCCGCGCCGCTACCGCATGCAGTACCTCGACCGACCCAAGCCTGCTGCCCGGCAACCGCGGGCGCACAGCTCCGTCGGGGTGGCAACGCACAACGCCCTGCGGGACTTCTGGGACCTTCCACCGGTCGAGCGCACTCCGGCGGCGGTGGAGCGGCTGGTGCGTCGGTCGTGGATCGACGTTGGCTTCCGCGATCCCGACCAGTCCGCTGACTGGCGCGCTCGCACGACGAGGCGAGTGACGGAATACCTGCGGGGCCTCGACCGCGACCGACAACCGCTGGGCGTCGAACGTACCGTCTCCCTGCGAACCGAGACGCTGGCCGTGACCGGTCGTCTCGACCGGCTTGATGACCGCGACGGTGAGCTGGTGGTGGTCGACTACAAGACCGGGCGGACGCGGCTCACCGATGACGACGCACGCACCTCCCTGCCCCTGGCGCTGTATGCCGTCGCGGTCGCCGGCATGTTTCGTCGCCCCTGCGAACGGGTCGAGCTTCACCACCTGCCGACGGGAGAGGTGCTCGCGCACGAGCACACCCCGGAGACCCTGCAGCGCAAGGTCGCTGAGGCTGAGTCGATTGCCTCGGACCTGCGCAGGGCCGACGCCGACCATGCCGAGCTTGGGGTTGAGTCGCCGCGCTTCGAGCCGCAGGTCTCTCCGATCTGCATGTGGTGTGACTTCTGGGCGCACTGCCCGGCCGGTCAGCTGGTCGGTCCGGAGAAGTCCGACTGGGCGGGCCTGGAGGATACGGACTGACCGGCGCTTGGCCACATGGAGCAGGTTCGTCATTGATCGAGCATTCCCGATGCTGCGCCATCGATGACGCTCCCTGCGCCAAGTCGAGAGCTGGCTCGGGTTGCGGATACTTGGGCCGTGAGCAGTGGTGGGTTGTCGCTCTGACATCGCCCGCTGACAGACTGTGCCCGAACCCAAGGCCGTTGGAGAGGCGTCAACAGTGACTCAGGCAAGGACCCAGGCAACTCGAAGCCCCGCACAGGATAGGGGTCTCGAACAGGACAAGCGGCCGGTGACTCGTTTGGGCACGATCGTGGCCGTGGCCAACCAGAAGGGCGGGGTGGCCAAGACGACGTCGGTTGCCTCGCTCGGGGCGGCGTTCGCCGAGCTCGGCAAGAGGGTGCTGCTCGTCGACCTCGATGCGCAGGCCTGCCTGACCTTCAGCCTCGGAGTCGACCCGGATGCGGTCGAGGTGAGTATCAACGAGGTGCTGGTCGGACGAGGTGTCTCGGCGCGGGACGCCATCGTGGCGTGCACGGACGGTGTCGACCTGATCCCGAGTGTGATCGAGCTTGCGGGGGCCGAGGCGCAGCTGCTGTCGCGGCCCGGTCGTGAGTACGTGCTGCGCTCGGTCCTGGAGCCGTTGCGGCACGACTACGACGTGATCCTGGTGGACTGCTCGCCGTCGCTGGGTGTGCTGACTCTCAACGCGCTCACCGCATCGCAGTGGGTGATCATCCCGATGGTGTGCGAGATGCTCAGCCACCGTGGGGTCGGACAGCTGCTCGACACCGTCACCGACGTGAAGAACATCCTTAACCCCGCGCTCGAGGTCCTCGGGATACTGCCCACGCTGTACGACAGCCGTAGCAAGCACACACGGGCCGTGTTGGCCGACGTGGGGGAACGGTACGGCCTGCCGGTACTCAGCCCGCCGATCCCGAGGACGGTGCGGTTCGCCGAAGCGCCGGCGTTGGGTCGCTCGATCCTCGCGACATCACGGTCGTCCAAGGGCGCTGTTGCCTACCGCGAGGTGGCTGCCAGTCTCCTGCCCCGCTTGTAGCCGCTCAGGCGCTGGTCGCGGCTGTTCCAGCAGAGCCACCCTGACCGCCGCGGGTACGGCGACGGTTGCGGCTGCGTCGTGGCATGGCGTCATCGGCGCTCTTGGGGCGGTTGGCGCTCTTGGGGCGATCTGCCGGTGGACGCTCGCGACCCTCGGACGAGTGTGTCCCGCGACTGGACGGTCCACCGGAGTGACTGCCACCGCCACGACCAGCTGAGGAATGGCCGCGCTCAGGTGGTCGGCCCCTGTGGTTCTTGCCCGTCTCCCCGAGGTCCTCGACCTTTTCGGCGGCAAGGCCCTCGCGGGTCCGACTGGACTTGGGCAGCCGGCCGGTCGCGTTCGTGGGGATGTTCATCTGCGTGTAGAGATGCTCTGACGACGAGTAGGTCTCTGCCACCTTGGGGATGCCGAGGTTGAGGGCCTTGTCGATCATGGTCCAGCGGTGCAGGTCGTCCCAGTCGACGAACGTCACGGCGACACCGGCGTTGCCCGCACGTGCCGTGCGGCCGATGCGGTGCAGGTAGGTCTTGTCATCTTCGGGGCACTGGTAGTTGATGACGTGCGTGACGTTGTCGACGTCGATGCCACGGGCTGCCACGTCGGTGGCGACCAGCACGTCGACCTTGCCGTTGCGGAATGCACGCATGGCCTGCTCACGGGCCCCCTGGCCGAGGTCCCCGTGGATGGCTGCCGCGGCAAAGCCACGCTCGGCAAGATCGTCGGCGATCTTCGCCGCGGCTCGCTTGGTCCGGCTGAAGATGAGGGTCCGGCCGCGATCCTCGGACTGAAGCATGCGGGCCAGCATCTCAACCTTGTCCATGGCGTGTGCGCGGTAGGCGAACTGCTCCACCGCCTTCACGGTGGCGCCGTCCTGATCCTCGCCCATGGCCCGGATGTGGGTGGGCTGGGTCATGTAGCGACGAGCCAGCGCGACGATGGCGCCCGGCATCGTGGCCGAGAAGAGCATCGTCTGCCGGCTGGCCGGGGTCTGCGCGAGGAGCTTCTCGATGTCCGGAAGGAAGCCGAGGTCGAGCATCTCGTCAGCCTCATCGAGCACGACGCTCTTGACGTAGGAGAGGTCGAGGTAACCCTGCTTGGCGAGGTCGAGAAGCCGGCCCGGCGTGCCGACGACGATCTCGACACCACGCTGGAGCGCCTGGATCTGAGGCTCGAAGGCTCGGCCGCCGTAGATGGTCACGACGCGGACGCCGCGAGCCTTGCCTGCGTGCTCGAGGTCGCCGGAGACCTGAACCGCGAGCTCGCGGGTTGGTGCAACGGCTAGGGCCTGCGGCTTGCCGGCGGTCTTCAGCGTCGCAAACGCCTCGTCCTTGGGACTGACCACGTTCTGGATCATCGGTATGCCGAAACCGAGGGTCTTGCCGGTGCCGGTCTTGGCCTGGCCGATGATGTCGTGGCCGCCAAGGGCAACCGCCAACGTCATCGACTGGATCGGGAATGGGTGGATGATGCCGGCATCCGCCAGTGAGGCGACGATGTCGGGGTGAACGTCGAAGTCGGCGAACGTGCGCTCTTCTACCGCAGGAGCGGCAGGGGTCTTGGCAGCGTCAGGCGCCGTCGTGGGTTCTTCGGTGGTCATGTATATTCTCTCGATCGGGCGAGGGCCACACGCGTGTCCGAGGGTTTCGGCAGGTTGCAGGCCACGCTGCAAAGCGGGCCGATCGGAGTTCTTCGTGGGTGCAGCGCAGTCTCACTGGCTGCTGATTTGTGCCGACCGGGCACCGATGTCAAGACCCAGTCTAGCGGTGAGTGCGACGATGAGCACAACGATGGGCACTATTGTGTGCGTTCATGGACGATCAAGAGCAGCAGAAGCCCCTCGCGGATGGATCCGAAGGCGAGGCTGTCCCGGTCGAGAGCCTCCCGGTGGCGGGCGATCCGCTTGGCGATGACCCCACCTATCGCGCGGCGGTTGTCGACCTTCTCGGAGCGCTGGCCTACGGTGAGTTGACAGCCTTTTCGCGGTTGGCTGCCGACGCCGAGATGGCTCCGAGCCAACCGGCGAAGGCAGCTCTGGCGCGTGTGGCTGTGGCCGAGTTCCAGCACTACGAGGCGTTGGTCAGCCGGCTCACCGAGATGGGTGCCGACCCCGATGCGGCGATGGACCCTTTCATCGCGCCCATCGACGGGTTCCACGACCGCACCAAGCCCAGCGGCTGGCTCGAGGGCGTGGTCAAGGCCTACGTGGGCGATGGCATAGCGACCGATTTCTATCGCGAGATCTCGGCGTACGTGGATCCCTGGACGCAGACTCTGGTTCGTTCGGTGCTCGAGGACGTCGGGCAGGCGGAGTTTGCGGTCAAGGCGGTCCAAGAGGCCATCGAGGCCGACCCCAGGGTGGCTGGACGTCTCGCGTTGTGGGCTCGCCGCTTGGTCGGTGAGGCGTTGTCTCAGTCACAGCGAGTAGCCGTCGAACGCGATGCCTTGGCCAGCCTGCTGGTGGGCGGGATCAACCGTCCCGGTGTCGACCTCGCCGAGATGGGGCGGATGTTCGCCAGGCTCACGGACGAGCACATCCGGCGCATGGGGCGGCTCGGCCTGCGCACCTGATTCCGTGAGGCGTCCGGTTCAGATCGTGCCGAACCCCACTGAGCCCTTCCTGGCCGCTCCGACGTCGACGTAGCCGATCGTGGCCACCGGGACGATCACCCTGCGGCCCGAGTCTTCGACCAGGTTGAGCAGACCGCCCTCGGTCAACGCCGCGGTCACCAGTGCCTCGACCTCATCAGGGGACTGCTTGGACTCAACCACGATCTCGCGCGCGACGTTTTGCACGCCGATCTTGATCTCCACGGGAAAGCCTTTCCTCAGGTCTTGGTGTTCGTCTTGCGTCGAAGGCTAGCTTGCGTCGAAGGTTAACCCGCGGCGGAGCCAGATCCTTCCCGATCGATCTTGGGGAAGCCGCCCAACCCACGCCAGGACAACGTCGCCACCAGTCGGGCCGCCTCGTCGCGGGGAATCGACGAACCTTGCGACAGCCAGAAGCGCGCGCAGATCTGGGCCATGCCCGACAGTGCCATGCCGAGCAGATGCGCCTCGGCGCCAGGTAGGTCGGTGTCCTCCTTGATGACCTCGGCGATGGCCTCGGCGGAGTCCTGCGACATCTTGTCGACTCGTTCGCGGACGGCAGGCTCGTTGGTCAGGTCCGACTCGAAGATCAGGCGGAAGGGTGCGCCGTCACGATCCACGAACTCGAAGTAGGCACCAATGCTTGCCGCGACGCGCTGCTTGTTCTCGGTGGTCGACGCCAGGGCCGCCCGGATCAGATCCAGGAGCTCAGCGGAGTGCTGGTCGAACAATGCCAGGTAGAGATCGAGCTTGCCCGGGAAGTGTTGGTACAGAACGGGTTTGGAGACCCCTGCGCGGTCGGCGATGTCGTCCATGGCTGCGGCGTGGTAGCCGGACTCGACGAATACCTCCTGCGCGGCCTCGAGCAGCTGCGCCCGCCGGGCGGAGCGAGGCAGCCGTATGCTGCGGCCGGGTGTGTCAGAGCGCATCGACACTGGTGATGCCCCTTTCGTTCGGCCGATAGTAACCTCGTCAGCATGGCACTTCCACCACTCGTCGAGCCATCGACACCCCTTTCGGCGCAAGAGATCGAGCGCTACGCCCGGCACGTGCTGATCCCCGATGTGGGCATGGAGGGCCAGCGCCGTCTCAAGAACGCGCGGGTGCTGGTCGTCGGTGCGGGGGGTCTGGGGTCCGCGGCACTGATGTATCTCGCGGCGGCCGGGGTCGGAACCATCGGTGTGGTTGACGCCGACGTGGTGGAGCTGTCGAACCTGCAGCGGCAGGTGGTTCACGGAGTCGCCGACGTCGGCCGGTTGAAGTCCGAGTCCGCCGCGCAGAGGCTGGCAGCGGTCAACCCGTTGGTGCGAGTCGTACGACACGATGTCCGGATCGACTCGGCCAACGCCCTGGAGATCATCGCCGACTATGACCTTGTCCTGGACGGAACAGACAACTTCCCGACCCGATATCTGCTCAACGACGCATGCGTCTTGCTGGGCAAGCCGAACGTCTGGGGTTCGATCTGTCGCTTCGACGGTCAGACCAGCATCTGGTGGGCACAGCATGGCCCCTGCTACCGCTGTGTCTTTCCCGTACCGCCGTCACCTGGTCTGGTGCCGTCCTGCGCCGAGGCCGGGGTGCTCGGGGTTCTCTGCGCGGCCATCGGATCCATTCAGGCGGCCGAGGCGGTGAAGCTCATCATCGGCATCGGGGATCCGCTGGTTGGTCGGTTGTTGGTGCACGACGCCCTGCGTCAGAGCTGGGACACCCTTGCCGTGCACAAGAATCCTGACTGCGTCGTGTGCGGTGAGTGCCCGACCGTCACCGAGCTGGTCGACTACCAAGACTTCTGCGCGGTGACACCTCTGGCAGACGCGGGTTTGCCGGGTTGCTCTGTCCCCTCTGTCCCAGCAGCCGCGGGGGGCGCGGTACCCCAGATCTCGGCCCTCGAGCTGGCTGATCTGCTCTCTGACAAGGATGCCTCCTCGGGCGTCCTGCTGGTCGACGTGCGCGGAAGGAATGAGCGGGCGATCGCCGGCATAGCCGGAGCACAGGCCATCCATCTCGACGAATTCCGTTCTGGGGCAGCGGTTCCGAAGATCTCATTCGACCAGCCGGTGGTCGTCCTCTGCAAGGTCGGCCTTCGCTCGGAGGAGGCCGCACGGATCCTGATCGAGGCCGGGCACCCAGACGTGCGCAGTCTGCAGGGGGGAGTGCTCGCGTGGGTCGACGACGTCGACCCTGCCCAGCCCAGGTACTGAGCCGAGCTGCAACAGGATGCCCGATGACCACACTGGCCCCGAGACGCTCCCGGACTTCGCGGAGGCGGTGCTCGACATCGTTGACCGGATCCCGCCGGGCATGGTCCTTGCCTACGGGGACGTCGCAGAGCTGCTTGGCCAGGGCGGCCCCCGGCAGGTTGGGTCGGCGATGTCCCGCTACGGCTCGTCGGTGACCTGGTGGCGGGTGACCCGTGTGAGTGGTGAGGCACCTCAGGGTCTGCAGGACGAGGCGATCGCGCACTGGCGTGCGGAAGGGACCGCCATGGTGCGGGGGGCGCTCGCCGGGCGGCGGGTGGACATGACACGGGCTCGATGGGATGGCGAGGCGGGCCTGGGCGTCCGGAGAGAGGCGCCCAGCGGGGTGTGGTAAGACATCGTCCGCAAATGAGTACGACAGAACAGGAGGTATCCGGCCCGTTTGGGGTAGTGTCCTTTCCGTAGTTGCTGTGCATCGCACGTCTTGAACGCTTGCGGCCTTTGCCGGGGGTGAGCTTTGTTCCTGTCAGGAGCGGACGACGAACACCGCGACGATCGGCCCCGGCATTCGGGATCGACAAAGCGCTCTTGGAGGAAAATAGTTATGGCAACTGGCACCGTGAAGTGGTTCAACGCTGAAAAGGGCTTCGGCTTCATTGCTCCCGAGGACGGCAGCGCCGACGTGTTCGCGCACTACTCGGCCATCGCCAGCAGCGGATACCGCTCGCTCGATGAGAACCAGAAGGTTGAGTTCGACATCACCCAGGGTCCGAAGGGCCCGCAGGCGGAGAACATCCGCCCGCTCTGATCTGAGCTCACAGAACTGGTTGAACCAACCGAACCTGTTCTGGACCACGAATGCCCTGGCTTTGCAGCCGGGGCATTCGTGCGTTCGGTGCACGTCTGTCAACCGTCTCGCAGCGGTGTCGGTCCGCCGTGATGGAATCTGCCGGTGCTGACGTTGCGAAGGGCCCCCAGCTTGGTGACCGAGGTCCTGAGCCTGGACGACGCACAGGCTGCCGCCGTCGCCTACCGAGCCACCGCCACTCAGGGTCATGACCGTGGGGTGTTGCGCGTCCTGGGCGCTCCAGGCACGGGCAAGACGTCTACCGTCATCGAGATCGTGGTCGACAGGGTCCAGCGTGACGGGATCACGCCCGATCAGTGCCTGGTTCTGACGGCCTCGAGGACCGCCGCCGCTGATCTGCGCGATCGCATCACCGCCCGGATCGGTGGCACCACGATCGAACCGCTCGCCCGGACTCACCAGGCGCTTGGCTTCGGCATCCTGCGCCAGGCCGCTGCCCTGTGCGGCGACGCCAACCCCCGGCTTCTCAGCGGACCCGAGCAGGACGTCATCCTGCGAGAGCTCCTAGCCGGTCACGCCTGCAGCGAGGGCAAGGCTCCGGACTGGCCCGCGCACATGCAGGCCGCGCTCGCCACTAGAGGGTTCCGCACCGAGCTGCGGGATCTGCTCATGCGAGCGGTCGAGCGCGGTCTTGACGCTGACGGTCTCGCGGCTCTGGGACGTGCCCACGATCGATTGGACTGGGTTGCGGCTGCACAGGTTCTGGCCGAGTATGACGAGGTCACGGCCCTGTCGCGTCCGGGTTCCTACGACCCGGCCTCGATCCTGGGCGCGGCTGCCGACCTGCTCGAGTCGGACCCCGAGACGGGTGAGCGCCTGGCTTCGGGTCTGCGCCTGATCGTGGTCGACGACGCCCAGGAGCTCACGCCCGCCGCAGCCCGGCTCCTGCGAG
>Ga0209540_10001297_pt1 | contig 19446 bp, 22 predicted proteins | sample BarGraIncu01121A_FD_184501 | JGI IMG/M metagenome (GOLD analysis project Ga0209540, IMG submission 184501) | Arctic peat soil microbial communities from Barrow, Alaska - Barrow Graham LP Incubations 011-21A (SPAdes) (version 2) | ecosystem: Environmental > Terrestrial > Soil > Wetlands > Peat... | reverse complement strand
ACTCGATATAGTGTTGTTTGAAGCGTTATCACAGTAAACGCCATATCCGTTATCGGCAAGGTTACTTGAGCTCACTTCGCAATTCGTAGCTCCATCAAGATAGATGGCGCGATCGTTTCCGTGAGCGCTGATGTCAGACATAACACATGCTGAATTGTGATCGACGTGAATACCTGAGGCGCCTGTCGCTCCTGTGATTGTCAATCCTTCTATGCGAACGTTCGTGGCTTGCACGACAAACACATCTTTGCTCGGATCTGAAGCGGTGACGACAGTAGATCCAGGACTGGCGGCTTTAATGGTGACTGACTTCGTCACAACTACATTCTCAGAGTAGGTGCCGGCACTAATGGTGATTGTATCGCCGGATTGGGCAGCATTGACCGCTGCAGTAATTGATGTGTATTGACCTCCTGAGCCCACATTTAGTGCGGCGCCATTAACTGAGACAGCGAGTGTGCTTACGATCAAACACGTTACTAAAATGCCTAAAAGAGGAGCCAAAATTTTGCGCATGGTGTGTTATCTCGAGACAGAATCTATGTTCGGAACTTGATATTATTAAACGTCGGATGAAAGATTACTTTGTTAAGGCAAATCTCATTGCGATTAACCTGTTGTATACACCACTGTCACATGAACAAATATAACTCTTACCCCGATTAGGCATCTCAATATAGCTATCAGGTTAAGAAGAAGTACATCCACAAAGAAACATATTAACGTAAAAGAATTTAGAGACAAGAAGAGGCGCTGCCAGAATGCTGCAGCAAGAACTAGTTTAGGCGAAATTAACATGGAAAAAGTGCTGAAAGACGCTGATGATAACCTATACAAGGTAAAGAAGCTACTGGACGAAAGCCACGAGATCGTTGACCGGATTAAGGCTCTTAAAGCCGAAAAAGCACAGCTAAAGCCACTCTGTGGCTCACTTCGCCGTAGAATGATCAGGTGCGGCAAAAAGAACTGCAGGTGCAGGAAAGGACAACTGCACGGCCCTTACAATTATTTTGTGCCCTCAAAATGCCGAGGAAAATGGCAATACATAACCGAAGAGGATATAACAAAAATTGAACAGGGAGTTGCAGACTGGAAAAAACAGAAAAAAATTGATGCCGAGATAAAGGATGTCTTGGCGCGCCTAAAAGAGATAAGACGTGAAATGACAGGGCTTATCCCTGCGACTGAATAATCAACATGGTGATAAAACCTAGTCTTAAGAGGGCCTCCGATCAGTTACTGCAATTTAGCCGATGTTCTTATGCACCAAAAAGTTTAATATTGTGTAAATCGGAGTAAGATCGTGGATCGTGAAATCGTTGTTTCCGTAAGCGTCAGAGCAGTCGGGTATGACAGGGATGCATCAACGCTCGAAATTGAATTCTGTGATTCGAGTGTCTTTCAGTATTCAGAAGTGCCTGAGGAGATCTACAAGGGCCTTATGGATTCTTTAGGCTTAAATCTTGAAAAAACGGACCTTCAATACTTCGCTAAGAATATAAATGGGCATTATAAACGAAAAGTCGTGCGAAGGCCTCGGCTTAACCTCTTTAAAGGCGTTTTTGATACTTAAGCGCAAAACCTGCCGCGATCGATAGGAACTTGAAGTCAGCTAAGATCGCTCTGGATTTGATTGATCATGCTACCCCAGTGCCCGTTTAAGCCAGTCCGATTCAAAACTTCAGCATCTAACGGTCTTTATCTTTTTTAAAAGGGGGAGAACATCTACCGCGGAAAACTGAATGGCAACGTCTCTTTGTGTGTCAGCGCCGAGCAAAATCGCTACCAGTTGCGACACATTAAGCACCGGAGCGACACGTTCAAATTTTTTTTCAAAACGCTTTTGAAGATGGTCAAGGACTGCTTGACAAGCGCCACACATAGTAATAATGACGTCAGGTTCTTCCGCGAGAATGCTTTTTAATTTCAGTAAGGCTATCGATTCTGTGTAGTCGCTCGAGGTAACGAAGTTCGAAAAACCCATTCCACAGCATAGCGATCGTTCAGAATAGTCCAGTAGCGTGCCAGAAAACTCCGCACAGATCTCATCCAATAACGTAGGATACTCCCATGATCCTCCAGTGACTTCGTCATAAAACACTTTTGAATAGTGACAACCGTGATGCGTTGCAATCTTTAAACCTGTAAGAGACAGCGTAGCTCGCTCAATGAGGCTCTCTTTCATTGCATAAAGCACCTCAGCAGCGTGATAGACCGTTACGCCTCCTTTGTACTCATAGTTCACCGCTTTCAACACATTATTTATCACTGCTCGGGTTTTTTCGTCGTTAAGCGCCCCTATACACTCCTTTAGATTTGCATATGAAGTGGGGCACGTACACACGATATTGGTGTACCCTGAATTGTAGGCAAGCGCAAAATTTCTAGCGTTGAGACTGAGATTGACCTCGGGAGGCACCACGCCGCAGTGCACTCCAAACCCGGCGCACGACGACTGGTTCGGATCATCAAAGTAGTCGACGTGCAAAGAATTTAGTATGAACCTAAATGACCGTTCTATGCCTGGATAGAACGTCCCTGCAACACAACTCTTGAACAGGTACAAGCGTTGAGGCAGCTTGGAAGACGTTAAAACGAGTGATTTAGTGGTCGTCGAAAAGCCCTCCTTTGGGCGCCTTTTTTAAGCATTCTTCGTGCATCATTAACGCTTGCGCAGAATGGTCCTCGCATGTGTTCTAATTCACTGTTCTTTCTATATGTTGTTTTAGTGCCTGCGTTTTTGTGTATATATTCATTCTTAAGTAATATTTTGTTAACTAAGATATCGGAGTAAGATTAGGATTCCTTAAGATAAAGTTGGATGTTGAACGCTGCAGCTTGCATAACGCAAAAAAGCTGTTTTTGTGAGACGATTTTACGTCGGTTAGGTTCAGCATTCCCATCAGTTGACATCAAAGCTGAGTTTCTTATCTCATTTATCTTGATAACATCTTTTATCTGAGTAAGATATATAAGCTGCCAAGTCAATGTAATTTACGTGAAAGGTCATGGAAACGCGTAATCACGTCGAGACGATTAAACAGTTGCAAGTGCGCCCGGACGTAGTCCGCGGTGCAACGCGACCAACACACAGCATAATTGTAATGAGTGGGAAGGGTGGCGTTGGCAAGTCAACAATTTCAGCGAATCTTGCGGTGTCGCTTTCGTTAAATGGCTATAACGTTGGGATTTTAGATGCAGATTTGACCAGCCCGAGCGTGCCGCGATTGTTGGGGCTTACTGGAAACATAGAGGTTGAAGAGAACCAGTTGGTTCCAGTATCTTATTCAGACAAGCTCAAAGTGTTATCGACAGGTTTTCTTGTACCATCACCGGATCATGCAATCATTTGGCGGGGTGGCATGAAAATGGGGGCAATTAGACAGTTCATCAACGAGACTAAATGGGGTGCCCTTGACTTTCTTGTCGTAGATTTGCCCCCAGGGACTGGCGATGAGCCTCTTTCGATCGTACAGGAGCTGCAGCCTGATGGCGCTCTAATAGTGACTACGCCGCAAGAAGTTGCCCTTGTTAGTTCGCGCAAGTCTATTGACTTTGCCCGCAAGGTTGAGGTTCCGATAATAGGGATTGTAGAAAATATGAGTGGATACACGTGTCCAACTTGTGGGACACAAGTCGCTATCTTTAAGAGCGGTGGTGGGGAGCGATCCGCGAAGGAACTAGACGTCCCGTTTATCGTTCGTATTCCGCTTGATTCTACAATCTGCGAATCGGGCGATAGTGGCAAACCAATTAGCGAAAATGGTGCGACAGCACCATGTGCGTCAGAAAGTTCGAACCTAATCACACAAAGCGTCTTACGTTTTTATGATGCTAAAGAAAAAGTCAAAACTGAAAACGAAGAAGTAATGAGGTGAAAAAAATGCCTGGTTTAGATAGAACGGGACCTCTCGGGAACGGTGCTCTAAGTGGTCGGAGAGGTGGGAACTGCGGGAGTGGTATTCCATTGAGAAGAGCCTTTTATGGGGATGGACCTATTCGAAGAGGATCTGGAATGGGAGGATTTGGAAGGGGTTTTCGGTGGCAGTACATAGAGACGGGACTGCCACGATGGGTCAGTACGCCTGCAATGGATCCGCCCTTGCAAACAGAAGATAAGGCTGCACTTAAAACAGCGCTCGAACTGGAAGTAAAAGCGTTGGAGGAACAGTTGAACGATGTGAAAGCCTACCTCGAATCGCTAAAACTCGAGACGCGTGATGAAAGCGAAGAGGTCAATTTAGACACGACTTTGGAGCGCAGTGAGTAATGAAAATAATAATCACTGCGCAAGGAAAAGAGTTGACATCGCCCGTAGATCCCCGCTTCGGGCGCTGCGCTTTTTTTATTTTGTGGGACTCAGAAACTCAGCAGCACACAGCGTATATAAACGAAGCAGCGATGGGTTCGGGAGCAGGTATTGGCAGCGCACAATTCGTTATCGATAAAGGCGCTGAAGTGCTTATAACTCGCGAAATCGGCCCTAAGGCCGCACAAGTACTACAGAGCGCTGGTGTTGAGGTACATATGACAACGGCTACAACAGTTCAACAAGCAATAGAGTCGTTTAGCAAAGGAGGCAAAGAATGAGAATCGCCATTGCTACAGAAAACAGGGCAGTATGCCAACACTTTGGACATTGTCCCGAATATACGATATACACGGTTGAGGACAAAGCGATACAAAAAACTGAGGTCATCCCAAACCCCGGTCATAGACCAAATTTTCTGCCAGGTTACTTACATGAACTAGGAGTTGATGTGATTATAGCTGGCGGTATGGGACCGAAAGCGCAGAAGCTCTTTGAAGAGGCAGGCATAGAGGCCATACTTGGCGTAGCAGGGTCGACAGAGCAGGCAGCGGAGCAATACCTCGAAGGAACTCTGGAAGGCGGTGCGAGCACATGTGAGCACGGCAATATCTTTCATGACCTGTGCACTGACAACTGATTTTCTAACTGATGGGATAAACTCGATCTATGATCGTATCAGTCGCGAGTGGCAAGGGTGGCACAGGCAAAACTACTATTGCAGTCAACTTGGCACTTGCGTTGCAACGTGAGAACAACGTTAAATTCTTCGATTGTGATGTGGAAGCACCTAACGCTTATTTGTTTTTAAAGCCCCAGATCACACATTCTGAACCAGTTACGACGGGGTGCCCGACTATCGACGGGATCCGATGCACGTTTTGTGGAAAGTGCGCTGAAGTATGTGCGTTCCACGCGCTTGTTGTTTTAAAGGAGCGCGTATTGCTGTATCCTGAGCTCTGTCACGACTGTGGTGGATGCAAACTCTTTTGCCCGCAGAATGCAATTGGCAAAAAAGAGCGCAAAATTGGAATTATCGAGACAGGTTTCGCGGGCAATATCGCGTTTTTTCAAGGACGCTTAACGCCTGGAGAACCTTTTTCGCCGCCTGTTATCCGGGCGCTCAAGCGCATGGTATCAAACGATGCTATCGTTATTTTAGATGCACCGCCAGGCACTTCGTGTCCCGTTGTTACAACGCTCGAGGGAAGTGATTTTTGTCTGCTCGTGACAGAGCCTACTCCTTATGGGTTACATGATCTGTCCCTTGCTGTTGAACTAGTGCAGAAGCTCGAGATTCGAGCTGGCGTTGTGGTCAATAGGGCGGATATTGGTGATGATAAAGTGGATGCTTATTGTGCAAAAAAAGGACTGCCGGTGTTGATGAGACTTCCTTATGACAAAGAGCTTGCAATAAAGTACGCGCAAGGTGTGTCGGCGGTCGGCGTGCTCCCTGAATATCAACAGAAATTTTTTCAGCTCTACCAAGACATCAATGAGCTAGCGCGATGATGCTCAACTAGTTGTGAGCAGATAAGTGAAAAAATAGAGGCGACGTGAAGACACTGACTATTATAAGCGGGAAAGGTGGCACAGGAAAAACATCTATTGTAGGATCATTTGCGTCACTAGCAAAGAATGCAGTTTTTGCTGATTGTGACGTCGATGCAGCTGACTTGAGCCTTATTACGGATGCACGGATCAAAACGGTACAAGAATTTAAAGCTTCCCAGAAGGCTCGCATTGACGTTGCGAAATGTATTCAATGCGGTGATTGTGAGGACGCTTGCCGTTTCAACGCTATACAAAATTGCAAGGTAGATCATTTTTTGTGTGAAGGGTGCAGGGTTTGTTCGCTGGTTTGTCCACAAGGGGCAATAAGCATAGAGGACGTGTGTTCTGGCCAGCTATTTGTCTCAGACACGCCTTACGGGCCTCTCGTTCATGCAAGGCTTGAACCGGGTGAGGAGAATTCAGGCAAGCTTGTTACGCTCGTTCGGCAAACGGCAGAGCAGATCGCACGTGATCAAGGTTTCGAGTACATTATCGTCGACGGCCCTCCTGGCATCGGGTGTCCTGTAATTGCATCTCTTACAGGTGCAACAGCTAGCCTCATAGTAACAGAGCCAACCCTCTCAGCAATAAGTGACTTAAAAAGGGTGCTATCAGTATGCAATCACTTCAAAGTTCCTGCATTTGTGTGTGTAAATCGTTGTGATTTATACCAAGAAAATGTGAGGCGAATTACGGAATTTTGCCAGCAGGAGGGCGTGGAAATTTTGGGGATGATTCCGTACGATCTGAACGTCGTACGAGCTCTCGTACGGGGAAAGCCGGTAGTTTGTTATACAGAGTCAGCCGCGTCACAACAAATCACAAAGCTTTGGGGTCGACTAGCTGAGAGAGTAACGCTGCTGTAACATAAATCTCTCAGCATAAATCTCATTTGAATAATGCATCGATTTTCTTTCGCGAGCTCCAGCGGTATTACCGTCAGCGTCGTCGCTATTGTTGTCAATATCTTGCTAATGGCAAGCAAAATGGCAGCAGGCATCCTATTTGGCAGTGCGGGTTTAGTTGCAGACGGCGTTCACTCCTTAACAGACATATTTGGGTCCGCAGCGGTTTTAATTGGGTTGCGCGTTTCACTTCGCCCTGCTGACGTCGAGCACCCATACGGCCACTCAAAAGCGGAGTCAATAGCTGAGCTTGTCGTAGCATTTATCATTATCTCAACAGGTTTTCTCATAATATACGAGTCAGCTTCAGCTCTGTTCGCCCAACGTGTGGCATCTGAGTTGTTTATCGGTATCGTTGTTGCGAGCGTGTCAGTTGTTGCAGCTTGGTTTTTGTCTCTATACAAAAAACGCGTCGGAATGAGAATTAAGTCAAGCGCTCTTATCACTGAATCAAAACATTCCATTACCGACGCTTTCTCATCTATAGCAGTCATCTTTGGTCTCGTTTTAACGGGTCTTGGCTATTGGTATATGGATCCAATAATAGGTATTCTGATCTCACTTCTTATCATCAATATGGGTGTGCGCGTTGCTAAGTCATCCGTGGATACGCTCATGGATAGAGAAGGCTCTTTTGAGTTAACAGAGCAAATTCGAAACATCATACAAGGCGTGCCTGAAGTAAAGCAAGTAAATTACGTGCATGCAAGAGGAAGTTGGAGTTATAAAATAGCTGACGTGTCCATATCGGTGCGTCGTAGAACTACTGCGGAAGAGCTTTCAAACATACAGGGAAAAATCGAAGCCGATGTTTTTGAAGATGTTCCAGAGGTTCATCGGGTCAACGTTTCGGTTAGCACTCATACGGATGTCTTGACCATCGCCGTAAGCTCAACTGGTGTTGGTCTAGAAGCTACGATTGCCGATGATTTGGGGATGTGTGAGTATTTTGTAATTGTACGATTTGAAGAAGATCGCATAGATATTGTCGGCTCGTTTGAAAATCTGTTTAAGGAGGTTGAACGAAAAAAGGGCGCTCAAATTGCCGACTTCATGCAGAAGCATGAAGTCGACATAGTCATTACGGGCCATGCAGGTGAGGGTGTGGTGCAGTGGTTGAGAGGGTATGGAATAGACGTTACGATAATTGCCGATTCGACCTATAGTGTCAGAGATGCTATAAAAGCGGCACAGTTAACCACGTCATAGTTATGATTGTGCGTTGGAACACAGACATCTCAGATCACCTTGGTCGCCTCTTGGGGCTGGGTGACCTTTACCACAAGGAAGCGCAAAGCTTCATTCAAGAATTTAGTTCCTATGAACTGCGAAGGGTCGTATAGGTTTGATGCACCTTCGAGATGTCCGAGATGCAAATCAGCTAAACTTGAGTACGATGTCGAGCCGTGGCGTGACTATGATTGATTCCCAAGCCTTATGGCACATATTCATCTGCCGGATGGGGTGTTTTCGCTCCAGTGGGTGATCGTCTGGTGGGCGCTCGCGTTGATCGTGATCGCCATAGCGCTCCTCATCGCACGTCGCCAGAATATCGCCACCCAGCGGCTCGCCACTGCAGGATTGCTCGCTGCCGCATCGTTTGCCATATTTCAGGTGAACATCCCGTTCGCTGGCGGGGTGCATATGAGCCTCACCCCGCTCATCGGCATTCTTGTCGGCCCCTCGATCGGATCGCTAATCGTGTTGATTGTCAATATTCTCAGCGCCGCGATCGGCCATGGAGGGTGGGGGCTGATCGGAGCAAACACCCTTGTGAACGTCAGCGAGGTCGCGAGCGCGTATTACCTCTTCTATTATGCGACCCGCCGTTTTGAGCTCTTTACCCGCGGAGCGGTCGCGGCGTTTGGCGGGTTGCTCGTCGGAAACGTCCTGTCGGTACTCATCATCGTGATTTCGGGAATACAGGGAGCGCCCTTTCGGGAAGTGCGTTGCTCGTGTTCACACTCCAAGTTCCTCTCTTAAACCTAGTCGTGGCCGTGGGCGAAGCGATTTTGACAGGATTTGTTGTGGAGTATTTGGGCAAGGTGCGCCTTGATTTGCTCGCCTTACGAGACGTTGGCAGTGATTGATATGAAGTGGCAATATCTCGTATTGGCGGCCGTCTTCATCAGCGCGGTGGTGGTCTCTCTCTGGACAGCCACGCGAGTCGACATGCACGACATAGAACGAGGACTAACCAATATCTCTGAGAATGAGCATGAGGGCGTTATTGAAGGGGGGAACGCCCCATTGTATATTGCAATAGTCGTAATACTGGTTTTCATCGCCATCGCTGGGTTTATTTTGGCAAAATATCGAGGATGGATGTGAGTCAACAAAGCAGAGGCATTAAAAGGCAACGACGCATACACATCTTGCAGATCATCCTCGTTGGGTGATGAAAGCGAAATAGCCTTCAACCTCTGTTTTTAGGGAGGATTTCACTTATGCGAAATTAGGAATAGCAAAAAAAGACATCGACAGAAGGTATTCATGAAATCAAAAAAATAGCCGGGCAGGTCTCTAAGTCCGCAGAAGTTATTCACGAACTTCCTCCTGGGTTTGTTCTTACGACTCCCAATCCTTCACATGTTTATTCTTTTCAGGATTTAGAAACGAAGATTGTTAAAGATCGGCATCTCAATCAATTGGCAGTGGCTTGGATTGCTGCACGAGCGAAGGCTCGAAACAATGAAGCAGCTCACGAAAAGGCTCGGCGTGTTAAGAAAAACGTGGATGCTCAATCAGACGAGTGGAAACATGTTCAACGAGCGTGCATGACCGAGGTGCAGTATCGACGCTACGATATCGTTTCTTGAAAGTATTTGACCCCACGACAGTAATTGTGCGTTGGCATTCCGAACTACTCCGTACAAAAAACCCGCTGCTAAAAGACATGCCTGCTGATGAGGTTGAACAAACGCTGTCTGCGGCGCTTTGACAGCGAGAAAAGCTTATCTCGCCTCCAGCATTTTAGGGCGTTGCTTTAACCGATTGCTTGCAGCTCTGGGCGATCTTCGATTGCTGCCTCGCAAGCTGTCGGGAAGGACGGCGTAGTTTATGCTTTTGATGTTGATGAAGATTCTATCTCCAGATTAGAAAGAGAGATTGCCGATAGGAAGCTGGTTAACATTGAGGCATCTGTTGTAGACATCACAAAGAAGCTTCCTCTAGCGGATGAAAGCATAAGGTTGGCTTTCATGTCCAATGTGCTGCACGGACTGGTTGCCAACAACGGGACGGATAGCACTCTTAAGGAGATTGCCAGAGTAGCTACATACAATGGAAGGCTGGCTGTTGTAGAATTCAAGAAAAAAGAGTCGCCACATGGTCCGCCTCTTTCAATAAGGCTCAGTCCTGAGGATGTGGAAACTTTAGCCAGCAGGTATAGCTTCTCGCGTGAGAGCGTCCAGGAAGTAGGATCATACCATTATATCATTATTCTCAGGAAAACGTTAATCTTTCACCAATCACAGGCCTTTCATCAGATTGCGCCGATGAAACGTGCGGGCGAACAGCACAAAGACAACGCTAAAGCAGATAAGGGCGGCCCAGTCGAGCAGGAGCGGATCGCAGCGCTGTTTCATACCCTTAGAAAACCCCTCGGCGCGGTCGTCCTTTCTGTCAGCGAGTTCAAACTGCTCCAAGAGCTGATCTGCTCGTTCTTCGACCGCCTTCCGACGCATTCCGTAAAAACGTCCGGCCATCACGACATTCTGCTTAGCCGTCAAATCGGTGTATACGTTGCTCATCTCGGGGATGATGCCCATTTGCATCTTTGCTCCGATCGGGTCTTTTTGTACGTCAATCCCGCCGATGGAGATGTGCCCGGCATCTGGCGTGAGTAGGCCCGTGAGCATTCTGATGGTCGTCGTCTTTCCTGCACCGTTTGGCCCGAGAAACCCGAACAGTTCACCTTCTGGAACACTGAAAGAGATATCTTCTACAGCAGTGATAGCGCCGAATCGCTTTGTTAATCCGTTAACTGCTATAACTTCGTCACGTTCTCTTTCCATCTCGCTCACTAAGTTCAGTGTGTTCAACAAGTCGCGATGAGTCTATGTGAATCGTGCGGCTGCATCATTTCACCGCGCCACTGGACGACCGGGCCGCACTTTATACCCCCGCAATCGCAAAGAGTTGGAAACAACTGAGACGGAGCTGAACGCCATTGCAGCTGCAGCGAATTCGGGCCGAAGAAACCCTAGCGCTGCAATGGGGATCCCTACCGAGTTGTAGACGAGGGCCCATCCGAAGTTTTGCCGAATCGTGCGCATCGTCTTTTTTGAGAGTTGAATGCTGGCAACGACGTCCTCAAGATCAGCCTTTATGAGCGTAATGTCTGAGGCTTCGATTGCGATATCCGTGCCAGTTCCCATACTAATGCCAATATCTGCCTCGGCTAATGCCGCCGCGTCATTGATGCCATCCCCCACCATTGCTACCTTGTGACCCCCCTTCCTGAGTGAAGCTATTTCTGCTACTTTGCCTGCAGGAAGAACCTCGTACCGCACAGTGCCGATTCCAATCCGCTTTGCTACGGCAAGGGCCGCCGTCTGATTGTCTCCAGTGAGCATTGCCGTTTCAATTCCCATATTCTGCAATTCAGCGACGACTCCTGGGGCCTCCTCTCGTACTGTATCAGCAAGCGCGATGCCGCCTTCCAATGTGCTGTCAACCGCGAGCAGCATGACCGTCTTCCCTTCGGCCTCAAGTTCCCGAATCGTCGGTTCGAGGGTAACGTCCACCCCGTGGGCACTCATGAGCATTCGGTTGCCAAGAAGCACCTGCGTGCCGTCCACTGAGGCGATAACCCCTTCACCCATAACTGCCTTAAACTCCCGTGGCTCCGTCGTCTCGATGTGCTGATCTCGGGCGCGTTGGATCACGGCCTGCGCGAGGGGGTGTTCAGACCCCCGTTCCGCGCTTGCGGCAAGGCGGAGGATATCTGTCTCAGTGAGAGGCACGTCGTGGGCATTGCTGCTAACGACATCAGTGACGACGAGCTCCGCCTTCGTAAGCGTTCCTGTCTTGTCAAACACAATAGTGTCGATGTGCTCAGCGCTCTCGAGGTACTCACCGCCCTTGATGAGAATGCCGTTCTCGGCACCCAGCCCTGTGCCAACCATCACCGCGGTGGGCGTTGCGAGGCCCAGTGCACACGGACAGGCAATCACGAGCACGGAAACCGTGCGCAAAAGGGCGAGGTTGAACGGAATTCCGACGAAAGTCGCCGCTGCGAGGGTGAGAAGCGCCGCAGCCACCACGCCCGGAACGAAATAGTTTGAGGCCCTGTCTGCAAATCGCTGAATGGGCGCTTTAGACGTTTGGGCCATCTCGACGAGGTGGACAATCTGCGCGAGCGCCGTTCCCGTTCCGACTTTTGTCGCACGCACCTTTAGGAGCCCTTCGCGGTTGATCGTGGCCCCGATCACCTCATCTCCGGGCTGCTTATCAGCCGGGACAGGTTCTCCGGTCAACATGGACTCGTCAATCGCAGCGTGCCCCTCGATAATGACTCCGTCAACGGGTATTTTCTCGCCCGGGCGCACAATGACAACGTCACCGATTTGGACATCATCTGCGGGTATGCGCGCCTCTACTCCATCCTTAATCACGTTGGCAAATTCTGCCTTGAGATGCAGCAGCGTACGTATGGCTTCGGATGTCCCGCCCTTGGCGCGCGCCTCAAGGTAGCGGCCGAGCAGAACGAATGCAAAGATGAAGACTGATGTATCATAGTAGGTGTCGCCGGGGATGATGAACGTTGCCGCCACGCTGTACGCGAAGGCCGCTAGCGTCCCCATGGAGATAAGGACGTCCATGTTCGCCCCCTTATGCGCAATGGAGATAACTGCCCGCCGGTAGAAGCCGTAGCCGATAATGACCATAACCGGGGTGGTGACAGCAAACTGGAACACGGGATCCATGAAGAAGGCTGGAATGACAGGGACGTAAGGCGCGAGCATTCCGAGCAGAAGGGAAATTCCGAAGATAACGGTGAAGATGAACTGATTGCGATACTGTGTTATCTCACGTCCTCGAAACACCCTCTCCCGGTCGACCAGTTCAGCCTCTGCTCCGAAGGGCGGAACTTCTATAACATCATATCCCGTGCTCCGGATCGTCTGAACAATCTTTTCCAAGGTCGCGACGGACGGATCATAATCAATGACTGCTTGGGCAGTCACGGGGTTGATACTCTCATCGATCACACCGGGGACTTCTTTAAGAGCGTTTTCGATGGTGGTAATGCAAGCAACACAGACAATGCCCGCGATTTCAAGCTCCACTCGTTCAATGTCGACGTCATACCCCACATCTCGTATCGCCTGCACGAGCTGTTTCGGGGCTGTCCGCTTCGGATCATACGTCACCGTTGCGTTTCCCAAAGCAAAGTTGACGTTCGCACTCGTGACGCCCTCTTGGTCCGATAGTTGCTTCTCAATGGTAAGCGCGCACATCGTGCAGGTCATGCCGAGTACTTTGAAAGTGATGGTAGTTTCAGCCATAACGTAGATCCTTTGTTATATGTATTACCCGTCGTGATTTGAATTTGTCGTCAACGCGTTTATTGCCTTATCGCGTTTTTAACTCAGAAAACGTTCAATGCAGAATGTGGCGGCTTGCCGCGTTCCTTCATCCTGAGACCATATATATGCATCATTCTCAATCTACAAGTTACGTAAATTTTCTGATGGTTTGATGGCGGCAGTCCGCCTTGCTAATAAGTAAGCGATAAGCAGAGAGACCGCAAACACAAGAACATTCTTGTCCCAGCGTTGATGCTTCTTGTCGGATTTATCCAGCAGCAAGCACAAGGCACGACGATGATTTTTCTTACAGCACCGTCTGGGTTACTCGCTGCAATAACGTATTTCCAAAGTGGCTACGCGGACTTGAAGATTGCGGCGATTCTTGGCATTAGATTCTTTTTCGGAGCTTTTTTGTCGAAAGTCGCGACAAAAGTGCCCAATACCGTCTTGAAGAAGGTTTTTGGTCTAGCGCGGTTGCTTGTCGCGGCATACTAGCTGTTAAGGAAATAAGCCAAACCGTTTTTCGCTCTCCTATTTTCGGGCAGCGACCGCAGCGGGACAATCGCCTGCGACCGATATGTCCGCTGAGTTAGTGTATTAAACACTAAGAATACATGGTACCGCGAGGTAAAAATGCCAAAAGATCCCGTTTGCAATATGGACGTCAATGAAAAGACGGCAAAGTACGTTAGCGAATACAAGGGCAAAAAGTACTTTTTTTGCGCTCCTGGCTGCAAGGCGATGTTCGACAGAGAGCCGGAGAAATTCGCGTAAGCCCCGAATCGCGCCAAACTGCCAGTCGTACACTTTTTTCTTTATATAAACGTGTTAAATTAACTTATATAGACTTGCTCTACCAGTAAGCAGCCGGCAATCAATCCCTTTAAGAGTGACGATGGAATGGTACGACTTTCGCGGTATAATTGCCATTCGGCGTCGGAATGCCTTTAGGAAGTTAGCCTAACGCATTGGCTAATTCCACCAAGCGCTTATTAGCACTGTCCCTGTAGACGCCGCCGGGATAGCAAAAATATAGTTTATAATGTTTTAGCAATTTCACTGAAGGGTTTGACTCCTCTTATTTCAACTTTCATTGGTCCGAAGAAATCTTTGATGGTTCCTTCATCAGGAGCTTCTATTATGAAATAACCTTTATGATACGCGCCTTCATCTATTGGACAGCTCATGTATGCCCCAACAAGTTGAATGCCCGCACTGCCTATATGTTTCTCTGAAAAAAGTTCTTTTATCATATCTTTTCCAGCTGGCATGGTCATTGGACATTCTGAGGCAAGGTGTGTGTGTTCTGCTACAAATAGCATTTTTAATCACCAATATCATTTTTCTTTCATGCAATTTATTTAAAGTTATCACCTTAAAAAAGACTCGTAAACGGTGCACAGCCCTGACCCTTTAAGTTCTATGCTTGTCGCTGAATGCAATCTAGACGCTTACGGTGCACTGCCAAAATACGAGTTGGAGACAAACGAGTCTGCGAGACTACCTTGGCGTCATTGAGCGCTCATATACTTCGAGACTGAAAGATACAGGAACTGGTGCATCCCCGCTACGTACTTCCAGCCGATTCTGTTCTCGACATACGCCAGCGCCCGCCGAGCGTATTTCTCCCTCGTTTTTCTGTCTGACAGGAGAAGCACGATGTACTCCTTTTGTTGATCCCTGTCACCGCACAATACGGGCTTAAGAATTACCTTCTACACGCTAGTTTGAATAACAATCGAGATCTCGCAATCAAAACTATAACACTTAAATCTTTTACAGCATGTAAAGAATGCGCATGAAACGGACAACGTTGAACGCGATAGTCAATACGATTACTTTTTTCCCCTTGCTCGTCACCGCCATTACGGGGATTATCATTTGGCTCTACTTGCCACGAGGACTCGCACTGGGCGCCCTTGGGACCATAGCAAGCCACCAAACGTTTCTGGGCATTCAGCGGCAAATATGGCTTGACGTGCACACGTATCTCGGGCTGTTGTTCACCGCCCTCGTGGCCACCCATCTAGTCCTTCACTGGTACTACATCAAGCACTTACCCCAACGTTTTGCGGGAACGGCGACTAAGAAAGACCACTCTATGAAACGCTTTTTAGCCCTACTGCTTATAGGAGTAGTAATGGTAGCAGCCGTGATAGCTGCCGTATACGCGTCAAATCCCTCACCATCGAGCACGAATCTTCAACAGAACACTTCAGCAACAGCCTCGACTAACACGGCAAAGACTACGACAACAACGACTATGAAGGCAACAGGGTCGGTTACGCCCACAGCGAGTTTGACGAGCCGCGTAAGCCCGACGCCAACACCCAATCCTTCGCCGACGCCTACAAGCATCAACGGTATTCCGACAAGCATCAACGGCTACGATTATATCTATTATCACAATCTCAACGATCGTTCTACGTGCATTCTGTGCCACCCGAACATGTAAGGGTTACCGGATGCTCACTTCAGCTGTGTTGTTTCGCATTCAACGTTACTTTTTTATGTAGTTTATAAAGGGCCAAAAAAAAGAAATGCATGCTGACCACTTAAAGGTCCTCTGATCTAACATTCCACTGATCCACACGGCGGGTTAGCCGCTAAAGCCACGTTTTCCACGCTGTCTGGCAGTTTCCTCGCTCACCTCATCCTGCCAGCCATTGCGGTGGGTTTCCACCAAGTCGAACTTCGCTGTGTAGGGTTTAATGTCGAGAAGCGGCGTGTCGTCAAGGATATCCACGCTATCGAGGTAGAGGATATTCCCTTCGCGGCGAACCAGTTCCACGATGCTAAGACCAATGGCGTTGGGGCGGTTGGGCGCCCTCGTGGCAAAAACGCCCCGTTCCACGTCTTGGAGAAAAGGCTTCACAATGAGTTTTGCAGATTTAGACCGATTGAGATGGTAGATCAGATAAATATGCGAGAAGCCTTCAAGGTCTCGCAGGCCTTCTTCATATTCGGGAAATATTTCCACCCACCCGCGACAGCCCTTCGCATAAGCCGGTTGGATGGGTGTCTCCTCAGCTATGACGTGCTCGCTATAGATAACACCGATGGTTTTGTATGTGACTTGGCTTTCTGTCATTACTAACACCAGTGCTGTATATTTCATATATCGCAAATGAACATTATTTAATGATTGCGAGGCATTTTAAGGGCACAAAATCGTGATAAAGTCCATGCAACTAACCTACATCGGCATTTGTCTCCGTAGCGACTTAAAATCCGTCGCAGCTAACCACACAGCGGTTTGTAGCTGAGCTAGTTCGCTTTTTAAAAACCGATGTGATCAATGATTACTAGCACTCATCGAGAAGCTTCTTTAATAGATAGGGAAGTTCAGCATCTTTCTTCAAAACATTCGCTCCAATTGACGAACCGTAAATTTATTCAAGAATGCGCCGTGGTTTAGTGTTTTGTTTGCCTCAGCGTTTGTACAGTATTTGTTAACTTTTCATGTTTATACGTCTTCTTAACCCGACTTAGTCGCAAATTATTTTTTGCAGGATAAGACTTAAATCATTTGAGTAAAAGACAGACTAGTTTGGCGAAGTTAATAATTAACATCTCAAAAGCACTGGCAAGTCAGGTTTTGAGCTACATAAGTATCGAGGTGCACAAGTAAGCCCTAGTATAACTTGGAAGTTCTGACGAAACCTGCAAATAGTCCTTATGTGAGACTATGTCGAGAAAAATCAATCCACATGTGGCGCGCTTTCTTCGTGATAACTGCATTATTGAGACAGATGCAGAAGCCCCACACAAAGAGCTCTGGCAAAGATACTGCGAATGGACGCACATAAAGCGTATGCGCCATACCCTATGTCCACAGAGTTTTTATCAAAACTGTAAAAAAGCTGGTTTTGAGCCGGTAAGCGACAGAAATCGTGTGGTTAAGTGGAAAGGCGTTATGCTCAAGCCTATCCCTCTTGAAATGACTAGTTTGTAGGACTGTCAAATGATATTATGGTATTCCTTCCGAATACAACAAGGGGGAAAATATATAGAACAAGTTGCGTTTAGCCATTGAACTTAAAACTGAAGGAGCGTGACTGTGTGCCAAAAGTCCTTTTAAATATTTTTGTGGATTATGAAACCCTAGGAAGGGCGATAAATATCCTTACCGAATAGAGCGTCACGGGGTTTTTCTGCATTGAGTACTCCACGTCACAAAAACGGAGAGTCTTCACTTAGCCGAACTAAAGGTAGCCCAAACTTTTAAGCACGCGCTTTATGTCTACACTATTCGCAAATACGGGATCTCTCAAGACATATGGCTTGATTTCACCCTTAGCCGCAAGATCACGATAGAATCTTCTGACATCTGCCAATTCTTTTAAGTCGGGGGTTATAACAAACATCTCGTCAGTTTCATACGTGCGCCGCTGTTCTCTTTCGGTTATCAACTGTTCTGCCAATTTTTCACCCTCTTTGATGCCTATCATCTCGGTTTTGACAGCTCCGTATTTATGTCCGTACTTCGGCCCTAACTCTTCTATCATGACTTTTGCGATTTCCGCAATTCGGAACAATCGCATCTTCAATATAAAGACTTCACCCCCCCTTGCTAGTTCTCCAACACTTGTAATGAGTTTAAGAGCTTGAGACAACACAATTCCAGGCCTGACCATATCCTCATGGGTTATTGTAACAGGGCCACCCCTCTCTATTTGTCTTCTAAATAAAGGAATCACAGAACCACGAGAACCCAGAACGTTTCCAAATCTGACACTTGCAAATCTCGTTCCGTAGTCCCGACGGTGAACGTTAGCGATCGTAATGAAACGCTCTGCGAGTAGTTTACTTGCTCCGTACACAGTAGTCGGTTGAACCGCTTTGCCCGTACTAGCAAATACTACCTTTTTAACATTCTCGCGTAGGCAGATATCAATAACATTCTCTGTTCCTAAGATGTTCGTTTTGACAGCTTCATAAGGATTGGACTCACACATTGGGAGATTCTTAAGCGCTGCGAGATGAAAAACGAAATCAGCGCCTTCGAAGAGGGGTTCAATCCTTTCTTTATCTCGTATATCCGCAATGAAGGTTGAAAGTCTGCTCGATCGAAGATCTTGCTCCAGATCATATGTAGCGGCCTCGTTATTGTCGATCAATACGACATGTTGAGGGTTGAATTTCAGTAGAGTCCTTACGAGTGCTTCTCCTATTGAACCTGCCCCACCGGTCACTAGCACGGTTTTATTCTTGTAAAATTCAATTATGCCCATATTCTAATGATACGTTCGTTTGTTGCCATGGTTTAAAAATATGGCTTATTAAACTGCAAAAACGTCTTCAAGAAACAAAACTAACAAAGCCGTTAGCTACAATGCAAAAATCGGGTTAAAAAAAAGAAAGGCGGAGTGACGAGCGTCACTCCTTCGTATTTTAGAACTTTCGCCCAGGTGAGACGATTCCTCTCTCACCAGCTGGCTGGAACTCTCGGAGAGCACCGCGCGCAAACTCGGCCCGTGGCTTGCTAAAGTCGAACCACAGGTTGGGGTCAGCGAAGCACACTTTAACAAGTGGGCTCACCGCAAAAGCGTCGCGGCGACCGACGTGCGCTGCCTTGGCTATACCAGCGTAACCGCCCTGGTGACCGACGTTCATGGCGTAGTTCGGATAGTTCGCACCACGGAGCTCGTCTGGCGCACCCTCGTCAGACCTGACGGAGAACGTGTTCGTTGATCCGCACTGGTCTTGCAGGTCGTAGCCGTAGAAGCCGAGTCTGCCCCAAGCATCCTTGTGGAGGAGCATAGAGAGATACCAGGCGCTTAGTCCTGCATTTGAGTTGCCTGTTGCGATAGCGGCTGTTACACCTGAAGCAGCTGCGAGCACCGTTGCCCTCTGTGAACCGCCGAAGTGGTCCTCAAGGGTGGTCGGGTACTTCTCGTATTGCTCGATACCGTATAGCGTAACCTCAGTACCGAGGTCGTTAACGACGTCCATCGTCGCTGGCGCCGCTCCGTCCGCTCCGTACTTCTTGGCGTAGTCGTTGCCGTAGTAGCTGTAGTCGTCGAGGATGTTATCGGTGTATGCTGCAGTTGCGTACTGCGTGAAACCGACACCGCCTGACATGTACGATCCAAGCCATATCTGGTCGTAGAGCATACAGCCAGCAGCGACAACCTCTAAT
>Ga0209540_10001296_pt1 | contig 19459 bp, 18 predicted proteins | sample BarGraIncu01121A_FD_184501 | JGI IMG/M metagenome (GOLD analysis project Ga0209540, IMG submission 184501) | Arctic peat soil microbial communities from Barrow, Alaska - Barrow Graham LP Incubations 011-21A (SPAdes) (version 2) | ecosystem: Environmental > Terrestrial > Soil > Wetlands > Peat... | reverse complement strand
GGCGTTGGCGATGCTTGAATACGCCGACGGCCGGCTTGGGCTGATCCAGGCGACGACCGCGGCCTTCCCCGGCTATCCCGAACGGCTGGAATTCTTCGGCAGCCAGGGCAGCGCGGTCTACCACAAGGGGCAGGCGCGACTGGAATGGCACCTCCTCGATCCGATCGAGGATCGCATCGAGGAGGCCGAGGTGAGCAGCGGCGCTGCGCGCCCCATGGACATCACTGCGGCCGGACATACGGCACTCTTTTGCGATTTCGTCGCCGCCGCGCGCGAGAAACGCTCGCCGCAGGTCGATGGCCACGCAGGCCGCCGGAGCGTCGCCCTGGTGGAGGCGATCTACCGATCAGCCGCGACGGGGAGCACCATCGCGATCGAGTGAGCGAAGGTGCGCGATCGCCCGCTGGGCAGCGGTGTCGGCATCGGGGTGCGGCATAAACTCGCCGGAGACAAAACCGCTGTAGCCGATGCGGGGCAAGACGCCGAGGATGTGCGCAAAATCCAGGTGGCCGGCGCCTGGATACCAACGGTTCGAGTCAGCCACGTGGACATGGAACAACCGGTCGCCGGCCGCGACCAGGCTGGCATCGATGACGGGCTCCTCGATGTTGGCATGGAACGTGTCAAAAAGCAGGCCCAAGTTATCTGCACCCACGCGATCGATGAGTTCCAGCCCCTGGGCCACATTGTTGACCAGCGTCGTCTCATAACGGTTAATCGGCTCCAGCGCAATACGCACGCCGGACTCAGCCGCCGCCGCGCAGCACTCGCGCAACGCTGCAACCGTCCAGGCGATTGCTTGCGCCGGGTTCACCCCCGGCTGGACCAGCCCGCGCAGCAGGCCGATGATGATGGTGGCGTTGAACCGGCACGCCAGCGGAACATGCGCTTTCGTGCGTTCAATGGCGGCCTGCCGGACGACGGGATCGGGATCAGAGTAGGAAAGGTGCTCCTCGCCCCATGCCTGGCCCGTGCCGATGGCGGGAACCGCCAACCCGTGGGCGGCCAAAAGGGCGGCCAACGCCTCACCATCGACGACCTGCGGATCACGGATCGCCAGCTCCACGCCTTCATATCCCCACCCCGCGATCTTTGCCAGGTTACTCTCGAGATTTCCTTTGAATGCAACGGCGTCAAACCGCGCCTGCTGTACTGAAAGGACGACACTGAGTTTCATCCGATTCATAGAGAGCCGTGATCTCCTCAGGAGCCTGCAAATGCCTGCCGCATCCATGCCAGGCAGGAGGCGACGATCGGATCCGGGTTCAGCACGTACAGCATGCCCAACTCGGCCGACACATATCGCGCATAGCCGGTGCACTTGAGCGCGGCGATGAACGGTGCGAAGTCGATGGTGCCTTGCCCCGGGGCCAGGTGCGCATCGGCTGATCCGTCGTTGTCATCCAGGTCGACGTGCCCCAGCAGCAGCCCTAGTTTCGCAACGCCCGCGGCCAGGTCTTCGCCGTTGACGAACAGGTGTCCGGTGTCGAGCAAGATGCCGAGCTGCGGGTCGTTGATCTCGCGCTGCATCCGCAGGCCGTCGTCCAACGTCAGGATCTGGTTGGATTCGAAGCGGTGGGCGGGCTCGATGTAGAGCCGCAGTCCGCTGCCGCGCATGTACTCCAGGATCTCGACGATGCTCCGGCGCAGACAGTCCCAGCCCCGTTCCAGCGGTTGGTCGAGCAAACTCATGCCCGCGCAGACGTGCACCGACGGCGCGCCGAGCAGGAGTGCGTTGTCGACGTTGTCCATGATGTACCGCACGCTGTCTCCGCGCACCTTCTCGTTGGATGAGGCCAACAGCGATGGGTAGCGGAACTGGGCGGGGACGACGTGGCAAACCTCCATCCCATATTCGGCCAGCAGGTCGCGAATCTCCGGGAGTTGGGCGTGCAGATCCTGCCTGTACATGTGCGGCCGGCCACCCCACACCGCAATCCCATCATAGCCCATGCGGCCCATGCTGCGGATGGCGTACTGCAGCGAGTAGTTACTGTAAACAAACGACGATTGTGCGAATCTCATAAGGTCTCACCCACCTGCACCCGTTCCCGGATTGAGTCGTACGTGCCATACGCCAGTGCTGCGTCCAGCATGGCGACGATGTTCTCCGGCGGCACATTGGCCTGAATGTTGTGAACCTGGTTAAGGACGAACCCGCCACCCGGGGCCAGGATGTCGATCTGCCGGCGGACATGGTCGGCCACCTGCGCCGGGGTTGCTTCGGTAAGGACGTGTTGTGTGTCCGCGCCGCCGCCCCAAAAGACCAGGTCGCGCCCGAATTCGGCCTTGAGCCGGACCGGGTCCATGCCGACGGCGGAGATCTGCACCGGGTTGAGGATGTCGACACCCGCCTCGATCAGGTCGGGGATCAGAGGATAGATGCCGCCACAGCAGTGCAGGAAGAGGGGGAGGCCGCTGCGGGCCTTGACGAACTGCCACACCTGCTGCTGGTACGGCTTGACGAGCCGGCGGTACATGCGCGGCGAAAGCTGCGGGCCGTTCTGTGTCCCCAGGTCGTCACCCAGTTGCACGATGTCGATACAATCGCCCACCGCGTCCAGGTAGCGCGCCGCGTCGGCGCAGGCACTGTCGGCGAGCCGCTGCAACAGCGCCTCGGCCAGGGCCGGCTGCCCGGCAAGGTCTTCCATGAACCGCTGCCAGCCGCGCGCCGACTGGGCGCCTTCGTAGACTTTGAGCCCCGTCAAGCCGAGGATTGCTTTGTCGCTTGTGGCGCGCAGCCGTCTGGCCTCCGCAGCCAACCAGACGAGTTCGGCATCGGAGATTGATGGCGGCTGCCATGCCTCGATGTCGGCGATCGTCGTGGCGTCCGCCAACGGCTCGTAGACCGGCTCATAGTACAGCCCACCTGACGGCACGCGATAGAGTATGTGCCCGGCGGCGTCTCGAATCTTAAGACCGCCGTCTTCCCGTGGCCACTGCGCCAGGCCGTCGGGGATGAGAGCCGGCGAACCGTCGGGCAGGCTCCACGGCTTCCAGCGCGGGCGCGCGGGGTCCAGCCCCAGGGGCGCGCGCGGAAGTGGCAGCGCATCCACGGAGAACCGTTCGACGATGGCCGGCTCGGGTTGCGCCAATTGCTGCATGATGTCATACAGCATCGGCGGAGCGTTTTCCACGTTACCGAGATGTGCCTTCAGTCGGTTGTAAGCAATCGCGTGGATTCCCGACGAGCGCATGGCGCCCAGGTCGATGGGTACCCGGTCCGGCTCCTCGTGGCGCAGCGCGGCCAGGACCCGTTCCCGGGAGGTGAGTCCGCTCATGCCATCCCTTTCAGATCCAGCTCGTCGGCGCGATGGCATGCGGCGAAGTGGCCGGGCGTGAGTTCCCGATAGACCGGCGCTTCGGTTTTGCAGCGGTCGATGCAATACTCGCACCGCGGGTGAAAATAGCAGCCCGACGGCGGGTTGGCCGGGCTGGCCACCTCGCCCGGCAGCTCGACGTTGCTGGACTTCACCCGGGGGTCGGCCACGGGCAGCGCGGCCAGCAGCGCGGTCGTGTACGGGTGCCGGGGCCGGACGAACAGTTCGTCAGAGGTCGCAGTCTCCACGATTTTGCCCACGTACATCACGGTGACGCGGTCGCAGATGTGCCTGACCACGCTCAGGTTGTGGGAGACGAACAGGTACGTGAGATGCAGGCGCTTCTGCAGGTCCAGCAACAGGTTCAGCGTCTGCGCCTGAACCGAGACGTCCAGCGCCGAAACCGGCTCGTCCGCGACCACCAGGCGGGGGTTGAGCGCCAGGGCGCGCGCGATGCCGATACGCTGGCGCTGCCCGCCGCTGAACGCGTGCGGGAAGCGCTGCATGAACTCGGGCCGCAAGCCCACCAGCCGCAGCAGTTCCGCCACCCGCTCCTCGCGCTCCCTGCGGTGGCGCATCCCACCAATGAGCAACGGCTCACCCACGATGTCAAACAGGGTCATGCGCGGGTTGAGCGACGCATAGGGGTCTTGGAAAATCATCTGCATCTGCGAGCGCAGCGGCTTCAACTGATCTCGATTGAGCTTGGCGAGGTCTACGACATCGCCGCTTGCCGTTCGAAAGAGCATCTGCCCGGACGTCGGCACGAGCGCGCGCAGGACGCAGCGCGAGGCGGTGGTCTTGCCGCAGCCGCTCTCGCCCACAAGTCCCAACGTTTCCCCTTCCTTGATGAAGAAGTTGATGTCGTCGACGGCCCGCACGTAACCCATGGTCCGGCGCAGAAAGCCCCTACGAATTGGGAAGAACTTTCGGAGGTTTCTGACTTCGAGCAGCGGCGGAGGTGTTGTGATCGTCAAGCCGTCACCTCCACGTCATGGTACAGGAAGCAGCTCACCTTTTGGTTCTCGCCCGCCGGCAGCAGGGCCGGGGTATGTTGGTCGCACTTCCCGGGCATGAACTTCGTGCACCGCGGGTAAAAAGGACATCCGGCCGGCCGGTTGAACGGGTGCGGGATCGAGCCGCTGATGGTCGGCAGGTCAACCCGCGGGGTCGTATGGATGCTGGGAATCGATTCCAGCAGCGCCTTGGTGTAGGGATGATTTGGATTATGGAAGATGTCGTCCACCGAGCCCTGCTCCATCACCAGCCCGAGATACATCACCGTCACGAAGTCCGCCATCTGCGCGATGACGCCGAGGTCGTGGGTGATGAAAATGATGGCCGAGTTGCGCTCCTCTTGCAGCCGGCGCAGAAGGCGCAGCACCTGCGCCTGGGTGGTCACGTCCACCGCCGTCGTCGGCTCGTCCGCGACGAGGATGAGCGGGTTGCAGGAGAGCGCCATCGCGATCATGGCGCGTTGGCGTAAGCCGCCGCTCAGCTGCCATGAGTACTCGTCCAGTCGTTGTTCGGGCGCGGGAATGCCCACGTCACGGAACTGCTGGAGCGCGATCTTACGCGCCTCGCGCTGGTTTACGTCCCGATGGAGCCGGATCGCTTCAATGATTTGATTGCCGACCGTATGCACGGGACTGAAGGCGGCCATCGGCTCTTGCGGGATCAGGGCGATTTCGCCACCCCTGATGTCCCGCATTTCCTGGCCCCTGGGGTTCAGGCGTGCCAGATCGACGATGTCTGTGGTTTCGCCGTTCTTGGGCGGCCGCCGCAGCAGCATCTCGCCCGCGACAATCCGCCCAGGCGGTTCAACGATGCGCAGAAGGGCCTTCATGGTCACGCTTTTGCCGCAACCGCTCTCCCCCACAATGCCGAAGACCTGGCCCGGGTAGACGTCGAGCGAAATCCCGTCCACCGCTTTCACTACCCCTTCATCCATGAAGAAGTGGACCTTAAGGTCTCGAATTGACAACAACGGTTCGTTTTGTTGGCTCATATGCAACTCAATGGCTGTAGGGGTCGGCCGCGTCACGCAGGCCGTCGCCGACGAGGTTAAAGGCAAGTACCGCGATGATGACGCCAAGGCCTGGCATCAGCAACCACGGCGCCTGCGCAACCGTCTGAATATTCTGCGCTTCCTGCAGCAGCACGCCCCAACTGATGGCCGGCGGGCGGATGCCCAGGCCCAGGAAGCTTAGCGATGTCTCGTTGATAATCATCACGGGGATGGCCAGTGTGCTGGTCGCGATGATGTGGCTCATGAACGCGGGCACCATGTGTCGCGTGATGATGCGGAAGCGGCTCGCGCCCGACAGCTCGGCTGCGAGCACGAAGTCCTCCTCGCGCAGCGATAGGAACCGGCCGCGCACCTCGCGTGCCAGGGTCGTCCAGCCGATGAACGCCAGGATGATGATGATGGCGAAGAAGACGCGCGTCGGCGGCCAATCGCGGGGCAGTGCGGCCGTCATGGCGAGCCAGATGGGGATGGTCGGCAGCGACTGCAGGATCTCGATCACGCGCTGGATGATGAGGTCGGCGATGCCGCCGAAGTAGCCGGACACGCCGCCTAACAGCACGCCAAGGATCACGCTCAAAATGACGGCGATGAGGCCGACCGTCATCGATGTGCGCGTGCCGAACATCAGCCGAGACCATTGATCTCGCCCGAGGCGGTCCGTGCCCAGCAGGCATGCACCATCTTTGGCGTTGGGGTCCGCAACCCCAACCAGGTGCACGTCCGTCTCGAATATCCCCAGCACCTTGTACTCGTATCCGTGCGTGAACAGCGCAAGGGGAATCCGGTGCTCGGGGTCAACTACCCACTCCATCCGCAGCGTCACCTTGTTGCGGGCGCCGACGATGGCCGGTACCGAAAGCCCCAACCGTCCGTCCGCAATGAACGCAAGCCCTTGCGGCGGAATGAAAGCCAACCTGGACTGGGTCGTCTCCGGGTCCTGGGTGGCAAAGAAATCCGGGACGAGCACGATGCTATAGAAAAGGATCAGTACGACGGCGCTGACAAGCGCCAGGCGGTTCTTGCGAAACCGCCACCAAACGAGTTTCCAGTTGGGAGCAACTGAAACGCGATCCTCGGCTTTGGACTTCGGCGCCAGTTCGACCGTGGAGGCATTGGGGAGAGCTTCAGTCATATCAGTTGTCCCCCTCCATGCGGATGCGGGGATCGGCAATCGCCAGGAGAATGTCCGAAATCAGCGTGCCGATGATGGTCAGCAAGCAATATATGAGCAGGATGCTGCCGGCCAGGTACATATCCTGTTGCTGCAATGCTCGCAACAGCAGCGGGCCAATATTGGGCAGGTTCATGACGGTGGCCACGATGAGGCTACCCGAGAACAATTGGGGCAGGTACCACCCGACGGTGCTGATCAGGGGATTGAGGGCCAGACGCACCGGGTATTTTATCACGAGACGCCACTCCGACAGCCCCTTCGCCCGCGCAGTAACAACGTATTGCTTGTTCAGTTCGTCGAGCAGATTGGCACGCATGACGCGGGTCAAGCGGGCCGTGCCCGCGACGCCGAGCACGATGGCGGGCACCCAGGCGTGTTTCAGCAGGTCCGCGAACCGGGCCCAGCTCCACGGCGCCTGGACATAGGCGGGCGAGAAGAGCCCTGTGATGCTGATGCCAAGGCTGCTGAAAGCGAACCACATCAGCACCAACGCCAGCATGAAGTTGGGCGTGGCGACGCCGGCGTAATTGAAAATCGTTAACACGTAATCCAGGAGTGAGTTCGGGTGGGTGGCCGAATAAATGCCTGCCGGGATGGCAATCACCCACGTGATGACAAACGCGAACAGCGCCAGCAAGATGGTCAACACCAGGCGGTCCCCGATGAGTTCCGAGTTCTGACGCTGGTACTCAAGCGAGCGGCCCAGGTCGCCGTGCAGCAGGCCGTTCATCCAGCGCTCATACTGGACAAAGAACGGCTGGTCCACCCCAAACTGCACCTTGAGCGCATCCACCTGGGCCTGGTCCATAGACGAGCCCGACGAGGCCAGCGTTGCGATGTAACTTGTCAGGAAGTCGCCCGGTGGCGCCTGCACGAGCCCGAAGACGATGATTGAGAAGATCACAATCAGGATCGGCAATAGAAGCAGGCGTTGGACAATATATCTGAGCATATGCACTTCCGCAGCAAAAGCGGCTCCCGCGCCGCCGACGAACTTCTCCGGCAGGGGAGTTGGACCTGTCAGCGGAGCGAAGCTCACCGGCACGGCACCTGGCGGTGTGTGCCAGTAAGCCTCGACTCCGATGGTGTCGGTTACCGGAATCGAGCCTCCTATGCACGTGCACCGGTGATGTGCACCGGTGCACGTGTCAGGCGGTCGGCTCGCGATCAGCGAGTGTCCCGCGGCTGTCTCGATCTCGATGCGATGGCGTATTCCTCGTCTACTTGACGAAGAACCAGGTCTCGGGCTTGCCGTTGCCCGGCGTGCGCAGCGCCCAGTCCTTGGTCAGGCTCTCAGGGACGTTGTGCAGCTTAACGTTGACCACAGCGACGCCCTGGTCCGCAGCAGTCAGGCCGACCGTGCCGATGTCATACAGGTTGTCCACCCAGAGCTTAAAAATTTCCTGGGCGATTTGCGCCTGGCGGTCAGGAGCGGCGCTCTTGGCCTCATCCTGCAGCGTGACAATCTGCTTCCACGGCGCCGGCGGCTCGACGCCGTCCTTGCCGCCGGTATCGTACCAGGTCTTAAACAGTGGGCCGTAGGTCAGGTTGCCGTAGATGGGCATCCGGATGTCAAACTTGGTCGACCCGCTGAACATGGTGCCCGCCGAGTCCTGGTTCCATACCTCGGCCTGCAAGTCGTTGGCTTCGCGCATCTGGAAGTGCAGGTCGCGCTCGCGTATCTGCAGGTCAACCCAGATGCCGACCTTCTTCAGGTCCGCGACCGCCAATTGGGCGACGTCGACATAGGCGCCCAGAGCGGGGACTGCTGAGAGCTCGAAGCCGACCCGCTTGCCGCTGGGCAGCAGGCGATAGCCTTCAGAGTCCCGCTTGGTGTAGCCGAGCCCGTCCAGCAGGGCGTTGGCCTCATCTGGCTTGAACTCGGTGTACTTGTAGGCCCACTCATCGCCGGGATACCAGGGAGAGCCCTTCTTGATGATACCCATGCGCGGCTCGCCCGTGCCCAGGAAGACCGATTGCTGGATCTCCGGGCGATTGATGGCGTAGGACACCGCCTTGCGAAAGTCCAACTGCGTCCACATGGCAGTCAACTCCGGGTCCTTCTTGTAGGTCAGGTTGAAGATGATGCCGGCTTCGTCACCGCCGGTGCTGGACCAGAGGTAGATCTTGTACTTGCCGGACTTCGCCTCTTCTTCCTTGAGGACCGGATAGTTGGCGAGCGAGATCTGGCGCTCCTGCTCGTCGAGCTCGCCGGCGATGGCCGCCAGGTTCAAAGCGGCAGCATCCGCGAAGAACTTGAACTGGACCTCGTCCATGTACGGGAGCTGGTTGCCCGCCTTATCCACGCCCACATAGTAGGGATTGCGCCGCATGGTGAAGATTTGCTCGCTGTAACGGTTGGTCGCCATCCACGCGGACATCACCGGGAGGTCCGGGTTATCGAACTGGTCCTGGCGCAGATAGAACAGCTCCGTCCAGGTCTTCAGCTTGGCATCCGCGACCAGCTTATCCAGGTCGGCTTTGTTCGCATACGACGCATGGAACTGCTTCAGGTAGTGCGCGGGCAGGAACATCGGGTAGTTCTTGTCGCCGGCATCCTTCTGCGCGATTTCGGGCAGGAACAGCGTCATTGCGGCCCCGAAGGTGAACTTCACAGACAGGTCGTCCACCTTCTCCACCTTGACCTTGCTGCCGTCTTTGTTTAGCAACCAGGAGGGCACGGACGGCATGAGGTCTTTGTTGTTCACCACGTCGTTATACCAGAACATGATATCGTCGGCGGTGAAGGGCTGGCCGTCGGACCACTTAGAGCCCTTGCGCAGCTTGATGGTCCATTCGGTGAAGGTAGCGTTCGGGGTGACGCTCTCCGCGTACTTCATCTCGACGCTGGCCCCGTCGATTGAGAACCGGACCAGGCCGTCGTTCACCACGCGAATGAGGCCGTTGCGGTCGGACGGGCCGAGGAAGCCGCGATGCCAGACACCGCCATACTGGCCGATTTCAGGAGCATCGAGGACCAACGGGTTCTCAGGCAGGCGCTCACCGACGGGCGGCAGCTTGCCGGCCTTCACCTGTTCGGCCAAAATTGGGGCATCGTTGTACTTGGAGGCCGGCGCGCCGGCCGGGGCGGCGGTCGGCGCAGGCGCCGTGGTCGGTGCGGGCGCCGCGGGCGCCGCGGTGGGTGCGGGCGCCGCGGTGGGTGCGGGTGCCGTGGTCGGTGCGGGCGCCGCGGGCGGTGCCGGCGCCGGAGTCGGAGCCGGCTGCGAGCAGCCAGTGAGCACGAAGGCCAGAATCAGGATCATGCTCAGCAGCCTCAGGGTGGTTTTGCGATTCATTTTCCCTTCTCCTCTGTGAGATAGATAGTGGGTCCATACGGACGAACGACGATGTTGCCTTCAGCTTGCTTGATAGCCTGCAATCACCTCCCTTCTGCTCTCGGCGGCGGTGGGCAACGGGTGCGTGTGGGCTACAGGCCCAGCTTCTCCGCATACGCTTCCATGAACTGTCTGCCCTGGACGAAGCATTGCTCGAGGTCGGGCAACTGTTCCAAGTCGACGGCATAGTAGCCGTCGAACCCCTGGCGCTTCAGCGCGAGGAGGACTTCCTCCCAGTCGATGTTTCCCATGCCCGGCACCAGATGGCGGTTGACCAGCCCATCGTTGTCGGCCACATGGACGTAACGGATGTTATGCCCTAGCTTCTCGACACTCAGGGGCAGCAGCTCCTTCTGGGCGTGCTGGTGCGCCGTGTCCAGGATGACGCCCAGGTTGTCGTCGCCGACGGCTTCCAGGAGCCGCATCAGTGCCTCGCTGTTCGAGGTCAGCTCGCCGACCCGCGGCTCCACCAGAAGCCGGACGCCGTGGCGGCGGGCGATGGCGGTGCAGCGCCGCATCACGCGCACGTAGTGGTCCCAGAACCTGGGCCAACTGAATCCCGCCGGGATCCGGATCCGGGTCTGCTGTCCGAAGACCACCTGGTCGGTCATCAAGGTGCCGCTGACGACCTCCACGGGCGGGAAGTAGCTGTCCACCCACACATTGGGCGAACCGAGCGCTACCGCGGTCTGCACCCCTTCCTCGAAGATGGCGATAGCCGGCTCGGCCACCTGCGGATCTTCGTTGACGACCTCCGGCAGGATGAGGGCGAAATTTGACAGCTGCACGCCCGCCTGCACCAGCGTCTGTCGTAGCTGTTCTCGGTTATCAATGACCGCTCGCAGATTCTCGAACCCAACGCCTTCCAGCTCAACGTAATCAAACCCCAACGCGGCCATCTCGGGGATTGCCTTCAGCATGTTCGGTAGGCTGGGGGGAAACCCGTACTTCCCGATCGCGAACATCCAACAGCATGCTAGCTTCATCCGGAGCCTCTCTTTGACTGGACTCAGTCTGTTACGACCCAGCGTCCGCCGATCATGGTCTTCCACGCTGTGAAGTCGGGGTTGAAGATCGCCACATCCGCATCCTTTCCAGGCTCCAGGCTGCCCTTCTGGTCCGCCCTGCCGATGGCTTTGGCGGGCGTCAAGGTCACCATGCGGACCGCCTCGACGAGCGGAATGCCCACTGCGTCGGTCAGGACCGGCACCATCTGGTTCAGCAGCGTCGAACTGCCCGCGAACGTGGTATCGTCCCCGATCAACATTCCCACCCCTTCGCGGACCTCATACGCCATGCCACCGATGGTAAAGGGCGATCCTTCTGGTAAGCCGGCGCCACTGGTGGCATCGGAGATCACACACAGCCGGTCGGGGCCGATGCACTTGTAGGCTAGCGCCATCAGTGTGGGTGGTAGATGCCGGTTATCCGAGATCATCTCCACCATCAGTCCGTCGAAAACGAGCGAAGCTTCGAGCAGCCCTGGCTTACGCCATGGCCCCACGCGAATCGTGCTCGATTGCGCACTCCAGATGTGGGTGATGTGCCGCAATCCACACGCCATGGCCGCCGCCAAGTCAGCGTCGCGGGCTGAGCTGTGCCCGGCCGCTGGAATGATGCCGTGACGGTCAAGCGCGGTCACCAACTCGAGCGCGCCGGGCAATTCGGGCGCCAGCACGAAGATGCGCAGCACATCACCGTAGGCGAGCAGGGGCTCGGCCGAGCCGTCCGCGGGCACCCGCAGCCCCTTCCGGTTCACCCCGCCGCACTGTGCTGGGTCGATGAACGGGCTCTCCAGGTGCGCGCCAAGGATTTGGGCGCCATCGTGCTGACCGGCCATCCAACTGCGACAGAAGTCGAGGCAGGCGCACAACTCCGAGATCGGGGCGACGGCGGCCAGCGTCGCGAGCAAGGATGTTACACCCCACCGCGCGTTCTCAACCGTGATGGCCTCATACGCCGTCGCGTCCGGCTCATTGAAGGAGCGATGAACCGCCCCGTGCGTGTGGATGTCGACCAGACCGGGCGAGATGTACCGCCCTCCTACATTGAGCACATGCACGTTTTCAGCCAGTTCGTCTTGCCGGACCACGCCGGCGATCTTGTCACCCTCGATCAACAACGCCTGCCCGGTCACGAGGCGATCAGGCAGTACGATTCGGCCGTTGGTCAGAGCGGTTGAGTAGCTGTTATCTGGGTGGTTTGGCATCAAAATGTCGCCTTGAAGTGTCGGTTGAAACGCTCAACTTGTCAAGAGTTGATAATCGCCTCGGCGCCACGAATCCACACATGGGCGGGGTCATCGCTCCATGCACCGTAGACACGGTTCACGCCGCACAGGGCCCAGATGTAACACAACTGATAGCCGGCGGCGGCGACGAGCGGATGGTAACCCCTCGGGATCGCTACCGCATCGCCATCTTCCACCACGTACACTTCGTTCAGGCGATTGTGGTCGTCCCCTGGCTCGTACACCCGCTGGATGCCGTAGCCGCCTGCGGGCTTGAAGAGATAAAAGTAGACTTCCTCATAGACCGATTCGTCGGGCGGGTTCTCGACGTCGTGCTTGTGCGGCGGATATGAGGTCCAGTTGCCGGGGGGCACGATCGTTTCGGCCATCATCAAGCGCCGGGTGGTGGGGGCAACGCTGGTGCCAGGGCGGAGCGTGCGGGTCCAGTTGGCCGCGCCGGCCCGTTGCTCGGGGACATCTTGCGGGCCGACGATTGCCACGGGCAGTCCAGGGTCGGCAGGCGTAAGCGAAACGGCCATGTCGAGGTTGGGGTTGAGCGCCGTGAAACGGTAGCTCATACCGGGCGGCAGGCAGATCAGAGTCGGACCGGCAGAGAACGGGTCGCGTCGCCCGCCCAACTTGCCGAATGTCCGGCCGCCCATCACTTCGAGGCCGCAAACGCCGGAGATGATGTCGAAGACCGCTTCCCGGTCGCCGGTGTCGCCTTCATATGGGCGGCCTCGAACGACGCCGAGGCGACCGAATTCCAGCATCCGCAAGTGGCCGTTCCCCGGCCCTGCGATCATTACGTAGCCTTCCTGGAATCCCGCGCCTTTGATGAGCAAATTCATGCGATACCCCTCCTTATTGAAAGACAACTTTGACCGTTCGCACAACCGGCATTTGTCAGGGCGCGCTTGCGCGCACGATCAACTCCGGTTGGAAAACGTGGGGGTTACAGAGGTCCCGAGCGCCGTGTAAGTGATCGAGCAACATAAGTATGGGCTGTTGCACCGAAAGCCTGCCGGTCGACGCGCAACGTCGTGAGTGACGGCGTCATGAGGGCGACGAGCAGGAAGTCGTCTGCCCCGGCGACCGCGACGTCATAGGCATACTACGGCCGAGCTCAGCGCAGGCGTGCAGCGCGCCGATCGCGACCAGGTCGTTGTGGCACATGATCGCGTCCATGCTGCTGGGACGATAATCGAGCCGTTCGATGACTTCACGCACGCGACTGAGGGTGTCGCTGCTGATTCCACCCTTGTTGTTGAGCGCGCGCGAAACCGTCTGGCGGGATACCCCGGCTTCACATGCAACATCAGCAATGGTGGGGCGAAACGACATTCTTGTGCCTCGCGACAAAATGTGAGGGTTAGCGCGGCACCATGATCGCTCACGGCAGCGCTCACAATCATTATACGCAAACATCCGCCCGATTGTCAATGTACGTACCACGAATTGCCGGGAGAACGCAATAGGTCCACGAGGCGGATGAGTGACCTAGAAGGCCGGGCTGTTGGTACGGAACGCGCAGTTGACAAGGGTGCCAATCCCTCTTATACTCTCCATCAACGACACCGTGAGCGATAACGGCCACCTCGTGAGGACGTGTCCTTCGCATCGAACTGATCGTACGTGCAAACGCGCCGCAACTGGATGCTGATTGTGGTCAGAATCCTATTTTACTTCCAGGTAATACATGAATCCGTGGGAGCAATTCAAGAAGGTTGCAACAGGCGGCAGTGTGGATCGAGTTCCGGTCGCCCTGATCGTCGACAGCCCCTGGCTGCCGTCCTACGCCGGCATCGACACACTCGACTACTTCCTGTTGCCGGAAGTCTGGACGCGAATCAACCTCCAATTATTGACGCGTTTTCCCGATGTGGCGTGGATTCCTGGCTTCTGGGTGGAGTACGGTATGGCCGCCGAACCGTCTGCGTTTGGGGCCAAGGTCGTGTGGCATCACAATCGCCCGCCGTCCATCGCGCCGGTGCGCGGCGGTCTGGCGGCGCTCGACGGGATCGGGCCGGCCGATCCTTATGAGGACGGCTTCATGCCCCTTGCGCTCCACCTTTATCAAGAAGCCCAGGCACGGCTTACAGCTCATGGCGCACCCATCCGGATGGTCGCAGCGCGTGGGCCACTGGCTGTGGCAGGATGGCTGCTGGGTGTTAGCGAACTCATGGTGGCACTCACAGTCGAGCGCGACGCGTGCGCGCGTCTGCTCGATGCGCTGACCGAGACGATCATTCGCTGGCTGGCTGCCCAGGCCGCTGCAGTGGGTGGAGTTGAAGGCATCCTGCTGCTTGATGACATCCCGGGCATGCTCTCGCCCAGGCTCTTCGATGACATGGCTGCACCCTACCTCACACGTATCTTCGATGCGTTCCATGGCTTGGTTCGGGTGTATCATAATGACACGCCCTGCCCATTCTTGGCGAGCCGCATTGGCGCCTTGCCCTTCGAAGTGTGGAACTTCAGCCACGAGATGGATATCGCTGTGGTGCAGCAGAGCCTCCCAGCCAAGGCGCTAATGGGGAACGTCCCGCCGCTAGGTATCCTTGCACGGGGCACACCCGGTGAGGTGGCCGATTGGGCACGCTTGTGTGTCGACAAGACAGGCGGGCGCAACCTAATCCTTTCCGCAGGAGGCGGCGTAAGCCCGGGAACAACCGCTGAAAACATCGATGCATTGGTCCTTGCGACCCAGTAGGGGCGCGGCCCCACCTGCACTCCGCTGCACGCAGTGCGGCGCAAGTGTGTGGCCGCCCTTGAGAGGAGAAGGAAGGAATGAACGAACGCACGAGCGTGTCACCCGGCCTGTACGATATCAACGTCCCGCTCTATCCCCGCTCCCCGGCGGATGCGGACGGGGTCATATTCTTCCTGGCTTCCACGCCTGCCGGCCGACGGTTAGGCTTACTGGCCGAGGCGGGCGCGCTGGCTTCGGAGGCATTTTCTGGTGAGGCGAGTGAGCGGAACGGGAAGACCTTGCTTCTCTGCCCGCTCACTCACGCAAACGCGGTCGCGCTTCGTGAGGTGTTCCCCTGGCTTCGCCCCCAGCCGCTGGGTCTCGCAACATCGGCTGGCTGCGGTGACCGGCTTGGCCTCGCCACGCCGGGCCATGTGCGGGCGGCGCGTGCGACGGCAGCTCGGTCGGCTGAAGGCCGAGGGGGAGCGCAGCCCGAGCGCAGCCTAAAGATGATCTTCAGCCAGCAGTCCATCCGCGAGATGACCCGCACGGGGCGGTCGCCGGATGACGTGATGGACGATGCGACCTGGGGCATGTTTCAGGAGGGCTGGCGCGACGGCGCGGGCGCCGATGCTGATCACCTGAAGACCACAGACGATATCGATCTCTGCATGGCCGCCGGCTTCACCTTTTTCACCATCGACCCCAGCGCGTATGTCGATCCGGCCGCCGACACCGACGATGAACCCGTCCTCCGAGCCAAATACGCGGCGCTGCCGTGGCCCGCGCTCGCGACCACGGCGCGTGACCTGCGAAATGCGTATGTAGGCAAACGGATCGATGTGGAGGACCGGGCCTTCACGGTGGACGACGAAACGTTGTTGCGCGCGGCGGTGAAGTATGGCGGCGCAGTGGCGCACGTGGCCGCGCTGTACCGGCACCTGGTGTCGGTGGGGCCGTCAGGCGGCTTCGAGCTGGAGATCTCCGTCGACGAGACCGACACGCCCACCGGCCACGCCGAGCATCTGTTCATCGCGCGTGAACTGCGCCGGCTGGGTGTACGCTGGGTGAGTCTGGCCCCGCGTTACGTGGGCCGCTTCGAGAAGGGGGTGGAGTACATCGGCGACCTGGCTGCGTTCGAGACGGATTTCGCCGGACATGCAGCCATCGCGCGGGCGCTGGGGCCGTACAAGCTCAGCCTCCACTCCGGGTCCGACAAGTTCAGCATCTATGGCATTGCGGCCGAGTTGACGCGTGGGTTGGTGCACCTGAAAACGGCCGGCACCAGCTACCTCGAAGCGCTGCGCGCCACGGCCTCGTTTGACCCGGCGCTGTTCCGCGAGATCCTGACGTTCGCCCGTGATCGCTATGATACCGACAAAGCCAGCTACCATGTCTCCGCACAACTCGAGAGGGTGCCGGCCCCAGAAACCCTCGCCGACGCTGACCTGCCCCTTCTGCTGGAGCAGTTCGACACCCGGCAGGTGCTGCATGTCACCTTCGGCTCCGTGTTGACAACGCCCGCGCTGAAAGACCGACTGATGACAGGTCTGATGCGCAACGAAGAGAGATATTACGACGTGCTCGAGCGCCATTTTATCCGACACTTGCATCGCCTGGCAGGAGTACAATGAGATACGTCTTCAGCACTACGGATACCGTTCGCTACCGCTTCCCCACCCACGTGAACGAGCTCGTGCTCGACCGGTCGGAGTCGACAGTCACCGAGGCTTTCATCGTCGTGCTTGAGCCCGGCGAAGCCCCGCCGCTCCACAAGCATCCCGATACTGAGCAGGTGTTCTACATTCTTGAAGGTGAAGCTGAGCTTCGCATCGGCCCCGAGGCGGCCGAACGTTTCCGGATCAAACCGGGCGATGTGGTGCGCATCCCGCCGGAGACTTTGCATATGATCGCCAATGACGGCAGCGTGCCCGTGCGCTATCTGAGCATCGATGCTTTCCCTGGCGCCCGGCCCACCGACGAACCCACCTGGGACGACCACGTGCGCGGTGTCTGCACGGCCAAGGGTTGGGATTTCGCCAGCGTCAGACGCAATAAGTGAGGCGATATGACCGGTAGAGAGCAGGAGGCTCGCCTGACGATGGCACCCGCCGCCTTCGACATCAAGACTCAGGACGCCCAGGCCATGCCGGTGACGCCGGTAGCGCCAGCCGACTTCAACGGGACGCGCTACGAGGCGCACGCGGCGGAGGCCGACGCGCGTTATGCCGAGTTCATGCGCCGGCCCGAGGGCATCGCGGTCTGGCAGCGTGTGCGCGTGGCCGACGTGTTCCGCGACGGCTGCCGCGACATGGCTGCGTCGCTGCGCTGGCAGCTCGGCGGTCTGACAAAGGCCATGGACTATCTCACCGACGCGCCGAACTACCTTGAGCCGTGGTACGGCATCGGCGTGACCGCAGCGGCGTTCGGCGCCGAATACGAATGGCCGGAGGGACAGGCGCCCGTGGCGCGGCCGCAATACCGGGCCGTGCGTGAGGTGCCGGCGCTGGTCGCCCGGCCGGCCGAGCAGGCGCCGATCATGCGCCATGTGCTGGCGATGATTGACTATTTCCTGGAAGAAACCCACGGCCGGGTGCCGCTGTCGTGGTCGGACCTGCAAAACCCGCTCAACGTAGCGACGGAGCTGGTGGATACCTCCGGCTTCTTCCTGGGCTTCGTGGAAGCGCCGGAGATGGTACGCCAGATACTGGCAGCGCTCACCGACGAGGTGATCCGTTTCACGCAAGCACAGAGCCGCCGCATCGGCGACCGCCTCGTTCGCCCCGGCCACGGCTTCGCGAGCGCGTGCTCCGGCACCGGCATCGGGCTGAGCTCCGACAACCTGGTGATGATCTCCCCCCGCGCCTACCGGCAGTTCTGCGTCGAGAACGATGCCCGGATCGGCGCTGCCTTCGGCGGGACGGCCATTCACTCCTGCGGCGACTGGGCCAGGTGGGTGGAGGCCGTGAAGGGCAACCCGCGGTTGACTATGGTGGATGCCGCGTTTACCCCGCGCACTGACCCGAACTACAACGACGCGGCCGCGTTTCTGGCCGCCTTCGCCGGCACGGGCATCGTCGTCCACGCCCGCATGGTGGGCGACCCGGATGAAGTGCTGGCACGCGTGCGGCAGCTTTGGGGGCCGGGGATGCGGCTGATCGTGGTCACGTACGAGCAAGATCCGGCCGCACAGCACCAGCTCTATCGCGACATCCACGCGCTCTGCAAATGACCGCCGCCCCGGCCCTTGTCCCGCTTGTGGGAGAGGGGCCGGAGGCATATGCGCTAACTTATCAATGGTCCGCCACCCAGGTATTGGACCTGTATCGCCTGCGCTGGCAAGTGGAAGTCCTGTTCCGCCGCTGGAAAGGTCTGCTCACCCGGGCCGATCTGCGAGCTCACGACCCGCAGTTGGTCCAAACTTGTCTGCTCGGCAAGTTGGTGCTCGTGGTCCTGTGCAATGCCCTGACCAGCGCTGTCATGACCCAAGTGCTCGACTGGTTCACATCGGCCGAGCGCCCGGTCAGCCCTTGGCGCTTGACGGCCTTGGCCTACCAGCAAGTCCGTCAAGTGGTACTCGGCACCCTCACCTGGACCAGCGTGCAAGCGCACCTGCCGCAGTTGCAACGCTTTCTCTACGATACACCGCGCCGGCGTCACCAAGAACTCGCCCGCGCGCGTGCTTGGCTTGATCGTCTGTCAGTTGTCAAGGTGCCCATGCTAAGTTAACGCACATGGGGGCCGGAGATAAGGGCAAAGGCCGAGGCCAGGGGCACATGCCACCGAACATCATCGAGATCAGATGGCACGACCTGGGGCACACGACGCGGATCGGCTTCCAGTGGGACATTCTGCGGACACGCGATTTTCAAAAGGATCCGGTATGAACAGCTCTCTTGCACGCCCCCACACCCCCACGACGCTGGTCAACGGCCGCGTCGTCCTGCCCGACCGCGTCGAGACGGGCCGGGCGCTGGTCATCGAGGGCGGCCGCATCGCCGGCCTCGCCGACCTGGCAGACCTGGGATCGGACGTCGAACGCATTGACGTCGGCGGGGATTGGATCACGCCCGGCCTGCTAGATATCCACACGCACGGCGCGCTCCGGCACACCTTCAACGAGCCGGATCCCGCGGCCTGGGCGGCCATCACGCGTGAGAACCTGCGCCGAGGCACCACCTCCCTGTTGGCGACCTTCGCGCCCACGCCCGACCTGGAGGCGGGGTTGGCCTTCTGCCGCCAGTGGATGCAGGAACGCCACGACGGCGCGCGCGTGCTGGGGGCTTACCTGGAAAGCCCCTACATCAACGTCCTCCAGAAAGGGGCTTTGGACGCCTCGTGCGTGCGCCCGGCGGATGACGGCATGGCAGGCGCGCTGCTGCAGTACGCCGATATCCTGCGGGTGTTCATGCTGGCGCCGGAGCTGCCGGGCGCGCTCGATCTGGTCAAGGCAATCAACGACGCCGGCATCGTTCCGTCGGCGGGCCACACCATGGCGCACGACAGCCACGTGCTCGCCGCGATGCGTGCAGGGTTGCGCCACGTGACCCACTTGTGGAGCGCCATGTCCACGGTGGTGCGCGAGGGACCGTGGCGCAAGCCGGGCGTGATCGAAGCGGCCCTGGCCTTCGACGGGCTGACCGCGGAGATGATCGCCGACAACCGGCACCTGCCGGAGA
>Ga0209540_10001294_pt1 | contig 19468 bp, 11 predicted proteins | sample BarGraIncu01121A_FD_184501 | JGI IMG/M metagenome (GOLD analysis project Ga0209540, IMG submission 184501) | Arctic peat soil microbial communities from Barrow, Alaska - Barrow Graham LP Incubations 011-21A (SPAdes) (version 2) | ecosystem: Environmental > Terrestrial > Soil > Wetlands > Peat... | reverse complement strand
CTGAATATCTACAAGTATATGCCCATTTAATTGTATGGCAGATGTACTAACAATTACAACTTCGCCTTCGTGTATTACGTGTGTAACATCGCCAGAAACCTCAAAACTAGAAGCACAGGCAATATCGGATAAACCACTAGCAATATAATGTAATATTGTTCCAACGATACTTAGTTCTGAATAAGCTTCAAAACTTGTTGTACTTTCAAATGTACTAACGGATGTTCCAGAAACATATAAGTTTGATATTCCAATAATGCTAGTTGAGGATTCTAGTATCTGATGTAATACCACACCATTGATAAGCATGGTAGAAGATACGGCTATTGGAACAATGCCTACCCATATTGCATGAGTAAGAGTTGCCAATACTGTTAGTTCAGAACTTTGTTCAACTCCAACAACACCTTCGAATACTCCACCGACTTCTGGGAAAGTTAGTAATTCAGATGTTACATTAATACTTATAGAGCCTTCAATGGTAGCATGAACAACACTATCGGCTACTTCTAATGCAGAAGTTGTTGATATGTCGGATGCCCCTTCTTGGGTACTTACTTTAGTTGCCTCAACAAATAACGCTGAGGTAGTATTTATATCTGCTACACTATTTGTAATTTGGTGAGCAACAGACCCCAGAACGATTAACTCAGATGTTTCAGATATTGTAGTTTCAGCATCAAAGACAGCAAGTGTTACAATACCGGTAGCAACCAAAGAGGACGTTTGTGTAATTTCTACACTAGTCTCGATAGTTTGGTGAGTAACAATTCCTTCGATACTTAAACTTGAAATTTGTGTGATATTTGTTTCACCTTCTGCAATCACATGGTCTATTGAACCAGCAATCAATAAGTCGGATAAAACATTTACATTTAGAACGCCTTCGAGAGTTTGATGTAAAACAAGCACACCCAAAGAAAGGGCAGATATCTCATTTACAGAAACATTTCCTTCTATGGTTTGGTGTAATACTAACCCTTCAACTCCTAAAGCAGAAGTGCCTAATATTCCAGCCATAGCTTCGTACATACCAGTTGTCTCAGGGAAAGTAATTAATTCAGACGTTACAAGAATATTAGTAGCGTCTTCGATAATTTGGTGTAGTACCGAACCATATGTGGTTAGGACGGAGGCTTCATTAATAGAAACAATGCTTTCCAAAATGGCTTGCGTAATATAACCATTTGCAACAAGTGCGGAAGTAATACTATGAGCACTTTCACCATTTATTATTGTGTGTAATACACTTCCTATTATTGTTATTTCGGAAGTTGTAACAACTATAACTTCACCCGAAGTAATGGTGTGTAAAACAGAACCACCGGCCAATAACTCAGACGCAACATTTATGTCACTTACACCCTCAATTGTAGCGTGGGTAATTGCCCCAGCGATAAGTAATTCAGATGTTGTAACAACGTTTGTGTAGGCTTCTGCTATTGGGTGTAATACTGTTCCGTATATGCTAAGTGAAGAGGTTTCGTTTATTGCAGAAATACCTTCCAAAATAACATGTAATACAGAGCCAAGTGATAATAATGTTGAAGTAACTGAAACAATGCTCTCTCCATTGTCAAAGCCAACTCTTGTACCAATTGCCAATAACTCGCTTGTGCCATTTATTGCAACAGCACCTTCATGAATAAGATATGCACCTTCACCAATAACAAGCAATTCAGATGTTGTAGTTATATCAGTAATGCCTTCATGAATTGCATGTAAGATGTTTCCGAGTATACTAAATTCTGAAGTTTGTGTAAGACTTACTTCACCTTCGAGTATCGCATGAGAAACAGAACCGACAAGAACTAAGTTAGAGCCTACAATCGTACTGATTCCACCATAAATAACAGCGTGGGAAATATTTCCGATAGTAGTTAGGATTGAAGAAGCCTCTATTGTAGAAACTCCATCGTGGATTAGATATGCACCTTCTCCAACTGCTGTCAACTCGGATGTTACGTTTATTTCAGTACTGGCGTTTAGTATGACGTGAGATGTAGAACCAACCGTTAATAGTTCAGAAGAACCATTAATATTGGATATACCTTCCCATATAATATGTGTTACGGTTCCAGATACTAATAACTCCGAAGAATTAATAATATTAGAAACAGCGTCAAGAGTTTGGTGTAATACGGTGGCGTTTGCGGTTAACAGTGATGTTTCGTCTATAGAAACAGCACCCCCCGAAATAGTATGAACTACAGAACCAAATACCGTTAACGTAGAACTGACTGAAATGTTACTTTCGCCAGCATCGGAACCGATTCTTGTACCCACTACCAGCAATTCACTAGCCATATTAATTGTACTCATAGCATCGTATACAGCGTGTGCTACAGAGCCAATAATGGTTAAGGCAGATGTGCCAGAAATAGTACTATCACCAGTTTGAATAATGTGTGTTACTGAACCAGTAATGACCATAGTTGAAGAAACGTTTATTGTAGAAGTTCCTTCGTGGATAAGATATGCCCCTTCACCAACAGCAAGTAATTCAGAAGTAACGATAACGTTAGCACTAGCATCTAAAATAATATGTAGGACAGAACCAGCAACTAACAATTCGGATGAATTGCTAATAGTCGACAAGCCTTCTGATATAATATGTAAAACAGTTCCAGATGTGGCTAGTTCAGAAGAACCAACTACATTGGATGTTCCCTCTAAGATTTGGTGTAATACAGAGCCATCGGTAGTTAGATTTGAAGAAACATCTATTGTTGAAGCGCCTTCACGTATAAGATATGCTCCAGAGCCAATAGCAGTTAGTTCAGAAGTTACAGAAATATTAGTAACACCCTCGTGTATAAGATATGCGCCTTCGCCAATAACTACTAATTCAGATGTTACAATAACATTGGTACTAGCATCTAGAACAGCATGAAGCACCGAATCGGCAACCATCAGTTCAGACGAACCACTAATAACTGATAATCCTTCAGCTATAATATGTGTTACAATTCCAGATATCGCTAGTTCGGAAGAACTAATAATACCGGAAGCCCCTACTAGAATCTGATGTAATATAGAACCGCTTATGGTAAGAGCGGAAGTTGCATTTATATAGTTTGTGGCATACCAAATAGTGTGTAATACAGAATCCACCACAGTCAAAACAGAACTGTTTTGAATGTTAGTAGCCCCTTCGTGTATACTTGTCTTTGTAGATACGGCAAGTAGTTCAGATGCTACAACAATATTTGTACTTCCGTCTAATATTTGGTGTAGTACAGAACCGGCTATTGTTAATATTGAATCCTCGGTTGATGCAGAAGCACCTTCCCAAGTCGCATCAATTTTTGTACCAACTGCAATAAGTGTTGAATTAACATCTGCGGTGGCTTCGCCGGAATGTATGGTGTGTAATGTAGTATCAGCGACGGTTAAATCCGAAGTAATATTGATAATTGTTTCACCTAAATGCGTAGTGTGAGTAACACTTCCAAGAATAACAAGGGTAGACGTACTTTCTATAATAGTTTCGCCATTATGGATACTAACAGATGTACTATCAATCGTTAGTAAAGAAGTTCCACTAATTACAGTAGCGCCTTCCCAAGTAAGGTGTGTTACCGTTCCAACAACTGCAAGAGACGAAGTGCCCTGAACATTAACAACACCTTCGTGTGTACCGGTTTTTTCAGCAACAGAGAAAAGGTTTGATGTTATGTTTGCGTTTGTACTTCCCTCTAATGTTTGATGTAATACAGAACCACTAGCAGTCAAACTTGATGTTTGAAGAATATTGGTTTCAGCATTAACCAGAACATGGGTAACAGTACTAATAACTATTAATTCGCTTGTAATTGCAATATTAGATTCCCCATCAGTAACAGCGTGTAAAACGCTACCAGAGATAGTAAAATCTGAATTTTGTGTAAAGCTTGTTTCACCTTCAAGAGTTGCGTGTGTTATCGAATCGACAGCCAACAACTCGGATGAAACAACTATATTTGAGGCTCCTTCGAGCATTTGATGCAATATCGTACCATCTACAGCAAGAGCAGACGTTCCATTTATAGAAACAGCGCCTTCTATAGTTTGATGTGATACAGAACTAACCACTTCCAGAGCAGAAGTACTTTGAATAGTAGTAACACCTTCACGAGTACCCGATTTTTCGGGTAACGCAAGCAGGTCTGATGTTACAATAATATTTGAAGCGCCTTCTAAAATTCTGTGTAAGACAGAACCAGACAGAGTTAAGTTAGAATTTACAACCGTGCTTATTCCACCATCAATAACAGCATGGGAAACACTTCCATTAAGAGTTAAATCGGAAGTTGCATTAAGTGCGCTTGCACCAGAAATTGTAACGTGAGTTACGGAATCGATAATAGCTAAGGTAGAAATGACATCAATGGCGATTTTGCCATCATGAGTTACGGCAGGGGTAGTAGATTCTCCAACTACAAGCATCTCGCTTGTAGCAAGGATGCTCGTGACGCCCTCCCAAATAGGATGGGTAATCGTTCCAGTTATATCCCTATCAACCCACCATCGCCAAATAAGTAATTGGCTTGAAATAGAAAGCGCTATTTCGCCTTCATGTGTAGCACCCGCCATTGAGAGTACAAGCAATTCTGATGTTACATCAATAGATACAGAACCTTCCAAAATTTGATGCAATACAGAACTAGAGGTGATTAAAGTAGAAGTAACAGAAGGAGTAGATTCTCCTTCTGACATTGCGTGTGAGAGGGTTTCAACAACGGTTAGTAATGAAGTGGCATTTATTGCATTAATGCCTTCGTGAATAGCGTGCGCTCCAGAACCAACAACGGTTAAAACGGATGTTGTCGTTAGGTTGATTGTGCCTTCGTGTATTGTGTGTATAATAGAACCCGCAATAGTTAAAACAGAACTAAGAAGCAAGGCTGTTTCACCCTCAAGGGCTGTTAGACCTGTTTCTTTTGTACCTGTAATTAATAATTCACTAGTAATAGATATGGGTGTTTCGCCGTTCCATGTTGCATGAGTAACAAAACCGACTAAATCACTATAAACTTCTCCAGAAGTATTTAGTTCAGAAGAACCGTTTATAGCAACTGCCCCATCATAAATAACGTGTGTTCCAGAACCAACAACGGTTAAAACAGATGTTATTGTTAAGTTGCTTTCCCCTTCGTGTGTTACAGTGCCGCTCTGCACAGAACCATCTACTGTAAGAACAGAAGTAACCGAGAGGGCACTTGCGCCTTCATAAGTTGTGAATGGACTATTAGGTACTTCCATTACCGCCCAAGAGACATCAATGGTTTCAGTCACAGCGCTGCCGGATGTAACAAAACGCAAACGCAAATCACTATAATCTGTAATGGAATCTGCTTGTGCAGCAGTCAGTGTTAGTGAGTATTCATTAAAGGTTGAGCGTGTGATTGTTCCGGCGCTCAGAATAACGGCTTTTGAGGTTGCGCCCTGAAGGAGTGTGACAGTCAGTTTTTCGGCAGAACCTGAACCAGTTGCTTTTGCTCTGAATCTGACAATATGTCCTGTACTTAAAACAGGGTCAGTCGTGGATGATAATTTGACTTCGCAAGTTTGCACACCCGTAGCACGAATATAAGAGGTATCCGAGTAAGTATTCTCGTCAATACAACTGTATAGGGTGGTTCCAGTTGAGGGAGTCCAACCGGTAGTTATATCACTTGCGGGTATTGCATTTTGTACCAATCCGTATATGTATACTGTATCAGTAGATGCTGAGTCTGTAATTTTACCGCCAGCGAATAGTACATAATTACCAACCGTGGCCGCACCCATAGAACCAGTTGCAACAGGTAATGGTGTAGAAACTGAATGGGTAAGTGAGGTGTCATATATTTCTACTATACTATAAAAGGTATTGGTATTATTACCCCACCAAGAACCACCAACAAATAATGCATAATCACCTAATGTAATTGCACTCTGAGCGCTCCTTGCAATGAATGATACGGCGGGAGTTGTGCGGGTAATTGATGTATCATACGCGTCTACTGCGGCATAATAACCACCAGTGAACAGTGCATAATTACCAACTGTGGTTGCGACAAAGCTACTTCTTGCAATAGATAGGGCAGTGGGAGTTGTGCGAGTAAGCGAAGCGTCGTATGCGTCTACTACAGTAGAGGCGGCGGCAGCATAGCCTCCAGCGAATAGTGCATAATTACCAACCGTGGTCGCGGATAAATTGTATCTTGCAATAGATAGCGCAGTTGGGGTTGAACGGGTAAGGGATATGTCGTACGCGTCTACTACGGCAGACTTGGCAGTACCAGCACTACCCCCACCGAACAGCGCATAGTTGCCAATAGTGGTTGCGGCTAGGTAATATTTTGCCTCAGATAGAGCTGTGGGAGTTGAACGGGTGAGTGAGGTATCATAGGCATCTACTACGTCATAATAGGTGGGTATGCTATCACTACCGCCACCGAATAATGCATAGTTGCCGACTTTAGCTTTAGCTAAGGCAACTCTTGCAACAGATAATGCAGTTGGAGTTGAACGGGTAAATGAAGTGTTATATGCTTCTACTATGGCATATTCAGTATGACCTGTTCCAACAATAAGTCCTCCGCCAAATAATGCATAATCACCTATCGAAATTCCATTTACATTTTCTCTTACAAAGCTTAATGCGGCAGCTGTACCAAAATAAGTTAATCCCATATTACAACCACCTCCTTTCACCTAATATTACTGAAATACAAGCGATTATGCGAACCACATGTGATTAGGTAGCAATGTCATCAATTTAATATTAAATTTCAAGTTCATAATAACGGCGGTCACCGAAGAATGAAGAAACTAGCAATAAAACTTCAGCCTCCACCAATGGAGCGTTGTAAACTACTGTGCCAATAACTAACAGTTCTGATGTTGTAGTAATAATGACTTCCCCAGAAAAAACTGTATGGGTTATATAACTAGTTATGGTTGAAATAGAGGTCACAGAAACGGTGGTTTCACCAGAATGAATAATATGGGTAACACCACTAATAACTGTAAGAACAGAAGTACTATTGATAACAATTGCCCCATCATGAATAGCGTGTACTCCAGAACCAACAACTGTTAAAATAGATGTTGTTATTAGATTGCTTGCACCCTCTTGGGTAACGGGGACTTTGGTTACAGAACCAGTTGCCGTAAGAATAGAAGTAACCGAGAGAGCGGATACACCTTCGTTAGTAACTGTCGGTGAAGCGGGCAATTGCATTTCAGCCCATGAAACGTCAATTGTTTCAGTCGTGCCAATCGTGGTAGTAACAAAACGCAAACGCAAGTCTCCATAATTTGTGATTGCGTCTGCCTGTGCGGCAGAAAGTGTTAAAGTATATGGGTTAAATGTACTACGTGTAATTGTGCCACTTTTTACAACAGCAATGGAAGTGGTGCCCTGATATAGGGTAACAGTCATACTTTCGGCACCACTCGAACCAGTTGCTTTTGCTCTGAATCTGACAATATGTCCTGTACTTGAAACAGGGTCAGTCGTGGATGATAATTTGACTTCGCAAGTTTTAACACCCGTAGCACGAATATAATCGGCATCCGAGTAAATTTCCTCGTCAATACAACCATATAGAGTGGTTCCGGTTGAAGGAGTCCAACCGGTAGTTATATCACTAGAAGGTATTGCAGTTTGTACTACCGCATACACATCTACTACGGCAGTTGTTATAGAATAACCCCCACCAAATAACGCATAATCACCAATTGTGGTTGCACCTATATCATATCTTCCAACGGATAACGGTGTGGGAGTTGAGCGGGTAAGTGAAGAATCGTATGCGTCTACCGCAGATGCTCCGCCACCATACCCCCCACCAAATAACGCATAATCACCTGTCGTAGTCGTAGATACATTCCGTCTTGCGACAGATAATGCTGTAGGGGTTGAACGGGTAAGTGAAGCATCATATGCGTCTACTACGGCAGACTCGGCTGTCCCATCAAACCCGCCACCAAATAAAGCATAATCATCTATCATGGTCGCAGATGTATCAGTTCTTGCAACAGATAACGTTGTAGGAGTTGAACGGGTAAGTGAGATATTATATGCATCTATGACAGCAGACACCGTTTCAGGTAATGCATAATCACTTGTACACCCACCACCAAATAATGCATAATCACCTAACGTGGTTGCGGCTAAACTACTTCTTGCAACAGACAAGGCTGTAGGGGTTGTGCGGGTAAGCGAGGTGTCATATGCGTCTACTGTATTATACAAATACCCACCACCAAATAACGCATAATCACCTATCGTGGTTGAGTCCATATACCTTCTTGCGACAGATAATGCAGTTGGGGTTGTGCGAGTAAGCGAAGTGTCATATGCATCTACTACGGCTGAATAGCTCCCCGCCTCGCCCCCGCCGAATAATGCATAATTGCCTACCGTGGTTGCGGATAAATACTCTCTTGCAAAAGATAGTGCGGTAGGAGTTGAGCGAGTGAGTGATGTATCATATGCGTCTACTACGGCAGAATAACCTGTCGCCAATCCCCCACCGAATAATGCATAATTGCCTAACGTAGTTGCAGCTAACGACCCTCTTGCAACAGACAGTGCAGTGGCTGTGCCAATATTTTTTAATCCCATATTACAACCACCTCCTTAAAATTACGATTTTCTAGTTCTTAGATGACTATACATAATTATATCTATCATAGCATCAAGTGTTTGTACGGTTGATTCCGTTAGTTGTGCTTCTTCTGAATCACCGTTTGCATTTGTGGCTTTTACGGCAAGGTCATACTGTGTTCTTGCTGTCAATCCTGTATAGGTATAAGAAACTGAACCTGCAGCAATTGTCTCAAGATATGCATCATCCAGATACATCTTGAACCCTGTTTCATCAGCAGAGTTATCCGTCCAGTGCATGACGATTTGTGTGTCGGTTTTGTTGTCAGTGTGAGCGGAGGTTGGTGCGCCAGGAGTTGGGGTGTACTCAAAAATATCTACTACGTCAGTAAGAGGTGTGTCTCCGCCCCCGAATAAGGCGTAATTGCCTATCGCTGTTGCGGCAAACTCGCGATGCAGAACAGATAATGTCTCAAGAGTCGTACGAGTAAGTGTAGTATCATATGCATCTACTACTCCAGTTGAGGCATAACCTCCCCCGAATAGTGCATAATTACCAACTGTGGTCGCGGATAAATGGTATGTTGCAACAGACAATACTGTTGGGGTTGTACGGGCAAGAGAAGTATCATAAGCATCTACTACGTTGTTGTTAAAATTGCCTTGCATCCCGCCCCCAAACAATGCGTAACCACCTATTGTGGTCGCAGCTAGATAATGTCTTGAAACAGATAATGCGGTTGGAGTTGTACGGGTGAGTGACGTGTCATATGCGTCTACCGCAGCGGAAGATGGATATGACGTAACACCGCCCCCGAATAAGGCGTAATTGCCTATCGCTGTTGCGGCTAAGCCGTATCTTGCAACAGTCAGAACTGTGGGAGTTGTACGGGTGAGTGAGGTGTTATACGCATCTACTACATCGGATTCAGTACTATCACTACTACCTCCACCGAATAATGCGTAATTGTTTATTGTGACTCCGTGTGCACCAGACCTTGCAACAGACAGCGCTGTAGGAGTTGAGCGGGTAAGCGAGGTATTATACGCATCTACTACAGCGGAACACGTAGAACTACCGTATCCTCCCCCAAATAATGCATAACCACCTATTGTGGTCGCACCTACGTTCTGTTTCGCAACAGATAGGGCTGTGGGAGTTGTGCGAGTAAGCGAAGCGTCGTACGCGTCTACTACAGCAGACCGGACGGTGGTATTTCCCCCACCAAATAATGCATAATTGCCTATCGTTGTTGCGGCAAACATCCCCCTTGCAACAGATAGTACAGTGGCTGTGCCATTATAATTTAGTCCCATATTATAACCACCTCCTTCCACATAGAATTACTATAACATCACTACTTTTTTGAAGTAATTGCGTCTTTCTGGTCGGTAGTCAGTACACCTTTTTTGGTCGCTTCAAGTAACATCGCAGAATTCCACAAACCTTTGTCAAAGTTCGATTTTAATAGTTTGGCATAGGGGTCTTCCTCAACGGTCTTACCACTTTTGACAGCGACAACCGCAGGAAGCATTGCCAAATTCGCAAACTCTTGTGCTGCCGCCAAACGTTCTTCTGGAGCAACAGGAGGTTCAGGTGGAGGTGTATTTGTAATAGTTTCAATCGCAAGTATTGCATCATCCTCAGACAAAGATTTGTCAATCTTGTAGATTCCACGTAATGCAGACAGATTCATAATTGCTTGCACGACATCACCATTTAACTCCAAAACGTGTGTGAACTTAGACATAGCAGGATTCTTCTGCAACATTATTTCTGGTGTAGCCAAAGAACCATCCACAAACATATAGGTTTTAGTGCCATCAAATTTCTCGATTTTTAACATAGTTGTTTTCCTTTCTATTATTCTTAATTATAAAACAAACTTAACTCTCATACTCCGTTGCTAAAAATGGGGCATGGTTAAACCACACCCCATTTTAGCATTAAACTAATAAATTAGCTTAAAACAATATCAATAGCCCCAGCACTAAAGCGGAAGGTATCACCATTGTAAACGGTTTTACTTGCAGTCAGAGTCTTGAAAAACAACAGACTGCCAGCAGCATTAGCTGTTCTAATACCCAGACCAACCACAGTACCCCAATCAGCAGAAGCCACAGGGAATGTTTCGGTAGCAGTATTTTCGGTATCGCCACCTGTAGCGGTTGGAGCGTCCCATTTTGCAGCACCATGACAGGTTACACGAGCATAGGAACCATTACTTACTTCCACGCCACCAGAATCGGCAGCGTTTGGCATAGTTGTATACAAAGTTAACCATGCAGCAGCAGGTTGTGTAAAAGTAGCAGCTTTGAGGATATGGTCAAGCATTTCATTGGCAAGGAACGTACCAATATCTCCGCCCAAAGAAATATCCAAAGCACCAGCAGCAATTGACAGGGTATCGCCCGTATCAACTTGCAGGTTGGAACCAAATGAACCATAGAATAAGAGGTTGCCACCAGTAATTGCATCAAAGATACCAACACTGGTTACCAAACCCCAGACCGCAGTTGCAGTCGGGAAAGTAATAATGGCTGTATTTTGTGTTGCACCAGCAGAAGCGACATCAAAAGCACCCGTTAAAGTGAAACGCGAATAAGTTCCACCTGCGACTTCGGTGCCACCGCCAGTATCAGCCGGTGTAGCTGTGAACAATCCGAGATAGACACTCGTTGGAGAGGTAAAAGCAACACTACGAAGAACGTAGTTGAGGAACATTCCCTCAAGATAATCAGATAAAACAGCTGTGGTCATAATTTATTCTCCTTGTCGGGATTACCCGATATTTTAATTAAATATGGATTATTATAAACAAGTTTCAATAAGAAACTTGGAAATAAAACTAAACTTTTATTGATAATGGGATTCATGGTCATAACCAGTAGCCGTATATTTCCAGAGTTACGCTTGTAAACGTAGCGCCTGTTTCGGCGATGAAATAGACATCACCGTTAGCGTCACATGGCACGATTGTATAAGCGTTGAGAGGTAAATCGGCAACTTGGGTCGTTACAACAAGTGCATTCCCAACGCCGGTAGCCGTTTTTATAAAGACAGCCTTTCCAGCAGTAGTTGAAGTCACTTCAACTCGCACACTAATCGCTTTTATATTTGCTGGTGCTCCAAAACTCGCAGACAGGTCAATAATGCCATTGTCTGCACTGGTCTTAGCGTCCCCATCCCAACTTGTTGAGGTAAGTGGAGTGGTTAACGGATAGAATTGCGGCTGTGCCATCCATCCAACTGCCAATTTACCAGCATCGTCCGCTATCGGAATCATATTGGGTGCTGATGTCGCATTTGCATGTGCAATAGTTAAATAATTCGCTGGCAGTTCACCTCCAAATTTTGCACTATCTGGAGCTTGAGTATTCCACGATAAAACACCATCAGTTGAAATTAGTGTTGCATCCCCCGTTAGTGATGGATTTGGTGTAGTGGCTTCTATAATCCTACCCTTGTTATCTATCGTTAATCCAACATAAATTCCAGGTGCCACAGCAGTATCGGATAGCATAATACTACCATTACCATCGTCAGTAATACCAGCCCCCATAGTAATACCAGCAGACGTAATTTTTCCATCAACAATAGCAATACTAGAATCCGTTAGATTATTTTCAGCATCAATTGAAATAATATTCCCAACTGTACCATTAATAATAATTTGAGAACCAGTAAACCCAGACCTTAAAATCCAAATCGTACCATCGTATTCAAATGTGTATAACCTATTGGGTATAATGTCATTCAGTTCAAGGTTAACTGTTTCTCCTAGGTTATTTATTTTACGAATCGTTTTAGTACCAATGTCATTGATATTTAACGTAGAACTACCGATATTATTTTGACTTGCCGAGAATTGCAATTGCATTCCCGCCGTCAAAGAAATAATTTCACTAGAGGTCGCCGTATAATTATCTTGAACAGAAGATGTTGCTGAAATTCTAAAATTTGTTCGTGAACCCTCTAGGTCATCAAGTCTAGTACCTGTTTGCCCAGCCCACGTATCAATCTTTACTAATGAAGAACTGACAAAATTTAACGTTAAATCATCACGCCAAGTTTTTACTAGAGGATTATCTTCCGGTTCATAAACATTCAAAGATAAATTAGGAGTTGTACTCATCGTGACCCCTTCCTATATGTGAAATAATGTGTCATCTTATTATCCTATAATATCTAACTCTGTAATAGTACTATTATCCCAATCTACCACATAGAGCGGCAAGGTTGGAGTAATGGCAAAGTCATAATCCCACTCCATAACTGTGCGCAATAAAGTAGCATAACCATTGGCTTCCATACGAAGAGAATGAAGATTAACTTCCGCATGAACTTTTTCTATAGTTCTACCAACTGCTTGAATAGTTACTGGTAATATGTTTATTGTTGTAGCGATATATCTTAATATTTCTGTTATTTTAGTAACTATATTAACATGGCGAATGGGTATATCAAGGTGTACCATCTCTAATAACTTAACTAATCCGCTTTCAACACGGTCTTTAAACTTAATGCTTATATCTAAAGAATGCACTCTTTCTTCAAGAGATTCAAAAGCATCAATTGAAAATGGTATTTTTATGTGCGAGAATACAGTATCGATAGGCGAAAACCCACCGGCAGTTGTATTAAAATGCCATATTTTTTTTAGATATACCCTCATATCGTGGGTTGCCATGTCAGTCCTTTACGTATTAATCATGTTAAAGGTGAGCGCATTGGCAACAAAAATAAAGGTCGCATTAGCCTGAACTATACGCGAAGTTGTTAGTGCTTCATAATACCATACGGTTCCTGCGGTTAAAGAGTTCGCCAAGAAAACATAAGTTATCGTTCCCCAACCAACTGGTGTAGCTTCAGGAAAAGTAATTGTCGATAAATTTGTTAATGTGGCAATAGTCGCCACAGAAAAATTAGATTTATTATTAGCAACAGCAACCCTAGCATATGCGTTGCCAGAAGGTTCTGTGTAACCTGTTCCATTGGTAGTTAGTGCCGTAGTTGATAATCCTACATAATAGGTTGTTGGAACACTAATACTCGTTCCACCTAAAAGTAAATTCAGTACTGCATTTGCTGCGGTAATAGTAATCATTTGTATACTCCTTTATTCAATTTGTGTTAATATAGTCATGATACCCTGTGCTGGTATATAAGTCACATCATTGATATCAGTTAAACGTAATTGATACATATATTTACCGCTCAGTAATGCCGTATCATCAGTTGTTAACTCTATAATAGCTATGTTGTATGGGTCAATATTTTCATTGCTTCCAACTTTTGTAAAAACAACCCAATTCGGTTGTCCAAATAAACTAACCCTTAACTCAATATTTGACGCGCCATTTAGCGGAATGGGTGAAACCATATCGTCTTCATATATATGGAAACGAAGTTCTTGATGGCTACCAGCAATAAATGTCATTGAATCTACGTTAAAAACATTTGTGTCACTTAGGTCATTTGTTGCCATTCACCGATACCTCCCTTTTTTCTTTTGGAATTTCCTCTTTTTGCTCTTCTTGGTTATCTTTACCAATTTGTTCAAGAGTAGATTCCAAAGTTAGCCCCGCCATATAGAGATAAGAAACACTCTTACCTTTTACTTCAATTTCAGTCAAAGCCCCTGCGATTTTTTGTAGATTTTGCAAACATTGTTCATTGATTTTATAGAATTGCATTTTCTCTTCCTTTACCCTATATAAGTTACAATACCGCCACGTACTGTTAAAGTCATAGTGCCCCCACTTACAAGTCGCAACACATATGGAATACCAGTACCAGCGCCAAGTTCGCCAGCAGAACTATAATAAGAACCAGTGGGTCGAACATTCAACGGATATATAGTATGACCATTTATCATATAATCACCAATTGGTGCATAAGGATGGGTATGCCCTTTTTTTGAATACAAGTCATCAAGGTTTATCGGCCCAGTAGGTGTTATATATACATATCCATTTTCTTGTCCACATATTATTTTTGTGCCAGAACTATCAGATGAAACACTATATGCATTAAGAAGTTCTTGTGTCCAATTTATTCCATCAGAAGACGATTGCAAGCCAGTTTTAGTGTCTGCAAAAAATATCATTTCATTTTTATCAGAACAGGCTGAGAAATAAGCATCAGTATTTGGTGTTAATTCAGTCCAATCTGAACCATAATTTGTAGAACGCCAGATAGAATAGCCAGCGTCGCATATATATATAGTGTCTCCCATTGCCGTACAACTGAGTCCTATGTATCCATTGCCATAATTATAGTCTTTTGTAAACCATGTGGCTCCATAATTTAAGGATATATATATACCTCCCCATCCACTAGCAACAAGAACTGAACCGTTGTTATTAATACATGCCGATTCAACAAAACCGGTACCTTCATCTATTACCGACCATGTAGCCCCATAATCATTGGAAAACAATTCATTTTCTGAATCATAATCGCCAAGAAGCATATATTGACCTGTATAATTAATGGCACCTGAATTCCACGCAGCGGTTTCATATCCCGCAATAGGAACTGTTTTATTCCATGTAGTTCCTCCGTTAATTGATAAATAAAGTCCATCATATCCACCAAGAAGCACATATTGACCATCGCCACTCATAGTTAAAAATTCAATGTCGATAGGTGCGCCTCCTGGTATGTCAGCTTTTTGCCATATGCCATCGCCGTTACTAATATACGGATATCCTGTATTATATAGAGCCGCGAGATATTTTGTTCCGTCAGAATTTACTGCCGTAAGCCATTGTCCTGTTAAACTCAATCCTGCCAATGGATTTTCTAATGGTGTCCAAGTACTAAACCAATCAGTAGAAACATTTACAACATAGTATGCCCCAGACGGAAATATATGCCATGCATCGTGCCCTCCTGGTATTATACAAGTATCTGTAGGATATATGGTTGACGAAAAAGATTGCCAACTTGCCCCGTAATCTTGAGATATATATTTTACTGAAGCGTTAAGAGAATAAAAGATATATTGACCAGTGCAATCAGTAGTTATACTTGCTGTGGAAATAGAAGTATCTGATAAAAATTGATGGGTTTGCCAGGTGTCGCCTGAGTCGTGACTCATATAACAACATTTAGGTTGACTGCCACTTGCTGCACCACGATAAACAGTATATATATGAGTAAGGTCATCACTGGCTGCAACGTCGGTGCTAAATCTATATCCAGGAAAGTAAAGATTATCAAATTTTTTATTCCACGTAACCCCACAATCATTACTAACATAGAAGCAAGAATGCGTTATATTCTCCCCGTCGTGTAACTGACCCGTAGCTAAAACTGCCATGTACTGACCAGTTGAATTCACAAAAGACCCCATTTGTTGATGACCGCCTATACCATTATGGTGAAGTGCATGAACACTCCAAGTAGCCCCATAATCGTTAGATATATATATGCCATCGTACTCCGATGTAGTTATAGTATTTGTATATACAGTAACACAAATATTCTGTCCCGTTCCATCTGTTTTTAGATTGTATGTAAGATACCAACGATGACCAAAATTTTGTATCGGAATTATTTCTACTGTTTCTCCTGTGCTTCTATCGTGTCTATAAAGGGTTTTATCTACTGTATATGCATACATTATAGAACCATTTGTTAATTGGTAATAGTTTGGCGGGTTTGGTATATTAGTTAATCCAGCATAAACTTCCCAATTGTCGCCGGAATCGTAGGTTAGATATAGTATAGGATAATAATAATTACTAATTGCTATTGTTTGTCCATCTGGGCTTGACATTACACGATGCCAACGGTCTAAGCCGTCAAGTCCCTCATAAGAACCTATGTCTTGTTTTATCCAATTTAATGCGCTCATTTTATCTCTTTCTTTACCCTATATATGTTACAATACCATCACGTACTGTTAAAGTTATACTGCCACCACTTGCAAGTTGTAGCACATACGGGGCACCAGTACCAACGCCGCGTTCATTATCAGAATTATAATAAGAACCAGTGGGTTTAACATGTAATGGATATATAGTCTCACCATTTATCATATAATCAGCAATTGGTGCATAACCATCGTGGGTATGCCCAATTTTGTCATATAAGGTATCAATATTTATTCAAGTGTCACCATTTTTAACTTCAAATTTCCATGCTCTAACAGCCCCAAGAGGAACCTCAATGTTACCATCTTGAACAAGAAGATTACCATCAATTCTGACATTGGGATTGCCGGTTAAGACAAGGGTTGCACCCCAAGCCTTTATCAAACCGCCGTCAACAAACTCCATTGAAGCATACGTATTGGTCTTATAACCAACACTACCACCGCCAAAATCCCATCTACCGGTTCCAACACTTGTGGGCGCCAAAATATATCCGACACCATTATTAAATTGTGAAGCAGGTATGGGAGTATTAGTAATATTACTCCAGTCCAACTGCCCAACAAACTGTGAAGCAGTAACCGTTCCGCTAAAAGTTCCAGTAGCACCAAAGAGTTCTCCAGAAAAGGTAGTTTTTTCTGGTACATCAATATATGCATTTTTCAAATCGTCCCACGCCGAATGTGCTGCTACATAAATCATATCACCAAGTTTTACACCTGATGGTTTAAGATACATAGCGTCATTGCCGTAGGTTAATCCGGCGGCATCAATAGTCCAACCACTAATAGCATCTCCAATATAACCAGCCAGAGCATTTATAGTTCCGGTGAATGTACCACCAGTTGCCGTAACGTTGCCAATCATGGTTATGTTACCATGATCGTCAACTGATAATTGGTTAATCCAATTGCCACCATCGTCTTTTTTATCTACTAGAAACGGATTGGTTGGACTAATCGTAATTTTAGCATTTTGAGTAGTACTTGTTGATACAAAATCAGCATTTACAAGTGTTACACCACTTCCATCAACTCTAAAAATTGATTGAGCAGAGTTAACAGTATTCTCAATAACTAAATTATTACCTGCAAGCAATCTACCTATAACGGCATCCGCTACAAGACCATAAACATGCTGATTGCCAACCAGAATACTTCCCAAAGCAAGATTTACGCTCTCCCAATTGTCTTTAGTAAAAGCTATTTGATTACTTGTAAGCCAAATCTGTTGTGGAGCAAAACCATCGCCAATTTTTTGTTTTCCAATCAGTCCGGCATTAGTGAATGTAAGTTCCTGATTATCAGTAGCTAACAGTGTATCAAGCGAGGAGTTTAGAGCCTCTTTAATAAGCCCGTTAACACTGTTTTCGCCGTCATCAGTCCAAGTTCCCCATTCACCAGCAGTATATTTAACTGCCGATACGGTTCTGTCAGTATCACTACTAATATCCGCTAACTCAACTTCCGAATTAGCTAATCGCATTCTGTTACTCAATAAGAACTTAAATTTTTCTGGGTCATCATAATTATAATCAAACCCCAGAACGATAGGAGCAATCATTTGTCCATCATTCTCGTCCATATCTACGGTAATTGAACTGCCTAGTTGCAATTGGTCTGTAAATGGTTTAAAATATTCTAAGAATATAAAATTATGAATATCCAAAGAAAATTCCATGCGCGGATAGCATACCTTATTAGATATAACTTTACCTTGTTCATATAAATTCATTGCCATATCCTGGATTTGCTGCAGACTCATAGTTTCTGTTTGAAGAAAATTTCTATTATCGTAACTACCAGCAAAAATAAAGTTACTTAATTCAGCTAATTGTGCTATAGTAAAATTATTTTCAAACTTACATTCAGTATTTATCTCAATAAGGTCATATAATTTAGCGTCTAGGTCTAATTGGAGCGTAACGATTGCGACAAGTTTGTCGGCTACCTGTAGTTCAGCTAAAGAAACCGCAGCCTGAAAAGTCGAGACTTCGGTATAACCCATATCAATTTGAATTTTTAATAGATTTCTCTTATTTGCTAAGTTCGTTTCCAATGCGGATAGACCAGAATTAATGGGGTCAATGATTTCTTTTTCTGCATCTAAATAAACAGCAACAGCAGTTTTTAAAATATTCATTTCTCGTTGCTTCGCCGTATATGCAGTAAGTTGTGCAGCGTAAGTATCTATATAGCTAGCCACCTTTATATCCCAAGCATTTATTGCATCAATAAGTCCCTGTGACATCCAAGAAAGATTTTTAAAATAACTAAAATTATAAATGGTATCGCTTCCAAGTGGGTTGACTTGATTAATAGTTAAATCATCTTTGCCATATACATTTAGTGCTGTTACAATCTGGTCTGAATTTTCATCAATGCTTGTATTTTTTAACAAATTGCCATAAGATAAAAATATATCAGTGCGATGAACGGCATTGTTAATAGCAGCCACATTAATCTCGTGATTGAAAGTATCAAAACTAAATACGCATTGATAAGCCTGAGAAACTTCATTCATTAATAAAGCATAAATACTAGTGTCTTTTTCACTGAATGTCCTAAACATAGTCATAAGTGAAGCATCAATTGTTCCAATTGTCCAGTTGGGCATATAAGATATAATCTTATGCATTAAACTGTGTGTAGTATCTAGTGTATCCCAAAATTGCCAAGTTCCTTCTAATGAAAGTATCTTTTTATATGAAAGTTCAAATTCAAGAGATTTCGCCACTACATCTTTAGAGATATTTGCGCCATCACTTGTTTCTACAACACTAGTAATAATAAAAACACCAATATTATCTATAGAAATTCTTCGTTTTCCAACGAGTTTATCATAATATGGGGCATCAACTCCATCAAGCACCTTTTGAGCGGTAAATTTGATGGTAGAAATTGCATTAAAGCGTAAGCCAATTTCTCGGTTATAGATTCCAGAAAGATTATATAGTTTACTTCCGTCTGGATTGCAAAGAATATAATCTGGGATTTCATATTG
>Ga0209540_10001293_pt1 | contig 19524 bp, 29 predicted proteins | sample BarGraIncu01121A_FD_184501 | JGI IMG/M metagenome (GOLD analysis project Ga0209540, IMG submission 184501) | Arctic peat soil microbial communities from Barrow, Alaska - Barrow Graham LP Incubations 011-21A (SPAdes) (version 2) | ecosystem: Environmental > Terrestrial > Soil > Wetlands > Peat... | reverse complement strand
TTGCCGGCACCCGGGGGACCCATTAAGATAATATTTAACATACTAAATTCCTCCTTGTGATACCTCATCGAAGGATTTGCCAGCCAAGAGACCATCAATTTGGTTGTTGACTTCAAGGCAGACGCCGACCACGATGATTAATCCCGTGCCACCTAAGGCGAGCGAGGAACTCGGAACCACTTTGGTGAGAACCAGAACGATCGGTAACGCGGCGATGAGGCCGAGCGCGGTCGCGCCGATGCAGGTCACGCGGTTCAGGACTTTCTTGACGTAACGTTCGGTCTCATTGCCTGGGCGGATGCCCGGGATGTAAGAACCGTTCTTTTGGAAGTTCTCCGCTAACTTGGTCGGGTTGATCTGCAAGTTCGCGTAGAAGAACGTGAATAGGACCGTCAAGGTTATATAAATAATTAAGCCCCATGGCATTTGCCAAGTCGCGTTATTAAACCACGGCATGGTCACCATTTCGCTGCTCGAGAATATCTTCAACCATTCGGCACCGGTGTCCGCGCCACTAATGAAAGAGGCGATGACGCTTGGAGCCATCATGATCGATGAAGCGAAGATAACCGGGATAACGCCAGCCGAGTTAATCTTAATCGGCAGGAAGCTGGCTTGGCTGTACTTCTGGCCGCTTCCGCTCTTGCCGGCATGCTGGACGGGAATTTTCCGTTTGCTCAGCTCGACGAAGGTGACGAAGGCGATAATGAGTACGAACGCCAAGATATAGATACCAAACTGGAGCGAACCCTTTAAGATTTGGGACGCGCCCTGACCGAGTTTATCGGACAGCCATTCGGTATACGCAGTGCTGATTTGGATCGGTAAGCTGCGGACGATACCGGCGAAGATAATCACGGAAATACCGTTGCCGAGACCTTTGACCGAGATCTGATCGCCGAGCCACATGACGAGCATAGCGCCCGCGAGCAGGATGGTGACGATATAGGCATAAGTCCAGAAGGTGTTATCCGCTAATGTAATATAGGAAGAGTTTTCCATCGTTTTCACGATGCCGTAAGCTTGGACAGCGCCGAGAAGAAGCGTGAGATAGCGGGTCGCCATCTCGGACTTCTTGCGGCCGTATTCGCCTTGTTGCGATAATTCGGTCAACGCAGGGAGTACGTCCATCGATAACAATTGGACGATGATGCTCGCCGTGATGTACGGGCTGACGCCCAGGGCAAACACGGAGAAGCTCTGTAACGCGCCGCCGCCGAGCAAGTTCATGAGGGCGAAAGCGTTGTTATCGCTGAAGTTGAAGTTCTTGACGGTAACGTTTGGGACGGTGATGGCCGCGCCGATACGGAAGATGAAGAGGATCATGACCGTGAAGAAAATTCGATTAACGATTTCCTTGTTCTTGAAAATGCTTACGAATTTTTTCATTGTTACAATACCTCGACAGTGCCACCGGCACTCGTAATGGCATCGGCAGCCGTCTTCGAGAATTTGTGGGCCGAGACTTTAAGCTTTTTGGTTAATTTGCCATTGCCTAAGATCTTGACGCCGTTAAATTCTTTACGGACGAGCTTGGATTCCACGAGGAGAGCTGGGGTGACAACGGTTTCGTTTTCAAAACGATTGAGTGACTCGACATTGACGATGGCGTATTCAATACGCGATCCGCTGGTAAACCCTCTTTTTGGTAAACGACGGAAAATGGGGTTTTGCCCACCTTCGAAACCAGGACGGGTATGTCCACCGCTTCGGGCATTTTGGCCTTTGTGGCCTTTGCCGGCAGTCTTGCCATTGCCTGATCCGATTCCTCGGCCCTTGCGATAGCTTGCTTGACGAGCGCCTTCAGTATGTTGAAGTTCATTTAGATTCATAGTTGCACCTCCCTAATTTGAGATTTTTCAATTCGACTTTATTTGCCGCGTAAGAGCTTTACTTGGCTATAGGTATGTAAGTTTTCAATGCCGTTGTTGGTCGCCCGGATGATATTGATCGGGGCGCGGCTTCCGTAGACTTTCGAATAGACGTTCTTGACGCCGGCGAGTTCGAGAATAGCCCGAACCGGTCCGCCCGCGACGATTCCCGTGCCAGCCGGAGCCGGTTTTAGGAAGACGTTGCAAGCACCGAATTTCCCGACAATTTCGTGGGAGATGGTATCGCCTTTTTCAAGAGAGATGCGGAACATTTTCTTTTTCGCGGCTTCGAGAGCCTTCTTAATGGCATCCGGGACTTCGCCGGCTTTGCCGGTTCCAAACCCGTATTGGCCTTTGCCATCGCCAACGACGACGATCGCGGCGAAACGCATGTGGCGTCCGCCTTTGACGGTCTTGCTGACGCGGTTGATGCTAACGACGCGTTCTTCAAATTCTTTGTCGGGACGATCGCGACGCGGGCCGCCTTTGTGGTCGCCACGAGGACGATCGCCATGAGGAGCTCCGGTAGGACGACCGCCAGTGCTGGGCCGTGAGGCTGGTGCAGCTGGTTTCGCTTCGGCAGTCGCTGGTTTAGCGACTAGGACTTTTTCTTCTGCCATGTGGTTATCCTCCTAGAACACCAAGCCGGCTTTACGCGCGGCTTCGGCTAACAATTGGACGCGGCCATGATAAATATAACCGCTCCGATCGAACACGACTGTAGTAATTCCGGCGGCCAAGGCTTTAGCGCCAATGTCGGCGCCGACAACGGACGCAGCTTCTTTGTTACCACCATTTTTGAGTTTGAGGGCAACGGAAGAACTAGCGGCCAAAGTCACGCCTTTCTCATCATCGATGAGTTGGGCGGAAATATGAGCGTTGGAACGATAGACACTTAAACGGGGCCGGGCGGCTGTGCCACTAATTTTGGCGCGGACGCGGACGTGGCGGCGTTCACGAACGATGTTACGGCTTTCTCTTTTAATCATGTTTTTGTTTCTCCTTTCCTACGCTTTATTTCTTACCAGCGCGTTTACCTTCCTTGCGGATGATATGTTCGCCTTTATACTTAATGCCTTTACCTTGATACGGTTCAGGTTCACGGACCATGCGGATGCGGGCGGCGGTTTGGCCGACAGCTTGGCGGTCCATGCCTTCGATTGTGACGTTGGTCGGGTCGACGACGATGATCTTGGCGCCTTCGTCTGGGGTGATGACCACTTCATGGCTGAACCCGATGCTGAGCACGAGGTTTGCGCCTCTCATGACACCACGATAACCGATACCGACGATTTCGAGTTTCTTGATAAAACCAGTGGTGACGCCAACAATCGCATTGTTGATGTGAGCGCGGACGGTGCCATGGTTTTCTTTGGTTTGTTGTAAGTCATCCGGACGGGTGACATGGACGTGGCCATCTTTGACTTCGACGGCAATGCCGGCGTTGACATTAACGGTGAACGTGCCTTTCGGGCCCTTGACGGAGACGACGGAATCTTTGACCGAGACGGTAACTCCGGCTGGGATTGGGATTATCTTATTTCCGATACGTGACATAAGATCCTCCTACCAGACATAAGCAATAACTTCGCCACCGACGCCTAAGGCGCGGGCTTTTTTATCGCTCATGACCCCTTTTGAGGTCGAAATGATCGCAAGTCCTAAACCTTTTAGGACGCGCGGTAAATTATCGGCTTGCGCGTGAACGCGAAGGCCGGGTTTGCTGATTTTCTTAAGACCACTGATGACACGGATGCCGCCTTCCGCATATTTCAGCGTGAGGGTCATTTCCTTTTTGATGTCTCCAGAAACCTTAAAATCCTTGATGAAGCCTTCGTCTTTGAGAATATCGGCAATCCGAACTTTCAAAGTCGAGGATGGCATCACGACGGTTTCATAACGTAAAGCGTTGGCGTTGCGGATACGCGTGAGCATATCGGCGATAGGATCGGTCATAACCATTTTTCTTTACCTCCTACCAACTGGCCTTTTTCATGCCTGGGATCTCGCCTTTGTAGGCAAGCTCACGAAGGCAGATACGGCATAAGTGGAATTTGCTGTAGACAGAGTGGGGACGGCCGCAGCGTTGGCAGCGGGTATATTCCCTGACTTTAAACTTTTGGGGACGCGCGCAACGGACCTTAATCGATGTTTTTGCCATTGTTCATATCCTCCTTATTTGTGGAACGGCAAGCCGAGTTCGCTGAGTAGCGTGAAGGCTTCCTCATCGTTTTTCGCCGAAGTGACGAGAACGATGTCCATACCTCTGATTTTTCCGACCTTATCATAGTTGATTTCAGGGAAGATCAGTTGTTCTTTAATACCTAACGTATAGTTACCGTGACCATCAAACGAGTTTTTGCTGATGCCGCGGAAGTCGCGAACGCGCGGTAAAGCGACGCTCACTAACTTATCGAGGAATTCATACATGCGGATGCCGCGGAGTGTGACTTTGCAGCCGATCGCTTGACCTTCGCGAAGTTTGAAACTCGCGACGCTCTTCTTGGCCTTGGTGATAATCGGCTTTTGGCCGGTGATCTCACCGAGTTCACGAACGGAGTCATCGAGTAACTTGCTATTGGTCGTGGCATCGCCGACGCCGATGTTGATGACGATTTTTTCGACGGACGGGACTTCCATCACCGAGCCGTATTTATATTTCGCCATTAAGGACGGGACGATTTCTTTATTGAAACGGACTTTCAACCGATTCGGTTGTTTGGGTTCCGGCTTGAACGGGGCTTTCGCTTTGGCTTCGACTTTGCCTTTGGCATCTTTCGGTGCTTGGGCTTTCGGAGCAGCGGCGATTTCCACTTTCGCTTTCACTTCAACGGCCGGTTCGGCTTTCGGGGCTTCGGCTGGCTTTTCAGCATGGACGTGCACGGGTTTCTCCGCGACGACTTTAGCTTCCACCGCTTTGGCTGGTTTCTCGGCTTTGGCTTTCGCTGGTTTCTCAGCGGCGACCTTGGCTTCGACCGGTTTCTCAGCTTTGGCTTTCACGGGTTTCTCAGCGGCGACCTTAGCTTCGACCGGTTTCTCGGCTTTGGCTTTCACGGGTTTCTCCGCGACAACCTTGGCTTCGACCGGTTTCTCGGCTTTGGCTTTCACGGGTTTCTCCGCGACAACCTTGGCTTCGACTTCTTTTTCAGCTTTTGGGGCAGCTTCTTTGGCCGCTTTTGGAGCTTTCGCTTTTTTGATTTCTTCTGCCATTGTGCTACCTCCTAGTCGAGCTTGCTCTTGCCGTCTCTGGTGTAACGGGCTTTAACGAGTTTGCCCTTTACTTCGACGGTCATGATGCGAGCACGCGTTGCTTTTTTCGTTTTCGGATCGATCAACGCGACGTTGCTGGCATCGATTGGGGCATAAATCTCCAAAATGCTGCCTTCAGGGTTTTGTTGAGTCGGTTTCTTGTGTTTCTTACGGACAGCGACACCTTCGACGACGACTTTGTTGAGTTTCGGGTACACTCTTTGGACTGTGCCCGTCTTCTTCTTGTCGGCGCCAGCGATGACGATGACTTTATCGCCTTTTTTGATTTTCATGTCGTTGGCCTCCTATAGGACTTCCGGCGCGAGCGAAATGATTTTCATGAATCCTTCGCCTTTGTCACGGAGTTCGCGGGCCACCGGTCCGAAGACGCGGGTGCCACGGGGTGTGCCATCTTCATTTAATAAGACGATGGCATTGTCATCGAAGCCGATGGACGTTCCGTCAGCGCGATGGATTGATTTCTTCGTGCGGACGATAACGCCCTTCACGACTTCGCCTTTTTTGACTTTGCCGTTCGGGATGGCGTCTTTGACGGCGCACATGACGATATCGCCAATGGAGGAGACTTTACGGGTGGATCCGCCATAAAGACGGAAAATCCGAACCGATTTAGCTCCGGAGTTGTCGGCGACGACTAAGTTGGTTTCATTTTGTACCATACTTATTCGGCCTCCTTCAATTCAACGGTCTTATCAGCTTTTTGTAAGATGCTGACGAGCCGGAAGCGCTTGGTAGCGCTGAGCGGGCGGGTCTCCATGATTTCGACTTTATCGCCGATGTGGGCGGTATTGAGTTCGTCATGGGCACTGTACTTTTTGCCGTATTTGACACGTTTGCCATACTTGGCATGTTTCTTATGAGTTTCGACTAAAACGATGATGGTTTTGTCCATCTTGTCGGAAACGACGACGCCCTCGAATACGTGGCGTTTTGCTCTTTCTTCCATGTTCTAGTCCTCCTTTATTTCATGATACCGAGTTCGTGTTCACGAAGGACGGTATATATGCGAGCGATGTCTTTACGGATTGTGCCGATCGTCGCGCCTTTTTCGAGTTGGCCGACGGCTTGTTTGCGGCGTAAGTTGAATAACTCTTCTTTCAAGGCGTAAACCTTTTCGTTGAGTTCCGTGACGTTCATTTCACGTATTTCGCTTAACTTCATGATTATTCACCTTTCCCTTCACGAGAGATCACGCGGGAACGAAGGGGAAGTTTGTAACTGGCGAGCCGTAAGGCTTCGCGCGCATCCGCTTCCGGAACGCCGCCAATCTCAAACATGACGCGGTTCGTCTTGACGACCGCGACCCAGGATTCCGGGTTACCTTTGCCAGATCCCATCCGGACTTCGGCTGGTTTCTTGGTTTTGGCGAGATGCGGATAAATCCGAATCCAGATTTGTCCGTTTCTTTTGGTATAACGCGCGAGCACGATACGAGCGGCCTCGATTTGGCGGTTGGTGACCCAGTTGCCAGTGATGGCTTGGAGACCGAACATTCCGAAACTCACTTCGTTGCCGGCTTTCGAGAGCCCTTCGTACTTGATTCCGTGCGGGCGTCTATATTTGACTCTTTTTGGTTGTAACATGGAACCTACACTCCTTTATTCTCTACCGGGGCTACCACGACGGCTTTTTTGGCCGGGAGGATGTCGCCGCGGCAGATCCAGACTTTGACGCCTAGACGTCCATAAGTGGTCCGTGCTTCAGCGGCAGCGTAATCGATATCGGAACGAAGGGTATGTAGCGGGATGCTGCCATCCTTATAACCTTCTTTACGAGCGATTTCGGCTCCGGCTAAACGACCGGAGACAAGCGTTTTGCAACCTTTGGCGCCGGCTTTACGGACTCTTTGGATGGCTTTCTTCTGCACAGTGCGGAAGCTGGCCCGTTCTTCGAGCTGCGTCGCGATGCTTTGGGCAACGAGATTGGCGTCGAGATCTGGGCTCTTGACTTCGATGACATCAACCCGCAAAGTGCCGGTCGTGACAAGTTTGGCAAGTTCTTTTTTAATCTTGTTGATATTCGCGCCGTCTTGCCCGATAACGACACCGGGACGAGCGACGAAGACAAGGACGGTAATGGCATGGCCTTTATCGGTCTTGATCCGTTCGATCTCAACGTGCGAGAGCAAAGCTTCTTTCAAAGTTTCACTCAAGTATTTACGGATGTGCAAATCTTCGAGAAGAAAGGTCGAGTAGTCTTGGTTGTTGGCGAACCATCTTGAATTCCAGTCGCGGTTGATGCCGATACGGAAACCCACCGGATTAACTTTATGTCCCATTGTGACTTCCTCTTTACCTTTCTTTCACTACGCATGTGATATGCGAAGCTCTTTTGACGAGACCGGACGCCGATCCTTTGGCGCGCGGCATGAAGCGTTTTAACCGAGTCGCATCATTGGCGTATATCTCAGCGATATACAGCTTGCTCTCGTCCATTTCGTGATTGTTCACGGCATTGGCGACGGCGCTCTTGATGAGCTTGATGATGACCGGGGTGGCGGCGCGATTGACGTTGATGAGGATGCCGAGGGCAACCTTAATGTCTTTATCGCGAACCAAGTTGATGACGAGCCGGACTTTACGAGGCGTAATCCGAACTGATTTGGCGATAGCGAATGCTTCCGTTGCTTTCATGTCTGGTTACTCCTTTTTACCGGCAGCCGGTTTCGCGGCTGGGGTGGCTGGAGCGGCAGCGGCTGGGGCAGCGGCAGCAGCGGGTGCTGCGGCAGCGGCGCCGGCCTTACCGTTTCCGGATGCTCCGGCGGTAGCGGCGGCTTTGTCTTCGGTGTTATTTCCGGTGTGTCCCGTGAAGGTACGCGTCGGGGAGAATTCGCCTAATTTATGACCGACCATGTCTTCGGTGACGTAAACGGTAATGTGTTCATGACCGTTGTACACCGCGAAGGTGTGTTCGATGAATTCTGGGAAGATGGTTGATCTTCGCGACCAGGTCTTGATAATTTCTTTTTTCTTAGACTTGTTCAGCGCTTGGACTTTTTTCATTAAGTAGTCGTCGCAGAACGGTCCTTTTTTTAAACTACGAGCCATTGTTCATGTCCTCCTTCGTTACTTCGCATTACGCCGTCTCACGATGAGGGCGTTGCTGGGCTTCTTGTGGCTACGGGTTTTGACGCCCATTGCTTTCTTGCCCCACGGAGTACGCGGAGCGTCGCGGCCGATTGGGGCCTTGCCTTCGCCGCCACCGTGTGGGTGGTCAACCGGGTTCATTGCGGAACCACGGACGGTTGGGCGCTTGCCATACCAGCGGTTTTTGCCGGCTTTGCCAAGGTTGATTAGAATGAAATCTTCGTTACCGACAACACCGATGGTGGCGCGGCAGGTGCCGAGGATTTTCCGGACTTCACCGCTCATTAAGCGGACGGTCACGTACTTATCTTCTTTACCAAGGACTTGAGCGCTGGCGCCGGCGGCGCGACAGAGTTGACCGCCTTTACCCGGAGAAAGTTCGAGGTTATGCACATACGTACCTTCTGGGATGTTATTGAGGATCATACAGTTGCCGACGATGATGTCAGCGGTTTCGCCCGAGATGATTTTGTCATCGACTTTGAGGTCTTTCGGAGCGAGGATGTAGCGTTTTTCGCCATCAACATAGTTGATTAAGCAGATGTAGGAATTGCGGCATGGATCGTATTCGATCGTAGCGACCTTTCCGACGATGCCATCTTTATTTCTCTTAAAATCAATGAGCCGATAGCGACGTTTGTTGCCGCCGCCAATGTGCCGGGTCGTGATGACGCCCTGGTTGTTGCGGCCTCCGGATTTCGAAATGCTAACGAGTAAGCTTTTCTCAGGAGTGCTTGTGGTGATTTCTTCAAACGTCGAATTGGTCATATTACGACGGCTTGCGCTCGTCGGTTTATATGTTCTAATTGCCATTTTTATTTCTCCTATAATTTATAAGCGCTGTGCTTATTCCTTGAACAAGTCAAGGGCTTGGCCTTCGGCTAGCGTGACGATGGCTTTTTTAAAGCCAGGGACGGAGCCTTCATACTTGCCACCACGGCGGGTACTTTTGGCGCGGACGTTAGCGATGTGGACGTTGCTGACCTTGACGCCGAAGACGGCTTCAAAGGCAATTTTGATCGCAGCGCGGTTGGCTTTCGGGTCAACCTCGACGGTCACTTTGTTTTGCTCTTGGATTAAGGACATCGTCTTTTCCGTAATGATCGGGCGGATGATGGTATCGAAATCCTTGATGCTGGACTTTTTAAGGGCTTTGGCGGCTTTAGGGGCTGCTTCGCCTTTTTTCGCTTTAGCCTTTTTAGCGACTGGAGCTTTAGGGGCAACAGCGGCTTTTTTGGCTTTGGCGGCTTTGGCTTTAGGGGCCTTAGCGACTTTCGCTTCTTTCGCGACCACCGCTTTTGGGGCGGTTTCTTCGACTTTAGCGGCTTTCACTTTTTTTGGCGCGGCCTTTTTTGGGGCGGCGACGACTTTTTCTTCAGTTGCCATTACGCGAGGGCCTCCTCAATCTCTTTGACGGCGTCTTTTACGAACACGACCGTTTGGGCGTTCAGTAAATCATAGACGCTGACATTGTTCTCGGCGACGACGATGAGTTTCTTGATGCTGCGGGCACTGGTCTGGAGCACTTCGTTCTCTTCGTGTAGGACGAGCAACGTTTTACCTTTGACAGCGATGGCTTTCAAAATTTCCGCCACGCTCTTGGTCTTAATCGCTTCAACTTCAATCTTGTCGAGCACGATAATCTGTTTCGCGGCGGCTTTAACGGATAAAGCACTGCGTAACGCAATTCTGTGCGCTTCTTTGTTCATCGATAGGGTGTGGTTTTGGTCGCCGGTTGGACCGAAGACCTTGCCGCCGCCGCGCCATAATGGTGAACGGCTGCTGCCAGCACGGGCACGGCCTGTGCCTTTTTGCGCCCACGGTTTTTTACCACCGCCGGACACTTCGTCTCTCTTTTTCGTCTTGGACGTAACTTGACGGCGGTTCGCGAGATAGACTTGAACGGCGTCAAACATGCATTGATTGTTCGGTTCGATATTGAATACGTCACCGTGGAGTCTCGTGGTCGAGATCTTTTCGCCCAATTGGTTTAGGACGTTCACGCTCACGGACTTTACTTTTTCTTCTGCCATGGTTGGTTCCTCCTACTTCGATTGCGCCGCGACAGCCACGTTGGTGGCAAGCGGTTTAATCGTTTGCTTTTTGCCGTGTTGAACTTTAATCGCGGTTCTCACGGTAACAAGGGACTTCTTCGGGCCGGGGATAGCACCCTTGATTACGAGGGCGTTTTTCTCTTTGTCAACTCCGACGACGATGAGGTTGAGAATGGTGGTTTGGTAGTTTCCGTGGTGACCGGGCATTTTCTCTCCTGGATGGATACGGTTGTTAGTACGGCCGTTCGTCGCGAGAGAACCGATTTTTCTGTGGAAACCTGATCCGTGGCCTTTCGGGCCAATGGTGTAGTGGTAACGTTTGATCGTACCGCTGAAGCCGATGCCTTTGCTGATGCCAGTGACATCGACCATATCGCCGACTTTGAACAAGTCAACGGTAATGACGTCGCCGACGGCATATTTCTTCATTTCGTCGCCCTTGAGTTCGGTTAATTCATATTTCGGGGTGGTGTTGGCCGCCGCGAAGATGCCTTTCTCAGGTTTGTTGCAACGAGATTCTTTCTTTTCTTCATAACCAATTTGGACAGCTTCATAGCCGTCTTTTTGGATGGTCTTGACTTGAGTAACGACGTTCGGGAGTACTTCAAGGACTGTTACTGGATAGCAGGTGCCATCAGCAGCGAATACTTGAGTCATGCCCATCTTACGTCCGTAAATTGCTTTCATCGCTCATCCCTCCTAAAGCTTGATATCGATATCGACGCCGCTTGGGAGATCGAGCCGACGTAATACGTCAACCGTTTCCTTGGTCGGGTTGCAAATATCAATTAAGCGCTTGTGTGTTCTGATTTCGAATTGTTCACGGGCATCCTTGTATTTGAAGGTAGCTCTGAGAACGGTATAAACTTGCTTCTCTGTCGGTAACGGAATTGGGCCAACCACGGTGGCGCCCGTCTTCTTCGCCGCATCCACGATCTTCTCGACGCTGAGGTCTAGAATTTTGTGATCGTAAGATTGTAAGCGAACCCGAATCTTCTTAGTTTTAGCCATGAATTTTTCCTCCTATGATTTTAATCAGGCTTGTGTGACCCTAGCTCAGCGCGAATTCCCTGAACGCCCCATCATGACAACGCCTGTGGGTGTATCAGCAACCTCGCACTTCAATGCCGGTCGTCAACACAAGAATAATACCCCTACGGCACCCTCTCAGTCAAGGAAAAGTTTCCTCTTTTTGCGGTAATTATTATGTATTAATAATATAAAGCCTTAAAGTGAGCGCCCCATGTGATCTATCCCGCTTGGCAAATCGGTACGGTTTTTTTCATCGGTTTTTGTCTTACACTTGTCCAAAAACAAGCTTTTTGACCGGAATTTTTTCCAAAAAATGGCACAAAATTCGAATAAACTTATGGTAAAAGGTGGGTAAAATCGAGGCCGCAAGATCTCGTTGTTCTTATCTGAATCCATTAGCGAAAGATGATGAAAAGATGGCCATCGTTCAAATAGATGTTTTCAGGGACTGACCAGTCGGCGGTTGTAAAAGCTGCATTGATTTCGTCCGCGAGGCTTGAACCATAAGAAAAATCAAGGACGACATCTCCGCTCAAATGCTCGTAAGAGACCGTTTTTGCAAACTGGATGTAAGTTGTCAACTCCGCACTGCTTTCGATGACGAGGTCATAACTAGTATCGCCAAACGAGAAGAATGTGTTGGCATAATAATCATAATTCGAGACGCGCTCGATGGTTTGATAACAATAACTGGCGACACCATTAGAATAGTTGTAATCGTGAACCATTTCACTCGTAAGAAAGAAGCGATGATAGACGATAGCGGGTAAGGTTTGATCGACCATAAGGTTATTTCCTGTCGGGTCAATCGTATACCAGGTGTCATCGATGTTGATGATGTTCCAAGCGTGACCAGTCGAACCAATAATGGGATTATTGAATTCTGCCATAGTTGGCCCTAAAACACGGTAACAGGCAAGACCTTCCATGCGAGTCAATAGAACAAATAACTTAGCCATTCCATCGCAAACAGCCCGGTAATTATCTAACGCGCCTTCGAGATAAAAAGCATCGTAAAGGGCCGCATGGGCATCATCATACCCGAGTGGCAACACCTCGTAATCATAAGTGATATTGACCGCCATCCAATCATAGATGACACGCGTTTTTTCTAGTTCCGTCATCGAATCATCGATGATTCCACGAAGAATTGTTTTGGCCTTTTCAAACATGCCAAAAGCGACTGACCCAACTTTAGGACGTGGTTGATAACCTTGGTTTAAGACATACCACAATTGGTCACTGGTCTCAACATCCACTACAGTCGTGTATTCGGTATATGGAAAAGTTTCAAAATCTTCGGCCCGGGTCACGGTCGGTTCCACATAAGCGACATCATAAGCATGAACATAATAAGGATCTTCCGCCGCCGAAATCAAATGATCAATATCGCGGTAATCAAAGAATATTGTGAGGTTCTTACCATGCAATTCACCGCTAATTTCCGGGTTGATATCAACAAGTTGGGCGGTCCAATAAATCTTAGCGAGTTCAAAGTCTAAATCGGAAATCGTATAATAATCCAAAACGATGTCAACATGATCAAAATGATTGAAAATTCCATAATCGACATAGTCACAAATATCTTGAAGACTAGCGACTTGATTGGATGGTTCCGGGAGAGGATTCTCCCCAAGGTCGATGCTTGTGCTGCTAGAAGAGGGGGAGAGCGAGGACGAAGATACTACCGGATTACACCCCACTGATAGAAAAGCCAGAATTGATAGAATGAAGATGTTTTTATTTTTCATAAATCGTTACCCTTCGTAGTCGCCATTTTTTAGTTTTTCATTCTTCTTGGCTTCGCCTTTGGCGTAAGTATATTTGCATCCGCAGTAGAGCTGCTGATAGAGATTATATTTGAGGCGCATCTCACGAGAAATATCCTGGCCTTTATTTTTCTTGAAATCGCTAAAGAAATACTTTGTCTTGGGATATTTTAGCTGCAGTTCGGCACCGATTCGGTTGAGGATTTGTGAGTCCTTTTGGCGGCTAATCGTCATCACCGTGGTGAACCAATCATAACCGTTTTTTTCGGCGTATGCAAAGGCTTCATCCATGCGTTTGGAATAACAAATCACACAGCGCGTGAGCCCTTCGGGATCGTCAGCGAAAGGTTGTAGGTCTTTGTTGTAATTGTCGTTGTCATAAGGGTGTTCCATCACCTTGACAGAACGATGATATTCTTCGTTGAAAAGAACGACAAAACGTTTCAGTTCATCGAGCCGCCGGTCGTGTTCCGCTTTCGGGTAAATATTGGAATTGTTGAAGAGAATCGTCACATCGAAATAATCGCTGAGGAATTTGACGGGAAAAGTGGCGCAGGGTCCACAGCAAGAATGGAGTAAAAGGCGGGGGCGTTGGCCCTCGATTTTGGTCAGTTCTTCTAACGACTTCAGATAAAAGTTGATTTTGTTAGCCATAAATGAACATCGCATCCCCAAATGAGAAGAAACGGTAACGTTGTTGCACCGCTTCTTTGTACATATCTAGTATAAACTCACGGCCGGCAAGAGCGCTCACCAGCATGATAAGTGTCGACTTCGGTAAATGGAAATTCGTGATCAAAGCATCGATGGCCTCGAACTTATATCCAGGATAGATAAAGATATCGGTTTCGCCACTGCATGGGACGAATTTACCATATTTTTTCATGATGGCTTCAAGCGTTCGGGTTGAAGTCGTTCCGACAGAAATAATTCTTCTTCCCTCTTTTTTTGCGGCATTCAAAATATCGGCGGTCTCTTTCTCCATCACGTAGTATTCGCTATGCATCACATGGTCATTCGTATCGAGTACTTTTACTGGTCGGAAAGTTCCAAGGCCGATGTGCAGCGTTACGTCACAAACGATGACACCTTTGACTTTGATTTTGGAAAACAATTCAGGCGTAAAATGGAAGCCGGCGGTTGGAGCGGCAGCGCTACCCTCAATCTTCGCATAGACTGTTTGATAGCGGGCATTGTCAGCCACCTGTGTTTTGATATAAGGCGGTAATGGCATGTGGCCAAGTTCATCGAGAAGTTCCATAAAAATGCCGTGATAAATCATTTTGAAATGACGGATGCCTTCATCCAAGGATTCGCTGCATTCGGCAATCAGTTTGCCTTCGCCAAAGTCGACGCGGGTGCCCACTTTGATGGTTTTGGCGTTGCCGACAAGGCACTCCCAGGTATCGCCTTTGAGCTGACGAAGTAACAGCAATTCGATATGCGCGTGCGTCTTCTCTTTTACGCCAAAAAGACGCGCCGGAATGACTTTCGTGTTATTGCGGACGAGGACATCGCCGGGTATCAAATAGTCAATGATATCGAAGAAATGCTTGTGTTCAAAGGTGTGGTTTGTTTTATTGAGGGCTAAAAGACGAGACTGGTCGCGGATGGCGGCCGGCGTCTGGGCAATCAGCTCTTCTGGCAATTCAAAATCAAATAAATTGATATCCATTAGAAACCTCGGATATCCCCATATTTGGCCAGGACTTTTTCTTTGTACTCCGTGAAACGGTCTTCTTGGATAGCAATACGCGCTTCTTCCACGGTATGAATGAGAAAGCGAATATTGTGAATCGAAAGCAGTCTTTTTCCAAAGGTCTCGTCGCATTTATAAAGATGCCGCAAATAGGCTTTCGTATAGTTCTTGCAGGTATAGCAGTCACACTCGGGATCAAGCGGGGTAAAATCGCTCGCATATTTAGCATCCCGGATGTTGACGCGTCCACCGCTGGTCATCAAAGCGCCATGGCGGGCAATCCGCGTTGGAAGCACGCAATCGAACATATCGATGCCTTTGGTGATGCCTTCGAGGATATAGTCAATTGAACCGACACCCATTAAGTAACGGGGTTTATCGGCCGGTAGATATTTCACCGCATAATCGATCATCTTGAAACAAACGTCTTTAGGTTCGCCAATGGAAGTACCGCCAATCGAGTAGCCAGGGAAGTCCATCTTCGCTAAAGCTTGGGCGGATTGACCGCGCAAATCTTCGAATTCGCCACCTTGGACGATTCCAAAAAGGGCTTGTCCATTGTTCTTATGGGCATCTTTACCGCGTTGCGCCCAACGGAGGGTTCTTTCCATGCTGTCTTTGGCGTATTTATAAGTCGCTGGATAGGGCGTGCATTCATCAAAGGACATGATGATATCCGCACCAATCTTTTCCTGGATTTCGATTGCTTTTTCGGGCGAGAAAAAGAGTTTGTCGCCATTGAGGTGATTTTTGAAATGAACGCCGGTTTCGTCAATCTTCCGATTTTCGGCCAGCGAGAATACTTGAAAGCCGCCCGAATCGGTTAGGATCGGACGGTCATAATTCATGAATTTATGGATGCCCCCGGCAGCGGCGATAATGTCTTCGCCTGGGCGAATCGAGAGATGATAGGTGTTGGCTAAAATAATGCCTGCACCGCAGGTTTTAAGTTCTTCAGGTGACATGGTTTTAACGGTCGCCAACGTGCCGACCGGCATAAACATCGGGACTTCGACATCGCCATGTGGCGTATGCAAAATGCCGTAACGGGCGCCCGTGACTTTATCGATGTGTTTGATTTCCAAATAAAAGTTTTCCATCATGGGCTCCTTTTTCGGTGTAATTATATCATATATAAAAGACGGACTAGGCGTTATTTTGAGTGGCTTTAATTTCTTCCAAAAAATGGCGATTTCGTCTCAAAGCGGAAAATAACGTGAAGCCGAGAACCGAGACCACGAGGAATTCACCAAGCGCTACCAGTCCGGCATTGATCCAAAAGGGCTCGTCCATCAAGAAGAAGATTTCTGCACCAACCACAAGTCCATTGATAATGACAGGATAGAGCGTGGCGATAAATAAATGCTTGCTGAAGCAAATCGCTAAGCAACTAAGGAGCGAAGCCAACGTCCCGAAAAACACATCATAAAATCCCATGGGACTTTGGATATTCGCGAGCAATGTGCCAACGAGGATACCAAAGATAAAGTCTTTACGGAAGAAGCAAAGCAAAACCAATATTTCGGCAATGCGAAATTGAATGCCTGCAAAGGAAATAAACCAAGTCATCGTCGTGACAGCAACATAAACAGCGGCAACTAAGGCATTATCGGTTATTTGACGGATCGTAATCTTTTTCATGAAAGTAGTCTCCTTGTTTTTTAATTTCGAAGATGGTTTGGCAAGGTAACATCTTCTGGCAATTGGCTATTTTTTCTTTTTCGCTTTGTTGGTTTCAGCTTCAAGGCGTGCGGCTTCGGCTGCCGCTAATTCCTTTTCGGCTTTTTCATCTCTGGCGCTCTTCTCGACTTCGTAAATAATACGATCAGCAATGATTTTATTGATTTGGGCTTCGATCGATAGTTTGAAAGCGATATAGCTGAGATTGGCACGGAAAGTCTCAAAAGCTTTCGGGTCCTGGCGGGCGACGTCTTCTTGATAGCGGCGAAGAATGACTTCGTACTGCGCATTGACTTGTTTATCAACACCGTGGGTAATCCGCCCTTGAACGTCATGGAAGAAGTTATAAAGTTTATCCTTTTCGGGATAGACGATTTTATCAGTTTCAAAGAGTAGTTTAATGTCACTCATCGAGAGGACTTGCTTGACGCTGCAGATTGCGAATAAATAACCGATTTGCACGCGTGAGTATTTTTTAAGGGCGGGAGCGGCAATGAGGTTGGCCTTCACATAGTTATTGACCATGAACGGCGTTATCTGAGGTTCTCCGGAGCCGGTGGATAAGGGTTCGAGTTTGCGGTCGAGATAAGAGATGACTTGGTCCATATAGAGATCCATTTCCGGTAACTCTTCATATGCCGGAAGGCTAAAATCGCTTAAGGATGTCAACCATTGCTCAAGATTTTCAATATGTTTATCCATGCGGTTTTCCTCTCTATTTCTTGTAATATTATCATTTTACCACCAAATCCACAATATTTGGCAAACAAAACCGATTGACAAGTTATTATAAATAATGTAATCTAGTTTTGTATACTAGATGAGATCGCTGGAAGGGACGATAGAATGAATAAAAGGATTACGGTTTGGGGCGATTCCCTCTTAAAAGGAGTTGTGTATGACGATGACACGCGCCGTTACCGTTTTTTGCGCAATACTTGCCTTGATCTAATTGCGGATGTTCGTCACGAAATTACATTTACCAATTTCTCGCAATATGGACAGACAAGCGACCGCGCGCTGGCTAAGATGAGACAAGCGTTAAAAGAGAACCATGATTTTGATTTTGCTATAATAGAACTTGGAGGCAATGATTGCGACTTTGATTGGAAAGAAGTCGCTGCCCACCCCACCGCTCCTCATTTGCCTCATATCGCGCTATCGGATTTTCATGACAACATCGTCGCGATGGTCAACGAATGCCGGTCGTATGGTATTACCCCGGTGATGGTCAACCTACCTCCTATCAACGCCGAAAGATATTTCAATTTCTTCAGCGTTGGTCTTGAAAAGCAGCAGATTCTTCTTTGGCTATTAGATGTCAATAACATCTACCATACCCAAGAAATGTATAGTCTGGAAATCGACAATGTGGCTCGCGATTCAAATGTTCGGCTCATCAACATACGCACTGTACTTCTTTCCGAAAAAAACTACAACAACTACCTTTGTTCAGATGGTATCCACCTCAACGAAAAAGGACACAACCATTTGAAAGACATCATTACATCATCGCCGAAATATGCGATATAAAAAGGAGAACAACACATGTTTACATTTACTATCCTCAGTGACTCTTGCTCCGACCTGCCGCTTGATTATATCATCAAGCATCATTTGACCATTCTTCCCCTAGGTTTTGAAATCGAAGGAAAATCCTACAAAAACTATCCGGATGAACGGGACATCAAGATTGTTGATTTTTACGGTTTAATGCGCAACAAGAAAAACGTCATCACTTCCCAAGTCACGCCCGAAGGCTTCATGTCCGTCGCAGAGCCTTTGCTGAAGCAAGGGCAAGATATTTTGGCGTTCAGCATCAGCAGTGCCCTCTCCGGTACCTTCAACTCGATGCGCATCGGCGCGATTGAGTTGCTCGAGCATTATCCAAATCGTAAAATTATCGTCATCGATTCTTTAGGCGCCTCGTTGGGCGAAGGTATGCTTGTCAACACTGCCGTCGAGATGCAAGAGGCCGGAAAAACGCTCGAAGAGACCGCCGCTTTCATTGAAGCCAATAAGTTGAAACTCAACCACCTCTTCACCGTCGATGATCTTGGAACCTTAAAACGTGGTGGCCGCTTAACGGCGTCCAAAGCTTTCCTTGGCACTGTCTTCAATCTCAAACCAGTCTTGCTGGTTGATCACACCGGTCACCTCGTCCCATGGGGCACCAAACATGGCCGTAAAGTCGCTCTCAAAACCTTGCTTGAAAAAATGGAAGAGAACATCACGGATGACCGCGTTATCTACCTCAGCCACGGCGACTGCCTGGCAGAAGCCGAAAAAGTCAAAGTCTCCATTTTGGAAGCCCATCCCAATAATAAGATTTTCATTATGAATCCAGTCGGACCCGCCATCGGCGCACACTCTGGCCCTGGAACGATTGCTATCTTCTTCTACGGTCACGAACGTTAAAAAGAAAACGCCACTTCGCAGTGGCGTTTTTATTTCGATCATTCCTATCGTTTTTTCAGTTCTTCAAGGAGCAGTTTAGATGTCAGACCAGGGTTTATCTTGCCTCCGGTTTTTTTCATGATTTGCCCAACGAGGAAACCGACCGCACGGTCTTTGCCGGCTTTATAGTCTTCGATCGATTGCGGATTCGCATCGAGTGCCTCTTTGATATACCCAAGGATAACGGATTCATCGCTGATTTGCATCATGCCCAGTTTGTCGGCGAGGGCTCGCGGTTCGCCATGTTGTTCAATCATCGCTTCAAAAATTTGCCGCGCTTGCTTGTTGGAGATTTGACCTTTGTCGATCATCGCGACCAATGTGGCTAAATGTTCAGGAGCGACGCTGAACTCTTTGATCGTTTTTCCAGTTTTATTTAAATAACCAGCGATATCGACGGTAATCCAGTTAGTGAGGAGTTTATTAAGGGGCGATAGTTTGACGCAACAATCGAAATAGGCCGCCACTTCTTTATCGAGAAGAATGATGGAAGCGTCATAGTCACTCAGACCGTAATCCTGGATGTAACGGGCTTTTTTACTGTCCGCGAGTTCTGGGCAACTGGTAATTGCGTCATGGATGAATTTTTCAGAAAGTTTAATTGGG
>Ga0209540_10001292_pt1 | contig 19529 bp, 16 predicted proteins | sample BarGraIncu01121A_FD_184501 | JGI IMG/M metagenome (GOLD analysis project Ga0209540, IMG submission 184501) | Arctic peat soil microbial communities from Barrow, Alaska - Barrow Graham LP Incubations 011-21A (SPAdes) (version 2) | ecosystem: Environmental > Terrestrial > Soil > Wetlands > Peat... | reverse complement strand
GCATAAATTCAGTCTATACTAACTATTGACATGGATATGGAAGCGTCGCCGTGATCGTGGTCTCATTTGCCCGTGACAGTGGGCTCGTTATTGCCGTACGAATGGACTCACTAAGCCGAAATATGCACTTCAACAACAACAGCCAATGGCAGTACAACCGGCACTATTGGTAACACTTCTGCAGGTATCGTGTTGGCCGATACCACAGCGGCGTCAAATAATGTTGTTCTCATTGAGAGCTTTGCATTCAATCCCGATGTTCTTACAATAATAGTCGGAGATACGGTGGAATGGAAAAACAATGACAGTGTTGCTCAAAATATTGTCTTTGATGCTTTCAAGAGTGACTCGATTAAAAATGGTGAGAGTTACAAACACCAATTTGACACTGCAGGCACATATAAATGCATCTGCGGCATACATCCTTCTATGAAAGGGACAATCGAAGTAAAATAAATTTTTGAGCCAACTCGATAAGAATTAATATGTGTACTTTTTGCTTACTTTTGAGGAGTAGTCGCTGTAAACTGTTATACCGGAATACGTACGGACAGCTCTTACCAGGTAATTATATGTTCTATTTCTGGAAATAGCGGTGTCAATGAACGAGAGCGATGTAGTGGTCTTAACTAATGTATATACAGTTGATGCATCAATGGAGCGATAAATCTGATACTGGGTTGCTCCGGGCACCGCGGACCATGCAAGGGTGATCCTGCCTTTTGTCGAATTCACTGACAGATTGGCAGGTGTGTCGAGTTTTGTTACGACATACACAGAACCGGAATAAGATCCGTAAACCTTCATTCCATTAATTTCACAATAAGACCTGATTTTGTAGTAGCAGCCAGCTCCTGTCACCAGTCCTGTGTCAATGTATGACATGGCTGACGTGCTGCCTGCTACTGTGTATGTCCCTGAGGAAGAACTCGATTTATAGACTTCGTAACCTGATGCACGGCCAATAGTATTCCATGACAGCGCCGCACTGTTATATGATTTTGCAGTCACAGTCAGCTGCGGAACTCCAAGGCTGATATATCCCGGGTAAAGTACAATATTGGAAACGACGGTGTCTGTGGCAAAGTTCCAGGGATTGAGAAGTGCTGTGTCTTTGTACCAGCCGACAAATGAATATCCGGCAAGGGACGGGGCGGCAGGTGCTGTGATAAGAGACGCAATTTCAGCGGATACTGTGCTGTATTCTGAACCGTCGCTGTTTAAGTAGCTTACAGAGAAACCGGCAGCAGGATCGTAGATGTTAGGCGATGTCTCGCCTGTCATCCATCCCGAAAGAATCCCCCGGTAGTAGCTCAGGCTTCCGGCCGGAACAATGAAGGTACGGACCCCTGTACATCCTGTGTCTGAAAATACACGTGATCCGAATGTATCAACTTGTCCGAGAAAAGTAAAATTCGATACAGCAGAATTTGAAAATGCATAATCACCGATTGAAATGACGCTCTCCGGAACAGTGACCGCGGCAACAACCGTGTCACCGTAAAGGGCATAATCATTTATTGATGTAACAGGATACCCGCCAAGTACTGCGGGTATGACAAGATCCCCCGCAAACCCGGGCCGGGTTTCGAACCCTTCAATGAATGATTCGCCCCCGTAAACAGAGTAGATAAGACCAGAAGCCGGATCTGTCCGGCAGTACACGGTATATGCTTCCCAACCCGAATACACGGTCATATCTTCAAGAATTCGTCCCCCTTGAACGAACGGCATCGTATAGGCTTCATCAGCAAACCAACCGAGAAATGCATAGCCCGGGTTGTCTGAAGGTGCATTTGGAACACTGGTGCATATTGTGTTATATGGCCTTGAATCTGCCGTAAAAGCAGACCCGTCTCTGTTTATATAGTCTATTTGGCAGAGTGTCATCGGTGTCTCAATAATTGACGTATACGTACCGGTAATCCCTGTTACGTTCGACGTAAGTGAAGCAGCATAGTAATTTAATTCCCATGAAGGAACAGAAAATGTGACGGTTCCTGTAGGCGGATATGCCTGAAGCGATGCCCGTCCAAGGACAGCCACAGAATCTAGAAATTCAAATTTGTTCACGTATGAAAATAGAAATGCCATCTCCCCGAGTTCTGTTACCGTGGAGGGAATTCGAACATTTGTTAACCCGCGGCAGCCGTAAAAAGCAGATTCACCAATTTTCAAAAGTCCTTCAGGAAAATTAATGGATGTTAACCCGTAATTTGCAAAAAAGGCGTTGCCGGCAATTGTCTTTGTGCCGCGCGCTACCGAAACCGCACCTGATTTGGCATGCGGACAAACATACAGCGTCAGCCCATCCTTGGAATACAGCATTCCATCCATGCTTTTATAGACTGTATTTGCCGGATCGACAGATATTTCCGCCAAATTCTTCATTGACTTTACTTCCCACAAATTAAAGGAAGTAACACTTGCAGGAATAGCAAGGCGAGTCAGGCCGTCACAGCCGTAAAAAGCATATATGTCAATTGTTGTCACCGTATTTGGAATCGAAATGGATGTTATGGAGTCCTTCTCGTGAAAAGCCGAGACCCCAATATTGACAACCGCTTTACCACCGAGCGTATCCGGAATCACAAGTACGCCCGAGAAGCCTGCCGGAGCTGTAAAACTCGAAATTGTTGCCCCGGTATCAGATAAAGTATACGACAAACCTGATGCCGGATCAATTTCTGCGGCACTCACAGACACAGCACTGCCGCACAGAATACTTATCACGACCATAGCAGCCAGAAATGAAGAACCACTTTTATTCTTTACACTCATATAATTTCCTCCCTATTGCTGCTACATTGAAATATTATCAAATGAGCTATAAGTAAGATTATAAGAAAAATTGTTAAATGTCAATCTTTTTAGACATATACGGTTACAGCCTGACACCCATTACGCGAACCAACTGGATTTCTTGCTGAAAGGAGCATCAAAAAAGCACCGGAAACCATACAGTCTCCGGTGCTTTTCTTATAGTTCGCGACAGAAATCGAATCTACAACATTATAATCTGCAGTCAAGCTGAAATAACACAATCCTCCGCTGTCCGCTGGTTTGATCAACCAAATCTTCCGGTAATATAATCACTGGTCCGCTTATCCCTAGGATTATCAAAAACCTCACCCGTAACGCCCTGTTCTATCAGGCTCCCCATTAACATGAATGCAACCCGGTCAGCGAGGCGGCCTGCCTGCTGTACGTTATGGGGTGCAATGATAATGGTGAACTGTTCCTTAAGCTGTCTCAGGGACTCCTCAATTTTGGCCGTTGATACAGGGTCCAGAGCTGAACAAGGCCTGTCCAGCAGTATCACTTCCGGCTCCAGAGCCAGAACGCGGGCAATGCAAAGGCGCTGCTGCTGACCGCCTGACAGCCTCATGGCCGGAGTATGCAGCCGATCCTTGACTTCATCCCAGAGAGCCGCCATATGCAAAGCACTTTCGACACCCTCCTCCAAAGACGCCTTGGTTTTCTTGCCGCCCAAACGAGGCCCATATGCGATATTATCAAAAATTGACATAGGCAGAGGGGTCGGCACATCAAAGACCATTCCTACCTTACGGCGCAGTTCAGTAACGCTTATTTCAGGAGCAAAGATATTTTTTCCGTCCAGAAGAATCTCGCCCTCCATATGGGTTCCCGGAATCAAATCGCAGAGACGGTTCAGCGTACGGAGCAGTGTTGTCGTACCGCTGTTCGCCGGGCCAAAGACTGCCAGGATCTCATTGCGGGGTATCTCCAGGCTGAAATCCCGAATAACCTGTTTTTTTTGATAATAGAAATTTAGATTATTAATAACTACCTTCGGTTGTTGGATCATTTCCCACCCCTTAATGGCCTTTAGCTACGTATCTGTTAACCAGTGTATTGGCAACAACATTAATAATAAAAATAAGAATAATTAGAAGAGCTGCTGTGCCATATGCTTTCTCCATCGATATTCCTTCCCGAGCCAGTATGTAAAAATGTTCTGCCATTGTCCGTGTGGGCGAGAAAATTGATGCAGGCATACGCAGTGCAGAGCCGGCTGTCAGGATAACCGCAGCTGTCTCAGCGACACATCGCCCTATTCCCAAAATGACACCAACAGCGATGCCCCGGATTGCCGAAGGAAATACCGCCCTGGTTATCGTCTGCCACTTCGTGCCGCCCAAAGAGAAACTGACCTCCCGATACTGGTAAGACACAGTCCGGATTGCCTCTTCTGATGTTCGGATGATTGTAGGCAGGATCATGACAGCAAGGGTAAGACCGCCGGACAGGATCGACCACCCCAATTTAAGGTACATGACAAAGAAGATAAAACCGAAAAGTCCATAAACAATCGAGGGTATTCCAGACAGTGACTCTGCGCTGAAGCGGATAATGCGGGTAATTTTGCCTTCACGTGTATACTCTGTGAGGTAGAAAGCCGTCCCGACACCAAATGGCGTTGCTATAATGACAGCGACTGCCGTCACCAGCAAAGTACCGACAATGGTAGATGAAATACCGCCGTCCCGGCCCATATTACGCGGAATCTCCGTTAGAAACTGCCAGCTGATTTCCGGCACGCCCTTTATCAGTATAAAGAGAATGATTGCCAGAAGAATCACAATGACAAGAAGGGCTGACGCCCAAATCAATACTTTAGCTGCCCTCTGGGCAGTTCGCGAACTAATTTTCATAGTAACCTCATTTTCTTCGGGTGACATATTGCGCAAAGGCATTCAAAATCATAACAATAACCAAAAGCACAATACCCGTGGCGAAAAGTGCCTGTTGGTGTTCGCCGGATGCATATCCCATCTCAATACCAATATTAGTGGTCAGGGTTCTGGCTGGGTCAAGAATCGACTGAGGGATGGCGACAGCATTGCCCAGGACCATGATGACTGCCATTGTCTCGCCTATTGCCCGGCCGATACCCAGGATTATGGCAGCAACAATTCCCGACTTGGCTGCAGGCAGCTGTACGGAACGTATCGTCTGCCATTGTGTCAGGCCTAAAGCATAGGCTCCCTCTTTGTATTGACGGGGCAATGCAAGAAGGGAAACCTCAGAGATGCTGATGATAGTCGGCAAAATCATTATGCCAAGAATAATGGAGCCGGCTAAAATACTTAGCCCCGGCCCGCCCAGATAATTCCTTATCGCAGGTACAACGAACAGAAGCCCCCAGAAGCCGTATACTACGGAGGGTATGGCGGCGAGTAACTGGATGGCGGGTCTGACAAAGTTGCTCAGTGCTGCAGGGGCATACTCTGCCAGAAAAATGCTGCAGCAAATGGCGACGGGAACTCCCAGGACAGCGGCTCCCAGGGTTACCGATACGGAACCGATAATCATAGGGAAAATACCGTATGCTCCATGGCTGGGATCCCAAACCATCCCAAAAACAAAGTTGAACAATCCAACTTTGTTAATAATAGGCACCCCTTTAATAAATATAAATATCGTGATAAGCGCCAGAACCGATAGTGCCGAAAGGGCAATCAGGAGAAACACTATCCCGGATATTTTTTCCTTGTTAATCTTCATTTTCCCGTACCTTCTGATGGGGAAATTAGCCCCTCATTTATCAGTATTTGCTGTCCCTGTGCAGACAGGACAAAATCCAGGAATTCCTTAGTCTGCCCCGTAGGTTCGGCTTGTGCCACAAACAAAAATGGTCTGGACAGGTCATAGCTGCCATTCATTACATTTTCCCGTGTTGCTTCGACGCCGCCCAGCTGCAGGGCTTTTACTGTTTCATCGACAAGACCTAATGAGATGAAGCCGACAGCATTCGGGTCATCTGCAACTAATTGCCGCACGGCTCCATTAGAATCCTGTACGATTGCTCTTGGCGTTATGTCAGCCTCGCCCATTACAAGGGTCACAAAAGCATCCCTAGTTCCTGAGCCGTCTTCACGAGTAATAATGTGTATCTTTGCTTTTGTCCCGCCCAGTTGACTCCAGTCGCTGGTTTTAGCCGAATAGATATCGCTGATTTGATCTAAAGTGAGATTTACAATAGGATTAGCCGGATTTATTATGACGGCCAATCCGTCTCTGGCAATTTCCACATACCACAGACTCTTCTCCTCATCTTTTAATACACGTGAGGACATGCCAAGATTTGATGTACCGGACTGGGCCGCCATGATACCTGCGGAAGACCCTCCGCCCTGGATATCAATCATCGCACCCGGATGCAAAATCATAAACTCTTCCGCCAGAACCTCCGCATACGGCTGCACAGAAGTTGAGCCGGCAACAATAATGCCGTCTCCATTCACGTTACTGCAGGCTGATAAAAGACTCAAAGAGAGAATCAATATCGCTGCACTGACAACTGTACGGACTCGTCCCTGGGACCTGCAAAATACAATCGCAAATTTCATATTTTTCACTTTGAAACGAAGCATCAGCATGTTTAACATTCTGCTGCTCAAATTTCCTCCATTTTCCCGGTAATAACAAAAATCACACGTTCACAGATATTCGTTACCCTGTCGGCACTGCGCTCCAGGTCATGAGCTACCCAGATCAGCCGGGTTGCCCGGGAAACGATTTGAGGGTTTTTCATCATTAAGGCTAAAAGCTCAAGATAAATCTGGTCGTATAGATGGTCAACTATATCGTCTTCGATGCAGATTTTCCTGGCGGCTTCAGCATCCTGATTGATAAAGGCATCCAAACTGCGCCGAAGCATATCTACGGCTTGTTCTGCCATAATCGGAATATCAACCAATGGTTTTACCGGAGGTTCATCCCCAATCATAATCGTTATTTTTGCAATCCCCTCAGCATAGTCGCCAATACGTTCAACCTCGGTGATTATATTGAGGACAGCAATAATGATGCGCAGTTCATTTGCTATTGGCTGCTGGGTAACAATAAGCTGAATGCACTTTTCCTCTATTCCAAAGCGCATGTCATTTATCTTCTGGTCACCCGCCACAATCTGCTGCGCCAGATCAAGATCCTTATTCTTCAGGGCTTCTATCGAACGGAGAATTGCCTCACCTGCCAAACTTCCCATGACAAGAACATCATCCTGAATTTCCCTGAGCTTCTTGTGATACATACTTCTTATTTCCATTTATGACACCCCCTTGATATTTTTATCCGAACCGGCCTGAAATGTAGTCCTCGGTTCGTTTGTCTTTAGGATTGGAAAAGATCTGGTCGGTCGGGGCATATTCAACCAATACACCCGCCTTATCCGGTTCCATCATCATAAACGCAGCCATATCTGATACCCGTGCTGCCTGTTCCATGTTGTGAGTAACAATAATAATTGTATATTTGCGGACCAGATCCCGCATTAACTCCTCAATCTTCAGTGTTGATTCCGGGTCAAGTGCGCTGCATGATTCGTCCATTAATATGACCTCGGGTTCCACAGCCAGCGCTCGGGCAATACACAGGAGCTGCTGCTGGCCCGCGGAGAGATCCAGTGCCGATTGTTTCAGCTTATCCTTTACTTCGTCCCATAGTGTTACTTCCCGCAAACACCTCTCTACAATATCAGCAAGGTCACTTTCGTGCCTTATTCCATGGTGCCTTGGACCAATAGCAATATTATCATATACACTCATCGGAAATGGATTAGGCCTCTGAAAAACCATACCCACCCTTTTTCTAAGATCAACAACATCTATATCTTTCCCATAAATAGATGTGCCTGAAAGCAACACTTTTCCTTCTACCCTAACTGAAGGTATCAGGTCATTCATCCTGTTAAAGAGACGCAGAAGAGTTGATTTTCCACAGCCTGACGGACCGATTATGGCTGTAATGGCACATTCCCGGATACTCAAAGTAACATTCCTCAATGCTTGAAAGCTGCCATAGTAAAGGTTAACTGCTTCCGTTTCAAGTTTGATTTGTTGCCGTAATTCCAAAGCTATATCATCCATTAATTATTCCCATAATTGTCCCCTTATCAAATTTATTAATAAGAATATATTTCATATTATAATATGGTATGGTTATCATTGAGGATGCGTATTTTCAATTCTGCTCTGCAATAACATCTGCAAAGTTACGTCTATTAACAATTACATTTGCTTATATAACAGCCGACTCTACTTCCAGAGCCGATTATAATGCCGCCATTATATCATCCCAATTTATTTAAATCTACCTGTTGCCTTATTACTACCCTTGATTCTGCGTAAGGCTCTGTTTGGATTTTCTCTTCCTGACTGTCTTTCTCTTGAATTTTTCGGAGAGTACACTGATATTCCCATCCACTTCCAGTACGGCCAGATCAACTTCCTCGATTGCCGATATCCCGTGCTCCCTTATCATTTCCATGATTTCTTCATATGTAATCTTAGCTCTTGCCGTATTTTTTCTGATAAGTTTTCCGTCATAAATAAGCATAAGAGCTTCGCCTTCCACTAAATTATCCAACCGGGGAAAACGGTACAGCAACTGCTTGAAAAGAAAATTCGCAATAAACAGGGCCGCTGCTGCAACCAGGCCGCCGGCCAGCGTCGTATTGGAACCGACCATCGCATTTTGGACAGCATTACTGATCAGCAGGATGAAAACCAGATCAATTACCGAAAGCTGTGATAATTCTTTTTTACCCAAAACACGAAATGCAATGATAATAAATAGATAGATAACAAGTGAACTGCATACTATTTGAACATATGGATTATTTATTATACTCATTTAATCCCAACCTTTTTCTAATACTTTTTCGACGAATACTTTTGCAATTGTCGGATCAAATTGTGTGCCGGAACACCTTTTTATTTCGCTTATGGCTTCTTCTTCACTAAATTCCTTACCATAATTCCTGTGACTGGTCATCGCATCATAAGAATCTGCGACCGCAATAATCCTTGCCTGAAGTAAAATCTCATCACCCTTAAGTCCTCTTGGATAGCCTGTTCCATCCCATTTTTCCTGATGTTCAAAAATATAATCACCAATTTCTGAGAACTCACTGGCCGCGCTTAATATTCGCTGACCTATTTCAGGATGCTGTTTCATTATTGCCCATTCATCGGCATCCAGCTTGTCCGGTTTATTCAGAGTTTTATCATCAATTCCAATTTTACCAATATCATGCATGAGTCCGGCTATTTTAATTCGGTATACGGTTTCCTTCTCAAAGTCCATTTTGATAGCAATTGCTTCACAGAATTCACCAACCCTTTTTGAATGAAGCATTTCTCTATGGTTCTTTTCATAAAGTGCATTCATAATCAGGTCTATTGTATTTCTTTTTGTACTTGCGCTGTTGATAAGTTTGTTCTTATACATCTTGTCTTCCGCATTTTTAATTATATCCCGTATATTTTCATGATCTTTATGCTTAACCTCGTAACCAAAGGATACGGAGATAATCAGTGTACCCACTTTTTCGCATTTCAACAGTTCATTGATTCTCCCAATTATCTGCTCAACTTGCTTACTGTCCGTTCTCGGGAGCAATACAACAAATTCATCCCCGCCAAGCCTTGCAATAATATCATCTGCCCGGCATCCGTTTAATAACGCTTGCGATACTTTCTTAAGAAGTTCATCCCCCATAACATGCCCAATAGAATCATTTACTATTTTTAATCCATTTACATCACTCATAATAATTGAAATGGGAAGATTCCTTTTTGTATCTAATCGCTTTAACTCTTCTTCGTAAAATCTGCGATTGTATAAACCAGTAAGCTGGTCGTGATAACTCAAAAACCTAATTTCCTCTTCCCGCTGTTTAAATACCCTAATATCTCTTGATAATGCGACAAATCCCAAATAATTCCCGTCATTTTCAATACACTCTGCGGCTGATAAAAGGACGGGAATTCTAGTGCTGTTTTTGGAAATAAAAGAAATATCTTTATTGCGGACAGGACCTTGCGGCAGTGCATGAATGATATTTTCCATTTCAGATTTTATATCTGATGGAAAAAGTATTTCAATTGGCTTTTCAAGTAAATCCGTACTTTCATATCCCAACAGAGTCAATGTTTCAGTATTAACATAAGTAATCAATCTTTGGGGATTCACTAGTATTACCGAATCAACAATCGTTTGAAGAATAGTATCAGCTGCAAGTGCTGGAGATAGCGTCATTAATTGATATTTTAAAATAGCATATAGAATCCCCATTAGCCAAATCATCAGACCGGTTACAGAAATTTCAGGGATTTCGACAGTGATGAAAATTGTTGTGAAAAATACAAATGCCATACTTAATAAGAATGAAATTGTGGTTGATATCAAGAGTATTTTTGTTTGTTTTCGTTCTCTTGTGGATGAGGAGTTTTTTAACATTGAATAATATAAATAAATATTCAATGTCCCAAATACTATTATTGAAGCTATATAAAGCCCAAACCATATAGATCCAACGTTAACAACCGGTATCCAACCGAATTGGTTATGAATAAAATCACTAACGAAAAGATCGTGTCTTAGTGATTGAAATATAAATATTACAGCAGGAAAATAAAGAAGAACGTATATCCACCATTTTTTAAGCAGATTTCTCTTTTTTGTGTAAATTAAGAAAAAGTGAATGGAAGTGCTCGCAAATGTGCAATATCCAAAAGAGCTTATTATGCCCCAAAGAATACAACTGGCTTTATCAGGCGAGTCAGTTGAAACAGCCGAAGAAAACGACCAAACGAAAAGACATAGAGTAAGTGCAAAAAACGCCCTGTTTAATGCAGCATTTCGATCCTTGAAGAGCATGACAATACCAATACCAAGATACGTAATGCCGCATAGATACAACAGGTGTGAAAAAATATTCATATAATTACTCCACATCTCTATATTTTCAAAGAGTAGTTGAACTAATACGCTATTTTTTTATAGATAATATATAGATCATTTCAAACCTGAATTCGATTATTTATATTACGATTTCTTTTACTAATCATATAAATTTATAATAACAACTTAACGTATATTATGCAATTATCACCGCTGGATTATTATAGACGAACAAACGTAGCCTTGTCGTATTGATTAAGAGCTTTTGGCGCAATTTACGTTTCTTTATGTGTTATTCCTAAGTGCGCTGCAGATTTTGCTGCAGATTTCATTATAGATTACTATAAAACATTTTTGCTTAAAAACTTCTTTTATCCAAACATATAACTATTAACAATTACACCCAGCAGTCCCCAGGTTGTGCCAAGAATCGCCCCGCCCAGAACATCCCTAGGGTAGTGCATCCCAACATAAATACGCGTGATTCCCACCAACCCGGCAATTGCATAAAGAAGAAACCACAAATACAAATTAACATGATAGTATTGTAACAGCAGCGTTGCCAGGAAAAAGGCCTGACAGGTATGCCCGCTTGGGAAGGAACGCCCGCTCTCCCGTGAACCGACAATACGTATATTTTCAAGCTTAATATAAGGGCGTGTCCGATGAATGAGTACTTTCATGAGTTGAACAAACAGAGCTAATGTCAGACCGCCTAATATGAGTTCGTATGCCAATAGATGATTCCCGCTGAAATATAGAATCATGGCAACTGCAAAAGCAAAAACGAAGTTGCCGATTTGCGTAAATCCAAGCATCAGCCAATCAAGCCACGGAGGACGGCGTCCGCGCATATTGAAAATCATAAATACCCATACATCAATCTGCTGACCCAATGACCATATAAGAGAGACAGCAATCAAACTGAAAAATAATATAAGTCCTACCAAAAATATATGAGTTTTTATGCCGAACCAGAATACTTGCCACACATAAAACGGTGTATATATGACAACTAAAGCCAATAGGGCTGTCATTCCAATTATCCAGACAATATGGTGAATATGACTGATCCAGTCTCTGGCTTTTCTCCATACTCCATGAATTTGGAGTTCCGGCAGCTTGACTTCCTCAGAAGGCTGTATATTCTCACTTTTCAAGAATTTCACCTGTTTTTGTTCCCGCTTTTGTATCTTCAGACTTGACCATAACGGACAGAGCATGCTTCTGCACTTCGATCCGCACGGTTCCTGTACCTGTATCTATTCCGTCGGCCATGATGGGCATGACCGGATGGGTCTCAATTACAACTCTTCGTACACGTAAATGCTGAATGCGGGAATCCTCCTGCGGACTCGTTCCCGGACCTTTTAAGACATAGCCGAGCAAATCAAGTTTTGACAGATCGGCAAAAAATAGTACATCCAGATAACCGTCATGATACGAATCAGGGGAGCCAACCTGGAAATTGACACCCACATAGGGCATATTGGATACAATTACGACATGCCCCAACTTCTGGATCTCTTTTTTGCCGTCGAGCAAAAGATGTATCTCTGAGGGAGGCGTCGTTGTCAGGGTTGCCAGAAAATCACCGATTCGTCCTATGTTGCCGTGTTGAATGTCATCGCCTGATGAAAAAAGCGTTGAAAACAATCCGACCGAGCAAAGTTCAATAAACGGAGTACTGACATCTTTACATGTACTGATACCCATATCGATTTTCTGACGGCGTCCTATTCGAAGAAGGGCAATAGCAGAAGGGATATCGGCAGGAATACCCAGGCTGAGAGCTATATTGTTGCGCGTACCCATCGGAATAATGCCAAGGGTTGCAGTCGTACCCGAAACGCACCTTGCAACAGAAGATACCGTTCCATCACCTCCGCAGACGACGATCATACGAACTCCCGCCGTAACCGCATCCCGCACAACTCCGGACAGATCACAGTCCGGTTCAATCAAAAAAGGTTCAGGAACGAAATTCCAGGCCTGCAGTTCCTTTATAACATCCATGAGCTGCACAGGTGATTTGTCATTTGCCCCGGAGACAGGATTAAAAATAAGCAAAACCCGCATTCGCCGTTTGTTGGTGTTCTGATTTGTCATGTTATGCACCTTTACACTCCTGTATATTTTCTATGATTACAACGTTTATTCAAATCAAATTATAACATAGTAGTATGTAACAATTCATTCTTCAAAGCTCTTTTGGACTGCAACTCTATGATTGGACTGAGCGCTATTTTGTTGAGTGATTGTCAAGGTTCATCTGTATGCCCGCATGGCTGCGGTCATGCGGTCTTTTGAGCCAAAACACCCTCCTCTATTTTTCGAGTCCAATTTTTCCTGTTATTCACAACAAATTTCTCAACCAGTCCAGCTTGCGTAGTAATTGACAAACCATTAGGGACGAATCCAAGAACAAACGAAAATCTTACATCGTTGATCTTATCCAAGGAGATAGACAGAGAATGAATCAATCGGTTAACATTATGAGATGCAAAAATGACTTCGCTTTCTGTCAAGTACATCCATCCACCAACACTGTCTTTCCCCATAAAAGGGTTAGATTCCTCAAAAGACATCTATCAAAAAATAAAAAAACGCCAGGACAATTAACAAAAAAATAATACTTTGTAATAGAATGATATAATATCGCCATACAGGCAAAAAGCTGATTTCAATAGTCATTGCCTGGAAACCGGTATTCGTCAGATTATAGTCAGAAATCAATCAGCGCTGCCTATATTTTTGCTTTAATTTATCTAGTGAATTGAATTATTATTTGAATAAGGGGTGCGATATGTCTCATATTACTTCGAGATCCGCGTACGAAAGTCTGCAGGAGCGTTTGAACCGGTTCCCTCAGGGGGCGCCCGTTTCGGATACCCTGTACAAAATTCTTGGCATTCTTTTTTCGGAGAAAGAAGCAGCCCTCGTTGCACAGCTTCCTATCAAACCTTTCAACGTACAGAAAGCGGCTGCGATCTGGGGTGTTTCGAATGCGGAAGCGACAAAAATCCTTGATGGCCTTGCGTCAAGATGCATTCTGCTTGATATGGAAAGTCACGGGGAGACGCTCTATATTCTGCCTCCGCCTATGGCCGGATTTCTGGAATTTTCTATGATGCGTACCAGAAATGATATTGACCAGCACCTTCTGGCAGAGCTTTTTTACCAGTACATGAATGTGGAAGAAGAGTTTGTCAAACAGCTGTTCTCCGGTACACAAACCAATCTCGGGAGGGTGTTCGTCAACGAAACGACTCTGCCGGAAACGGATGGCACGGTGCAGGTGCTTGATTTTCAAAAAGCTAGCCACATTATCACATCTGCCGAACATATTGCTGTCGGGATGTGCTATTGCCGGCACAAAATGCAGCATGTCGGAAGGAATTGTGATGCCCCGATCAATGATATCTGCATGACTTTCGGGGGGACTGCGGATGCCCTGGCTCGTCACGATTATGCCCGCAGGATTGATTCTTCCGAATGCATGGAACTCCTTTATAAAGCGTATGAATACAATCTTGTTCAGTGCGGGGAAAATGTCAGAAAGGATGTGTCGTTTATCTGCAACTGCTGCGGCTGCTGCTGTGAAGCATTAGTCGGTGCAAAGAAATTCGGCAGCCTGCACCCGATCGAGACAACCGGTTTTCTGCCCGTACTGAATAAAGACTCCTGTATCGGCTGCGGCAGGTGTGCAAAGGCGTGCCAGGTTGACGTGATTAAAATGACATTCACAGATCCGGACAACGCTGTAAACAAGAGCAAAATTCCCGTAATTGATGAGAATCTGTGCCTTGGCTGCGGACTGTGCGTACGCGCCTGCCCCAATAAAAGCCTTCTCTTAAAAAGCACCGGAAATAAGATCATTACACCGGAGACATCCGTGCACAGGGTTGTCTATATGGCGATCGAAAAGGGAATGCTGCAGGAATTAATTTTTGATAATAAGGCCCTTTACAGCCATCGGGCGATGGCTGCCATTCTATCAGCTATATTGAAACTGCCGCCCCTAAACCGGGCTATGGCAAGCAGGCAGATGCAATCCAAATATCTGGATAAACTGATTTCAAAGCAGAATATTTAGGGGAGGCAATAGGCACCGGAATACCGGGCAAATCAGATACTGGACTGATCGCTATTTTGTTGAGTGATTGCAAAGGTTCATCTGCATACTCTCATGCTTGTAGTTCGGAGATTAGCATCATTCTGCAAAATAGTAGTCCATCGTGAAGTTTTTTTCGGAGGTTCTCAGTCGCTTCCGGTATTCCGCAGAAAGGCTGAATACCGCTATGAGAATTCAAATCAACTGAACTTATATTTGTTGGTCATATGCCATTTTTTGTTTTCTCAAAATCAGCAAATAATCGAGTATTCTTACCCTAATCCGTGCAAATTATGCCCGAAAAGCACAATTTCCGCACAAAAAGATCCTGAATCGACAAGCCCTTTTGACCGGTCGCTGCAGTAAATAAAGCTGGCTGTAGATTCAGGGGTAATATGTCACGAAAATAACACAATAGTGGGGGTGCAAAAGAACCTAGAAACCTTACAGTCTCTAGGTTCTTTGGTGGTGCGCCCGACAGAAATCGAATCCACAACCTTCTGATCCGTAGTCAGCGTACATTTGAATTATATCATTCGATTTCATACAAGAATGCCCTATTACCAGCGGTTTCGGGGATCGTTCATATGTTCCTTTTCGTTGTTTTATGGATACTTTTGATAACGAGTGGACACAAAGTGGACACAAAACCTCTTTAATGGTCTACTCAATATCACAGATATCAGTTATTCTAATAGTCTTATTGATTTTCATAAACTATGCCAGGTCTTAGGGTTTCCCTAACAAGGCAGTATTTGTGGGGGCACAAATGCGATGCTTGTTCATGGGATCCGGTGCTTACTTTTGAGGGTGAAGCCGGTTTCTTTCCTTTTTACAATTAATAAGCTTGTTGAATATACGCTGAAGGATAACGAAAAGAATTGATAGGCAGGTGAACCACATGGCACAAATAATTAAGCGTGGTAATACATACACAATCCGTGTTAGTGCTGGCTTTGATTCTAAGGGCAAGCGGATCAATTTGATTAAATATTTTCTTGAAAATCTATTGGTATCATAGTAGAATTATCATATAATATTAGCAGAATAATAGCAGAATAATTAATGCGAGGTGAGAATATGATAATTAAATCTTCAACTGCACTAAGAAATGACTACGGAACAATATCCGCGCTTGCTCATGAGGTTGAAGAGCCTATTTATATAACTAAAAATGGTGAGGGCGACATAGTTGTTATGAGCATAGAGGCTTTTGAAAAAAGGGAGCAAATTTTGAAATTGCGTTCAAAAATAATGGCTGCAGAGGGAGCAAGACTGTCGGGTGAGCCAACTGTTTCATTAGGAGAAGCACGAAAACGCATTGAGGAGAAGTATAATGCCACAATGTAAGATAGAAATACTTGCTCCTGCTTGGAAAGAGCTTGAAGAAATTGCGGAGTACCGTTTGTTAATGGTAGGACAAATTTCAGCAAAGAAAATAACCGACAGAATATTATATGCATTGGAACGGCTTGAGGAATTTCCGTTATCCTGCCCTTATGTGCCAGATACAGAGCTTAAAAGCCAAGACTATCGAATGCTTGTTTGCGATAAGTATGTATGTATTTACCGACTGCTTGGTGACACAGTTTATATCTATCATATAGCTCATGGAGCGACAGAATACGGAAGGCTTTTAAAGTAATAATTTATGGAAGTACAATTCAAACTGTAATGAAATAAAGGGTTATTGTCTTGGTTGCTCCGGATTGGGGTGTCTTGATCGGATCGGAATGGGGTGTCTTGGAAAAATCGGATTACCCTGTCTTGATCACTCCGGAATACTCACTTTGAAGCCTTTATTCAGAAGTTACACGTGACATCAAGAAAACACACTCAACGTGCGGTGAGATGACATAATTGATGTCGATTGAACTATTTCATCAAGGGTGAGTTGATGAAATAGATGTTATTTGTACTTTTTTGCGTCACCAGAGTGCCTCATCCTCAGGAGCGTCCATTATACATAAGAAAAAGCCCCGCAGGTGAGCCTGGTTCGACTCTGCCCACGGGGTTTTGGCTTTCTTCAGTTTCCTGTTCTTAAGTTACTTTGCTCCAGGTGCTTGGCTCTGAACTTTATCTAAAGACGTTCAAATCGAAGGTGAGCGCCATTGCCGATTCACGGACAAGGGGGCATCGCTGCCCCCTTGTCCCCCTGTTTTGGAATTGTTAAATAGTTAAATTGTTAAAAAGCCCGAACAGCACGCACATAGAAAGTGTTGTCCTTCCTGCCGTTGTACTGGTAGCCATTGCCGAAGTCCTGTATCTCAGCGTCGTTGCTGTAACTATTGAGCTCGGTAGAACTCCAATAGTAGTAACTGGCAAAACCATTAGCAGTCCTCATTTCTTGTGTGCTTCCAAGGTTCTCCCACAGCTTGTTCAGTTCATCTTTACTTGGTAAATACCAGTCGCTATAACTGCCGTCCGTGCAGGCTCGTGCCAGACCTGCTGCGTAGGTGGTGATGTCCGCGCCATTCTGCTGGGCGATGATCTTGTCCGTGTTTGCCGCGCCACTCCCAAGCGTAGTGAGTGTTCCTGGTACCGAAGTGCTTTGATAAGCAGTTACTGCCCATATAATGCCTGTGCTTTGGTCAGCCGTGGCTGCAATCAATCCATGTTGGACGGTTGTGCTGTAACTGTAGAGAACATAGCCGCTTGCGTCTTTAATAGTTTCACCGGACTGAAGAATGTAGGCTACTTTGCCGCCACCATAGCTGTCGCCAATCTTGAGTGGTGCGGTGACAACCACTTTGTAGTACAGAACGGTTGCATCTGCTGCCGTTACTTTGACGATGAAGAAGTCACCATTGGTGATTGCTGCACCTGAGTAATCTGCTGCTCCTGCAAATCCACTTGTGTCTCCACCAGTTGCATATTTGACAACTTTAACCGTCGCTCCAACATTGGTCTTGACAAACAACGTGATGTAGTCGCCAGTATTTGAGATATCGGCCGCTTGTGCTGCAGTGATCGTTACCGCTCCTGCTGTCGCAGTTGCTAAAACTGCATTTGGTGTTCCAAGTCCGATTACTACTTGACCCTTTACCGTCGATGATGTACTCAATGTTGCATCACTGCTTGCCGCGGTCGCCGTGATCTTGTAGTACAGCTTCGTTGTCGTGTCCTCCGCTGTCACCCGCAACCAGATGATCGTGTTGCTCGTGGTATCGATCAAGTTCGTGCTGGGGGGGGCCACGTAGGTGAGTGTATAGGCTGCATCATTCGCTGGTGTCCCTGAACCCACTATATAATTGATGACTGAATTCGCATTGCCCTTTATCAAGCCAAAGATGTCGTCCACTGCACCACCGACGACCGTTACGGTGAGTTCTGTGCTAGCTCCTATGTTGGCTCCACCGGTGAAGTTTCCTGTAAGCGCTTCCCCTTCCAGTGCTCCTCCTGTGATGGTTGCATTACTGCTTAATCTTGCCCAAGCACCATCCCAGGTTCCTGTGTAAGTTCCTGCACCGCCGGCTAAGTAAGCATCCTTAAATAAAGTATTACTACCCGTGAGAGGATACCATAATCTTGTACTCGCTCCCTCCATAGTGATTCTGGTCAGTCTTGTGCAATTATAAAACGCATAACTCTCTATACTAGTCACGCTACTTGGGATGGTCACGCTGTTCAGTCCTGTGCAATATTCAAACGCATGATCTCCTATAATCGTCACACTACTTGGGATGTTTATGCTGGTCAGTCCCGTATGAGAAAACGCAGTGCGCCCTATACTCGTCACGCTGCTTGGGATGGTCACGCTGCTAAGGCTGTTGCAATTATAAAACGCATAATCCCCTATACTCGTCACGCTACTTGGGATGGTCACGCTGGTCAATGTTGTTTTGTCCCAGAAAGCATTGTCTCCAATAATTGTTACAGGATTTCCACCCAGTGTCGAAGGTATTGTGATAACAGTGCCTGTGCCTGTATATTCAATAATCGTGGCGTTGCTGCTAGAGACAGTATAGGTATAATCCCCTTCGGTTAATGGTGCTGCTGCTGGAACTGTTACTGATACTGTCTGTGTAGCTTCTGTTCCATCGGTTTTGTTGATCTTTACGATTACATTGCCAACTACTTGAGAACCTGTGTATGTGATTGTTCCGTCAGTTGCTACATTCGCATTCCCGGTCACATCCAATGTCAGTGTTACACCGGTTGCGCTCATGCCTGTGATTGCATTTAACATTGTCAGCAAGTTTGTATCGGTCCCTTCAACTACTGATTCCGTAGCTGGAACCAATCCTTTTGCTGTTGCTATTGATGCATTTGCCAATTCTGCTGCTTCCTGTACCAGTGTCTTGACTGTGTCGATGTCGGCTTTCGCTGCTACAAGGGCAGCTGCCACTGCATCTGTTGTTGTTGTCGCATTGATTGCTGTGGCACCGGTGGTCTTCTTCCCACCGATCACTGTCCAGTTATCTGTACTGTAATCTGTTGATGTTTTGTATGCGCTCAGCTCAGTCACTGCTGCTGTCTTGGCATCAGCTAAGGTTTCGGCTACTGTCGCTACTGCATCCATTGCATTTAGTGCTGTTGTCTTGGCCGTTGACACTGCTGCTAAATCTGTTGCGGCACCAATGTCTGTAATTCCAGCAGTATCGAATCCTGTTAAAGCTGTCCAATTGTCAGTTGTGTAATCTTCCTCTGCATAACCGCCAAAGGCTATTGCAAGATCTGCAAGTGCTGTTACTTTGGCTGC
>Ga0209540_10001291_pt1 | contig 19532 bp, 11 predicted proteins | sample BarGraIncu01121A_FD_184501 | JGI IMG/M metagenome (GOLD analysis project Ga0209540, IMG submission 184501) | Arctic peat soil microbial communities from Barrow, Alaska - Barrow Graham LP Incubations 011-21A (SPAdes) (version 2) | ecosystem: Environmental > Terrestrial > Soil > Wetlands > Peat... | reverse complement strand
GCTCAGGCAGAACCCCCCGTTATTTATAATGCAGTGATCAGGGAAGCCATGCCGACACCTGTTGTAACACCGGGATCAACTGACACAGCAGACGCAGAATCGGACGCCCAATCCCTTGTGAAGGACACGGACCTTCTTGGAGAAGAACCCGTCGGCAAAAAGCTGGATTTCAGCACTACCTATCTTCGGATGAGTGAACAGGACGTATTGTCGCTGACATATTCCGTGATAATAACCGGCACTGACCCGCTTTTTGTATCTTTTCCTGCTGTCACCGTCAACGATCAAGCCGATGTATATGTTAACGGTACCTTTGTGTCGGAGCTTTCTTCTTCTATGTACTCACAGATTATTTCGCTTGGAACATTTGAACCGGGTGAGACGGTTACCGTCCAGATTCGTGCCGATGTAAATTCCTACTCGATCATCCCGGCGCTTTTCTACTACTGCGATACGGCTCTTTTTGAGAAGGAACTCGCTGCAGCCGTGAAAACCCAGGATGTGCAGATAAGTAAAGCAGAGGACGGATATGTGTCCGCACAGGTAACGGTCTCCGAGGATAAACTGCTTCTGACTACGATTCCTTACGAAAAAGGATGGACCCTTCTGGTCGACGGTGTGAAGACTGAAATAACGCCCTATCAGAAAGCACTCATCAGTATTCCGCTTGCCAAAGGACAACACACAATTACTCTTTCTTTTACGCCTCCCGGCATGTGGGCAGGTGCTGCTGTTACAGGAGCCGCCAGTCTGATATTTGCTGCAGCTGTAATTTTGACATATAGAAAAAGGAGCAAACCGGTATGAAGCCATGGCGTGAGGAATTGCTTGCCGCCTTGTCAAAAAGCGGGGCACAATATGTAAAAGGAGAAGAGCTGGCCGAAAAGTTTGGCTTTTCGCGTGCTGCCCTGTGGAAAAAGATTTCGGTCCTGCGATCGGAAGGATATCCTATTGAGGCGGTAACAAATCGAGGATATCGAATGTCTCCGAGAGAGAAGGATTTTGAAATCCAAGTCAAAGCTGCGCTGGTTAAGGAACAGCTTGACGGGATTTTTGATGTTCACGTAGTTGATACGGCTCCATCGACGAATCTTCTTGCCCGCGAAGCCGGCGTCAGGGGAGACAAAGAAATCGGCGTATTTGTAGCGCTGCAGCAGACCGCAGGACGCGGAAGACGCGGACGGACCTGGATCTCCAATACAGAGGAAGGACTGTGGTTCTCGTTTCTGCTTCGTCCGGAGGTCGAACCGGGAACGGCTTCGATGCTTACACTTCTCTTCGGATTATGCATATTGAAAGCAATTCAGAAGACATGTAATATACCGGCAGGCATCAAGTGGCCAAATGACATCATTTCTTTACAGAATGGGAAAAAACTTTGTGGTATATTATCAGAGACAAGCATGGAAGATAATCGTATCTCCTATGCTGTTGTCGGGTGCGGAATCAATGTGCAGCAGGTCGGGTTTCCGGAGGAGATTCAAGCGGTAGCGACCTCTATACATATGGAGGGCGCGGCGATAACCAGAATGCAATTGCTGATGGCGGTACTTCGTGAGGCGGCAGCAGGCTACACGGAATTCGAGAAAAATCCGTCGGCCTTTCTTCCTGAATATCGCGCAAACTGTGCGACTCTCGGCCGTACTGTCAGGATCGAATCCGCTTCGCCTGTTGTAGGTACTGCACAGGATATCTCTGAGCAGGGAGATCTGCTGGTGCGAAAGCCGGACGGCACGATGGTTATCTGTACATCCGGAGAAGTCAGTGTCCGCGGCATGCTGGGGTATTTATGAGGCACAGAGATTTATTTGACAGAGGAATATATGTTAATCGGATTGAACAGCAGCACTGGAGGAGGAAGACATATGGAGAATTACGAGGAACTTTATGAAATCTGGAGCACGGATACTTATTTTGATGCTGATACCAAAAAGGAACTGGAAGAAATCCGTGAAGACAAAACGGAAATTGAGGAGAGGTTTTATCGCGATCTTGCCTTTGGAACCGGCGGTCTCCGCGGTATTATAGGTGCAGGAACCAACCGTATGAACATCTACACAATTGCCAAGGCGACGGCCGGACTGGCTAAGTACATCGTTCATGAAGGGAAAGAGGCAATGGCCAAAGGTGTTGTCGTTTCCTATGATTCGCGCAGATTTTCCCCCGAATTTGCACGGACAGCCGCATGTGTTCTTACGCATGCAGGTATCCGGGTGCATCTTTCCGACGAGCTTCGTCCCGTTCCGGTCCTGTCGTATTCGGTACGGTATTTCAAGGCATTTTCAGGCGTTATGATAACAGCCAGCCATAATCCTTCCAAGTACAATGGATACAAGGTATACGGAGAAGACGGAGGCCAGGTAACACTCGAAGCCGCCGATGAGATCCTCTCCAATATGGAGAGTTATAAAGATGTCCGCAAGGCCGTTGCTGACACAATGGATCAGGCCATGGCAAGCGGTCTTCTTACAATGTTCGGAGAAGAAATAGACAAAGCGTATACCGACATGCTGGCAGACCTTGTCATTGACAGGGCGGCGATTGACCGCCACAAGGATATGTCCATCGTATATACGCCTCTTCACGGATCAGGCAACAAGCCCGTCCGCAGAATTCTGTCGCGTGTCGGATTCACTAACATACATATAGTAGCCGAACAGGAATTGCCGGACGGAGCATTCCCGACTGTTATTTCTCCTAATCCCGAGGATCCGAGAGCCCTTCAGATGGGTGTGGAGCTCGCCAAAAAGGTTGATGCCAGTCTGGTTATCGGAACGGATCCGGACAGCGACCGTGTGGGTGTTGCCGTCCGTACGATCGAGAATGGACAGGAGATCTATAAGCCGATGACTGGAAACCAGGTCGGCATCATGCTCCTCGATTATATTCTTTCTTCCAAAAAGGCGCTCGGTACGCTTCCTGCCAACTCTTTTGCGGTAACCACCATTGTCTCGAGTAAGCTGGCCGGCCCCATCTGTGCGTATTATGGCGTCGAACTCAGGGAAGTTCTTACCGGTTTCAAATTCATCGGGGAAATAATCCGCATGGATGATGAAGAGGGCGACAAACACTTCCAATTCGGCTTCGAAGAGAGCTACGGTTATCTTGCCGGACTGGATGTGCGCGATAAGGATGCTGTTGTATCCGCGATGCTGATCGCCGGTATGGCCGCTCAGTCGCAGGACAAGGGCGAGACTCTCGCCGACCGCATGGAAGACCTGTACAAGCGGTTCGGATATGGATTCGAGGATTCCGTCTCCTTTACCCTCGAAGGCAAAGAGGGTGTCGAGCGAATCGGCGGTGCCATGCGCACACTTCGTGATGAGCTTCAGGCTGTACAAACATTATCTGATGCTGCGGGTATCCTTGCCGGAATTCAGGTTACGGCAGTACGCGATTATCAGACAAGCACACGCTTCGATTTTGCCGGGGATAATGTCACCACATCAGTGATCAATCTTCCCGTGTCGGATGTCCTTCTCTATGAACTCGGCGGGGAAAAGGGCCTTGACTGGGCCTGCGTCCGTCCGTCAGGAACAGAGCCGAAACTCAAGATATATTTTGGAATATACGGGGCGGACAGACAGATCTCCCTTGCACGTCTTGACGAAGTGAAAGGTCAGATGTCAGCTTTTGTGGAAGGCAAACTGTAAACCGCGTATACTTCTTTATTATTATCAGCGAAGGGGTCGGAGAATGAGAGCTGCCGGATATACCATCATTATTCCATCCCTTGCACCTGGAAGCGATTGAAATTGAGCTGGTAGCAAAGGGCGGAGGAGCTCCCGGGGATACGGCAAGACCTTTTGTGCAAGGCTGATCAGCTGAAAATAAATAAATAAAGTAAATAAGCAGAATAAATAACACCCTGTAATGCACGCATTCCTTTGGGATATGCTTTGGATTACAGGGTGTTTTTGTATCCGGAAAATGCAGCGATACATGCCTGGCCGGAAGTGTCGCCGGGCGACCTGACGGCAGAGCATTTCCGGATTGCCGGGCGACTTTGCCGGATGGTCTTTTTCACCGCTGCTTAAGAAAGAGAATTATCAAATATATTCGACAAATTACGCACGCACAGCTAAATTTGTGATATAACGAATGTATCTGACACCTGTTACTATTCGACCACGTCGTATAGTACGGCTCCTTGGAAAATGTCGTTCAATCCGTCCACAGATTCCATCCACAGATTCCATCCACAGATTCCATCCAACACAGCTAGAAGGAGGAAAAAGCGATGAAAAAGACTCTTAGAAAAATGACAAGCATTGTCCTTGCGTCCTTTCTGGTACTCTTGAGTTTACCGTCGTCGACATTTGCGGTGAGAATGCTGCCAGGTGTCACCTATCTGACACATGTGCAGGACAATGGCTGGATGACGCAGGTTGCTGACGGTCAGACCTCCGGTACTACAGGCCTGTCCCTGCGGGCAGAAGCCATCAGAATCAGCCTGATCAATGCACCGACTGACGCCAACATCAAATATTCGGTTCATGTGCAGGATATCGGGTGGATGGATACAGTCATGAATGACGCCGCTGTAGGCACGACGGCAAGAAGCCTTCGAATGGAAGCCATCCGGATATCTCTCGAAAACATGGCGGGATACACGGTAGAATATCGTGTACATGTACAGGATATCGGATGGATGGATTGGGTCAGTAACGGCCAGACTGCCGGAACCACGGCTAGGGGCCTGCGGTTGGAAGCTATAGAAATCCAGTTGGTTCCTGCGGCAGTGAGTTCTGTTACCAGTGCCGATGTTGCTATTACAGCGGGAAGCGTGATTTTCGGATATACATTTGAAGCAGACAGCGGCTCTGTGACATACGCCCAGGCACAAGGCGCTCCCTACTATCTGAATATTGATGAGTCCACGGTAACCCTTACTGACGGGACAAATACTTCTGCCGCGTATTTGAAGGATTTGGGAATTTCGGATAATGGAACAGTAGAATATGCCGACAGTGCAGCTGTACAGAGTATGTTTCCCAATCTTAACTTTATTCCTTCCCAACTTCAGCTTCATCTGGTAGGTGCAACGGATGTGAATTTGGGTATGAATGAGTGGACCAAAGATGTGACTGTAACTCTTGACCCCGCTGAGATTGACCTGCTGGTACCGGTAAGATGATCGGATTTTCTGATTCTTGATTTATTTGCAGACAAAACATATTGAGCCTAAAAGAGGGCAGGCTGTTCGTTAGACAGCCTGCTTTTTTGTATAATTTTTGGCCTTCAAAATTGTGTATATTTTCGAAGAAATTTAATCAAAAAGGTCGCATTCAAAGACAAATAGACATTATAATAGGAAAGAATAAAATTTAATCTGTGCTGGGGGCAACTGTTATGAAGACAACATGGAACAGCCGTATTTTATCGGGTCTGATAAGTCTTGTAATAGCGCTGAATGTCATAGCAGTTGTTGAGAACCGCGTGTATGCGGCTGCTGATACTGCAACGGGAATTACTTACGTTGTCTCCGCAGGGAGTGCTGAAATAACCGGGTTTAAGGCTCCGGCGGGTTTTGCCGGGAATCTTTCCATTCCTACCACGCTTGGCAGCGCATCGGTAACAAGTATCGGCAAGCAGGCCTTTGCGCTATGCGCTACACTTAAGAGTGTGTCGATTCCCTTGAGTGTGACAAATATTGGTGAGGTTGCGTTCTATGGCTGTACACAGCTGTCAGGAATTACGATCCCATCAAGTGTGACAAGTATCGGCAAATATGCGTTCTACAACTGTTCCGCGATAACCAGTGTGTCAATCGGAAGCGGTGTGACAAGTATCGGCGAGGCAGCATTTTATAATTGTTCCGCACTGACAAGCGTGACAATCCCCAATACAGTTAATTTTATGGGTGGCTTTGTTTTTGGAAAGTGCACGGGGCTGACCAGCGTCACCATGCCATCCCGTCTGGTTTCTGCAAACTATTGGTCACTTGTTAACCTTAAGTACTTAAACGCTATAAATGTTTCCGACAGCCCTGTCTTTTCAGAGACAAAAACGAAGAATTCCAATTCGCTCCTGAGCTTATCTGCTAAGGATAGGAATCAGTATTTGGATGTAAGTACTTCCGCAAGCGGCATGACTGAATCTCAGTTTGCGGTAATAAAGGCAAAGGCTATCGAGATTACAGCAGGGGCTGTCAGCGACTATGATAAAGCGCAGAAAGTCCACGATTGGATGATTGCCAATATTTATTATGATATGGACGGTTTGTATGCAGGTAATTATGTATATTCAGCATACAGCGTATATGTTTCTCGTAAAACAGTATGTCAGGGGTATGCCGATCTGACCACGGTAATGCTTCGGTCACTTGGTATTCCTACTCTCACGGTATCCGGTAAAGTAATATATGCGGAAAAAGAGTGGTGGGATACAATCAGCACGGCCAACGAATCAAACCACGCATGGAATGCGGTATATGCAGACGGAAGATGGTTCTATATTGACACAACATGGGACACAATGAACACGTATAAAGGAGGTGCCTGGAATGTCGGAGAAAAGTATCAGATCTACTTTGATCCAAGTAACGATTTGCTGTCGCTTAATCACAGGACTCTAAGCATTCCCTCTTCTTATGGCGTTTTCTATTCGACGCATGTGCAGGATATAGGCTGGCAGAATGAGATCAGTAATGGAGCGACTTCCGGCACGAGCGGACAGTCCAAGCGGCTTGAGGCAATTAAAATCAGGCTTCTTGGAATAACGGGCGGAATAGAATACCGGACGCATGTTCAGGATTATGAATGGATGAACTGGTCCGCAGACGGCTCTTTAAGTGGGACGGACGGAAAATCCAAGCGTCTCGAAGCGATTCAGATCCGTCTGACAGGCGACGCTGCACAGATGTACGACGTCTATTATCGTGTTCATGCAGAGAATATAGGATGGATGGACTGGGCTGTTAACGGCGGATCAGCCGGAACGGCCGGTTACGGCTATCGTCTGGAAGCAATTGAGATTAAGCTTGTGAAAAGGGGTGATGTCGCTCCAAGTCCGGTTGCGCGGCCCTATACTGAATATGACTCTACGCAGCCCTCTGTTATGTATAAGACCCATGTGCAGGATATCGGCTGGCAGGATGAAGTCAGTAATGGAGCGATCTCCGGCACAAGCGGACAGTCCAAGCGGCTTGAGGCGATTCAGATAAAGCTGCAAAACATTACGGGCAGCATCGAATACAAGACGCATGTACAGGATTACGGATGGCTGGCGTGGTCGGCTGACGACGCGTCGAGCGGCACAAGGGGAGAGTCGAAGAGGCTGGAAGCTATCCAGATTCATCTTACAGGAGCCGCAGCAGAGAAATATGACGTATATTACTGCGTTCATGCACAGAACATCGGCTGGCTTGACTGGGCCAAGAACGATGAGCCGGCCGGAACAGCTGGATTCGGATATCGACTGGAAGCAATCAAAGTGGTGCTGGTGCCCAAGGGGGGCGCTGCACCGGGAGATACAGCAAGAGCATTTGTTCAAGGCTGAGTTAATACTGCGGTAAGTGCTGCAGTAAATGGCCATTAGGGAGTATGCGCAGGTGACACAGATCGCTTATTATGCTTCGTTTTGTGATACAATTATGGCAATAGGCGCCTACTTACGGGGATTTTTCTTAACCGTTTTACTTTGTCAGATTCGAGCCTAACGGGTTTCTTCTGCAGAAATATTTCGCCCTCTACAACTGACAGAATTTTACGGCATATGACTTTTCGGGTTTTTAGACCCGGATGCCCGCCGATTTCGAAAATGAGGTTAAATCTACACATGAATCGCGTATTATCAGTCATAGTATCTATTGTATTGATAATGGGCACAGTTGCTTTCGGCGGTGGTTTTGTCATGGCTGCATCGGATATCTCAGGCAATCCTTTTGCTGCGCAGGATGAGGAATACTTGAAGGCTATCGAAAATTCAACCTCCATGGTCGGTTTGACTTCCTCTGATGCACCGGTATTGCAGGAACAGCAGATTACTGCTTCAGCGGCCATTGCTTCAGAGGTCGATGCTTCAGAGGTCGATGCTTCAGCGGTCGATGGCTCGAATCATTATAATTTGAAATTCAAGTCTGATTACTCAAGTCAGGCGATTTACGATATTGTCAAAGATTACCAATATGACATAATCGGCGAGAGTAGTCATGATACGTTTTCGATCACATCACTGGATGATCTGAATACAATACAAGCTCAATTCGGTAAGTCCTGCGAATATATTGAACAGGATGTCGTATATAGCGACAAGGATGCTGTATATAACGACATTACTGACGTATATAACGACATGGATGCTGCTGTTTCTTTTTTGATGCGCGAGCAGAGTGCAGTAAGTTCAGAACTATCTTTGACTCCCAACGATACATATTTGTCAAATCAGTGGTATCTGAATACATTAAAGGTACCTGCGGCCTGGGATTACACAACCGGTTCGGCAAGTACATATGTTGCTGTTATTGATTCAGGGATATATCGAGCCCATCCGGATCTGATCGGTTCGGATATCCGGGCCGGTCTCGATATCGTTCGGACGGGTGACGTGCAAGTCGATGTATCGGGCCATGGGACCAGTGTTACAGGAATTATTGCAGCGACCATAAATAATGGCACGGGCATTGCGGGAATTGCGCCTGATGCGGCAATTATACCGTTCTGTGTTGAAGAAGACTCCGGCAGTATATATTCCTCGGACGTTGCGGCTGCACTTTACGCTGCGGCGGACGTTCCCTGCAAGGTAATAAATATGAGCCTTGGAGGTTCTTACTCTGCCGCTGTTCAGGCTGCCGTCAACTATGCATATGATAAGGGCTGTATTCTTATTGCGTCCGCAGGAAATGACGGGAAAAGCACCTACAATTACCCTGCATCCTGTGAGGGTGTTATCAGCGTCGGTTCTGTTGGCACCACTTTAGCCTGGTCAAATTTCTCGAATTACAACGACAAAATCGACGTGACGGCACCCGGTCAGGATATCTATACGACGAAGTACAGTCCGAAAACAGGCAAGGGGGAATATGGCTATGTGAGCGGGACATCTTTCTCCTCACCTTGTGTGGCGGGAGTCGCCGCTTTAGCGGTTACCCGGGACCCGGCTATATCACCGCTTGAGTTTGCCAACCGGCTGTGCACCACCTGTACAGATATCGGTACGGCCGGATATGATAATTATACCGGCAGCGGTCTTGTGAATGCATCGGGTCTGCTGTCTCTGATCGTCAACACGCCGATCGTCACATACGAGTGTCATGTGCAGGATATCGGATGTCAGGGATGGGTGAGAAACGGAGCCATCTCCGGAACGAGCGGCGAATCCAAACGACTGGAAGCAATATATATCCAGCTTGCAAACGTTGACGGCGGTATTGAATACCGGACTCATGTCCAGGACATCGGCTGGATGGATTGGGAAGCAGACGGAGCCTTAAGCGGAACAAGCGGACAGTCGAAGCGGCTCGAAGCGATTCAAATCCGACTTACGGGTGCAGCCATTGATTTATATGATGTATATTACTCTGTTCATGCAGAGAATTACGGCTGGCTGGATTGGGCCAAAAACGGCGAACCTTCCGGAACAGCCGGGTACGGATATCGTCTGGAGGCGATCAAAGTCCTCCTGGTGCCAAAAGGCGGGGCGGCACCCGGTGATGTGCAAAGGCCGTATGTTGATCTCTACGCCCAGCCGCAAGTCAGTTACCAGACGCACGTGCAGGATATCGGATGGCAGGGTTATGTCAGTAATGGAGAGATATCCGGAACAAGCGGTCAGTCCAGGCGCCTTGAAGCCATTCAGATCAAGCTTCAAAACATAGACGGCGGCATCAAATACAGCACGCATGTTCAGGATTACGGGTGGATGCCGTGGTCGGCCGGTGATGCCGTAAGCGGGACAAGCGGACAGTCAAAGAGACTTGAAGCCATTCAAATCAAGCTGACAGGTGCCGCAGCAGACCTGTACGACATCTACTACTGTGTACACGCCCAGAACTTCGGCTGGCTCGACTGGGCTGAAAATGGTGCGTCGGCAGGCACGTCAGGGCTTGGTTATCGTCTGGAAGCGATCAGGATAATACTCGTACCAAAGGGCGGCGCCGCGCCGGAACCGACGTCACGTCCGTCTGTTCCGGCGGGTATGGTATAATACACCTCAGACAACAGGTGATGACTTTTAACCAGAGTCATCCAAAGCGATGAGGTGACTTATGAGAAAAACTAACATAATTATGGTTCTTGCGGCAGCTGTGATCACAGGTGCCTGTGTATTGGGATATATGGCTTTCTTTCATCCTCCGGTTGAGGCAGCCGCGGCCGGTATGCCGTCATCCTCTCCGGGTGGTTCCGCAAATTATATTGCAGCCGATATTTCCAGCTGGAATGATACGATCACATCGAATACCGATAATATAGATTTTGCAGCACTCAAAACACAGGTTGATGCTGTCTATATCCGAGCCTTCAGTCATACCACGACCTCCATTTCTGTCGATAAGCAGGCCGTGAATTTTGCGAATTCCGCGCAGGGCGTGGGTCTGCGATATGGATTTTATTTCTACTTTATTCCGACAGCCAATACCGGAGACGCCAAAGCGCAAGCCAGAATATTTTATAATTTCAGCAAGAGCTTTGCTTTCAGCTGCGTGCCGGTACTTGATGTCGAGAACAACACGGCCGGACTCGGTAAAGCAGCATTTGCCGCGTCTGTTAAGGCTTTTACAGACGAATATAGATCCCTGAGCGGATTTGACATGATGATATATACCAACCCGGGCTTCATGGACACGAATTTTGACACCTCGTTCCCCTGGAACATATATAAGCTGTGGATTGCCCACTATGATACTGATATTCTCAAAATTTCTGCTCCAATGGAAGGGCTTTCGTGGATGCCGCAGAGTAAATGGTGCTGGTCGGACTGGGATATGTGGCAGTATACAGACAAGGGAATATTGTCCTCCGTGCCCAGTTCAAAACCGCTTCCCACGGATGCGGATCAGACAAAAGGCCATCTGGACTTAAACCATGCGACGGAAAGCATTTTCCTGAGCACACCGTCAGCTGCCGTGCCGGTATCGGCAGGCACAGTAATCTATCAGAGCCATGTTCAGGACAGCGGATGGCAGGCCTGGGCAAGTAACGGAGGTGACTCCGGTACAAGCGGACAGTCCAGACGACTGGAAGCAATCCGTATTATGCTTGATGGTATGGCCGGCGGAATCGAATACAAGACACAAGTCCAGGATATCGGCTGGCTGGATTGGGTGGCAGACGGCAATGTGAGTGGGACAAGCGGCCAGTCGAAAAGACTCGAAGCTATTCAGATTCGGCTGACAGGAACCGCTGAGGCAAAGTACGACGTATATTACAGGGTCCACGCACAGGATACCGGCTGGATGGGCTGGGCCAAAAACGGTGAACCGGCCGGTACGGCCGGGTACGGATACCGCCTTGAATCGATCGATATCATGCTGGTTGAAAAGGGCGGCTTGGCACCGGGTTCCACGATACAGCCATATAAGGATTATTACTTACGCCCTCTGGTAAGCTACCAGACACATGTGCAGGACATCGGCTGGCAGGGCTATGTCAGTAACGGCGCCATGTCAGGAACAAGTGAACAGTCCAAGCGCCTTGAAGCCATTCAGATCAAGCTTCAAAACATTGACGGCAGTATCGAATACAGCACGCATGTGCAGGATTACGGGTGGATGGCAGTGTCTGCCAATGATGCCGTAAGCGGGACAAGCGGACTGTCGAAGAGACTCGAAGCGATCCAAATCCAGCTGAAAGGCGCAGCTGCAGACCTGTACGACATCTACTACTGTGTGCATGCACAGAATACCGGCTGGCTGGACTGGGCTAAGAACGGCGCGTCAGCAGGAACAGCCGGGTTTGGTTATCGCCTGGAAGCGATCAAGGTGCAGCTGGTATTTAAAGGCGGAGCTGCCCCGGGTCCTATAGCCCGTCCGTTTGTCCAGGCATAAAATGTCGTGAAATAGAACACTGCTATTTGTTGATTGGATTCGATTTTCCTTTTTGGATATACCGGATGACAAGAGACATCATGAGAACAATTTGCACGGCCTGGACGATAATCATCGAGATGTTTATGCCATTAGCTCCATACTTATAAACGAAGTACTTTGTAATGACAACACAGACAATAGACCCTGCAAATGCAATAAAAAACAAAGACTTGATCTGTCGGATGGCCGTAATTACACCGTTAAGCAGCCAGATAAGGGATGTACCGATCGCTGTCAGCATTGTGGGAATAAGTATATTGAAGTAACCAAATAGCCCTGATTTTTTTTGGGAAACGAAAATAATAGAGAGGCCCCAATCTCCGAACAGATAACAGACGAATATGGATACAACGGATAGTGCCAATATCAGCAGCAGTATTTTTATTAGCAAACGAGAAAATGCTGATGTGTTATGATCCGCGTGACTTTTGGAAAATAATGGTATTAATGGTGAATAAATATAGCTGGCAAGCAGCTGCACAATTAAAACGGGAGATGCAATTGCTGCATAGAAACCTTGTATCGTGTCCCCAAATTTTTCTTCAAGCAGCAGTCTGGGAATCAGAGCATTAAAGGTATACAAAAAGCTGCATATAACCAAGGGTGCACATTGAATAAGTAGTTTGTGAGTCGATTGAAAATCCCACTTGATTTGAACGTGTGATATTTTGACCGTTTGTATAACGTCATAAAAAATGATGACTGCAAAGGAGCCAACCATCATGGACAAGATAGCCAGTGGGAGACTTCCGGTAAATTTCAGGGTTAAAGTAAATGCTGCTACCGTCAATGCGGCGCGGGCGATATATGATTTACCAATAATGTCCATTCGCCAATGTTTTTGAACAATTCCGTTAAATACATCGGCACCTGCTTCAGATACTTTAAAGATCATGTACAGTATGAAGCAGAGTCTTTTTTCATAACTGTAGTCTTTAACGAAAACGAAAACCGCACATGCAGCCACGGAAACGATACAGGTGATAAGTCTGGACATAATATATGTATTGTCAGAAAATCTTCCATCAATATCGGAAACCTGATAGCTCCTCATACCCCATACGGCAATGGTGTAACAAACATTTGTTATTGCCATTGCAACGGAAAGAATGCCGCTGTTGGCAGGGCCGGATACGATGAGAACCAAATATGTTATGGCCCACAAACCAAACATATATATGGTTGATCCAACACTGTACCACATCAAATTGCGGCCTATGGTTCTATTATTTACGTCTTCCAATTATTCTCCCGCGCAAGTCTTGCTGCATTCCCGGTTTCGAGGCGGCAACTCATTACTTAATATGCTCAATCATTGCTGTACTTCTTTGTTCAGGGCTTTAAAATACCTGCGCTGAGCAAAGCTGTGCAAAGGCATATATAGACGGCGAGGTAAAATCTGATAAAGCTTTCTTTGCAAAATGAATATTTTCTTGCGTTTAACAGTAACCTTTTCGAAATCGCTCCACGGTGAAAGTGCCAGGTAACGATCAAAAATGCTGTTCTGCGGGTGGATACTGTCCTTCTCCCAGGGCCGTCCGGCCATGGCACCCATACAGTGGTAAATAGTGGGATTATCATATGCCTGTTCAATTTCTTCAACAGAATTATAGTACGGCTCTTTAAGACCATACATTTTCAGAGATTCCGAAATTCCATACAAATAGAAACCACTGTTAAAGTTATATTTTGTCTGCAGATATTTGATTTTGTCCCGGAAAAGTAAATTGATAAGATCCTGATCTACCGCGCAGTATCCGTTGCGGATGTTTTTCAGATGATCGACAATCTGTTCTTCACAGTGATCGGATTTCCACATATCCTGATTGATAAGCAATACTCCGCAATTGTAATATTTATCGGTTTCCGGCATATTTATAAGTGCCTTATATTTGTTCATTGTACAATCATAGGTGGCGGCACAAATATAATTCGAAATATCCATGTCGATCAATTCAGCTAAAGAACCATTTATTATTGTGTCTCCATCCAACTGCAAAATGCGTCCGTTTGGAAGATCAAGCTCATTGAGAGCCATTAGCTTAAAATAGGTTGTGTACGTATTCTTATACGGTGCGACTTTCAGCTCAAGAAGTCGGCGTAATATTTTCTGAGTATCAACGAAAATAAGATTTCTATGATAGGAATTACAAAGCTCAAGCATTCTGCTTTTGTTCTTTTCAGAAATCGCATCATCAAGAATATAGAAATTGATCTCATCAATATCTTTGTTGTTCTCCAGAAGTGAGGTCATGGAAACGCCTGTTACTACGGAGTAATATTCGTTGCTTTGATAAAGAATGTTTAGAGTTTTCATTTTTTACTACCTTTCAAATGTTTCGCGGAAGATCAGCTTGATATGAATTTGAATGAACAGGTATGGCTGCGTATTTCAGGTCAGCAATCTTATGTTTTTGTGGATGTTCTTCCTGACCGGTGGAAGAGCTTGGCAATTCTCACATATACTTGAATAATCAGATATTTCCAATTGGATTTAGTCAACTCAATAAAATAAGCGCCGTTACCTGTAACAATTGATTTGATGATCAATTTTGAAAAAGCAGAACACGAATCCAAAATACGTGAGCGAGGATATGCACGCATCGGGAGTTCTCTTCCCAATACTCTGAACCTCTGATCACCCTGTTCTGTGCTATGGTCAAAACCGGGTGTAGTCGAATGCTCTCCGACTTTAAAATGAAAATTGCTTGAGGTCAGGCAAAATTCATAATCAACGCAATCGACGAAATATTTTGTGTTGTGCCAATTCATTGTTTTGAGATTGTCCAGATAAAACAGACTGCCGCTATTCATTACCAGTCGGACATCTTTTACAAGACAGCCTGCAGATTCCGAGATACCGATATCTTTCGAATTAAACGCGATTGCGCTGTATGCATTTCTGAGATCAATGTTCTCAGAATAAAAATCGGATATATAATCGAGCGTCTCGCCGCTATATACAGTATCCTGATCAAAAAAAAGCATAGCAGGGAATGAATCATAATATGCATGAGAACATAATGCTGCGAGCCCAATACCCAATCCAACATTTTTGCCGCACGTAAGATAAGTAATGTGTGAAGAGATAGTTGGATTATGATTGAGATAATCCCTTATTATGGAAACATCCGGAGAATTATCAAATATGTATACTTTATATTCTTTCTCAATCGTTGCCTGCAGCCGGGCTAATACACTTGAACCGGGATTATATGTAATTATACCAACAGCTAAATTTCCATTCATTATTTTTCCCCATTCAAAGTATTTTCTGACACTAAGTCCTTTATCAAGGCACACGTAAGAAAAACACACGGATTAAGCCAGTTGATCAACCGCCAAATTAACATTGAAAATAATACCATAATTGATCATTATGAGCAAGAGAACCTGATTCGGCCCGGAGCAGGGCAATGTATATCAGTGTTTGCACTCAGGAAAATATGATAAAATAAGCATCGAACTTTATCTGTGATCACTTTTATTGTTAAGAGGAATAAAATGCGGAAAAACAAATGGGTTAATGTCTTTTTCATATCGGTGATTTCCATTATAACTATTTTCGGTTATTTGGTATGCTTTCACCCTGTGGTACGTGCTGCAAGCAGTATGTCTTCATCCAGTACGGCTAATCTTAAAGTGATTGATATTTCCCAATACAACGACATGGTAACCACGGATAAGGATGATATTAATTTCGATGTGTTAAGAACACAGGTGAATGCTGTCTATATTCGTTCTTTCAATCATACAAATTCCGTGCTTTCCATCGATACACAGGCAGTAAGATATGCCCAATCCGCTCAGAAGGTCAACTTGAAATACGGATTTTACTTTTACTACATTCCCACATCAGATCCTGCTGATGCCAGATCACAAGCAGGGCTATTTTATAGTTTTGTAAAAGACTTTGATTATAGCTGCGTTCCTGTACTTGATGTTGAGAACAACGATAACAACCTAAGCAAGGCCCAATTGTCCGCAGCTGTTAAGACTTTCGCAGACGAATTCAAGGCGTTGAGCGGATTTGATGTAATGGTGTATACCTTTCCGTACTTTGTGCTGAATAATTTTGATACTGCCTTTAATTGGAATGCTTATAAGCTATGGATTGCGAATTACAATGTTGCGGCACCCATGGCTGATATTTCATCAACATGGATGCCCGAAAGTCTATGGTGCTGGTCGAGTTGGGACATGTGGCAGTATACCTCAAAAGGTACCCTGTCTGCTGTGCCCAGTTCCACAAGCGGTTACCTGGATATGAACATAGCGACTGATAATATATATTTGAGTGCAGTATCCTATCAGAGCCATATTCAGGATATCGGCTGGCAGGAATGGGTGAGTAACGCGGAAGTATCAGGAACAAGCGGAAAGTCCAAACAAATGGAAGCGGTGCGAATTGTGCTGGAAAATGTCGACGGAGGCATCGAATACCGGACTCAGGTACAGGACATCGGTTGGATGAGTTGGGTGGCTAACGGGGAATTATCAGGGACGAGCGCACAGCACAAACGAATGGAGGCCATTCAAATCAGCCTGTCCGGTGCAGCTGCAGATGTATATGATGTGTATTATCGAGTGCATGCCCAGAATGTTGGCTGGTTTGATTGGACTAAAAACGGAGATTCAGCAGGTACAGCCGGGTATGGGTATCGTTTGGAAGCAATCCAGATTAAATTGGTTCCCAAAGGGGAAGCTGCGCCGGGATCAACAGCCAGACCTTACGCAGATTATTATGCAACTCCTATAGTTAATTATCAGACACATGTTCAAAAAGTCGGTTGGCAGAAGTATGTAAATAATGGAGCAACATCCGGCACAGTCGGCCAATCCAAACGTCTTGAAGCGATTAGTCTGGTATTGCAGCATGTTACGGGAGGCATCGAATACCGGACACATGTTCAGGGTATCGGTTGGATGGATTGGGTGGCTGATGGAAGAATGAGCGGAACAAGCGGACAGAGCAAGCGTCTGGAGGCAATCCAAATCCGTCTGACCGGCGCAGCTGCCGACCAGTATGATATATATTATCGCGTACATGCGCAAAATAACGGATGGATGGACTGGGCTAAGAATGGAGAGTCTGCAGGAACAGCAGGGTATGGCTATCGCCTGGAAGCGATACAGGTAGTCATTGTGGCAAAAGGCCAGGCTGCGCCCGGGCCGACAGCCAGACCCTTTGCGCAGGCATAAATCGTATGGAATTTACCGCGCCGCTGTTGCGCTTCTGCGCAGGCATTGCCGCACAAGTTTGTAAATAGGGATGAAACATGTATCACGTATGATATAATTTTAGCAATATTATCCATTTGAGATATAAATATGCCGGTTTGAATGTGTTATTTAGGAGTAAATGCAATGTATTATTCGCCGTTCAAACGGATTTTGCCAATTGTGCTGTGTATTGCCATGGCGCTGGGTGTAATTACTGTCACCGGAGACCGAACTTTGGCAGCCTCTGCAGCTACTGACCCAGTGATAACCTATGAGAGTCACATACAGGATATAGGCTGGCAGGGCTATGTATACAACGGAGACATCTCCGGAACAAGCGGGCAGTCCAAACGAATGGAAGCAATTCGCATCAATCTGGCCAATATCAGCGGTGGGGTTGAATATAGGACACAAGTGCAGGATATCGGCTGGTTGGACTGGGTTGCTGACGGCATTATCAGCGGGACAAGCTATCAGTCGAAAAGAATCGAGGCAATTCAAATTCGACTGACGGGGGCCGCCGCCGAACAGTATGATGTCTATTATTGTGTGCAGTCGCAGAACATTGGCTGGCTGGACTGGGCAAAGAACGGATTATCAGCCGGGACAGCCGGATTCTCATATAGAATGGAAGCGATCAGGATTGTATTGATACCCAAGAACGGGCCTTCACCGGGGAAGACCGATAAACCATTTGTTGACTATTATTCACCAAAGGTTAGCTATCAGACCCATATTCAGGATATTGGCTGGAGTGGTTATGTAAACAACGGGAGCGAATCAGGAACAACCGGGCAGTCCAGACGACTGGAAGCAATTCAGATAAAACTGGCAAACGTATCGGGCGGTATCGAATACCGCGCGTATGTACAGGATATTGGCTGGATGGCATGGACTTCTGACGGGAAATTGAGCGGAACGAGCGGACAGTCAAAAAGACTGGAAGCGATACAAATCCGCCTGACCGGTGCTGCCGCCGAACAGTACAATGTCTATTATAGCGTGCATGCAGAGAACAATGGATGGCTGGACTGGGCAAAGAACGGGGAGTCAGCCGGAACAGCCGGGTTCTCATACCGTTTGGAATCAATCAAGATAGTCCTCACACCTAAAGGCGGATCTGCACCTGGTTCAACGACACAGCCCTTTGTGCAGTCGGAGTGTACTGTCTATCAGCTGCCCAACCATGAATCCACACAATCAATGGGATACGTCGTAAAGACTGTAAATGGAAAAATACTGGTAATTGACGGGGGAAGCCAGGATATTACTCCCGATCTTGCTGCACTTATTCGTTCTCTCGGAGGAACGGTGGATGCATGGTTTGTAACACATCCACATGCAGATCACGTGGATGCTATGCTGAATATTTTCAGCCAGTACCCGGATATACATGTAAAAAAGATATACGGAAATCTAATTGATTATAATACAGCCGTTGCATCAGGTGATTATGGTGTTTCCGATGTCTTAACCTTTAATACTTTTATAGCAAAACAGCAGGCCATATTTCAATCGGTCAATACGGGCGACCTGTTCACTTTTGATGGAATTCAGGTTAGTGTGCTGATGGCGTCGAATCCGGAACTCACCGGCAACTTTATTAACAATCAATCAGTCGTCTACAAAATTATTACGAAGGAGAAGTCCGTACTCTTCCTTGGAGACCTCGGAGTACAGGGTTCTAATAAGCTTATTCAGACAGCAGGAAGCAGGCTTGATTCGGATGTTGTTCAGGTTGCTCATCACGGATCTTACGGTGTCTCGCAAGCTGTATATCAGTTGATATCCCCCCGGATTTGTATGTGGCCGTGTCCTTCTTATCTGTGGAATAATCAGCCTGCCGGTTCAGCGTATAATTCCGGACCCTGGCAAACAATAGAAGTAAGGAAATGGATGAACGAACTTGGTACGACGAATGTTGTTGCGATGAACGGATATGCCAGAATAGATATTGCCGGAAGTAAAATAATTATTAAGGAGTCAGCGAATTTGCCGGTTCTTTTAAAATGAAATTATTTCTTAACAGAATTTGAAAAGAATTTGTAGTATATTGGCAGTGGTATGTATGAAGATAATCATATTTCCAATGTTGCCGGACAAATTACGGTATTGCGGAAAGGCAGATATATGCAAATTCAGTTCTCAATTAAAAATCCCGCAAAGCAATTAAGACGGATTCTGGCTGTCTTAGTTACGCTTGCACTCGTAATCACTTCGCTGACTGCAGGGAGTGTATCGGCGTATTATACAGTTGGTGCGTCCGGACAAAGCCTTGAAG
>Ga0209540_10001290_pt1 | contig 19539 bp, 14 predicted proteins | sample BarGraIncu01121A_FD_184501 | JGI IMG/M metagenome (GOLD analysis project Ga0209540, IMG submission 184501) | Arctic peat soil microbial communities from Barrow, Alaska - Barrow Graham LP Incubations 011-21A (SPAdes) (version 2) | ecosystem: Environmental > Terrestrial > Soil > Wetlands > Peat... | reverse complement strand
GATATCCTCCATGTTGCGGATATAGATGAGTGTAACAAGCGGATTCTTCTCATTAATTCGTTCTTCCGATTCAATTCCTTCAATCGAGCGGATCATCTGTGAGAGCTTGGCAAATCCAAAGTTTCTCGAATCAAAGGACGGCTTCTTCTTAAGCACAAGATTGCCCACAGCACCTAGGAAAGCCCACCCGTTATCGTCGGCAAGGTCCGCAATTGAGCTGAAAATTAAGTTGATGGTTGCCTTGTCGACCGGTCCTATTGACCGGGAAGCTGCTTGTGCGGCAGGCACTTTGGAAAGCTTCTCCTCCTGAGAAAACGTCCTCGCGGAAGAATATTCCTGCGTATCGCGGGAAAGGGCATAATCCTCAGCCGGATTGACGCCGAGGATTTCAAGATAGATAAAGCGGTCGCAGGCTGCAATAAACGGGGACGGCGTCTTCTTTTCTCCGATTCCGTAAACAATCTTACCTGCTTCACGAAGGCGCGTAGCAAGTCTGGTGAAATCACTGTCGCTTGAGACAAGACAGAACCCGGCCACCTTCTCCGAGTACAGTATATCCATGGCATCTATTATCATCGCGGAATCCGTCGCATTCTTTCCCGTCGTATATCCGAACTGCTGAATCGGCTGAAAGGCATAATCAAGAAGAACCGATTTCCAGCTGCCGAGATTAGGCTTGGTCCAATCCCCGTAAATTCTTTTTATTGTAGGATTGCCATAGCGGGCAAGCTCCTCAATCATTGGTTTAATGTAACTTGCTGATACATTATCAGCATCAATTAACACGGCAAGCCTGGTATCTCCAACATCTGACATCTTATATTTCCTCTCTTGCTTGCCACAAATACAGCAAGACTGATATAATTATGCAGCCATTCACATCTGGTCTAATAGGAACTACATATGATTATAGCTTATTTTGAAATCCGTTCAAAGTCAGATTTGCTGCTTTGCCCTGTGATCGTCAAGAAAAGCCGGTTTATAAGGAGAAAATACACTCATGGATATCGCAGCAATTAACGAAATTAAAAGAAGACGCACTTTTGCAATCATATCTCACCCTGATGCCGGTAAAACGACGATCACGGAGAAGCTTCTGCTCTACGGCGGTGCTATTCATATGGCCGGATCCGTAAAAGCCAGAAAAGCTTCGCGCCACGCGACCTCGGACTGGATGGAAATTGAGAAGCAGCGCGGAATTTCTGTTACTTCTTCCGTAATGCAGTTTGAATATGATAATTACTGCATCAACATTCTTGATACCCCGGGTCATCAGGACTTTTCCGAAGATACATACCGTACGCTTTGTGCCGCAGACGCCGCCGTTATGCTTCTCGACGGAGCTAAAGGTGTTGAAACACAGACGATCAAGCTTTTTGCAGTCTGCCGCAAACGCGGAATTCCGATTTTCACATTTATCAACAAGATGGACCGCGCCTCCAAGAACCCTTTTGATTTGATTGACGAGCTCGAGAAAGTACTTGGCATCCGTTCCACACCCATGAACTGGCCGATCGGAACCGACGGCGATTTTAAGGGCGTATACAACAGAAGCGATGACCAGGTTCTTCTGTTCGATGCAACGGCCGGGGATCACGGAGCCAGCATGATATCCTCAAGCGCAACAAACTCACACAATGAAGATCTCAGAAGAGTGCTCGGCGGGCATTATTATGATACGCTCCGTGCTGATATTGAACTGCTCGATATGGCAGGGGATCCTTATGACTTGGACAAAATCATGAAAGGTGAACTTACGCCCGTCTTTTTCGGATCAGCAAGCACAAACTTCGGTGTTGAACCCTTTCTGAAGAGCTTTCTGGCCATGGCGCCGGAGCCGGTCGCACGTCATACCGATATCGGAATGATTCACCCCGACGAAGATTTTTTCTCAGGATTTGTATTTAAGATTCAGGCAAATATGGACCCGAACCACCGCGACCGCATGGCTTTTCTTCGTATCTGCTCCGGAAAATTCGAGAAAGCAATGTCTGTCAGGCATGTCCGCCTCGGCAAAAAAATCACGCTTGCACAGCCGCAGCAATTCATGGCCCAGGACAGAACAATTATCGAAGAAGCATATGCCGGCGACATTATCGGTATATTTGACCCGGGCATTTTCCGGATCGGCGACACGCTGACTTCGTCGGGCGCTTCCTTCCAGTTCGAAGGCATCCCGGTCTTCCCGCCTGAGTATTTCGCCCGCGTAATGCCGCTTGATTCCATGAAACGCAAGCAATTCTTAAAGGGAGTCGACCAGCTTTCCGAAGAAGGTGCCATCCAACTCTATAAGCAGCCCGATATCGGTACTGAAACATATATAATGGGCGTTGTCGGTGTCCTTCAGTTCGAGGTTCTCGAACACAGGCTCAAGAATGAATACGGTGTAGAAATACTTCGGACCAATCTGAACTACCGTCACGCAAGATGGGCCGTTCAGAAGAATGCTGAACAGCCTGTCGATTTACGAAAAATTACTATTACGTCGACCTCTCTTCTTGTACTTGATAAAGAAGACGCCCCTGTTATTCTTTTCGAGTCTGAATGGGGTATTTCATGGGCGCTCGAGCGGAATCCCGGACTTCTTTTAGAAGATATACATGCATAACAGAAAGAAAATATAGTAAAATATATTTACATATTTTACTATATTTATGTTGTGAAGATAAAAATTGCTCATTAAGACACAAAAAGTTCATACATTTCTATGTAAATACGAGTGAAATTTAAATATCAATTGTTTACTGATGCCAAAAGTTTGATATAATGTAATTGGAATTATTGGTATATTGTTATCTTATTTATTGCGAGGTGAAAAAAATGCAAGAAAACATGACAAGAAGTGGAACACCCGAAGGAATGCGCGAGAACTACAAGAAAGCAACGGTTGAGATGTTGATCCTTCATCTTCTCTCTGAGAGCCCTATGTATGTATATCAGCTGATTCAGGCTTTTGAGAGCCGCAGCAAAGGTTTGTACAAAGTTGCAACCCTTTATCCTGCGATCTACAGACTGATGAAGTTTGGTTACATTGAAGAGTTCGAAAAGAAAATATCCGAAGACAACCGTCTCAGAAGGTACTACTCCATCACTGATGCAGGAAAAGCCTATCTCGTGTCCCTGAAAGAAGACTTCAGCGAGCTCAACAAGGGCATCCAGCTGATTATCAAAGGGTAAGTCTTTGAACGTTTCTGCCGCATCCGCTAATGTTATTAAGCGCTAAAGAAGAATCCCCCGTCTGAGAACACACAGACGGGGGATTTATTTTTGTGTCATTTTTATGATGATTTACTGTCTTGACAGTATTTCGAGTACCTGGCTGCGCATATCGTCTTTTTCAATAAGCGTATCATGAAGCACCGGTTTATCCTGCAGGTTGGAAAGGCCTGCCGGAATGGGAAGCGAGCTTTCTTCCGACAGCTCACGGATTATGACCTCGGAAGATCTGCCCCTGCTGTAGCCGTTTCCGAAAATGGCATCCAGAACGGAGTCTGCAAATTTAAACGGACTTGCGGTTGAGACGAAAATTGTCTTAGTCTCATCGGCAGATCTCTGATAATAACGTCCGTACACATTAAAGCCTACTGCAGTATGCGTATCAATTACATGATCACAGCGGTCATATACATCGCGGATTGTCTTTATGATTCCCGCCTCATCCGAAAAGCCTCCGACAAAAACACCCTGCAATGTTTTAAGGGTATTCGCGTCGACTGTGTAGGTACCCTTATCAGATAACTCTCCCATCCACTCAAGTACCTTTGCACCGTTTTTACCGGTGATCTCGAATAGAAGCCTTTCGAGGTTAGATGAAATTAAAATATCCATCGAAGGAGAATTTGTCTTGTAAAAATCACGGTTTCTGTCATATGTTCCGCTTCTCAGGAAGTCGGAAAGCACTTTGTTTCTGTTGGATGCACAGATCAGCTTGTTCATGGGAACGCCCATTTTCATCGCATACCAGGCTGCAAGGATATTTCCGAAGTTGCCAGTCGGGACAACAACATTAATCGGCTCGCCTGCGGCTATCTTCTCGTTTCGAAGGAGTGCGGCATAGGACGCCACATAATATGCAATCTGAGGAACAAGCCGTCCCCAGTTGATGGAATTGGCGGAAGAAAGAATAACGCCCTTTTCTTTGAGTTCCGCTTCAAGCTGTGCATCTGCAAAAATCTGTTTGACACCGGACTGCGTATCGTCAAAACATCCCTTAACGGCTAATACATGAACATTATCGCCTTCCGTTGTAACCATCTGCAGGCGCTGAGCCTCAGACACACCGGAATTCGGATAAAAGACGATGACTTCAGTGCCGGGAACGTCCTTAAAGCCCTCCAGGGCGGCTTTACCGGTATCTCCGGATGTAGCGGTAAGTATACAGATTTTCCGCTTCTCCCCGGTTTTCCGGATAGCACCTGTCATCAGGTACGGCAAAAGCTGAAGAGCCATATCCTTGAAAGCGGAGGTCGGTCCATGCCACAATTCAAGAATATATTCTCTGTCGTTGTATTTATTAATCTGAACAAGCGGAGCCGGGTCCTCCCCGAATTTCTCCGGATCATAAGCCCATGTGCAGTAGTCAAGAAGTTCCGATTGAGAATAATCATCGAGGTAGAGGGAAAGAACTTCAGCAGCAATTTCCACGTAGGTTTTGTTTGTCATGCGCATAAAATCGTCCTGTGTCAGCTTTGGAATGGACTCCGGTACAAAGAGTCCTCCATCCGGTGCGATTCCCTGCTTGATTGCCTGTGCTGAAGTATATTGATAATCGGTCCCTCTGGTGCTTATATATTTCATATTCTCTCCTCCTCCGCCTGGGGTATATTCTCAATTTGCAGTTGTGGGTACTCTATCTTCGGGGGTGGCTGCAGTTGTCGGACTGCCTGCAGTGCCGGCGGCTGAAGCAGCGTCCGCGCCCTGCGAGGCGTCTGGCGCTGTCGTTAATCCGTTCGGCGCACTTCCCTGCTGTGTGGGTGTTATCGAGGCTGCCTCGCCTTCTGCGCCCGCTGTCGTCTCGTTCTGAGGCACAGGGGTTACCTGTGCGGCGGCTGTCGGTGCAATTTGAGCAGCAGACGCCAAAGACGGATACTCTTTTTGAAAATCAGCAAGTATTTGGGACACTTGGGGATCGTCAGACTTCAATTCCATCGCTGACACCAGATAACTAAGTCTGTCTGCAGCACTACTGTTCTCACGGTAAGTATTAAAAGCAGGTATGATCAGATACCAGATCGCAAGACCAACAAGAACGGCCAGCAATCCGGCTCCTGCGGCTATGATGGTAATACGCAGCTTCTCGGCAGGGGTCCTGGGAATTGAGACATCAATCTCGTCGTCCTTGTTATCGCCCTGAGGAGCAGTTGACTGCATCATTACATCCCGGCGCTCTCTGTCGGAAGCAAGCCTGGCCTTTCCGGAATTCCGCGGAACCCGTGTCAGGATAGGTGCCTGCATATGTCCGCGCTCTTCCGTGTCAATCTCACGATAAACACTGCTTCGGCCCTTTCTTGACGGAAAGAAGGATGAAAAAATCTGTTTGCCTGCCGTCTCATCGTCGGCCTGGACGTGCCTGCGCTCCTTCGCATATTCTGTTCCTGCATCCTGATAGCAGACCTGTGCCAGATAAGTCAATTCTTCTGTCAGCAGACCGGCGGAAATAGAATGCTCAAAACTCGCGCCTGCACGCTTGTATTTACCATCGATTGCAAGACAGATGCCATATAAAAGTGCCGCTTCCCCCCATGACGGGTATTGCGTCAGAAGCTTTTTAAGTGCGATCATAGCTATATCTGCGCTGTCAGACTGCGCGTTGGATACAGCCCTGTTAAACAGGGTTAACACATGTTCTTTTTCTTCTTTTGACAACTGCAGTCGGGCAATGTCTGCTTCCTTAAGCGGAGGAAATGCTGCTGCGGCATTACGCCAGTCCATCTTTGATCTCCTTGTCAGTTCTATTCGCCCGCCATTATTGCCTGCGGACATATTCATATTTGTTTAAGAATGTTTCTTACCTGTCCTGCCAGATACAGTGATCCTATACATAGAATCGGAGCAGAATCGGCAGCAGAATCTTCCACAGCTTTTATACAAGCAGTTTTTGCCTCATCAAAGGCTAAAATCTTACCTTGCCTATTATACATAGTCGTTTGATTCTTGTAAAATAAAGCTTCCCCCGAAAAATGGTCTTCGATATATTTCTTCAGCTTTTCTGCCGGAAGAGATCTTGCATTATCGGGTGTAACGCAAATAATATCACGATAGCCATAAGAAAGATCAGTCAGAAGTATCGACAGAATCTGCGGATAATCTTTATCTTCCATAAATCCCAGAATGAGCCTTGGCGGATTTTTCCGGAATTCCTCCGCAAAAAGCGCATCAACGGATGTCCTGAAAGAACGGGCCCCCTGGGGATTGTGCCCTCCGTCAAGAAGAATGAGAGGGGATCTTCGCAGTATCTCCATTCTACCCTTCCATCTTGTAAGTAAAAGTCCCTTGCGGATGCCCTCTTCCGACACAAGCCCTGTCACGGTACGTGCCGCAAGAGCCGCGTTCTGAATCTGATACCCGCCTATCATGCGGATATGCAGTATTCCCGGCAGGAACGGCGTCAGGAATTCCTGCCCGTCTGCAGAGCTGTTTATTACTGTCAGTCCGGAAGAGGATAATACCGTGAGTTCCGCGCGGCGCTCTCTGCATGTCTCTGTTATTACTTTAAGCACCTCTTCTGCCTCTGATTCAGACAGATCCGTATCATACGGGGAATACAGGAAAACAGGACGGCCCTCTTTAATGATTCCCGCTTTAGCCGATGCAATTTCCCGCATGGAATTCCCGAGACGATCGGTATGGTCAAGCCCAAGAGCTGTAATGACGCAGCAAATCGGAGCTTTGATTATATTGGTGGAATCAAGACGCCCGCCCAGACCGGTCTCCAGCACCACATAATCACAGGCCTTCCGGCAAAAGTACAAAAATGCGGCTGCCGTTACCAGCTCAAATTCGGTCGGATGTTCCTCTTTGTCCTCCAGCATACCTTGAACCGCTTTTTCCACTTTATCCGACAGCTCAAAGAGATCCTTCACAGGAATTTCTCCCTCCGAGTCATTTTCCGTAAACCGCTCCAATGAGGCTTTCCCGTCCAAAATACGAATCCGTTCGGAAAATCTCTCCAGAAAAGGCGATGTGTACACGCCGACTCGATGTCCGTCAGCCGCAAGCATGGATGCAATATAGGAGGTCACCGAACCCTTGCCGTTGGTTCCTGCTATATGAATACAGGACAATGATTCCTGCGGGTTGCCAAGCCTCTTCATCAGGCTTTCCATCCGGTTCAGCCCCATCTGAATACCAAACCGCTGTGAAGAAAGAAGAAATTCCGGAATATCGGCGTTATTGTTCAACGTTGCTGCCACTCTCCCCATCTGCAGATTGTATGCCTTCTCCGGATTTATTGTCTCCGCGCTTGCGAAATACAAATAATTTGCTGAGAATGTAATTCCCGACAATAACAAGTACAGAATTCAGAAGCTTCACAATATACACATACTCGCATGCAAAACCGGCAAAAGAAAAGACCACGACTTTCTGATTAATTCCAATTCCGTTCTCCAGAATGAATATCCACAGTTCAAAGGTACCGAGTTCAAAAACAATAAGAGTAGCAATACGGGATGTGACAAAGCCGATAAACTCTTTAATGACGGGGCCTTTGGAACCAAATACAAAAATTCGATTGGTAATAAAAGCAAAAATAATAGCAAAAACCCAAGACACTATCTGGTCCAAAAGCGTAAAAGCATGTTGCTCCAATTTTGGATTCCCAAGGTATCCGAACAGATTCAAACCGCCGAAAATTTGCTCAAAGATAATAAATGTCACTAAATTTACAATCGTCGTAAGGACGCCGAAAACCAGATAGGAAATAATCTCCCTGCTTTTTTTCTCTGCAGGTTTCAGGGAAGCGTCACCGTGAAGAAAAGATACTATATTCATATCAGACCCTTTTCACTTCCTTAGGCCGATTTCTGGATCGCACCTGATATATTATGTAGAAAATCATACCGAATTCTGCAGTGGCCAGAACCGCCGCAATAACAAAGGGAATCAGAAAACCGCTGCCCTGGGTCTGTACCTCCTCATATGGGTACACATCACCGGCCCCGGCATCAATTTCATAGAATCGGCTGACTCCTGCTTCATCAGTAAGGTAGACCAGGGAGACATCTGATGATTGGGAAATATAGCCCTTCACTACTGTTTCACCGATCGCGACATCCGCCTCAAAAAATCCCTTCGGCACAACTGTATCAGAAGACACTTGAGTAATGGTCAGAAGCCGGGCAGGCATGGCCACAATGAGATCTGCCTGGTATAGACGGATCGATCCGTAATCCGGATTGTATATGTAGTAGGCCGGTTCATTCTCACCGTCCTGCAGGTAAAGGAGCATACTTTTATAGCCATTTCCCGTAAATACCGGTACCGACTGCGATCCGAGCATCTCCATTTGCTGTGAGAAGCCCAGCGGCAGCGACAGGGTCTGCGGCAGCTCGACAAAATCGTATACGGTACCGTCGGTTCCTGTAATCGATGCACCGTCCGGCACATAATTACTGTCACGGATAATGTTGATCTTATATTCCATTGCTGTCCTGCCATCTTGTGCAGCCACTCTTACCTTCGCTGGATTATCTCCGACAACAAGATTGTCATTACCGGAAATCATGACCTCGGCAGTAGGATCCAAAGCCGCAGCAGTAATATCAGCCATCGTCACGCTGCGGGATACGTGTGTCTCATATTCAAAGACAGACGGAGAAAATGCAGGGGATAATGTAGATCCCTCAACAGACAGTGAGGAAAGGGACGCCTCAGAAGAAAGTAGGCTCTGCACCGGAACAATGGCCGTATTACCGGCACTTGCCCCTACCTGGGCCAGAGAACTGTCCTTAAATCCCCCAATCCCCCCAAGCCAGAAATTGGCATCTCCCGTGGGTGCCTCATCAATAACCTTAAAGTACAGTACACATAATGTGACCAGAGATTCGGAATACATCGTCGGATCAGCCGGCGGCGCTATGGGGTTTCCGGCCGCATCGATCAGCGGTGCTGTCTGATTCACGGAAGCGATGCCCTCTGCCGTCTGGTCGACACCGATAATAGCAATTACACCGGTAGAAGCAGTATTACTGACTGAAAAAGTAGAAGGCATTGTCTGTCCTTTATCCATACCGGTGTATGAGACATAATCAGGATCAAACTGCACTTCTATCGGACCAAAACGTAAAAGATTAGGGAACGTGTCAACACTGACACTCAAGGCAATAGTATCCCCGGCTTTAACCGTATTGGATTCGGCATATAAAGTAACATTAACGCTTCCCTCCGCAGAAACGCGTGAACCGGCAAGTAACGGGACAAGAAGTGCGGCTGCAACAAATGCAGCCAGCAAACGGAATCTTATCATTATGTCCTCCCTTTCCGGCCTATCTGCCGGATAAAACATCTGAACAGTATTATACACATTCTTCACGTTCCGCTTCAATCATACTACCGGAAGGTATCCGAACGACTCCGGCATATCCACATATACGGGAATTATGAACTGGAAGGAAGAAGCCAGCATGTTTTGTGAAAGATAAGCCCTGTGGTATCTGGCGCCCTCTGAATAGGCCATCGAAACATTCTGTGCATACTGGTGGATATACAGACCGTCTTCATTGTTAATCACATCATACTTCTGAAAGTAGAGTGTATTCTGTCCAATATCAACATAGCTTGCTGCTATCCACTTTGCACCGCCTCGTATGGCAAGGTCCTGTGAAATCCACGGAAGCAGCATGATCTGTTCCTCAGGTGTAATAACCTTTGCAGAAGTGTCACTCCCCCACATGGCAAATTTTGCTCCGTTGATCAGCGCTCCGTTCTTAACATCAGGATCCGGAGTTGAACCTATATTGAAGAAGTTATAGTATCCCTCATACCCGGGAAGCGTGCCTGTAGACAGAAGCGATTCGCCGGTTCTTCCCATCTCCTGAATAATGCGGCTGGCAAGAAAATACGGGGAAATTCCGGCTTCACTTCCCGCTGCAAGAAGAATGGAGGCATAATCAGGATCGGTCGATTCCAGAAAAGACCCTTTCACCATCGCCCTCACACCTTCGATTGTGTGAATAGCCGGATCAAATGCCAGTTTTTCAAACTGAAAAACATAGACCGGATCCAGAAAATTCCTTGGATCAAGGAAGAATGAAACAACTTCTGTTTTAGCTGCATACCAGGAAGATCCATCATAAAGAGGACTTCCTGCCTTCACCCATGCCGGATTGGTGTTATCGCTGACAAGATTCTTATCCTTGCTATCCTGGGCAGCCATAAGATCCGTCCACGATAAGCCTGTGTCAAAGGGTATGAACTGATAATTCGGCTGCAAATTATGTAAGAGCCATATTCCGCTTCTGTAGCTTTGAGGGAAAAAGGAAAGCGTACCTGCGGCATATCCCTCTTTATCTGCTCCTGAAAGAAGGTACAAAGTATACGTATGTATCTGACCGTCAAAATCCGTGACATTGATCCGGATGATATTTTTTGCAGGAGTAACCGCAATTGCACTGCCAGGAGTGTACTGCATGATTATCCCCTCATCTGATTCCTGTTCAATGCTTACGGTTGCTGCATAGCCCTCCACGCAAGTAAGATTTGCCAGAATTCCCGGAATTTGTGCGTCGGAGACAAAAGCAAACGCATTTTTTTTGATATCATAGGCAGGATAAGTCAATATCTCCAGCGTTGTGGCCGGATCTGAAAAAACCAGGGATGCAAGCTTTCCATTAATAGGAAGGAATGTCAGGTCCGACATGGCATAGGTACGCGAGTTGGTATTTAAATCCCTGCATGTGACCAAAGCCGCTTTGACCTCATCTGGAACGGCCATTGTGGGAACCGGAGTCGGTACAATGCCAACATCGCTTGTCACAGCAAGGTAGTTCCTATCTGCATCTAAAGCAACTTCCTTTGACTGAACGCAAAGATAGGTGATTTCATCTGCCGTTATGTTGGCAGCACCTCTTTGAACACGCGCATAAAACAGATTCTGATATGTTTCGATGTACGGGTCTTCCACGTCCTGCAGCGGCAAATCCTGAAGCCGGCCGCGCAAAACTTCTGTCTGCGCACCCGGCAGATCATTGCTGCCAAGCCTGTTGCCGTGCATATCGTAGAGCGTCACGCGGATATCATTGCTCAGATTTACGAAGTTGATATATGCGTTACGATTCTGCGCGTCAAGCTGATACCACACATCCGTTGTTCCCACAGGAAGGGATCCCTTCTGAACGCCGTCATTAACCAATGTAAAAAAAGAGGGGACCGTTACATTGCCGCCCGTAAGTATTTCCGCGCGCCCGTCCGAGGTACGCATGAGTACGGTGACAAAATGTGCTCCGGGAGCTTCTCTTCTCGTGTCCCAAATCATGGAAAATGTCTGTGCGCCTGCAGCATCCTGAGTAATGGACAGCTGCCCGGGCCGCAGATTGTCGTCAATATAAAAATCTGTACGCGCCTGATCCCCTTCAATTGAAATCGATCCGCTGATCTGCCTGACACCAAATCCATATCCTTCTTCGTCTTGAATGGACTGATCAACCTGCACGGAAAGGACGCGTGTACCGGTCGTATCCGCAGCGGCCGGTGTTGACTTGGGGGCGTATGATTCGTTAACGCCGCGAATAGTCTGTTCGATAACATACACCCGCGAGTTGGAAGACAGGGCCGAATTCAGTTCGCCGGCTTTTACTTCACTTCCGGGAGCGTTGACACTGCCGTTTCCGAAAACCGCATAAGCCAGATCCCTGGAAAAAGCGGCATCATCCTTTCCTTTTAGAAGGTACTGTGTCCCCGTAAAGGAAATTCTGACAAATTCCGCTATGGTAAGCTGCCCCGAAGAGATTTCTTTCTGCCAGACGGCAGAAGAACTTTGTAATTGGGACTGTGTCTGTGTCTGTGCCTGAGTCAATTCGATTGTGCGGTTAATAATGCCCGCAGACTCTTCAGAAAGGGTAAATGAAGGCCCTTCCGGAAAAATCACGGCAGACAGCAAAATCACTGCAGTTATTCCTGCAGTCACAATGAAGACGCCCAGACACAAATATAAAATACGAATATAATTTTTCACGCAATTCTCCCGGTCATTCGCTGATTTCATCAAGAGTCATTCCGTAGGCGGGAATAAAATGCTCCATAAAATAGGTTACTTCAGGATAATCTAACGTATCTATGGAGGCCAGAATTGACATCTTGGCAGAAGAGAACTCCCTGTTTCCGGAATTCTCTTCCGTGACGCACTTGATATAGGCGCAGATTCTATCCGCTGCTTTTACAAGATGGTATGCTTCGTCTTTCATCGGATCGGATCGATCCGGACAGAACAGTTCCCTGTACTCTCCCCGCAGCTCTTCAGGAAGAAGCGACAGAAGTGTATCCGTTGCCTGGCCTTCGACATTCTTATATGCCCGTGTTATTTCCGGGTTGCGGTATTTGATCGGAGTTGGAAGATCTCCGGTAATAATTTCAGTGGCATCGTGTAACATGGCAACCCCCATGACAAATTGAGGATCTACTTTTTGTCTTGCATTCAGGCAGATAGTGTTGCGGATAACAGCCAGTGCATGTGCCACGATAGCAACATCCATGCTGTGTTCCTTAATATTCTCCGTGCGGTTGTTGCGCATCAGGCCCCAGCGGTTGATGTACTGCATACGGTCAAGCATAGCATAAAAGGAATACTGCGATGATGCATTGTTGTCCGGATTGTTCAAATTCTCATTCTGCTGCATATAATTTCCTCACACCCAATATATAGCTTCATAGCATTTATTTGCAAAAGAATCGGTCATTCCGGCAATATAATCCGTAACAACCTGTACAATAGCCGATTTCTGATCCGGGTATGACAGACTAAAATCAGCAAGTGCTGTAAATACCGGATTCCCGGATGCAAGGGCTTTCTGAGGATCTGTCAGAGAAGACATCATGGCGTCAAACAGGCCCTCCACAGTTGTCTTTACACGAATCTCGTATTTTTTGATTTTATCAGACTGATAGATACGCTGGACATTTTCCTTGAGAAGCGCCTCCATGGCCTGACCCGATTCGTCAGACAGAATAATCGCATCCTTATTCAGGCTGTTGTGAATAATATCAGTAACAAGTGTATGGATTATCTGCGAATTCGTACTGCCGAGTGTCGAAGTAATCGCCGGCGGTATATCTTCAAATTCCAGAATACCCGCACGCGCTGCATCTTCAATATCCCTGCCCACATATGCAATTTTGTCGGCAATGCGGACAACACAGCCTTCGAGAGTCGCAGGCAGATGGTGATGGCCGTTATGGCGGAGAAGTATCGAATCAGTAGTCTTTTTCCGGTCCGGGTAAATTCTATATTCACTGTATGTCTCACCGCAGTGAGAGACAATTCCGTCTCTCACTTCAAAGGAAAGGTTGAGACCTTCTCCGGGTCTTGCGCTTCTAGCTGCCAGCAGATCCGCGACGCGCAGACTCTGGTGCTCATGCTGAAAAAAAAGGTCCGGATCGATTCTTTTAACGCATTCATTCAAAGTTTTTTCGCCTGAATGCCCGAATGGAGAGTGCCCGATATCATGCCCGAGGGCAATAGCCTGAACAAGATCGAGATTGAGGTTCAAAGCCCGCGCAATGGTAGTTGCAATATAGTTCACATAAATCACATGTTCAATTCGCGAGCAGATATGATCATTCTGCGGATTAAAAAAAACCTGTGTCTTATGGCGCAGCCGCCTGAATGCCTGAGAATATATAATCCTGCCGGTATCCCGTTCAAAATCCGAGCGAACCGTACACGGTTCTTCCGGAAATCGTCTTCCGCGGCTGTCTCTGCTTCGAAACGCATACGGGGAAAGATACTTCTCCCGGTTATCACGAAGGAGCGCAAGCAATTCCTGATCGCGCGGATTATCAGTCGAATCCGTGATTAAAGGAATACCTGCAAAAGTTGAAGAAAACTCGTCAAACAGGTTCTGTTCTTTATCCAAATCACCCACTTTGGTTCCCTCCTCATTTGCTTCCAATTATATCACAATCCAAAAATAACCAACTTTCTCAGGACTTGGAAAGCTTCGCCTGTCTGACCAGCATATTTTTTGTAGTCTTGTTTTCAAAGGCTACACAAACCAGTGCATCTCCCGCTACTTTTTCTACGGTAATCACGGTACCCTTGCCAAATCGAGGATGGCGGACAGACATTCCCTTGACGATCATCTCCGGAGTCAGCAAATTCTCATCCACAGCACCGGCATTTGACGGTGCCTGTCGGGGAGTGCCGAAAGCCGTTGTTCCGAACGGATGCGATGAAGTCCCCCCCGCTGCGGTACCGCCGTAATGAGATACAGGCTGCGTCGCACGCGAACCCGGACCGTCATCAACAAACGAGCGCCTTGAAGCACCTATGCTGTCAATATATTCGGAATCGATCTCGCGTATAAACCGGGACGGAGGCAGTTCCTGCGTCTGACCAAAGAGCATACGGCTTCTTGCCGAAGTAATATGAAGCTTCTTTCTTGCCCGCGTTATCGCTACATAGGCAAGTCTCCGCTCTTCTTCGATGGACTCCTCATTCTCCATGGAACGGGTTCCGGGGAAGATGCCTTCTTCGGTTCCGATCAGAAATACCACGCCGAATTCAAGACCTTTTGCACTGTGGATTGTTAGAAGGCGGACAAAATCGTCATTCATTCCTTCATTGTCGCCTTCTGAATAGAGTGCGGCGTTTTCAAGATACGACTGCAGAAGTCCCTTCAGATCCGTGTCATATGCCGTATCTTCACTGCTGTATTCATCTTCAAGCGCATCGTCTCCCAGTTCCTGATTCAATGCAGCCTTCTCTTTCACCTGGTTTTTGCGGCGCGCCTCAAATTCCACAGCCTCAGAAAGCAATTCCCTTAAGTTCTCGATACGGTCAACCGTCTCGCCCTTTTTTTCTTTCTGCTCGATGATCTCCTGCATGATTCCCGACTGATCCTGAACATACTCAATATATTCGGAAAAACTCATTGTATTCTCCAGCAGCTTCTCCCTGAACAGATTCAGCATGTAAGAGAACTGCTGAAGCTTGTGTGAAGCCCTGGACAGTTCGGAATACTCCGGTGCAAGGGCGCAGACCTGCAGATAGCTCATCTGCGATTCAGCGGCAATTTCCTTGACTTTATCTACTGTAGTATCGCCGATTCCACGCTTGGGAACGTTGATAATTCTGTCAAATGCATAATTGTCCGAAGGTGACATAATCAGGCGCAGATAGGCAAGAATGTCTTTAATCTCTTTACGGTCATAGAAACGCTGGCCGCCATAGACGCGGTAAGGGATGCCCTGTTCGCGAAAAGCAGCTTCTATCGTTCTTGAAAGGGCGTTAAGGCGGTAAAGAACAGCCATATCACCGTATCTGTATTGTTTGGATTTCACAAGTCTTTGAATCTGATCAGTGACGTAGTAGGCTTCAGCGCCGTGGTGATCAGCGGTGTAATGTGTAATCTTCTCTCCGGGATCAAACTCCGTCCAGAGCTTTTTCGCCTTGCGTCCCCGGTTGTTTTTGATGACAGTGTTTGCAGCCTGAAGGATATTTGAAGTTGAACGGTAATTCTGCTCGAGCTTAATTACCGTCGTGTCTTTGAAGTCCTTCTCAAAGTCCAGTATGTTGCGGATGTTGGCACCGCGAAAAGAATAGATCGACTGGTCATCATCTCCGACAACACACAAGTTCCTATACTTTTTTGCAAGCATAAGAATCAGGATATACTGAGCATGGTTGGTATCCTGATACTCATCGACAAGAATATATTTGAACTGCTCCTGATAATAATTCAGAACTTCCGGATTACTTTTCAGCAGAACAACAGCATAATAAAGAATATCGTCAAAATCCATACCATTGCAGGCACGAAGCTTTTCCTGGTATTTCCGGTAAATTACAGCGATCTTCTGACGGCGATAATCCGGACCTGCGTCTTTCTCGAAATCTTCCGGAGACATAAGTTCGTTTTTAGCCTTGCTGATTTCACCCTGAACGGATCTAGGCACAAATATTTTGTCATTTAAGTTCATATCGGAAATGCATTCTTTGATAATTTTGAGCTGATCATCCGTATCCAGGATGGCAAAATTCTTCTCAAACTGAATCAGGTCCGCATGACGGCGCAAAATTCGTGCAAACATCGAGTGAAATGTCCCGACCCACATATAGGAAGCCATGTCCCCAATAAGATCGCGAATGCGGTCCTTCATTTCGGCGGCGGCTTTGTTGGTGAATGTAATCGCAAGAATGGACGACGGCCTTACTCTACGGACACGAACCAGATACGAAATACGAAAGGTGATTACGCGGGTTTTGCCTGATCCCGCTCCTGCCAATATCAAAAGAGGACCCTCATCGTGGCAGACTGCCCGTCTCTGTTCGGGGTTAAGACCTGTCAGAAGATTATCTTCCCAGGCACCTCCTGCATTATCATCAAAAAAGTTCGTTTCGCTCAAAATGGTTCCCTCCTGATTTTGGACTGATTTATGTCATAAGTGTGGTCCATTATACCATAAAAATGGGGCTGCCTCTTTACAGAGACAGCCCCCGGTCGCGCACCAGACGGTACAACAATACAAACATACTCAAACAACCTAACCAGATCAGATCATACCAGATCAGACAAACCAGATCAGACCAGATCAAACCAGATCAGACCAGATCAACCGGATTGAGTCAGGGTCATCAGAACAAACAGTGTCACACCATGTCAGAAGGAGTCAACCATACAAACAAGACAAAACCTGAAATACCAGACAAACCGGATCAACCAGACAGACCAGGCAGACCAGGCAGACCAGACAGACCAGAATCAGTAGGTAGGCTCGATCAGACCGTAATTACCGTCCTTGCGCTTATATACAACACACACATTTCCGGTCTCCGCATCAAGATATACCAGAAAGCTGTGTCCCAGCATTTCCATCTCTAAAACTGCATCGTCCGATGTCATCGGAACCAGTGCGAAAGTCTTACGCTTGATGATTGTCTTTTCTTCGTACTCTGCCTCTTCTTCTTCCACGAGATCGCTCAAATACTCCTTAATAAACGAATAATCGTGGACTTGTTTCTCGATTCTAGTTTTCTGTCTGCGGATCTGTGATTCGAGCTTATCAACCGCACGATCCACTGCAGTCAGAATTTCCTCATCTTTAGCCTCTGCTCTGTAAATATGGTTCTCCAGCTTAAGTGTAATTTCAACTTTCTTAGCATCATGTCTATCGTCACGTTCCTGACGGATCCTAATGGAAAAAACTCCTTCTTCGCCGAAATACTTGTTGAACTTAGCGAGTTTATCAGCAATCTTTTCTTCAAGCCTGTCCCCAACGTGAATGCCGTTTCCCTGTGTCGTGATTTTCATACAATCACTTCCTTCCGGTTCTTCTTTAAAAACTTCTTTCAAAGTTCTTAACTTCATTATACGTAACGGAAAGAAAAAGCTCGTAACAATGAATACTGTGATTCTATTTTGTTAGTGATATAATTAAAGAGTCGTGTCGAGTTAGTGTAACGTGTCCTGATGGTCGGATTCTTTATCAGCTTCTACAGCAGCCTCAACAACAACTTCATTTGCCAATTCGACCGGCGCCGTCTCTGCAGAGTCAGGCGCTTTTTCTTCGTGTAATTCTGCCGAAGATGCAATAATTTGAATGGATTCTGCTGCCTGTTCCACTACCGGTTCTGCTGCGTGCCCCGGTGCGACAGAAATTGCTGCCGGAAGCTCAACCTGTTTATCAGAGCCTTCCGGAAATTTCGCACCGCAGATTGAACAGAATGCATGCTCAAGAGGATTTTCCCTTTTGCAGGACGTACAAAGCTTCAATCCCTTTTCAAAAAGAATTTTAAGCTTATTAGCTTCGATATCAGTATATAGCGCAGTAATCGCGTCACATCTGGAATTAATATCCTTGGATACATCCGCCGAAGCATCACGATACTGGCCATAGTATAGTCTTCCAATTTCGTCAAAGTAGCGATTGATACTCGCATTCTTCTCGTCTGTGGATTTCTGCAGTTGTGCAATCGTCTTTGCCTTTGGATCAAACAGTGCCATATGCAATTCCTCCTTAAGTATCATTTTTCATCTTTAAGATAATGAAAACACTACCATTATATCGCGAATTGAATCAAACAAAAAGAGAGGTCCTGCAAAGTGACATAAGTCACCTTGCAGGACCTCTTAACATTTGTGCGGTCAACCACTGAATTGACGGATAATTACTTCGCGTCTACTTCAGCCATGTGCTCGATGAGCATAAGAACTTTGTTGGAATAGCCCCACTCATTATCGTACCACGATACGAGCTTAACGAAATTCGGGTTAAGAGCGATACCGGCATCAGCATCAAAGATGGATGTACGGGGATCGTGAATGAAATCAGAAGAAACTACCAGCTCTTCAGTGTATCCAAGGATACCCTTGTACTGCGCGGACTCGGAAGCCTTCTTGATGACGGCCTTGATTTCTTCATAGGAAGCACCCTTCTCAAGGCGGACTGTAAGATCAACAACAGAAACGTCTGCTGTAGGAACACGGAAAGACATTCCTGTCAACTTGCCGTTGAGCTCAGGAATAACTTTGCCGACAGCCTTAGCTGCACCGGTGGAAGAAGGGATGATGTTGAAAGCTGCACCGCGGCCGCCTCTCCAGTCCTTCTTCGAAGGGCCGTCAACGGTCTTCTGTGTTGCTGTAGTAGCATGAACGGTAGTCATAAGACCCTCGACGATGCCGAAGTTGTCGTTAATGACTTTAGCAAGAGGAGCCAGACAGTTGGTTGTGCAGGAAGCATTGGAAACAACTGTCATCTCTTTATTGTATTTGTCCTGGTTAACGCCCATGACGAACATCGGGGCATCAGCGGAAGGAGCGGAAATAATAACTTTCTTAGCGCCTCCAACAAGGTGGGCAGATGCCTTCTCAGTTGTTGTATAAACACCTGTGGACTCTACGATGTACTCAGCTCCAACAGACTTCCAATCAATCTCAGAAGCGTTCATGCAGGCAAAAACTTTGATCTTTGTTCCGTTAACAACAATGAAATCTTCTCCGACTTCAATTGTTCCGTCAAAAACACCATGTACGGTATCATATTTGAGCATGTATTCCATGTACTTGGGATCGATGAAAGGATCATTAATTCCAAGAACTTCGATATTGGGGTTCGCAACTGAAGCGCGGAAAACCAAACGTCCGATACGACCAAATCCATTGATTCCTACTTTTACTGCCATGTTTATTCCTCCTAGTATTCCCTTATGCAAGGGCTAATTCTGCTGTATAGTGCTAAGCACCAGAAAGATTTTACCGCAAACAGCCCGAAATTACAACAGAACACGTGTTAATCTCTGTAGAAAAAAGCACATATTCTAAACGAAAACTTACACATTCTGACCTATATCTTTATAGAAACAATTTTCATTTGTCAGGAGGCAGC
>Ga0209540_10001289_pt1 | contig 19550 bp, 19 predicted proteins | sample BarGraIncu01121A_FD_184501 | JGI IMG/M metagenome (GOLD analysis project Ga0209540, IMG submission 184501) | Arctic peat soil microbial communities from Barrow, Alaska - Barrow Graham LP Incubations 011-21A (SPAdes) (version 2) | ecosystem: Environmental > Terrestrial > Soil > Wetlands > Peat... | reverse complement strand
TTGTGGTCAATCCGAGCTCGAAGACCGCTCATATTGATCTGAAATCGGGACAAAGCACGACTGCAATAGTAACACCAACCGTGAAGGCAACTGCAGTACCAACCGTGAAGGCAACTGCAGTACCAACCGTGAAGGCAACTGCAGTACCAACCGTGAAGGCAACTGCAGTACCAACCGTGAAGGCAACTGCAGTACCAACCGTGAAGGCAACTGCAGTACCAACGGCGACGGCAGCGCTCACATTAAGTTCCGCAAACTCTACAGCTGAAAATGAGTCGGTGCCTGGAATTTCGGTCCCATCAGCTCAAACGAGCGGCGTTGCGAGCTTACCTGCCCAGCCCGTTTTAGAGTTTTCGTTACTTGGGCTAGGGATACCGGCACTTTTAGCTGGATTAGTTTATCTGTTGATAAGACGGTGAGAGGCCCCTAGAAGGGCCCCTCTTTTTTTCTGTTTGCTTTACTGATTGACTCGCTGAAGTCGCATTGTTATGGCGTCTTCTTTTTTAAGGCTTCTTTTGAATTTATCATATCAGAAAAAGCTTGAGTACAGCTAGCGGACACGTGGTGGTGCGCACAATCACAAAAGCTTATAGTTCACCTTGGCCAATTTATTGAAACGGTTTTTTCATGCGTATAGCCTTGCTTGGTGGTACAGGAAATAAAGGCAAAGGATTAGCGCTTCGCTGGGCTCCAAAACATGATGTTATTATTGGTTCAAGAAGCGCTGAAAAGGCCGAAGAAGCGGCAGCGTTTTGTGAAGAGTTGTTATCAGAAGAGGGTACAACGTGTACGTTATCTGGTGAAGAAAACGTCGAAGCGATAGCAGACTGCGACGTGGCAGTCTTTGCGCTTCAGTACCAACACGCAATGCCCACTGCAGTGACCATTAATGGAAACCTCGACCCAAGCGCGATAGTTGTGTCGCCTGTCGTTCCTATAGCTAAAAATGGTTTTTTGCGCTATGAACCCTCCAAGGAATATGGAAGCGCCGCATTGGAGATACATAGTCTTCTTTCAAACAACGAGGTCGTATCGGCGTTTCACACAACACCAGCTGCGCGTCTGATCGATCTTAAAGATAAGCTTGGATTGGATGTCCTCGTTTGTGGCGCAGAAAAGCCAAAAAAAGTCGTTATGGAACTATCAAGGATATAGAAGGGCTCATTTCTTTCGATGTCGGGCGCTCGAGGCGTCATGCATGCTCGAGTCGATCGCCCCCCTTTTGCTCAACATATCGGCTCGAAGTAGGATCAAGAACGCCTCAATTCGCATAATAGGGTAGCAAATCGAGTGATTCGACGCTAATACGTTCTATTCGCTATCCAGCGGCTTTCCTGTTAATGCGTCTATCCTAACTCGTCTTTTTTTGGTGTCACGGGCATAGATAGCCTCAAGAACTGTAGAATATATCGTATCTACACTGATAACTTCGCATCCTGGATATAAGCCTCTGACAAGTTCATTCAGTTTTTGCTTTGAAATTTTCGGCTTAGTGACGTTGTCGGCACGACCATTCTTGATCTTCAAAGAGTCGGCGTTTTGTGACTCGAGGGATTTTGGATAGGAGATATTAAGCAAGGGAAAATACATGTCGTCTTTTATGCCTATGAGGTTCATTTCTTCCAGCTTTTTTAAGCTTGGCTTAAACCGCTTCCCGGGCAGCACTTCACGAAGCTGTGCGTAGCTTGCCGCTTTGTTGGTGAGAATGAAATCCATGACCTTCAGCTGAATAGGATTCAAATCAGTGAGATAACTTAGATTCTCGGACCGTCGATGCACACCGGTAGGGCTGAGTAGCTCTCCAGTGATGGCGTCGATCAAGACCCGGTAATCAACGTACTTTGTGCCTCCTAAAAGTCTTTTTTTCACTTCTCGAACATTAACAGAAAAAACTGGCAGTAGGACGCGTTTGACGTCCATTATACTTTCACTCGTGCCTAAAATGAGGGGCTTGCGCTTGTTGTTATTTAAGGCATTTAGGGCCTTGATTTCGTCGTAGTATATAAAAGGTACCTTCTTAGCCCCCCGCGTGGTGTCAAGGGCACGCTGAACCCGAGCAGGTTCGCTCTCATCGACATCGTGAGATTCACGAGCTTCTGAGTGTGATGTTTGAACTGTTGCGGGATCAGAACGACTTTTAATCGTAGGCGTCGCCCCTCCATGTCGTGATTTTCGCCGTCTCACTTTAATAAACGATGGATCTGAGATCGTTCCTTGGACGTAAAACTGCCCTGGTTCGAGTTCTGTAAGCTGACGCGCATCATCCATCGAGGAGAAAAATATCCGCACCGAATCGATATCGTTTTTGAGCGTTAGCTTTCCGATGAACACGTTGTTGCACTGGCTTAGCACGTTTTTGTTGACCAAAGCAGGTCGCTGGGTCGCTAAAAGGATTCCCAGACCCCTCTTCCGGCCTCTTCTGCTTATGACTTGTAAGATCTCAAGCCCGTCGCGCTTTGACTGCGGAATGTAGACGTCTGCCTCTTCAACGACAATCAAAAAAGGATTCTGCTTGTGAGCTCCTGCTTTAAAAAGCTGGGTCGCGACGCGATAAATGCTATCTAAAAAATCGTTTATGACTTTTTTTTCCGTTTCGGAGACATCGAGGACTATTTTTTTTGACTCTGTGATAATGCGTTGAATTTCATCTTCGTCCTTTGAAAGATCCTCAATATCTCTTGACTCGACGTTAGGGCAAAGTTCAGATAACCCCGCGTATTCTCCTTCGGTATCAATAACTACGAAACCGAGGTCATTTTCGGGTGCGGCAAGTTCCTCGCATATGACGCTTACGAGATAGCTTTTTCCGCTTCCGCTCTGTCCTATGACGGCACTTCGTTCAGTGACGAGATACCTTGGATCAATGCTGAACGCTTCTCCGATGTGGAGCTCCATTGGTTCAATATGGCCTGTTGGTTCAATATAAGCTTAATGTTGTGCGACAAACATCTTTGCTGCCGTCTTTGACACTCGTTGCGATGCGTAAAAATAAGATATACCACGCCGTAGTGCATAATTGATTTGTTATGAAGCTAAAATTCCTTGGCGCCGCCCGCGAAGTTACCGGGAGCAAGCATCTCATCACTACTGAAAACGGGGAGAAAATCCTGCTTGACTGTGGCATGTTCCAGGGCAAAGGGATGGAAACCGATGGTATGAACCGCAATCTCGGTTTTGACCCTGCTGAAGTCGACCATATTATCCTATCGCATGCACATATCGACCACTCGGGATTGATCCCCTACGTTTATACACTCGGTTTCCGCGGATCGGTGGTTTGTACCAATGCCACCCGCGACTTGTGCGCCATCATGCTTGCCGACAGCGGGCACATCCAGGAAAGTGACGTAGAAAAGTTTGATAGACGCCGTATTGCCAAAGGTCTGCCTCCTGTTAAACCAATTTATACCGAAAAAGATGCCGGTGCCTGTATGAAGCTATTCATAGGCGTGGCATATGACAGGAGATTCCGGATTGATGATAACACCAATGTATGGTTTACTAATACCGGTCATATGCTGGGCAGTGGCGTAGTTTCGCTTGAGATTACTGAAAACGGGAAAACTACAAAGCTCGCATATACCAGTGATATCGGCAGGCCTGTGAGCTATATCCTGAAACCGCCCCAGCCTTTCCCGCAATGTGAATACCTAATCACCGAAGCGACTTATGGAAACCGCCTACACCCACAGATGCAGGATGCCAAAGCAGAATTGCTTCGTGTGATCCGCCAAACGTGCGTTGAAAAAGGCGGAAAGGTAATCATCCCTTGCTTTTCGATTGGCCGCACACAGGAAGTGGTGTACGCGCTGAATACCTTTTTTAACGAAGGGCTTTTGCCAAAAATAAATATCTACGTCGACAGTCCGTTGGCGGTGAATGCTACTGATATCTTCCGGTTGCACCTCGATGACCTAGGCAATGATGTTCAGGAAGTAATGCAAAACGACCCAGATCCGTTCGGATTTGGCTCCCTTTTTTACGTGAAAAGCACGGAAGACTCGAAAAAGCTGAATTCAATTAAGGAACCCTGCGTGATCATTTCTGCTTCTGGTATGATGGAAGCTGGACGTATAAAGCACCACTTGGCCAATAATATTGAGGACCCGAAGAACACTATTCTTGTAGTTGGTTATTGTTCGCCTACTACGTTGGGGGCTAGGATAGAAAACGGTGAAAATCCTGTATCTATTTTCGGCGAAAAGCACCCGGTGAATGCAACGATTGAACGGATTGAAGCATTTTCGGGCCACGGCGACTACCATGAAATGGAGGATTATATCAGTTGTCAGGATAAAAGTCAATTGAAAAAGGTATTCTTAGTTCATGGTGAGTATGAAGCCCAGCAATTTTACCTGGGTAAGCTGGAAGAGGCCGGATTCAAGAATATAAGCATACCTGAGGCCGGTACTGAAGTTCAACTTTAGATACCTGACCTGTTATTTGTTGAACCGCTGCTAGCTGAGCGTTTCCTGTTGCTTTGTACACGCAGTGCACAATCACTGCGCAGCAACCTCGTCAAAAGAGTCACCTGCGGGAGGCCACTAAAGTGACAGTGTCCTTATCAAGCAGCCGGTGGTCTAGTCCCACACGCTGACCAGCGTGTCTTGCACTTGGACCCCACACGTGGGCGTACCTGAATTTCCGCGAGATTTGTTTATGCATAAGGTTGCAGACCTCTCCAACGGTCGAATTATGACGTAAAATCAACGGGTTTTCGGTATCTGCCGCTTTACCCTGAGGTTTTAAGAACACACGAATAAACCCTAGCTTTTCAAAGATTAAATCTTTAAGACAATCGACGTTAATGTTGTGCTCGGCGGAGATGTGAACGTCACCGAAGCCCACTGGGTTAGATAATTGGTCTATCTTGTTTACTACCGTTATTGCAGGGACGAACCGTCTGCCCGGGATCAATGCGTCTACCAATTGATCGACGGTAACGTCTTCTTTAAGCAAAACGTCTGCGTTGTGAATCTTGAAATCGTGTAAAATCGCAATTATCGTGGCATCATCGATTTTGGGAGCATTGGGGGTCCTTTTAATTAAAACACCCCCGCGGGATTTCTTTTTTATTAATACTTTTGGGGGACTTTGGTTTAGTCTAATTCCAGCGTCGTTTAACTCTTTTTTGATTACGTCGATTTGATATTCGCTAAAAACGTCGACCAAGATCAGGATGAGGTCTGCGCTTCTGACAACTGAAATGACCTCTCTGCCCCTGCCTTTGCCCGCTGCCGCACCACCGATCAGTCCTGGAATGTCCAAGACCTGTATACGTGCTCCTTTATGCACCATGGAGCCAGGTATAACATTTAGTGTGGTGAAATCGTAAGTCCCCACTGGTGATTTTGCGTTTGTGAGCACGTTTAGCAAGGTTGACTTTCCGACGGATGGATATCCTACCAGTACACAAGTGGCATCACCGGACTTTTTTGGCGCATATCCGGTCCCTTTATGAGAGCCTTTCGTCTCCCGTTGCTCCTTTAGCCGCGCTAGTTTTGCTTTTAGACGACCGATATGGAGTTGTGTAGCCTTGTTGTAAGAAGTGTCGCGTATCTCCGTCTCTATTTGAATGATCTGCTCGTCTACACCACTAAGACTATCTCCTGATCGTCTCGCGTTCATTAGATGCCCTCGGAGGGTGTAGAATCAGGCCGCATATCTCTAAAAAAATTAAGATCTACTCTGAGCGGTTATCTTCGTGTTTACTAAAACGAGCTTCGTTCGTTCGCCTCGGCCTCGGACAGCTACGAGGTAAATGTGTGGATCATTCGATGCCATACACTCCATCCATTTCTTGTGCAGGCTTCCATCTGAAGAGATTGGCGGTGATCCGTTTTTAGCACGGAGCTCATTAACGCAGTATATAAAATCTGTCTCGGACAATCGAGCGACTTTAGACTTCATACCGATATTTTGTGGCCAACACGCCGTTAGCTCTTCCTTTATATCTTTTATGAAGCCGCCAGTCGGCATCTTGTTGTCAAAGTTCTCGATGATATCGATTTTGCCGTCTCCATCATCTAAGCCGTAATAACATTTCACTGCGTGTTTGGCAAGCTTTAGGTCGCGTTTTCCCAAAATAAGTCCCAATTTGATATTGGCGATCAAAGTATTTCAATATTGCGTAATAAGTTCAATTCGTTGCCTTTTTGCGTGTTTAACATTGCTAAATCGCGTTTTCGTTTCCAAAAGACAGCTAAATCTCGGTCTTGATCGAACCCGATAGCCCGATGATTCTAACACTACGAGGGTCAGTTGGTGTAAAATTGCTAAGAATGCGTAAACCGGGTAGGTTACATTGTAGTCCTCTTGAATCTAGAGATGCTCACTATATGAAGCGCGACCTCTCTATTCAAAAATAACTCCGTCTGAGGTGGATTATTCGGCCTAGCCGTCTACTTAGCTCACTCCTCTGTCATCGCTTACATTTCTTTTAACCACATTTTCAACCTACCCAACGCCTACGTGATGATAAACGGTACCACAACAATCGCACCGTGTAAAAACGGTAAGAGCTGGTAAAATTGGCTGATTATCCCCAGTAGTAAGACGATACCGATTTGTGCTTCTCGTTTTTTTACTGTTTTCCGCCCTATTTTTCCCCATCTGTGGAAACATCAATCCTTGCGCAATCCTGACGAATTACTGTTTCATTGCTTCTATTTTGTCTTTCAAGACCGCTCTCATGACTTCCTTTCCAGTTTCGTATGACAAAATTTCACGCCCCTCAATCTCGAAGAAGGGGTAGAATGAGAACGCCCTCCGAAACGAGTCTTTGGCTTCACCGGTACTAATTACGTATCCTGACGTTGCGCCTTGGAAGAAGCCGAACTCGAGCATTTCACCTGTTTCCAACAAGTTGTCAATCGCTGCGAATATCGTCTCATAGACCTTTGCATTTTCAGTCGGGTCGGTCGGCCACGGTCCCGACGGGCTGATGCGCCACAAGCTCAGAAATCTGGCCATGTCTTTTACCTCCTTTTGGGTTGGCGGCGTTGATAGTGGCCGCCATTTTTACCATATATCTCGTTCGTCGAAAAAATAAATCAAAAACGTAAAATAGCGATGATAAACTTAAGTGTTTTCGTCTTGCTGCAAGATTTTGTCGATATTCAGAATGGGATGGGTTGCTATGTATCACTAAGATGATCAACTAACGCATGAGTTGCCTCTCTTCTTTTGACGTCCCTATGGGCCTTTAGCACATTGAAATAAAATTGACTCAAAACGGCAGCGCCAAGGTCGAGTTTTTAATTCAGCCTTAAGTCAATCGCCGTTAATTTGGTAAAAATCGTGATTTAGCTTAAAAAACGCCGGATTTCTTATGAGCAAAGTTGCTTAAAAAGAAGGCTAGTCGCCCACTCTGGAATAACAAAGGTGTAAATCAATAAATTCGAGAAATGCGCAGAAATGAAGCCAAAAAATCCGAATAAATGGCAGCCCTTCAAAAAAAGCTAAGGTTTTACATGAGCAGTTCAAGCCACCCATCGAGCAGCGAACAGTACTCAGGAGTACACACTTCGTGGCATCCGATACAAGGGGCTATTTTGCCTTGTGCTAGCAGGATTTCGTGCTTGTTTTTTTTGTCGATTGAGGTTTGACTATCCCCTTTTCCTACCACTTTTCGATCACCTGCTTGTAGTAACGCCTCGGATTCTGCTCGATCTGATCCTCAAGTTTTTGAAATATTTCCGTTTCAGGGTGCTCAAATTTGTTAAACGTGCGGCTAATGTTTGGATTGAGAGGGTCAATTTCTACCATTTTTCACGTCCTAGTGTTTTACACCGTTTCCTTAACATTGCCGCGTATTTTTTCCACGGATGCACTTATATTTCGAGGATTAGTCGTTGACGGGGTTTAGAAGGATAATGTTGTTGCCGCGGAGCACTACTGATCCGAGAACTCGTGACTTCTCTCCGTCAACAACTTCTGCGGTATTCGTAAGATGTAAGTTGAGGTAGTCATCGGCACTCATTAAAAGGCCTTCGAGCACACATTTTTCGCCTTTCATCTCGACTTGAACTCTGGAACCAACCAGATTTTGAACCTTCTTCGATGGGAACAATTTGTATCCTCAAACAAACTAGGTTTTTCGAATACTTTAATATTGTGTTAGAAGGCTCACGAGAGGAAGTCCCCTACTAGTAGATCTCTCACGCAGCTTGCGTCACTCGTTTCATGCACCAAAAAAATGATTAGTTGCGGTGCGACTCAGGTGGGATCAACCATATAATATGAACGTGATGATCGCAAGTGAAGAGAGCAAAACAACCAATGCGTTGGCCAAAGGGTTATCATATTTGCATAGGTGCACTGAAAAACTGCGATGACTCAGAGGCCAAAGCAGCGGACAGCCTGACTTTGTTAGTGTATCGAGGAGGATATGGCTAGCGACGGCCGCTGTGAGTGCTGGTATTACGAGTAGATCCAGGGGCGGGTACCGTGAGAGAAGGACATACGAAACGCAGGCGCATACCACTATGGTGAAAATCGAGTGGGAGATCCCACTTCTGTGGTGAACTAGTCTTTTAGGCATACGTTCGTCGATGTCAGGGATCGATGCCAGTGTGAGCGCAATCGCGCTCGAGAGTAGTACCAAAACTTTGTTTGTTTCCGGTATAGCAAGCTCAAAAATGGCGATGCAGAAGATAAAAGCAAAAACTGAGTGTGCTAGTGCCTTCACAACACACGTGTTGGTCGCGCCTTCGTTAAGTAAATATATGGTCGGGGTGACATTTAAACCGAGCTCATCCTCGGGTGAGCATTGTTCTTTAGGAAGAATTTGTCGAGCCCGGTAGTGTAGCGGTCAATCATGTGAGACCCTGGATCTCACGACCACGGTTCGAATCCGTGCCGGGCTACCTCTATTTAGGTGAGCCCTTCAAACTGAAGCTTCCCTTTCGTACGCTCCCACTCCTCGAGAGGGATGCTATACTTCTTTTCTATGGCGTCCCGGTAGCTTGGGCCGCTGTTATATGCGCAAAACGGGATGATCAACCCGCCTGGGGCAGCGTAATGAATAGCGCAGCGCTTGACTCTTTCAACGTCATAGTTGTAAGCGTCCATAAAATGCATGCCGCCTATGAAGAGTGCTTTTTTATGAAAGTCACCGAGCGTTTTATAGTCGTGAGTTAGTAAGACCGTCTTTATTATTTCCTTAAAGTGAACGCCCTTAGGTTGATGTTCTTCGTCGACAAGCGAGTTCAGTGCCATTAATCCTCGCATCAGCGCTGCTGGCTTCCGCAGCACACCGCCATTGTTCAGGTTGCCCGCAAGCTTCTGAGTCAGTTCAAAGAATTTATCGACGTCCACGAACCTGTTTATTGGAATCAGTTGTCCGTCTTCGACGAACAAGTAAGTTGCTATCCCGCAGTGCGGGTGTGTACTGAACTCGATCTGTGGCGTTTGTGTATATGCCTCAATGAGCTTTGAGATAGAAACGACACAAGGCACAGGATAAAAGTCTTCAGTTTTCACTTGTCCATTCGTCTGTTGTTCTATGCTCAGCGCGAGATCGGGCAGGGTGTATCTCTGAGCGTTTCTGACCGCCGAGGTGAACTCGCTTGCGCCCCCTGTGAATGCCATTGGCTGGAAGTTGACCCCTCTGACGACATCCACGTTTTGAGCTGCAAAATAGATGATTTGCCCTACTTCATGATCATTTAACCCGCGAGCGACCGTGGGGACTAACACCACGCCTTGGCCTGCATCTCTGCAGTTCTCGATCGCCTTCTTTTTCAGCTCAATCAGACCATCCGTCTCCTTTGAAACGCCATTAAATTGAAGGTACACGGTGTTCAGCCCAGCCTGTCGTAGCTTTCGTGCAAGCGTATCATCTTTTGCAAGCCTAATGCCATTTGTCGCAATTTGGGTCTGAATAAAGCCCATTTCGACCGCCATTTTGATGATCTCAGGGAGATCCTCCCTCAACGTCGGTTCGCCTCCTGAAAACTGAACCGCAAGCGTTGGAACCGGCTTCTCTTGGCGTAGTGTGGCAAGCATCTCTCTGAGCTGCTCGAATGACGGTTCGTATACGTACCCTCGTGCATGAGCGTTAGCAAAACACCACTCACAGCGCAAGTTGCATCGATTAGTAACGTCAACATTTGCTAGACTCGTCGAAGTCAGATGGACATCGCAGAGGCCGCATTCATACGGGCACGCGTTTTGAAGTGTTAGTTGAGGATTCTGGACTCCGGCTCCGTTATACGAAAACTTCTCAGCCTTATGATACATCTCTGCACTTGACCAATACAACTCGTCGAACGCACCATGCTCCGGACATTCCTTAGCCATCCAAATCTGGCCGTTCTTTTCGTAGATGGTAGCATCCACTGGTTTAAGGCATATGTGACATAACGAGGTCGTTCGCTTAGGTAGTGGCACTGGTGTGTCGTAAATGGGCATGTAGTTACTCCAGCTATTCCTAACTGAACGTTTTATTCTGTTACTATTATTATTTTGTGTTCTAAAAGCCGGGGAAGACCGCGGACAATCACGCCCTGCGTTCGATTGCAATGAACGTTCTGGACAGACGAGAGACAGTTTTAATACGTATAGTGCATTTTTCGCAATGCATGCTCTCGCTAATAATTGACGCCTTGTGGCTGATGCTCCCCGCCTACGTGCCTAACTCGAGCGCGGTTCTCTTCTCAGGAAAAACCCCTGTCGATTTTGGGCGAAATTTTATCGACGGTAGAAGGATTTTTGGACCGGGGAAAACGTTTCGGGGCTTAATCGGTGGTACGCTGTCGGGAATACTAGTCGGTCTGCTTTTACAACTCATCAAAGAAAGCACACAAATTGGCGTGCCCTCGTTTGAGCCGATTTCAGTCGTCGTCACCCTCTCGCTGGGCGCAATGCTCGGAGACCTTGCGATGAGCTTTCTAAAAAGGAGGCTGGGCCTTGATCGCGGCAGCCCGCTGCCCGTTGCTGATCAGCTTGACTTCGTCGTTGGTGCATGGGTGCTTACATACGTCTTTTTTAGCGACTGGTTTGTCCAAAACTTTACCCCTTCAATAATAGTCGTCGTCCTCATTTTGAGTCCGCTGTTACACGTCGTGGTAAACATCATCGCGTTTAAGCTCGGCAAAAAAAAGGAGCCGTGGTAATTATAATGGCAGCGTCAATAGCAACGCCTTTTGGGCGTGGAGCCTGTTTTCAGCTTGCACGAAGACGAGCGAATGCGGCCCGTCCATCACTTCATCGGTGATCTCCTGCCCCCGATGAGCAGGAAGACAATGGAGCACTATCGCATCGTCGTTAGCTCTGTCGAGCACTTTTTCGTCAACGCGGTACTTAGAGAATGCGCGCAGGCGCTCGGCAGAAGCAGCCTCATCTCCCATCGAAATCCACGTGTCCGTATATAAGATATCTGCAGCGGACGCGGCTTCAAGCGGATCGCGAATTATTCTCACGGCTGAGAGCTTTTGACCCCTCTCGACAATTTCAGCGTTCGGTTCATACCCCCGTGGACACGCGACGTCGATGCGCATACCAAAACAGGCACAAGCGAGTATAGCTGAATTGCAGACGTTATTTCCGTCTCCAATCCATGCAAGTTTTAGGCCACTAAGAGTACCTTTCTTCTCGTAAATCGTCATCAGGTCAGCGAGCAACTGGCAGGGGTGCTCAAGATCAGAGAGGGCGTTGATAACTGGGATTGAGGCGTAGTCAGCCATTTCAACAATGGTAGAATGGCGGGTCGCCCGCAAAATAATCCCGCTTAGATACTTCGAGAGTACCCTTGCGGTATCTGCGATCGTTTCACCTCGTCCGAGCTGGAGATCATTCCGGTTCAAGTAGATTGGATATCCTCCCAGCTCGACTATAGCAACTTCAAACGCGGTTCGTGTTCGCGTCGATGGCTTCTCAAATATCATTCCCAGCGTTTTGTGCTGCAAAACTTCTGAGAACGTCCCACGAGATCTTTCATCTTTGAGGCGGAGAGCAAGCTTTAAAACGTCGAAGATTTCGCCTTTGGATAAATCACTGATAGAAATAAGCCCTTTCATGTTGGGCCCTCTGGGATGAGTTCATAACCGCCCCCTCTAATGCGTTTCATGTGCTCAATACGACTTTGCACGAGTTCGTTCTTCCCGATATCGTGTCTCGCGAATACGTCACCCTTAATGAATTGTAGGGCTCGTTCTGCTTGTTGTTCGGCATGATCTATGGTCTCAGCCACACCAAGGACTGCCAACGCTCGGGATGAAGTGGTGAATATCGCGCCGTCGCGCTCGTCAACGCTCGCATAAAACAGCGTAGCATCGATCTCATCTTTGTTGATCGTGATCTCGGTTGGTTTAGGGTTTGCTGGATAACCAGCTGGAACAACATACTTACAGACCGTCGCACTAAGTTCGTATTCTGTCGACTTCAACGTCCCATCAATGGCCGATTCTGCGAGCTCGATGAAGTCCGATCTAAGGAGTGGGAGAACGTTCATCGCTTCGGGATCCCCAAATCGACAATTATATTCGACGACCATAATTCCCGCTTTCGTTAACATAAATTGTCCATAAAGAATTCCTTTATACTCCACTCCGCTGCTTTTCAGCGCGTCAACCGTATCTTGCATGATGGCAACGGCAGCGCTATAGTCCGCCTCCTCCATAAAAGGCAAAACGTACGACTTGTCTGTATACGAACCCATGCCACCGGTGTTTGGTCCAAGATCCCCTTCAAAAGCCCGCTTATGATCCTGAACAGCCGGTCCGGGAGCTACCACGTTTCCATCGACGAATGCTTGCAAGGTGAACTCTTCCCCAGAAAGACACTCTTCAATGACGACCGGTCCATTGAGCTTTTTAAGATAATCTCTACCCTCAGAATAGCTGCTGACGATCACGACACCCTTACCGCCAGTTAAGCCAAAGGGTTTAATCACTAACTTGCCGTCATCGATGTTCTCTTTAATGAAACGATCTGCTTCACTTAAATCGTCAAATAGTGCGTATTTCGGGCAGCCTTTGATGCCGTGTTGGGACATGAAAGTGCGCGTCCAACCCTTGTTCGACTCTATGAGCGCGGCCTTTTGCGTAGGTCCGAAAGCACGCACTCCGTGATCGTTGAGCACATCGACGATGCCAGCTGCAAGAGGCGCTTCTGGGCCGATAACCACTAAATCAGCACTTCTGGCGAAGGAGGCCACCTTCTCTACGTCTGTTTCGTTAACGAGGTGATAATCATCGCATAACCGAGCAATTCCTGGGTTTTTGTATCTCATCGCAGCGTAGAGCGTTGGCTCTTCAGCGCTCCGCGTTATTGCCATCGCCATCGCGTGCTCACGACCGCCAGAACCGACTAGCAAGACCTTCATGTTGTGGGGGGTAGGTGATTTTACGATAAAAAGCTATCCAGCGTGAGGGGACTTGAAAAAGTATGAGACGTGATACAAGGTGGTACTTCCACCATTAGTGTTTCTTACCAAAATCAGCTGCAAGGGCACCTAATTCAAAATAAACTAAGCAGGAGTGAAAAATCGGAACTTTTATAGACCATCACAACCGCCTATGTTACGGGCCTTAGAAGGGATAATTCGCGAGACGGTTTTTATGTGCGGCATAGTTGGGTGTATCGGCGATAGAAGGGCAACGCCTATACTAGTCGAATCACTGAAACACCTTGAGTATAGAGGTTATGACTCTGCAGGAATAGCCACGCTTAACGGCGCTGAAATTGACGTCACGAAGATTGAAGGAAAGATCTGTGACCTTGAAACTATTATAAATGAGACCGATAACGCCTGCGTAGGGATTGGTCATACGCGGTGGGCTACCCACGGGGTCCCCTCCTCGACTAACGCACATCCACACGTTGATTGTACTGGCAGCATTGCCGTGGTTCATAACGGTATTATAGAGAACTTTCAGGCCCTCAAAGAGGAACTTACCAGTAAAGGCCATATTTTTTGTTCTGAAACTGATACCGAAGTGCTAGCACACCTCTGTGAAGAGTACTACAACGGCGATCTTGAGCAAGCTGTGCGTGAAGCGTTGCTTCGCGTTGAAGGCTCGTATGCCATTGCGGTCATATCGGACAATGAACCAGACATCATCATCGCCGCGAGAAAAGATAGCCCGCTAATTGTGGGATTGGGTGCAGGGGAGAACTTCCTTGCGAGTGATATTCCAGCAATTAGGAAATACACAAACAAGATCATTTACATCAACGACGAAGAAATTGTCAGGATCACAAGGGACAGCGTGGTCGTATCAACGTTACAAGGCGTAAAAGTTGAGAAGACCGTAACAATCGCAGATGGCAGCATAATAGATGCAGAGCGGGGCGGTTATGAGCACTTTATGCTTAAGGAGATCCACGAGCAACCCAAGGCACTGCGTGAGACCATGGAGGATCGTTTGTACGAGCTCGAAGGGAGCATCGATTTTAAAGAACTTCGGTCGCTCGAAGATGAGATCAAGGAGATTGAAAGTATCAGCATCATCGCCTGTGGGACCTCTTACCACGCTGGGCTCCTGGGCAAATACATACTTGAGGATCTGTTGCGAATCCCGGTTCGTGTCGAGTATAGTTCTGAATTTCGATATAACAACGTCCTTTCAGGTCAAAAATCTCTTGCTATCTGCATCAGTCAGTCAGGTGAGACAGCAGACACGTTGGCAGCGACGAACGAGGCCAAATCGCAAGGCTACCTCACGCTTGCAATTACCAACGTAGTCGGAAGCACTATCACGCGAAAAGCTGACGAAATTCTCTTAACAAAATCAGGAATAGAAATCGGGGTCGCCGCTACAAAAACATTCACGGCGCAGATACTGATTCTCTATATGTTCGGCGTCTATCTTGCGCGATTGAAGAAGCTAACGGACGTTGAAACGTCACGAAATATTATCACCTCAATGAAGTCGGTGCCGGGCCTTATCGAATCACTACTCGACAATATCAGCACCATCGAAAAAAATGCCTCTCGCATTGGCGAAACGGATTGCTGCTATTTCATCGGGCGTGGGCTCAACTACCCCATCGCTCTCGAAGGCGCGCTGAAGATGAAAGAGATCTCTTACATTAAAGCTGAGGGATTCCCGGCAGGAGAGCTAAAGCATGGCCCGCTCGCCCTTATCACTGCTGACACGCCGGTAATTGCGCTCGTGCCTGAGGGTAAGACATATTACAAGATGCTCGGCAACATAAAAGAGGTAAAGGCGCGAAACGCCTATGTAATTGCGATCGCAAACGCGTCTGATGACGAGATCGTCAAGTATGTTGACTCAGTCATTAGGATACCGGATGTTGATGAACTCTTTTCGCCGATGCTCGCTGCAGTAGTGCTTCAGCTAATCGCGTACTATGCGGCCAAATATAAGGGTGCTGAGATCGACCAACCGCGAAATCTCGCTAAAAGCGTTACGGTTGAATAGCTCACAACGAATCGAGTTCTAGCCTGACTTAGTATCTAGCCCCCCATTGATCGGACGGAAGTCCTAAAGGCCATCTCCGCGCACCGCACAACCGATTACATTCTATATGAAATTATGCCGCTAGAACGTGCCATTGACTTAGGACTGGTGATCCACGGTCCTGAACTCATAGATTCTGGAAAAATCGTTGATGTTATCGAAATTTTGCGCGTAATTGGGCCGGTATATGCCCTCGTTGGAGGTACGATGGCCCGAGTTGCTGCTTTAGATAACCACATGTCGTTCATCGATACTTCTCAAAAAATACACACAAGCGATGCGTTATCTAAGGTCTCTGACAGAGGGGCTCTTGTTCTCGCTAATTGCGGTAAAACGTCCGAAACAGGAACTGTCTTCGGCCAGACCGTATCGTCGCGTGTGCAACGTTCTGTTATCCAGGTGGAACGACCAGGAGTAGTTGATGGAAGAGTAATTCTTTGGCTGGGCGAGGATGGGGACAAGTCAAGTAACGTTCAGTACGTTGCAAAACACTTGTCACATCGCTTATCGCTTCCTCTCATTGAAAAGCAAAAAAAAGCAGTTTCCGTCGAAGATGCAGGCGGTAGGGTCTTGAGACACGTCCACGGCGCGAAGCAGGGAGAGCCCGTCTTTGTTCAGGGAAAGGTCGTCGGGACTGTGGTGGGTGACGACGTTGCGATCATCGCGCAAAGCGGTGTTATCGTTGAGATCACTGGGGTGACGACGAAAGCCCACGGGATCGAGAAGATTGGGAATATTGACTTACGCACCGCTTACATCAAGACTGGCCACCTCAGACCGAGCAATAATACTTGCGATCGCTCTTCTACGTTACCCGCACGCCCCTTAAAACGTGGCGCAGTTTCGTTTGTCAACCATTGTGCAGAAAGCACGTTTGAATCTGTTAATGAAAAAACCATCTGTGTCATCACAGTTGGTGACGACACCACAGCAATATGTGGCGACATCTTGTCACGCGCTGGCATTCCCATTATCGGCATCACTGACGGGGATGGCGACGAAATATACTCCGGTGCGCGTAAGGCCGAAGGTTCGATCTTGCTTCGTCTTAAAAACACAAGCGACGACGATGTGGGCCTCTTACTAGAAGGAAGTGCGTTGCTAGACCGAGAGGACTACACGTTGGACGATGTTGTTGACATTGTCAAAGTCTTTTTGCGGCAGTCTGGCGTTGATTTTGTCTTATTTAACAATTTAAACGAGCAACCAGAGGCCCTCGGGGGAAACACAGAGGAATAGGTAGGTTTGTAGTTTGTCGTATGAGTTTAGCGCGGCGCAATGCGTTAGGTCCGCAAAAGTCAATTATACATTCCTAGTAATAAGCGAATAAACGTCTCGTCATGGCTGTAAGGGCAATGCTACGCATCTGCAAACGCCTCATGCAATCCTTTACTGGTTTTTGAGGTAAGCGACAAACGGAAATATGAGGGCGTATTTTTAACACTGTGTATGGTGAGAACAATGATCCAAAAAAACCCTAAGACAAGTTGGATGGAGTCAAAAACGCCGAAAATAGACGCCTCTGCGTACGTTCATCCGTCAGCGGTTGTAATAGGTGACGTTGAAATCGGCGCAAACGTGTTCGTTGGACCACATGTGTCGATTCGTGGCGATGAAGGGGGACCAATAGTAATTGGGCGTGGCTCAAACGTACAAGATCATGTCGTGATGCACGCGTTGAAGGGAGAAACAATCACAATAGGTCAAGAAGTGTGTGTTGCCCATGCAGCTATCGTTCACGGGCCGTGCACGATTGGAGATTATAGCTTCATCGGATTCGGTGCGACAATCTTCAAGGCAAATGTAGGAAATAGATGCTTCTTATCGACAAAAGCACTCTTAACTGGCGTTGATCTGCCAGACGGGAAGTTCGTCTCAGATGCGCAAGTTGTTGATTCCCTTGCGAAGGTCGCTACGCTTGGTGGCGTTCCAGAACCACAGCGCGAGCTCGCTATTGAAGTAGTCGAAGTTAATAAAGAGTTCGCTCAGGGCTACCAGCTTCTCGAGCGCTGAGCGATGATTTAGATAATCAGAGTAGATCGATGTAATATAAGCTTCTAGCCCTGCTTGTCTACGATCTTTTGCAGAAGGTTTTTAATCTCCTTTATGTCATGGTAGGCTTCAAGTCTCATCTGGAATTCCGTCTTGTCGTGAAAGTGCGGAGTATGCTCGTTATTGTAGTCGTCAACGACCTCTTTTACCATTTCTTCTCGTGTAGGCATCAAATCACCAAGCTTAGTTTAACTCAAACCTCTTTAATCTTTCTAATTCGATTCTACACAAGCAATAAGTTGAGGGTCTTCCTTGGGGCTCTACCCATAGCCTGCGTTACTGTTTGTAATGACTTCTACAGCTATATTCAACATCGCTCGCCAATTTGTTAAGAACAGAGCTCGGAGTAAAGCACCTGCAGTTTCGACGAGCGTTAATCTATAAGGGCCTGATCAGTGATAATTCGATCCTCCTCTGACTGCGCTAACTTTTTTCGGATTCGTGAAAGCAAACCCTCATCTTTTGCGACGCTGCTCAAATCGCAGCTAATACCTTTAGTAAGGAGTGCATCTCTATTTATATCCTTTAGATATTCGTCAAAGGAATCTTGAGCCGGCAGCTGCTTTAATATCGCAAATTTGCTAAGTCGAGTCAGGTCGAGATCGCGGTATCGGCCAACTAAGGCATTACCTTTAGCATCTTCAATCACCACAAGTGCGCCTTCTGGACTTGCTACAAAATTATCGAGTACCCCAACGCGTTTGTTAGTGGCGTCACGTACCTCCACTCCATAAAGCGCGCACAAGAAATGTGATCGTTTTGCTGTATCGTCTGTAAACTCCCCTACAGAACGCGCCACTACTCGTTCATTGGACGTTAGCACATCTTCTTGGGTGAAATAGTATCTTATGTTTGGATCCTCACCTTTTTCGACAAGGTAATAGACCTCCCCTGAGCTTGATATAGACACATCACTTACCTTGCCTAGCTCCATGTCGTCTTCAGTCGTTACGTCTTTTCCTAGATACATAGTCCCCCCTTCAGTTTTGCCTGCAGAAGGGTACGCATGCAGGCTTAAGTTATCTTCCCCTAATACAGGCGGCGTTAATAAGGAAGAGTATTTGAAATGGCGTCTTCTTGACGTTCAGGCAGCTTCATGATGGAGATTTTTACCTCGTACTTCTTTCCTAAAACATGTCCTCTCGTAGTGACTTAATTTTTGGCAGTTGCAGCTGCGATAACGCGCTAGGCATACATCCACCTGGCTGTAGAACTATTGATAGATGCTTCATGGGCGCTTTATGAAATGGATTGGCATGGCTCCGTCTTGTTTTTACAGAGCCATAGTTGGGCGTCGTGTGCGAATAAAGAATCGAAAAACGTTTTAATGAGTTGTTCTCTTATCTGTTTGGCAGATCGCTCTCCTAAATATATAGGGGGCCGTGTTATGTCTTTATACAAAGCGCATATCTGTTGAATATATAGGAGATGGTCAATCAAAATGAAGAAAGTAGTTATAAGCAGCGTTTTGGCACTTTTATTAATACTCGTTTTTAGTCTGCCATCAATGGCACAAGAAACTGCAAATGTTACAGCGACGAGCAACGCTACAACAACTGCGGTAGCAAATGCAACGACGACAGCAGCAACTACGAACGCGACGACCACAACAGCCGGGGTGACAAGCTTCCTGCAACCAGCTGATAATAACACTACAGCACCACCCGTTCCAGGGTTCGAAGCTATTTTCGCGGTTGCCGGAATTTTGTGCATAGCTCTGATACTTAAAAAGAAAATAGAGTAACTAAAGGCGTAGATTCTAAATTTGCGCGAAGCGGGGCCTTTCGGTGACTAAGGCCCCGCATTATTTCTAACCTATTTCTATATCCATCATTATTGCCACGACTGCTAGCTGAGCTTTTGGTCCAATTGCAATCTTATGTAGCGTGCGAATTTGATCCGGCAGCCAAGTATGCCACTCTCGTGTAATGCAGCTTCTTTGAAGACGAGATCCCCATTGTAACCCAGTGTAGCTCACAGCTCTCGAACTTGCAATCAACGCCGATTACAGCGGGCTTTATGTCCTTAGCGCCGTCGATGTACTCGAAAAGCACGTTTGATTGAATAACC
>Ga0209540_10001288_pt1 | contig 19551 bp, 23 predicted proteins | sample BarGraIncu01121A_FD_184501 | JGI IMG/M metagenome (GOLD analysis project Ga0209540, IMG submission 184501) | Arctic peat soil microbial communities from Barrow, Alaska - Barrow Graham LP Incubations 011-21A (SPAdes) (version 2) | ecosystem: Environmental > Terrestrial > Soil > Wetlands > Peat... | reverse complement strand
TTAGAAGTTTTTAATATATAATGTTTCACGTGAAACATAATTGAAAGGATGTAATTTTTAATGCAGACCATAATTAATTTTATAAATAGTAAACAGACATATATAATAATAGGTCTTATTATTCTTGTATTTATATTAATGATAATAATTGTAACAACTTATGCATCATTAAATAAAATAGAAACTAAATACAGAAAATTAATGAGAGGTGTAAATAAAAAAAATCTAGAAGATATAGTTGTATCTTATTTAGATAAAATTGATGAAGTTAAAGAGCAAAATGAAATAATGAAAGAAATGTATGAACAAATTAATGGAAAACTAACAACCTGTGTGCAAAACACTTCAATGATAAGATATAAAGCTTTTGACGATATGGGAAGTGATTTAAGTTTTTCTATAGCATTGCTTGATGGTGATAGTAACGGTGTTATATTAACAAGTATTTATGGTAGAAATGAGAGTACAATTTATGCTAAACCAATAGATAAAGGAATATCTAGGTATGAATTATCTATGGAAGAAAATAAAGTGCTTCAGCAAGCTATAATTACAAAAAAATAAACAATTATAAAATTAAAATGCACATAAACATCTTTTTATTTTGTAATTGTTTAATAAATTTTTTTAATCAAATTAATTTAAATCTCAACATCCTTTATGCTAAAATCATTGTAAAGTGAAGTTAATTTCTTACCTCCTACGGTTTTGAGTATTGAATGGTATAAACCTTTTGAAATAGCATCAGCCAGCATCATTACTGTATATAATCTTGTGTTTTGAAGAACCATAAATTCAAAGGCTCCGGATATATTTACAACTCCTGTTATGCTTAAATCACCTACTTTAGGTAAATCTTTGTTCATTGCAGCACCTGGGCTCAATGGTTTTTCTTCAATAATGATTTTTCCTACATTTTGTAAACTACCAAGGCAAGCATCAATTGCAATAATATAAGGATTGATAAATGAATAGTTAATTTCGTCAATTGTTTCACATAAATTTTTTGCATGTACCGGACACTCTAGACTGCCATAAATATGGATTTTATTTCTAACTAAAAATTTAAGTTTGTTTCCAACTAGTGGTCCTAAACTATCACCAGTAGATCTGTCAGTGCCAATACATAAAACAACAATAGGCCGTAAACATTTAGCTATAGGAAAAATGTATTGACTTATAATATCTCTTAACTTAAAAGTACAATCACTTGACATAGAATCTAAAATAATTTTATCTGCCATAAAAAACCTCCTATTTGGATTTTAGCCACGTAGGAGGTTTTTTATTCTATAAAACTTTAACTTTTTTTAATATGTTGTAAAACACTAAGAAAAACATACAAAATAGCATGCCCGCAATACCATTTGCTTTTAGTCCTATGAATATAGAAGCAAGAACGGCAACAGGGTGAATACCTAGTGAGGAGGATACAATCTTAGGTTCAATTATTTGCCTTACAATTGTGATAATTATATAAGATATTAGAAGTCCTAAAGCGGCTATAATATTATTAGAAAAGAAGAATATTATTATTAAAGGGAGGTAGATAGAACCTATGCCTAAAATAGGGAGTAAATCAAAAATACCACATAATATACTTAACGTAACAGCATATTTAACTCTGAAAATTAAAAAAACAAATAATGTCTCTAAAAATGTTATAGTTATTATTAATAAATATGAAAGTAAATAATTTTTCAACATTTTTTTTGCTTCATCAAATATATAACGTATTCTATCTTCACTTTTAGGAGCAATTAGAATAAACTTTTTTCTGTTTGTGGATGATAAATCTTTTGTGAAAAAATATGTAGTAAGTATAGTGAATAATAAAACCATTAAAGCATAAGGTATAATAGATACAAGACTTAGAGTTTGTGAAAATATTTTTGTAGATGAATTCATACCTACATTTATAAATTTGGTTATATAACTAGTAATATTTGATTCAATATTATTAATTATGCTGGGATCTAAATTCTTATAATAATTTTGTAAATTACTAAAAAAATTAAGTATAATGTTTTTATTTAATGTAACATATGTTTGAATAGTTTTCCCGAGTTGTATTGATTCTGATGCTATAGTGGCAGTGATTAAAGATAATAATATAACAATTAAAGTGAAAAATATAGTAGTAGTAAATAAAGAAGCAATAGTGTTTTTAATTTTGAATTTTTTCATTAAATATCTTGTTGGTAGTTTAAGTAATGAAGCTAAAATTAGAGCAATTACAAATGGAAGGGTGTAATCTATTGTTTCAAAAAAGATCACGAAAACAAAAGTATATATAACAAAAAAGATAGATATCTTATCAACTTTTTTTAAAATGTTTTCCATATATTTAAAATCACACCTTTCTAGTAATAGTATTGAGAGCGTCTAACGTATAATTAATGTCTTTTATATCATTAAAAGGACCAATGCCAAACCTTAAAGTACCACATGGATATGATCCAATGGTTTTATGAGCAAGTGGTGCACAGTGAAGGCCAGTTCTTGTTATAATGCCATACTCACTATCTAGAATAAAGCCTAACTCTGAATTGTCAATTTTTGTAGAATTAATGGATATGGTGGCAGTTCTTTTATAATTGTCATTGAAACCATAAACAATAACGGAAGGTATATTTAGTAATCCATTTATAAACTTTTTACACAAATATTCTTCAGTTTCTCGAATTGTGTCTATACCTTGCGAATTAATAAAATTAATGCCTTCTAAAAGGCCAGCTATACCCGGAGCATTTAAGGTCCCACTTTCGAATTTGTCAGGCAAAAAATCTGGTTGAATTATACTAGATGATAGACTACCAGTCCCACCTTCTATAAATGAAGTACATTCTTTATTTAATTTATCATCAATTAAAAATCCGCCTGTACCTTGAGGGCCCAGTAAACTTTTATGTCCTGTAAAGGCCAAAGCATTACAATTTAATTTATAGAAATCTATTGGCAATACTCCGGCAGTTTGAGCAACATCAATAATAAAATATATATCTTTTTCCTTACATATTTTACCTATGGATTCTATTGGCTGAATACTCCCAATAATGTTAGAAGCATGTGATAGAACTACTAATTTTGTATTTGGTTTAAGTGTGTTTATAAAATCATTTACATTAATTAAACCTTCGCATGAACAAGGTAAAATGTCTAATTCGATAATACCTTTTTCAAGAAGAGAATTTAAGGGTCTTAAGGCAGCATTATGATCCATTGATGAAGTTATTACATGCCAACCTTTTTTTACAGAGGATTTTATAAGTGTATTTAATGATGTAGTAACATTCGGTGTAAAAATTACGTTTTCAACTTTATCAAAATGGAAAAAATCCATTATTGCATATCTACAATTTAAAACAACTCTATTTCCGGAGAGTGAAGCAGTAGAAACACCTCTTCCCGGGTTTGTGCCTATATTCATCATATAATTCATTATTGAGGTATATACCACCGGTGGTTTAGGAAATGTAGTTGCTGCGTTATCTAAATATATTTTCATAATTTCCTCCAATTTTAAACAATAAATTAATAGTATTATTATATTTCATAGAAAATAAAGTATCTATTAACTTATAAATAATAAGTTAAATTTTGTTTCCATATAATTATAACTATAAATAGTTTATAATAAAGTTAATAAAGAATAAAGTACATTTGTTTAGTTACCATATAATACTATATTATAGTCTGAAATTATGTGAATGTATATAAAATCCATAAGTTTGACACATGTATATACTATTAAAATATATAGAAAGAAATAGGGTGATAAACATTGAATAAATATTATATAGTAACATTTCAAAATACACATGAAGCTATGAAAGCGGAAAGAGAAGCACTGAAAAAACAAATTAAGGTAAGGGTTTTTCCTACACCAACGTTTATAACTAAAAGTTGCGGGATAAGTCTAAAAGTAGACGATGAGAATATTTTAAACATAATTAAACTTATAAGATCAGAAAACATAAAGGTAAAAGAAATTTTTGTAAGAGATGGAGATACTATAAAGAGTATGGACATATAATTATGTTATTTTGATGGAGTTAACAATAAAGGTGGTTTGTGTAATGAAAGTATTTAATTTAGGAGATATTGTTGAAATGAAAAAAGTACATCCTTGCGGTAGCAAGAACTGGGAAATTGTTAGATTAGGTGCGGATATAAAAATAAAATGTTTAGGGTGCGCAAGGATAGTTATGCTTCCGAGAATTAAATTTGATTCAGGAGTAAAAAAAATTATAAAAGAAAATGTAATTATTAAAGAAAGTCCATTAAAAAAATAAAAAACACCTACAAAAAAATACCACTTGATTTTTATAAAATTAAGTGGTATAATCTATTCTTGTAATCCCTGCTGTGCAATGCACAGCCGTTAGTCCAAGGGGAGGAGGTGAAATTAATGAGAAAGTATGAAACTATATTCATATTACATCCTTCATTAGACGAAGAAGCTGTTAAAGCTAACGTTGAAAAGTTTAAAGGTGTAATAGAAAATAATGGTGGAGAAGTTGAAAATGTTGATGCATGGGGCAAAAGAAAATTAGCTTATGAGATACAAAAAGTTGGAGAAGGTCACTATACATTAATCAATTTCAATGCAAACCCTGAATTACCGAAAGAATTAGATAGAGTATTCAGAATTACAGACACTGTTATAAGACATATCATAATAAATCCAGAGAAATAGGTGGTGCATTTATGAATAAAGTTGTTTTAGTTGGTAGATTGACAAGAGATCCTGAGTTAAAGTTTGCTCAAGGGACAGGAACAGCTGTAGCCACTTTCACTGTAGCCGTTAATAGAAGATTTAAGCGAGAAGGTCAACCAGATGCAGACTTTATACCAATAGTGGTATTTGGAAAGCAAGCGGAAGCAACTGCTAATTACATGAGTAAAGGCAAGCTTTTAAGCGTTTCGGGAACTATTCAAACTAGAAACTATGAGGCTAAAGATGGTAATAAAAGATATGTTACAGAAGTGCTTGCTGATGAAGTTGAGTTCCTTGAATGGGGAGGAAATAAATCATCAGATACGAATACTAATCAAGGTGGAAATAACAGCAACTCGAGTGTTAAATCTAATGATTTTGGCAGCGATAGCGATATAACACCAATTGATGATGGAGACATACCATTCTAATATTAGGTAAGGAGGGAAAAAACAATGGCTATGAATGAACATAAAAGAAGCGGCGGCGGTGCTGGTGGAAACAGAAAGAGAATGAAAAGAAAAGTTTGTGCTTTCTGTATGGATAAAGCAACTGCAATCGACTATAAAGATATAAATAAATTAAGAAAATATGTTACAGAAAGAGGAAAGATCCTCCCAAGGAGAATTTCCGGAAACTGTGCAAAACATCAAAGAATGCTTACTGTATCTATTAAAAGAGCAAGAAATATAGCATTATTACCATTTACTACAGAGTAGTAAGCTCTTACTAATAAATAGTAAGCTCTTACTAGTACTGAAAGCAGCGCCTTAAGGTAGCTGCTTTTATTTTTTTATAGTAATAATAAAGATTTTGGTCAATAATAATAATATAAATATAAATATAAATATAAATATAAATATAAAATTATATATTATCATGTGTATTTTGTAGTATACTTATAATTGTAACCCATATAATGTAAACAAAAAAGAATAAACATATTATAAACTGGGTTGCATATATAAAAACAAACTTTAGTTGCATAAATTTAGAAAACTAACTAAAATAGAGTTATATGCTTAAGCCTGAAAGGGGGGATGATATACTATGAAAAGGGATGATTTTAATATAATGTCTAATGTTAAGTTAATTGAAAGTTTGAAGGCTGAGCTACTATGTATAATAGGTGATTTTTTCAAATTACTAAGTAGAGGAAGCAACGTTGCTCAAGATGCTATACTTGATTGCATATCGGGGGCAATATTACTTTTATATATATTAGGTGAAAGGTTAGGATATTCAAATGTTGAAGTGGATGAGAGCATGAAAAAGAAACTCAAAATTGGAATAGTTGAAGGGGATAAGATAGAAAAGGATGGGAAGGATCTAAGTAAGCTATATTCACACATAAAGGGAAGATAAGTAATGGAGGAAAAAATGAAAAATAAAAATTATAGTACAAAGGCAATTGTAGAGGCTTCGTTAATATCCGTTATAATTTCAATGATAATGATTATAACAGGATATTTGCCATTTGTATCATTTATAGGAACATTAATATTACCAATTCCTGTAGCAATTCTCTATATAAGGCATAATAAAAAAATAACAATTACTGCTATATTTTTGAGCATAATTCTAACATCATTAGTATTTAATCCAATAATGGCAATATATGCGGCTATAACCTGTAGTATTATTGGTATAGTAATAGGTTATTGTGTTAAAAAAGATAAAAGGTCATCTATAACCTTATTATACTTAACCATTGGCTGCACGATGGCTAATATATTAAAAATTGTTTTTTCTTTGTCATTTATAGCAAAAGTAAATTTAGTAGATTTTATGTATAAAAATTTGGAACTTACAAAGCAATCAATGAAAAGCTCTGTTGATCAAGCAAAAAATATTTATTTACAAAAGGGAATAACTCCAGAGCAATTAAAGCTTATAGACAAAAATTATGAAATGATAAATAAACTGGATGTTGCTTTGTTTTTGGCAATAATACCCGCAGGTATTTTTGTTTTCTCATTAGTATCAGCTTACTTAAATTATATAGTTTCTAGGGCAGTATTAAGCAAACTAAATTATAAGATGGCGGAAATATTACCTTTCAGTAGAGTTTACGTTTCGAACATTGTAGGGGCTGTATTAATAGGTATAGTATGCATAGGAATAATACTGGCATCAAAAAAAATAACTGGTGGTGAGTATATACAGAATTCTTCTCAATATCTTGTGCAACTTGTATTTATTATAAATGGACTCGCAGCAAGTACATATTTTTTAAGGGTTAAAAAAAATCTATCTAAACCAGTAGTATTATTAATTTTATGTTTAACAGCACTTTCGCCTCTACGTAGCATTTACTTTTCAATAGGACTCATGGAAATGGCTTTCGACTTTAGAAAGCTTGACCCATACAGAATTAAAAGAAAATAATGGGGGCTGATTATGGATAATAAATATAATTACTTTAATGTCAACAATAAGATATATATGGTTACAATAGCCCTACTCATATATATAATATTTTATTATGGACATTTTCAAGTAGGATTAATTGCACTAGGATTTTATGCAATACTAGTAGTGTATAATATCTACAACTCAAAGATTAAAAAAAATGAGTGGAAAAAGTTTATTGAAAATTTTTCATCTAAACTTGATATAGCAACAACAAGTACTTTAGTTAAACTTCCTTTTCCGCTAATAATAATAGGATATATGGGAAACATTTTATGGTACAATCAAAGTGTAACTACAATGCTTGAAGGGGAAGACCTTTTAAATAAAAATATTAGAGATATAATTAAAGAACTTAATCTAAAACAAGTTTTAGAGGGGAAAAAGAATTTATTCCCAAACATTAAAATAAAAAATAAGTTTTATGAAATTTACACAAATATTGTGGATACAAACGAGAATAAAAATGTTAAAGATAAGATTATGCTTTTATACTTTTATGATATAACTGAAAAAACAAGTCTAATAAAAGGCATTAACGGTAATCGTGAAAGTGTTATGCTAGTGGAAGTTGATAATCTTGATGATGTTGTAAAAACTACAGAAGAAGATAAAGCACCTCTACTTGTAGCAGAGATTGAGCGGACTATAAATAGTTATGGACAGAGTGTAAATGCTGTAGTAAAAAAATATACATCAAATAAATATGTTATTATAGTTCAAGACAAGTATATTGAAAAGGAAATAGAAAAGAAATTTGATATACTAGATAGTATAAGGGAAATAAGTAATGGTAATAAGCTTGCAGTTACTTTAAGTATAGGTGTAGGTAGGGGAGAAGATACACCACTAAAAAATTATGAATTCGCGATCTCCGCGAAAGAACTTGCTTTAGGTAGGGGTGGTGACCAAGCAGTAGTAAAAAAAGGTGAAAAATTATCTTTTTTTGGAGGTAAAACAAAAGAGGTTGAGAAAACAACTAAGGTACGTGCGAGAATTATAGCACATGCATTAATGGATTTAGTAAATGAGAGCAATACAATATTCATTATGGGACACAAAAATGCTGATCCTGATTGCCTGGGTGCAGCAATTGGTCTATATAGCATTATTAAAAAATTAGACAAAGAATGCTATATTATTCTCGAAGGAGTTAATAGTGGCATAAAAGTTATGATGGATAGAATACTTGAAGATGAAGAATACAAGAATACTTTTATAACAAGTGAAAAATTTAGAGGCGTCAAAAAACCAAATAGCTTGATTATATTAGTAGACGTACACAATGAAAGTCATGTGCAAAATTTAGAAATAGTTAAAGAAGTAGAAAAAGTGGTTATAATTGATCATCATAGAAAATCGCAAGATTTTATACAAGGGGCAGTGCTTAGTTATATGGAAACTTACGCATCGTCTACTTCAGAATTAGTTACTGAAATGATTCAATATATGGTGGATAAGCCAAAACTTAAACATAGTGAGGCAGTAAGTCTTTTGGCAGGAATATGTGTGGATACAAAAAACTTCTGTTTTAAAACAGGTGTCAGGACATTTGAAGCAGCAGCCTTTTTAAGGCGGCATGGTGCTGACACTATGGATGTCAAAAAAATGTTTTCTGATGATTTAAATGTTTTCTTAAAAAGAGCTGATATTATAAGATCAGCAAAAATAAAAAAAGGGATTGCAATCGCTGTTTGTCCAGAAGGAATAGAAGATACTGTATTAGCTGCCCAAGCAGCAGATGAGCTTCTAAATATTACAGGTATAGAGGCATCATTTGTTATTGTTAAAATAGAAGATGAAATATTTATTAGTGGAAGGTCTGTTGGCAAAATAAATGTACAGTTAATACTGGAAACATTAGGCGGGGGTGGCCACATGACTATGGCCGGTACAAAATTCGATTCAATGAATCTAGAAGAAGTAGTTGATAAATTAAATGATGCAATCGACGAATATTTAAAGGAGGATGAAAAATAATGAAAGTTATATTATTAAAAGATATTAAAAGTATGGGCAAAAAGGGTGATGTAGTAAATGCTGCAGATGGATATGTTAGGAATTATTTATTGCCTAGGAAATTAGCTGAGGAAGCTACAGACGCAAATATGCACATATTAAATAAAAAGAGTGAAATAGAAAGAAAAAAGAAAACATCTGAAATTGAAGATGCACAACAAGCAGCCAATGATCTAAAAGATAAAACAATAAAAATAATTGGTAAAGCTGGAGAAAATGGTAAACTTTTTGGTGCAATTACAAACAAAGACATAGCAGTTGCGTTAAATGAACAATGTAATTTAGATATTGATAAAAAGAAAATAGTAACAGACACAATAAAATTATTAGGAACTTATGAAGTAGAGATTAAAATATATCCAGAAATATCTACTAAGATAAAAGTTCTTGTTTGTGAGCAATAATCATATAAAACGAAGGGAGGAAACGCTCTAGTAAATAAGCGATAATCTTATTTATTAAGCGGATCAAGTTTGAAGACAATATTCGATAATCAGAGTGCAGAACAGTTAGTGAAAGAGACATTACCACTAGACACACAAATCGACGTTTTATATGAAATAATGAGGAACGTAATAGATGAAGGCAGTATAAAAGCTAAAACTATAAAGTTCAAACTTCAAAAACATATTAAAAGCGAAGATATATATAAAAGGATATATGCATTAAATAAAATTGTTAGCAATGGTAAGGGTATAGAAATAGTACCAAACGAAAAAAATATACAAGAGGTATTAGACAACACTAATGAGTGGTTGACTGATGAAATAGCTAAAAGATATGTGCAAAACAAGATTGAAGTAGATGTAGAAAAAAATCTAATGGAAAAGCAAGACAAGTATATTGATGAAATAAGACTTGGCATAATCAAGAAACAAAAGGGTCCTGAAAATGCTAAGACACTTAAAAAGTATGATGATCTTGAAGCGCTTGATAGTAGAAAACTTACTAAAAATATACAAGCTATGTTAAGACCAGAAAGTTTTAGCGAGATAGTTGGGCAAGAAAGAGCTATAAAATCCTTATTATCTAAAATGGCATCCCCATATCCTCAACATATTATACTTTATGGACCACCGGGAGTTGGTAAGACAACTGCTGCGAGGCTTGCTCTTGAGGAAGCTAAAAAACTAAGTTACACTATCTACGACAAAGATGCTAAGTTTGTAGAAGTGGATGGCACAACGCTAAGATGGGATCCAAGAGAAATAACAAATCCTCTTTTAGGTTCTGTTCACGACCCAATATATCAGGGAAGTAAAAGAGATTTAGCCGAGGGCGGGATACCGGAACCAAAACCAGGTCTTGTAACAGAGGCTCATGGTGGCGTGTTATTTATTGATGAAATAGGAGAACTTGATAGTATACTTCAAAATAAATTGCTTAAAGTATTAGAAGACAAAAGAGTGGAGTTTTCATCATCTTATTACGACCCTGAAGATGAAAATACACCTAAATATATAAAATATTTATTTGACAAAGGCGCGCCAGCAGATTTTGTTTTAATAGGAGCTACTACTAAAGAACCATCTGAAATAAACCCAGCATTAAGATCAAGATGCACTGAAGTTTATTTTGAACCATTAACTGCGAAGGATATAGAAGATATCGTAGTTAATGCTGCAGGTAAATTAGGAGTTGAAATTGAGGATGGAGTTGCTAAAACAATTGGTAGGTATACTATTGAAGGAAGAAAAGCTATAAATATTTTATCAGATGCATATGGATATGTATTGCATAATGGGGAACAAGTAGATAGTTCCAAAGTTAGGATTGAAATTAAGGATTTGTTAGATATTATATCTATAAGTAGATTATTTCCATATGAGGAATTAGATAAAGAGGTCAAATTTGAAGTTGGGCACATATATGGACTTGGAGTAGCGGGATATATAGGATCGACTATTGAAATAGAAACATCAGTATTTGAGGCCAAGGAAAAAGGTAAAGGCCAAGTAAGATTTAATGATACTGCTGGAAGTATGGCTAAGGACTCAGTATTTAACGCTGCATCAGTAATAAGAAAAACAACAAATAAAGATATTAAGGATTACGATATACATGTAAATATAGTAGGCGGAGGTAAGATTGATGGCCCGTCTGCAGGGGCAGCTATAACTGTATGTATAATTAGTTCCCTTTTAGACAAACCAATAAGGCAGGACATTGCAGTAACTGGTGAGATATCTCTAAGAGGAATTATAAAACCAGTAGGTGGCATATTTGAAAAAATTTACGGTGCAAGAAGAAAAGGGATTAGGCTTGTTATTCTGCCTATTGATAATGAAAAAGAAGTACCTAAAGGTCTTAAAGATATCGAAACAAAAGCCGTATCAAAAATTGAAGAACTAATGAAATTAGTGTTTAAAAAATAAAATAATTATAAATAATGGCCCTGTTAAGATAGTTTTTAGCAGGGCATAAAATATTACTCTAGGAGAGATAAAATAATGGATACACCGCTTAGAAGTTTACCATATAACTTAGAAGCAGAACAATCAGTAATTGGATCAATGCTCATAGATAAAACAGCCATATTAAGGGTAGTGGAGGTTCTAAAAGGCGATGATTTTTACAGAGATTCTCATAAAGTTATATTTAACGCTATTTTTGATTTATATCAAAAGGATACACCTATTGATATGATTACATTACTTGAACATTTACGTTCTGCTGAAAAGTTAGATGCTTCAGGGGGAGTTACTTATATTTCAGAGATAAGTAACTCAGTACCCTCAACAGCTAATTTAAGTTCATACATAAAAATTGTGGATGATAAATCCATTTTAAGAAAACTTATTAGAGCTTCTACAGAAATTATGGAAAATTGTTATAACAAGCAGGATGATGTAGAAGCAGTAATGGATATCGCAGAGCAAAAAGTCTTTAACATATCAGAGAAAAAAAATTCGGGTGACTTTGAACCAATGAATACGGTACTTGAGAGAGGCTTTTTAGAAATAGAAAGAATCTTTAATAATAAAGGGGAAACAACAGGGATATCTAGTGGTTTCCCAGAACTCGATGAGAAAACTGCTGGATTCCAAAAGGGAGATATGATTCTTATCGCTGCAAGACCATCTATGGGTAAAACTACCTTTGCACTTAACTTAGCGGAGTATGCGGCACTCAGGGGCGGAAAAAGCGTAGCTGTATTTTCCCTTGAAATGTCTAAGGAACAGCTTGCTTATAAGTTACTATGCTCTGAAGCAAATGTTGATATGACAAAGCTACGAAATGGTAATTTAGAAGATAAGGATTGGGAAAACATAGCTAAAGCCTCTGGGCCGCTAGCTGCAGCTAAAATATACATTGATGATACAGCTGGAACTTCTGTTATGGATATGCGCTCAAAATGTAGGAAACTAAAAATGGAGCACGGCATAGATATGATAGTTATAGATTATCTTCAACTTATGTCTGGTAGTAATTCAGAAAGTAGACAACAAGAGGTATCGGAAATATCAAGATCTATTAAAGCTCTTGCTAAAGAGATGCAATGCCCAGTTATAGCACTATCACAGCTCTCACGTGCTCCAGAGCAAAGAACAGACCATAGGCCCATGCTATCAGACCTTAGAGAATCGGGATCCATTGAGCAGGATGCTGACCTTGTTATGTTCTTATATAGAGATGAATATTATAACAATGAGACGGAAGATAAAAATGTAGCAGAGCTTATAATTGCAAAACAGAGAAATGGTCCTGTGGGCACGGTAAAACTTGCATGGATAGGTCAATTCAGTAAATTTGCAAGACTTGATGTAATTCATAGAGACTAATAATCCACCAATGATGATAAATAAAAATAGGATAACAAAACTTATAAAGTTTTGTTATCCTATTTTTATTTATGTGTAGATAGTAAGGAAGAGGTTGCTATCACAGCTGTGCTATTAAGTGGCTTTTCTCGAATATATATCTACATATGTTTACATTTGTAGATATATATATAAACATTTACATGTAGGCAGATAGATATGTATAAATAAATTTAAATATATTTATAATTATTTATACATATATTTCTTACAAAAGAAGGATATTGAGACATAATATAGAATATATACCACGAATGTATAATTTGAATAGGAATAATTAAAAATAATTAGGAGGGAACATAAATGAACTTAACAGAAATATCAAAAAAATACCCTGCATTAAACAAAGTGTTAGCCTCAGTGCTAACAGTAGACATAGGAAATACATTTACCAAAACAAGTACCAATGTAACTTTTGCAAGTCGAGTATCTGCTGTAAGCAAGCATGGTTCAAGGGCTACTGGAATAAGTAACATCACTTGGAATGGTAAGTTATTTACCGTAGGAAACAAAGATGGTAAGCTTAACATGGATGCTAATAAATATATGTCCGATCATTATAAATTAAATCTTCTTAATGCTATTGCACTAGGATTTAAAGGAGAAACGAAGATAAAGGTAAGACTTGCTGTGGGACTTCCTGCTGAGTACTATATAGATCATAGTATTCCACTTAAAAATGAAATTAAGAAGATGGAAAAGCAATCTCTAACAATAAACAATGTAACATACGATATAGAAATTATAGATGTACAAGTATTTAAACAAGGGGGCACATTGAGTGTTGAAACTATGGAAATATTTAGTTATCCAATGTTGTTACTTGACTTTGGTGGTGGTACTTTAGATGTATCCCATTGGAAATATGAAAAAGATGAATTTGGTACTAAGGTGCTGGGTATGACTAAGGCTAGTAGTTTTGCTCAACATGGGTTTGAACCAACAATAGAAGCATTGCTTACTAAGTTCAATTCTGCTGAAGGGTCTGATGGTAATTATGATATATCAGATGCTATCGAATATTTAGAAGAAGGCGTACTACCCTTTGGAGAGGAAAATCTATTACAAGACATTAAAGACTTAGTGTTAAGACCTTATGTAGAGAAAGCAATAAGTTCAATTAATAGTTCTTTTAAACCAAATACTTGTAAGGATATAAGAATAATAGGAGGGCCTGCTGAGTTATTACTAGAATACTTGCAAAATGAGTTTACAAAAACTGAGCCAAAACTAATAGAAAATAAAAATCCTCAATGTGCTAATGCTATACTATTTGCTGAAAGATATAAAGAACTTTTAGTAATTGAGTACCTGGATGGTAATAAGGAAGTTGCTGCAACTACAGTAGTAGGAGAATAATTATGGGAGCACTCCGTAAAACTGTATCATCAAATTTGGGAGAGGAAACCGATAAAGATTTAATTAATTATGTAATAAGTATGGAAAAGAAGGGTGTTAATAATTCTAAACTTATAAAGCAGGCTCTAAGGTTTTACAGGGATTATGGGAATAAAGTTAAGCAACTTGATACAGTAGATATTGCAAATATTTTAGATAACCCTGAAGTTAAAGAATATATAGGTAATATAGTTGGAGAGCTTTTTAAAAGTGCTATACCTAATTCAATGCCACAAATTAATAATGCACTTAATGGTAATAAATCGACTGTAAAAAATCAAGATAAAGATATAGATTCTGCTGAAAGTGAGTATATGAAAAAGCTGAATTGTGTAAAAGATATGTCTTTATAAAACAGAGTGGCATTTACTTAAATATAGTATAATTATAGTAGGTTATTTAGTATAGTATCTATATTAAATAACCTACTAAATGAAAGTAATGACAATAACATCAATTCGATTCTATTAAGAATAAATCTGGTGTTACCCAATTTAGTTTAGTTTTCCAGCTATGTATTCATCAATAAATAATATTTTAAACTCATAGCTATATGTGATTGAAAGTTCACTAACTCTTAGGACATTTTTATTGTTTCCTAGCTTTTTAATATCTTCTATAGTAAATAAATTTTTACTCATTGGCCATACTCCATTATTAATTTACAAAAAATCAAGTTTCTACGTTTTTTAGGGTCTAACTTACAAAACTCTACTGCCATAAATTCACCTTCTAGTTTTGGATTCTTATTTTCTACATAAATATTTAAATTGTTGCAGGGTTTTACAAAATAGTATCGAATACATATATAGAAGGAGGTGTTAATATGACTTATTCTACTGGACAAAAACCAGGTAAAGGTGATTATAAGTGTACTTCTTGTGGAGAAATAGTTCATTTAGAAAAGATTACTGATACATTACCTCCATGCCCTAAATGCCGTATGTCTACTTTTACTAAACTTTAGTCTCTATAAAATCCTTAATAATCAAAGGACTTGCATAAAAGCCATTATTCAAAACTTGCTTTTGGTTATTCGGAAGTAATTTTATTATTCCAATATGGGTATTTTTGCCCATCCCCCCGAGAAGGTGGAATAAGCAAATAACTCATTGGTAGCATAAATAAATTAGACTACAGATATAAAAAACATTTAATCCATTGTTAAGTCTATGGAATAAATGTTTTTTGTTGAATAATTATCTAACATTTAAAGTGAAATGTTAGATAATTATTTTTTTATTACTTTGGTTCCACTTACAGAAGATTTAGCATCCATTTTAAATCCAGGTTTAGATGTAGCATCTTTAAAATAGATATTTCTAATAACCTTATTATCTATTAACTGAAAAGTATTAGTTTCAACATAAAAACCCATCCTCTTCCTTTTGAATTCTATTACTACCTAAAAAGTAATAAAAATGTAAACTTTAATCCGAAGTCTCATATTGATATGCTTAAAAGATCTCAAGTAATAAAAGAAGAGGCACGAAAAAAAGCAATAGGTGAAAATGTAACTAGCGAGGAATCACTATATAATTTAAGTGATACTAAAGAACAAATTCTTGAAGATGCTAAAAAAGCAGGCGTTATGTATAATATCTAGTAACGTATGTTACCGACAATATAATTATTAATAAGTATATTAATCTCATAGCACAATAAGTTCAAAAAAGCTAATAGGGATATTAAAATAAATAAATTACAGAAAAATATGAAACAATAAATTAGGAGGAGATGTTTTTATGGATAAGTATGTTTGTAATGATAGCGAATTCATACGTCAATCGCTGGAATTACATTTTTTTTCGCGAGAATTATGAAATGTTAGTTCCAGTGTACTGCAGTCAGAAGCGGGGTTAATGGACAGCAATGCATTAATAACAGGTAATCTTATGCTTGAACAAAGGGTAGCCATGCTTAACCTGCGAGCAATGGGTAAGACAATCCCAATTTCAAAGGTTACGGATGATAGCCATAAAGCAACTATTGAAATAACTAAATTTAAAATACAAGGTACGCAAGGATTGGTAGAATGTAAAATCAAATTCATAATAATATCATTATTAGTATAGTATGCAAGTACTAATCTAATTGGCTCTATTTAAATTTAAAAACACACCTCAATATATCTGTGCTGTGAATGTAGATATCCTGGAGAATGGATTGATAATAAAGAAGATAAAACTAACATTTAATTACTATTTTAATATTTTTAAATTTCATATAAATAATATATGAAATTATAGTCTGATAGTTGCAAAATTCAGACTATTGTGTTACATTATGTATAAAGTTGGAGGGATATATAAATATTACTATTTAATATAAGGGGGTACAAGGCCTAGAAAAAACAAATACGGAGATAGAATAGAAGTAACTTAATGTGTGTGTTTATTATTAGCTTGGTTATGAGGGGTTAGATACTTGAGTTCCTAGTCAGAATACCATTCTCTATATTATAAAATAATACATAAATTTGGAGGGCGAAATGCTTAAAAAATGTAAAGGGTTTCGTTTGTATTGAACACCCAATGCCAGTGACGTAATTCGATTATTGGAAATGAAGACGATATTATATAAAAAGGACACGAAGTTAAATGTGCTTTAAAGATATCTACTAAATTATAAAATTGACGGGGTGATAATATGCTTAAAAATTATATTGGGTTATTAATGTTAAATGAGCAAGAAGATAATATTAAAAGTCTTACAAAAACAAGGCCTATAGCATCGATTCCTATAGGAGGAAGATACAGAATTATTGATTTTGTGCTCTCTAATATGGTTAATTCAGGTATTCATAATATAGGTGTATTCACTAAATCAAAATCTAGGTCCTTAGTAGATCATTTAGGTTCAGGACAATCTTGGGATTTAAATAGGAAAATAAATGGGCTGTTTCTATTCAATTTTACTTCGGATAAATTACAATTAGCGGATATAGATGTATTAAGTGATAATATGGAATTTATTTATAGGGCAAAGCAAGACTATGTAATAATGTCTTCTTCTTATATGGTATGCAATATGGATTACAATGAGGCTGCTAAATACCACGAGGAAGCTAGTAGTGATGTAACATTATTATACAAAAAAATAAATAATGGAAAAGTGAATTTTGTAAATTGTACTACTCTACATGTTAATGGAGAAAACAAAGTTTTGAGCATTGGAAAAAATATAAGAGCAGAGGACAAATTAAATATATCGATGGAAATGTTCATAATGAAAAAAAGTACTCTCATAGCTATTGTAAACAAATGCATTCAGACAGGATATCATAATTCAATAAAAGCTGCAATTTATAATAGTGTTTCGGAGCTTAATGTAAATGCATATGAATTTAAAGGATACCTTCAATGTGTTAATTCTATAAAAAATTATTACAAAACTAATATGGATATGCTAAATACTAAAGTAACCAAGGAATTATTCGCAAGCAAAAGGTTAATATACACAAAGAGTAAAGATGAAGCTCCAACCAAATACTTTAATGGATCAAAAGTTAGTAATACTTTGGTTTCCAATGGATGTATTTTGAAAGGAAAAATAGAAAATAGTATAATTTCAAGAAGAGTGATTGTGCACGCAGGTGCAGAAATTAAAAATTGTATAATATTTCAAAGTTGTGAAATCAAAGAAGGATGCAAACTTATTAATGTTATAGTTGATAAAAATACTACTATACATGAGAATATAGTACTTATGGGGGATGAAGAGTTCCCTATTGTTATAGAGAAAAAAATCTCAATCATAACAATCCAAAAAAATAAAGAGGGGTTAGTATGAAAATATTATTTGTTGCTTCTGAAGCATATCCTTTTATAAAAACAGGAAGCCTTGGGGATGTGGCCTATGCACTACCTAAAGCTCTAAGAAAGCTTGGAATTGATGTTAGAGTAATCATACCCAAATATAGTGGTATTCCTTCGTCCTTTAAAAATTGTATGAAAACAATAGCTGCTTTCAATATGAAAGTTGGATGGAGAAATCAATATTGTGGTTTGGAATATTTAACTTATGATGAGGTGCCTTACTATTTTGTAGATAATGAATATTATTTTAAAAGATCTAAGGCATATGGATTTTATGATGATGGAGAGAGGTTCTCTTACTTTTCAAAAGTAATACTGGAAGCTATAAAATACATGGGAGATTTTACACCAGATATAATCCATTGTAATGATTGGCATTGTGGAATTGTTCCAGCTTTGCTTAAAGAACACTATAATGAAGATGAACGTTACAATAAAATAAAAAGTATATTCACTATACATGATTTAAAATATCAAGGATTATTTCCAAAAGAAATATTAGGTGAGTTATTAAATTTAGATGAGACTTATTTTGATGAGGAGGCACTAAAATTTTATGATTCTATATCTTTCATGAAGGGTGGAATTGTTTTCTCAGATGCAGTAACTACTGTAAGCAAGACTTATGCACAAGAAATACAAACTCCTTTTTATGGAGAGGGTCTATGCGGATTATTATCCTCAAATGCTGAGAAACTATATGGAATAGTTAATGGCATAGACTATGAATTCTACAATCCTAAAGTAGATAAAGAAATATCTTACAATTATGATTTGCAAAGTATAAAACGAAAGGTGAAAAATAAGTTAGAGATTCAAGAAGAACTGAGTTTTACCGTAGATGAAGATATACCAATGGTAGGCATTGTGACCAGCCTAGTAAAGCAAAAGGGGTTAGATTTAATTGTAGATAAACTCGAAGAATTACTTAGCCTTGATATTCAAATAGTATTGCTTGGTAATGGTGAAGAATACTATGAAGACATATTTCAATTTTATGCTTCTAGATACCCAAGTAGGATATCAACAAACATTGTTTTTGATGAGAAACTAGCACAACAAATATACGCAGCTTCAGATATGTTTTTAATGCCATCATTATCTGAACCTGGTGGTATAGAACAGCTTATAGCATTAAAATATGGAAGTATTCCAATTATTCACGAAACTGGAGGGTTAAAAGACACTGTTATCTTTTATAGTAAATATACGGAAAAAGGCAATGGTTTCTCTTTTAACAATTATAGGAGTGATGAATTATTAGATGCGGTAAATAAAGCTCTAGATTTATACAAAGACAAAGTTTCTTGGAATAAATTAATTAGCAATGCCATGCTTTCAAACAATAGTTGGGAAAATTCAG
>Ga0209540_10001287_pt1 | contig 19558 bp, 15 predicted proteins | sample BarGraIncu01121A_FD_184501 | JGI IMG/M metagenome (GOLD analysis project Ga0209540, IMG submission 184501) | Arctic peat soil microbial communities from Barrow, Alaska - Barrow Graham LP Incubations 011-21A (SPAdes) (version 2) | ecosystem: Environmental > Terrestrial > Soil > Wetlands > Peat... | reverse complement strand
CCGGCCGCCGCGACCGACATGGCGGGCGCGGTCCACAAAACGCCATCCCCCGGCTCCTACGCCTCGAACACTGCTCACACCTACGGCTAGCTCGCTCCGCTAGTAGAAGCAGACGAGGCACTCGCGCCGCAGGCGCGGTGGCTCGTACGCAGAGGTAATACCGCGAAAAGTCGTCGCCGGCTTTGCCGGCCGAGACTTTTCGCGGAGAAGTGCGGGCGAGAGGACTCGAACCTCCACAGGCACTTTGGCCCAACGGGACCTAAACCCGTCGCGTCTACCAGTTCCGCCACGCCCGCGCCTCTGCAGGATAGACGGAGAGCCCGGCCGATCGCCTCGCTCGGTCGCGATCGGGTAGCCAGGCGCTCCGTCCTTGAGGCTTACTCCGGCGCAGGCTCCTTCGGGCCCATGTCCAGGCGGAAGGGCGGGTACTCGTCACGCATCAGCGCCGCGTAGCTGACCACGCGCAAGACCCAGCGATTCATTCCCATCACGAAATCGAAGAGTCCGCGTGGATAGCGCTTTCCGAAAAGCAGCGCGATCGCCGCGATCAGGACGAGTAGGCCGATCAGTCCGCCGCAGAAACGCGCGCCACCGCCGCCCTGGAAGACGGCGATGATCAGATACTGGGGGATCGCCAGCAGCCACCACTTGACCAGCACCAACCCGCGCGAGAGTTGCTCCGGATAATCGATCTCGAGCGTGGTCGGGTAGTCGGGGACGGGCTTGAGCGTGAACGGCGGATACTGGTCGGTGCCTAGAGCCGAGTAGCCGTAGAAGCAGACGCGCCAGCTCCAGCGCAGCACGCCGACGTTGAAGTCGAACAGCCCGCGCGGGTAGCGCCCCGTGAAGAGGATCGCGAAGAAAGCGATCACGCTCACCACGACGAAGGCGATCCAGAGAAACACGAGCACGATGTAGTGCGGGATCAAGAGCAGCCACTTGACGAGCCACAACCAGCGGCTGAGCTCGGGCTCGAGCTCGCCCTCGAGGCGAGCGGGATAGGTAGAACGAGCAGATGCTTCCATGCTTCCTCCCATTTCCGGCGTTGTTTCTCGATTTTAACCGTCCAGCGTCGCCGCGTCGGTACGGACAACCGCACTCTCGAGCTCTGGCGAGCTCCCCAATGCCGGGCGTCGTGTGGCCGGTCGAAAAGCGGGTGTAGGCGCGCGCTCGGGCATACTCCCGTTCGGGCCCCGTAGCTCAGTGGATAGAGCGACGGACTTCGAATCCGTGTGCGGAGGTTCGATTCCTCCCGGGGCCGCTCGCTTACTCGGCCGGCGGCTCCTTTCGGCCGGGCGCGACCGGCCTACGGAGCCGCCTGACGCCGCTGGCCGCACGCCGCTCTACGGGGCCGTGCTGAAGCACTGTCCCCTCCGGCGGCGCACAATCAGCGGCGCCCGAGCAAGCGAGAGCGATTCTCGTTGTACAGCGTTTTCGGCCGGCGGTTCCTTTCGGCCGGGCGCGACCGGTCTTCCGGAGCCGCCGGCCGAGCAAGCGAGAGCGATTCGTTGTACGGCGTTTTCGGCCAGCGCGCGAAACGCTCTTCGCCGCTAAATCCCTCTAAATGAGTAAATCGGCCCCGATTTCCCCCTAGCAGGCGGGTCGCTCACTCTTCCGGGTGAGCATGGGAACGTTTTCGGAGGTGTACTTTCGAGGCAGGAGTCGTAGCGAGCGGAAGTCCCCCCGACCAGGCCCTCGCTACAGCGGTTCTCAAGGAGGAGCTGACCGTGTTAACCGACGCCGTCTATAGACGCACGCCTTTTGCTACACGCACTCTGCGCCATCGTCTTGCGAAGACGATCGGCCCGCTCGCCGTCTGCCTCGTCGCGCTTGCCTGGATAGGAAATGCGGCCGCCGCGACTAGCGTTATCGACCCGATCCTGCTCGCCGACGCGAAGTCGAGCCCCGCGAAGAGCGAGTCGATCATCATCCTCAGCGCCAAGGGCGTGGCCGGCGCCACGGACGCCTTCAAAAAGGCGAGCGCGGTCGCTGACGGCTACGGCACCGGGAAACTGGGCAAGCAGCTTCCGCTCGTTGGTGCCGTCGCCGCCACTCTGCCGGCCTCGCGGATGTCTGCGCTGGCGAAGATTTCCGACCTGACGGTCGGCCTCGACGCCACACTCAAGCCGACCGCTTTCGATAACTATTCCAACGTCCAGCTCTGGCCGTACCTCAGCGGGATCGCGCATCTCTGGACCTACCAGTGGAACCCGGCTCCGCCCACGCCGACCATCGCCGTGGTCGACTCGGGTGTGGACACGCGCGTTCCGGACATGGCGAACCGCCTGCTCATTCCGCAGGTGAACCTGTGCAGCCTGACGCCGAACTCGGCCGGCGACGGGGATGGCCACGGGACATTCGTGAGCTCGATCCTCGCGGGGGTCGGCGCCAACCATGTCGGCGCCGCGCCGAACGGGAAACTGATCTCGCTGGATGTCATCAACGACCAGGGCCTGGCGACGACGAGCGACGTCATCGCCGCCGCGCAGTGGATCGTCGATCACCGCTACCAGTACAACATCAAGGTCGCCAACTTCTCGCTGCACGAAGTCGTGCCGAGCCACTTCGTCAACAATCCGCTCGACAAGGCAGTCGAGAAGCTCTGGCTCTCGGGCGTCGTCGTCGTGACTGCGGCCGGAAACTATGGCTCTGACGGCCAGTCGACCGCGGTGCGCTACGCCCCCGCCAACGATCCCTTCGTGATCAGCGTCGGTGCGCTCGACAACAAGGGCACGCTCAATCGCTCCGACGACACCGCCGCGCCCTGGTCGACCTGGGGCTACACGCTCGACGGCTTCGCCAAGCCCGATATCGGCGCCTCCGGTCGCTACATGATCGGCGCGGTACCGGCCTCTTCGGCGCTGCTGCGAGCGTTCCCGAACAACGTCTTCAGCCCCGGTTATCTCCAGCTCTCGGGCACCTCGTTCGCCGCCCCCGTAGTGGCCGGCGCGGCCGCTCAGTTGCTGGCCTTGCATCCGGAGTTGACGCCCGATCAGGTCAAGGGCGCGCTCATGCTCGGCTCGGAACAGGCGCCGGCCGCTACCGCGGGTTCGCTCGGTGTGGGTGAGCTCAACGTCGGCAAGTCCGCGAGCCTGCTCGGCGGCGCGCTTCCCAACCCGAACGCGGCGCTGAACAGCTTCCTCGTCTACGACTGGTCGACCAGCACGATTCCCTACTTTGACACAGCCAAGTGGACGAAGGCGATCAGCGGCAATTCGAGCTGGGACTCCGCCAGCTGGGAAGCCAAGTGGTGGACGTCGGCCTCGCAGGAAGCCAAGTGGTGGACGTCCGTCGCCTGGGAGACGAAGTGGTGGACCTCGGTCTCGACCGTCGACACTGCCTGGGCGGCCCAGAGCCAGACCGATCTTCGTAACGAGGCGGTGGCGCAGGGAGACAAGAGCTCGACGGGCTACCTACTCACGAAGTCCGATTATGCGGCGCTGCGTCTCGATTCGCTGCTTGCTCCAGCGCCCTAAAGAAAACCTCGTCAGACGACGACGATGAATCGTATGAACGGCCGCAGTCCAGCGGTAGACGGACAAGCGCCGCGCGCGTGGCTGCCGCCGCGCGCCGCGGTTTTCTTTTTCTTTCTGCTGAGCGGTACGGTGGTCGTGCTGGCGCCGCTTCTGTCCCGGCTCAGCTCCGGGCGCGACGAGCCCTGGGCGACCTTCGCCATCCTGGCCGTCCTGGCCGGCGTAGCGCACCTGCTCGTGGTGGTCACGCCCAAGAACGAGGGCTACGCGATCGACATCGTGTTCGTGATCGCCGCGGTGCTTCTCTTACCGCCCGAGCTGGCCGTGCTCGTGGCCGTCGCGCAGTTCATCCCCGACTGGCTCAGAGAGCGACGGCCCTGGTACATCCAGATCTTCAACACCTGCGATTCGATGCTCTCGATCCTGGCTGCGAGCGCCGTCTACCGCTACCTACCGGAGACGGGGATGATCTCCAACCGTTTGCACGACGTGCTCGCGGCCGCCGCTGCGAGCTTCGTCTTCGTCATCGTCAATCACCTGCTCCTGGACGAGGTCGTGCACCTGGCCCGCGGTCACAGCTTCCGCGAGCTCGGCGTTTTCTCCCCGGCCAACTACGCGCCCGATCTCGTGCTCGTCTCGGTCGGGATCGCTTTCGCCTCCTTTTGGCGCTACAACCCCGCGCTAGTTCCCTTCGCGCTCGTGCCGCTGACATTGATCCAGCGCTCCCTGTCGGTGCCCGCGCTGGAGGCGGAGGTTCGGGTCGACCCCAAGACCGGCCTCTACAACGCGCGCTACTTCGGCATCGTCTTTGCCGAGGTGCTGGAGCGGGCGCGGCGCCGGCACCGGCCTCTGGCGTTGATGATGGTCGACCTCGATCTGTTGCGTGAGGTCAACAACACCTACGGTCACCTGGCCGGTGACGGGGTGATCAGGGGTGTGGCCGAGGTCTTCCGAGCCCACCTTCGCATCGAGGACGTACCGGCACGCTTCGGAGGGGAGGAGTTCAGCGTGCTCCTACCGGAAACACCGCTCGATGACGCGCTCGAGATCGCCGATCGAATCCGGCGCGAGGTGGCCGAGCGGCTTTTCCAGGTCGAGACGGTGCCCGAGCCGATTCGGGCGACCGTGTCCATCGGCGTGTCCTCGTTCCCGGCCGACGGGATGACTCAGACCGACCTCATTCACCATGCCGACCTGGCCGTGTATCGAGCCAAGCTCCAAGGCCGGAACCGTGTCGTCGCCGCCTCGACCGAGCTCGGGCTCCTCATCGAGTCTGCGAATGCCGCCGCTGTCTCGATCCCCGAGGACGGCGAGTACGTCACGCCGCTACCGGCGCCGGCGGCGGTCAGGCCTCGAAAGGAGCGGCGACGAGTTCGAGCGCGCGAGTGGTTGAGCGTTCTCGACGTTCCGCGCGGCTTGATGTGGCTGATAGCCGTGCTCACGATCGGTGGCGTCGTGGGGGGCGTAGCGGGCGCCGTATTCGGCTCGAGCCGCGACCTGATCGGAATGTGCGCTCTCGTGGCCCTGATAGCGATCGGCCAGGTGTTGGCGATCGAAACGGACGACTCGTCGATCTCGGTCACCGCCGTGGGCGCGATCGCCGGAGCCTCACTCTTCGGCGCTCGTATTGCGTTTGCGGCGGCCTTCGTGGCGGCGCTCGTCGACTGGGGCGCTCGCCGCTCGCCGCTGCATCAGCCGCTCTTCAACGTGGGTGCGCTCACCCTCTCGACGCTCGGGGCCGTCGGCGCCTTCGATCTCGTTATCGGGCTTCCGCTCGGCTCGCACGACATCAGGGCGATTCCGGCAGCGCTGGCGGCCGCGGGCGTCTACTTCATTCTCAACACGGGCCTGCTGGCGCTGGCTCTGGCGCTGGAGTCGGAGCAGAGCTGGTGGACGCTCTGGCGCGATCGCTTCTCCTGGATGACCGGTCACTACCTCGTCTACGGCGCGGTGGCGGCGGCGATGGTCATCGGCTACGGCTCGATGCGCGCCTATGCGCTGCTCGTCTTTGCGCTTCCACTGGTGCTCATCAGGCGCACTCAGGAGGCCTACCTGAATCACACGCAGGGCAGCGCGCGCAGGCTGCGCACGGCCGCCGAGATGATCAAGAAGCAGAATGTCTCGCTGGCCGAGGCCAACCAGCTGCTGCGCGAGCGCTCGACGGCCGCGATGGAAAGCCTGTCGGCCACGGTTGATGCGCGCGACTCGTACACGGCCGGCCACTCGCGCCGCGTTCAGAAGCTGTCGCTGGCCATCGGACGCGAGATCGAGCTCTCGGAGCCGGAGTTGGATCTGTTAAGTCACGCCGCCCTCTTCCACGACATCGGCAAGCTCGCCATTCCCGACTCGATCCTGCTCAAGCCCGCCCGGCTGAGCCTCGAAGAGTGGGGCGTGATGCGCAAGCATGCCGACGAGGGCGCCCGCATCATCGAGCGACTCGGCTTCCTCGCCGACGCTGTGCCCGCAATCCGCCACCACCACGAGCGCTGGGACGGCAGTGGTTACCCGGACAGCCTCGCCGGTGAGGACATTCCGCTGGGCGCCCGCATCATCCATGTGGCCGACGCGCTCGACTCGATGCTCACGACTCGCATCTATCAGGCACAGCGCCCGGTCGCCGACGCGCTCGAGCAATTACGTTCCGGTACCGGCAAGCAGTTCTGCCCGCGTTGCGCGCGCTGTGCCGAGAGCATCCTGACCAACGAGGTCGACGCCGGCGGCTACCTGGAGTTGTCGGACGGAGAGCGCCTCGAGCTGCTCGCCTAGGAGCCTCCAGCGGAACGGTGACGCGCGGCCAGGTGTTGGAGTGCTGCGTTTTGTTAGAGGCTCTACGAACCGGGCGCGGAGATCTCATCCTCGCCGCGCCGAGGAACCCGACGGCGGCCGGGCTCGCTCTGCTTGAATGCGGGCGTGGAGACGAACGTCGTCGAGCTCGCTCAGGACCGTGTGCGCCTCACGGTCGAAGTGCCGAGCGCCGACATCAAGCACGCAGTTGAGCACGCCGGCGCCGATCTGGCCGAGCGCACGAAAGTGCCCGGTTTTCGCGCGGGCAAGGTGCCGATGCCGATACTGGTGCGCCGGCTCGGCAAGGAGCGCATCTACACCGAAGCGGTAGAGACGCACGTCGGTGGCTGGCTCAGGGCGGCTGTGGCGAGTACGCGCATGCGCCCGGTCTCGGAGCCGAAGTTCGACTACGAGCTGCCCGCCTCAACCGACTCCGGCTGGAGCTTCAGTGCCGAGTTCGATCTGCAGCCTGTGCCCAAGCTGGCCGACTGGCGCAAGCTCGAGGCGGGCAAGGGCGAGGCGGAGATTCCAGACGGCTCGGTCGAGAGCGAGCTCGACGCCCTGCGCGCGAGCGTCGCTCAGCTCGTGCCGGTCGAGGGGAGGCCTGTCCAAGACGGGGACACGCTCGTCGTCGATTTCGTCAGCGAGGGAGACGAGGAGAGCCGCGATCAGGTCATCGAGCTCGGAGCGGGCAAGCTGGCCCGCGAGCTCGAGCAGGGGCTGATCGGAGCGGAGGCCGGCGAGAGCCGCGAGATTCCCTTCTTCCTCACCGACGGTAGCTCGAGCACCGTGAAGGTGACCGTGAAAGAGATCATGGAGAAGGATCTGCCGCCGCTCGATGACGAGCTGGCCCAAGCCGCGAGTGAGTTCGAGACTCTGGACGAGCTGCGCTCGGACATCGAGGGAAGATTGCTGGAACAGGCCGAGGCCGAGCGCGACATCGCCTTCCGCGAGGCGGCGGTCGACACGCTGGTCGACGCTTCGAACGCCGACGTGCACCCGGTGCTCGTCGAGGAGCGCGCGCGCGCCCTGCTGGCCAACCTGGTTAGCTCGCTCGAGCGCCGAGGCATGAATCTCGACCTTTACCTCCAGCTGACCGGCCAGGAGGCCGGACAGCTCGTAGAAGAGGTGCGAGCCGAAGCCGGCCGCTCGATCGCGCGCGAGCTCGTGCTGGAAGCCGCTGTCGACAAGCTGAAGATCGAGATCTCAGACAACGAGATCGAGGAGCTCGTACGCGAGCAGTCCGGCGCGGCCGGCGAGGATGCCGATGAGCTGGTGGCCGAGATCTGGCGCGCCGGCCGCCACGAGGAGTTGCGCGAGGACATGCGCATGAGCGCCGCTCTCGATCGCATCTGCGAGGAAGTCAAGCCGATTCCTCTCGCTCAGGCCGAAGCGCGCGAGCAAATATGGACGCCGGGGAAGGAAAAGCCGGCATCAGCTACGAAACTGTGGACCCCAGGTAGTAAGGAGACGCCATGAGTCCTTTGATCCCAATGGTCATCGAGCAGACATCGCGCGGCGAGCGCTCGTTCGACATCTACTCGCGGCTTCTCAACGAGCGGATCATCTTCTTGGGCACGCCGATCGATGATCAAATCGCCAACCTGGTCATCGCTCAATTGATCCACCTGGAGTCCGAAGACCCGGACAAGGACATTTCCATCTACATCAACTCGCCCGGGGGCTCCGTGTACGCCGGACTGGCCATTTACGACACGATGCAGTTCATCAAGCCCGACGTGCAAACGACCTGTGTTGGCATCGCCATGTCGATGGGCGCGGTACTCCTGGCCGGCGGCACCAAGGGCAAGCGCGCCGCGCTGCCCAACTCGAAGATCCTCATCCATCAGGTCTCGAGCGGCTTCCAGGGCCAGGCCTCCGACATCGAGATTCAGGCGCGCGAAGTGATCAACATCAAGCGCCGGCTCGAGGAGATCCTCTCGGCGCACTCCGGTCAGAAGATGGAGAAGGTCGCCAAGGACATGGAGCGCGACTACTTCATGACCTCGGAAGAGGCGCTCGAGTACGGACTGATCGACCGCGTACTGGCGCACCGCTCCAACACGCCTAAGCCACAGAAGGTCGAGAACTAGTGAGGGCCGCGGTCGACATGAGCGCTCCGCGCCAATTGGAGCTAGCCGAAACGACGAATTCGAGTTACAAGGAGTAGAAGTGGCTAGGGCAAGCGACGGAAACGAGCAGCTCCTCTGTAGCTTCTGCGGCAAATCCCAGAGGCAGGTCAAGAAACTCATCGCAGGCCCGGGTGTCTACATCTGCGACGAGTGCATAGATCTCTGCAACGAGATCATCGACGAAGAGCTCACCGTTCCAGCCACGCTCGATCTGGAGAACCTGCCCAAGCCCAAAGAGATCTACGGCGTTCTCAACGACTACGTCGTAAGCCAGGAGGAATCGAAGCGAACGCTGGCTGTAGCGGTATACAACCACTACAAGCGCGTGCAGATGGTCGTCGAGGAATCCGACGTCGAGCTGCAGAAATCGAACATCCTGCTGCTCGGCCCGACCGGTTGCGGAAAGACGCTGCTGGCGCAGACGCTCGCCCGCATTCTCAATGTGCCCTTCGCCATCGCCGATGCGACCGCGCTGACCGAGGCCGGTTATGTGGGCGAGGACGTCGAGAACATCTTGCTCAAGCTGATTCAAGCGGCCGACTTCGACATCAAAAAGGCCGAGACCGGGATCATCTACATCGACGAGGTCGACAAGATCGCGCGCAAGGCCGACAACCCGTCGATAACGCGCGACGTCTCGGGCGAGGGCGTGCAGCAGGCGCTGCTCAAGATCCTCGAGGGCACGATCGCCTCGGTGCCGCCTCAGGGCGGGCGCAAGCACCCACACCAAGAGTTTCTCTCCATTGACACCACCAATATCCTCTTTATCTGTGGCGGCGCCTTCGCAGGCCTGGACAAAATCATCGGCCGCCGCGCCGGCAAGAACGCCGTTGGTTTCGGCGCCGAGATCCGCTCCAAGAACGACGCCGAGAGCTCGGAGTTGCTCGCCGACGTGATGCCCGAGGATCTGCTCAACTTCGGCCTCATTCCCGAGTTCATCGGTCGTCTACCGGTCATCTCCGCCGTGCACCAGCTCAAGCGCGAGGACCTGGTCAAGATCCTGACCGACCCGAAGAACGCGCTCGTCAAGCAGTACCAGCGCTTCTTCGGCTACGACGAGGTCGAGCTCGTCTTCACCGAGGACTCGCTCTGGGAGATCGCAGACAAGGCGCTCGCGCGAGAGACCGGCGCCCGCGGCCTGCGCTCGATCATCGAGTCTGCCCTGCTCGACGTCATGTTCGAGTTGCCGTCGCGTAAGGACGTCTCCAAGTGCGTCATCACCAAGGAGACGATCTCCAAGGGCCAGCGCCCGACGCTGGTCACCAGCGGCGCCGCAGCCGACGAGCCGGAAGAGGAAGAGCTCACCGAAGAGTCGGCGTAGAGCCTCGGCGCTACGCTCGAGAATTGGCGCGAAGTCGGTACATCGGCGTGCGCTTTCTCTCGTTCCGGGACGGTACTGTTGAACGACCCCGCGGGCGGGTGGCTCGGTGGCGGGCGTATAGAGAATCCCTTGTGCCCGGTCGGCCCGCCTAGCGAGCTCAGATCCCGAACACACGCCCCAGCGCGACCACGATCAGCGTCAACGAGAGCGCCGAGACGCAGACGATGGTCAGCGCGGCCAACGCGCCGAAAATGCGCCCGTTACGCCAGCGTCCCATCAGCTCGTCGTTGCTCGACAGGCGCCAGAGGAAGAAGAGAGTGATCGGAAGCAGTATTCCGTTCACGTCTTGGATTCCCACCAAAAGCGAGATGATCGGGAGATCCGGGATGAGCGCAACGGCCGCGCTGACCGAGATCAGGATCGTGATCGTGGCGACGAAGACCGGGGCTTCGCGGTAGTGGCGCCCGATTCCCTTCTCCACGCCGAACGATTCCGTCAGCACGTAGGCGATGGTCACCGGCAGAATCGCCGCCGCGAGCAGGCTGGAGCCGAGTAGCCCGACGGCAAAGAGCTCCTTGGCGAAGCGGCCCGCGAACGGTTGCAGCGCCTTCGCCGCGTCGGCGGCAGAGTTCACCTTGGTGACGCCGTGCGCGTGCAGCGTGGCGGCGGTGGCGATGATCACGAAGGCGGCGACGAGATTGGCGAAGATCGCCCCGACCGTTACGTCGAAGCGCTCGCGTCGCAACTCCTCGACCCGAACGCCTCGTTCCGAGACGGCCGATTGCAGGTAGAGCTGCATGAAGGGAGTGATCGTGGCGCCGACCACAGCGCCGACAAGCAGCACGTACTCCGATGTGAAGTGGAGATGAGGCAGGGCGGCGCGGTGGCCGATCGCCAGCCAGTGAGGGTGCGCGAGCACCGCCGCGACGGGATAGGCGAAAAAGACAACCGTGAAGGCGATGAAGACGCGCTCGGCGATACGGTAGGAGCCGCGCACGAGAATCAGCCAGATTCCGGCGGCGGCAAGCGGAACCGCCACCGCTCGCGGGACTCCGAGTAGCTCGCAGGCGACGCCGATGCCGATGAACTCGGAGATCGTGATCGCCAGATTGGCGAGCAACACCGAGAGCATTGCCAGCGCCGACCAGCGCACCCCGTAGTGCTCGCGAATCAACTCGGCCAGGCCTTTTCCGCTGATCACCCCGGCCCGCGCCGCCATCTCCTGGACGACGATCAGGGCAACCGTGATCAGGACGATCAACCAGAGCAGGTCGTAGCCGTAACGCGCGCCCACCGAGGCATAGGTGGCGATCGAGCCGGCCTCGTTGCCGGCGTTCGCGGAGATCAGGCCCGGGCCGAGGAAGGCGAGCGCAGCGCCGATCGGAGCAAACAAGGCGCGCTTACCCAGACGGCGCCGGATGGTCGCGTGAGGCGCCTTCCCGGGCTCGCGCTCGAGCGAGGAAGCGGCTGCGTTCGTCTTTTTCGGGTCGCCCACGGCGGGTTCCGGAACTCAGTCGGCCGTGAAGACGTGGACGCGCCGCCGCCAACTATTCGGCAGCAGGGCTTCGAGGACGTCATCGGCGGACACGGCGCCGAGCAGGTGCAGCTCCTCGTCGAGAACCGGTACCAGCGTCAGGTTGAAGTCGGTCATCAGGCGGGCCAGCTCGTCGATGCCGGTATCGACCGAGACGGTCGGAGGCGTGAAACTGACCGTCTGCGCGAGCGAAAGCCGAGGCTCCATGCGCAGGAGATCGGCCAGCGGGATCGCCGCTTCCAGGCGCCTCTCGCCGTCGAGCAGGTAGACCCAGCTCGCGACCTCACCGGGAGCGCTGCAGGAGCGCACCGCCTCGAGCGCGTCGCCCACGTGCGCACCCTCGCTGACGGTGACGAGGTCGGTCGTCATCAAGCCGCCGGCGGTTGCGGCACCATAACCGAGCGCCGTTTCGATGCTCTCGCGCTCGCCGGCCGGAAGCAGCTCGAGCAGCGCCTCGTGCCGCTTCTCCGGCAACTCGCGGATGAAGCCCGCCGCGTTGTCGGCGCCCATCCGCGCGACGATCTGCGCCAGATCCTGGTCGGAGCGAGTCTCGGCGAACTGGCGCCGGTGGTGCGTGTCGAGCTGCTGGAAGAGGCCGGCCTCGCGTTCGAGATCGACCCTTACGGCGCTGATGATCTCCTCGGCCTCGCCGCTCGAGGCGTCCTCGACCAGATCGGCGAGTTGCGCCGGATGCAGCCGCTCGAGTTTCGGATGTGGAATACGCAGGCGCAGCGTCGGTACGTGGGCGGTAAAGGGCTCGACGTCTCTCCAGTCGAGTACGCCGCGGCTCTCGATTCGACGTCCGAGTCTCCTGGGAAGTAGCCGGCGCAGGAAAGCGCGCGCGCTCACATCGATACCGGCGAGGCGGTAGCCGCCCTCGACGAAGGCCAGCTCGATCTCGTTTGCCCGTACGAGGCGGGCGCCGTCGACGTTGATCAGCTGCCGGTCGAGCAGATCCTTGCGCAGGAGAATCTCCTGCTCGTGACGGTGGAAGTGCTCGAGATCGAGACGGCTCGTGCTAAGCGCGACTTCCTCCGGCCCGATTGACTCGATCTCGGCCGCGGGGACGAAGACCGGCCGGCCCGCCACCTCGGCGAGCGCGCCGGAGAGCGGCGGATAGTCGTCGCCGTTCAGGCGCGCGATCAGGTCGATCACGCGCCCGAGCCGCTCGCCGCCGTGGTCACGCAGGGCGCAGGGAACGACCAGGCTGAGGTGGAGATAGTGCATTTCGCGCGTTCGCTCGGTTTCTAGCAGCTTTTATCCGCCGCGACGGTAGGGCACACGCTGAGGCTTGGCGCCGGCCGGGCGCGCCGCTGTTGATCGTGCGATGAACAGGCCGGCGGGACGATCCGGATTCGGCACAGAAACGTTGCGCCGACGGCCGTCTTTCGGAGCCGCGGGACGATAGTTTGAACCGACCCCGCGGGCGGGTGGCTCGGTGGCGGGCGAGTAAACCTTTGCTCATCGATCACCCAGCCGACCGCTCCACGCGCCGCCCTCCGTAGAATCCAACTCCATGGAACCGCTCTACAAGCCCGCAGGCGTCGAGGAGCGCTGGCAGAAGGCCTGGGAAGAGGAGGGTCTCTACAACGCCGACCCCGATCTCTCGCGCCCGACGTTCGTCGATGCCCATCCGCCGCCCAACGTCACCGGTGAGCTGCACATAGGCCACGCCCTCCAGCTGGCCCTCGGCGATTCGGTCGTGCGCATGAAGCGTATGCAGGGCTTCAACGTGCTCTTCCAGCCCGGCTACGACCATGCCGGCATCTCGACTCAGAACGCGGTCGAGAAGTACCTCGCGACGCAGGGAAAGACGCGTCAGGAGCTGGGACGGGAAGCCTTCGAGGCCCGCGTCTGGGAATGGCTGCACGAGTACGGCGGCAAGATCATGACCCAGTTCCGGCGCATCGGCGCCTCGCTCGACTACCGGCGCGAGCGCTTCACGATGGACGAGGGCTACACCCGGGCGGTGCTGCGCTTCTTCGTTCACCTCTACCGCAAGGGGTGGATCTACCGCGACAACCGCATCATCAACTGGTGCCCCTTTCACCGCACCTCGCTTTCGGATCTCGAGCTGGTGCACGTCGACGCCGACGACGAGCTGGTCACGATCCGCTATCCGCTCGCCGACGGGTCGGGCCACATTGCCATCGCCACGGTGCGCCCGGCCACGATCCCGGCCGATGTGGCGCTTGCGGTGCATCCCGGCGACGATCGCTACCGCGAGCTCATCGGCAAGGAAGTGATCGTGCCCTTCGTCGAGCGGCGCGTGCCGGTTATCGCCGACGAGCATGTCGATCCCGAGTTCGGCACCGGGGCGCTCAAGATCACCCCGGCGCACGACCCGGTCGACTTTGAGATCGGACGAGCGCACGGGCTCGGCGAGCCGAGTGTGATCGGCCCCGACGGGCGCATGAACGACGAGGTGGCGGAGCTCGCCGGCTTGACGCAGGAGGAGGCGACGGAGCGCATTCTCGCCTGGTGCCAGGAGCGCAGGTTGCTCGTCTCGCGTGAGCCCTTCCGTCACGCGGTCGCCCTCTGCGAGCGCTGCGAGACACGCATCGAGCCCCGCGTCTCGCTGCAGTGGTGGTGCTCGATGGAAGAGCTGAAGAAGCCGGCGCTCGAGGCGCTGCGCGAGCGGCGTGTTCGCTTCCATCCCGAGTCGCAGCATCGCTTCGCGCTCGAGTCGCTCGAGGAGGCGCCCGATTGGTGCATCTCACGCCAGCTTTGGTGGGGCCATCAGCTTCCGATCTGGGAGTGTCCGGACGGCCACCTGACGGTCGAGGAGACGGAGCCAGCCGCCTGCGCGGAATGTGCATCGACGAAGCTGACGCGCAGCGAGGACGTGCTCGATACCTGGTTCTCCTCGGCGCTGTGGCCGTTTGCCACGCTCGGCTGGCCCGACGACACAGACGATCTGCGTGCCTTCTATCCGGGCAACCTGCAGACCACCGCACGCGAGATCATCCGCCTCTGGGAGAACCGCATGATCTTCGCCGGGCTGGAGTTGCTCGGAGAGGTGCCCTTCCGCGACGTGGTCATTCACTCGACGGTGCTGGCCACCGACGGCCGGCGCATGTCCAAGAGCCTCGGTACCGGCATCGATCCGCTCGAGGTGATTGGCAAGCACGGTGCCGACGCGGTGCGCTACGGCCTGCTCAAGATGTCTTCCACCCAGGACGTGCGCTTCTCGTACGGCGCCGTCGAGGAGGGACGCAAGCTCGCCAACAAGCTCTGGAACGTCTCTCGCTTGATCCTCGCCAACGTCGGCGACGCCAGGCCCGAGCCACGTCCCGGCGAGGTCATCGAGCGCTGGATCCTGGCCCGGCTCGAGGTGACGCGGAGCGAGATCGAGGAGTGCTTTGCCGTCTTCGACTACGCGGGGGTCGTGACTCGCCTCTACCACGCCACCTTCGACGAGTTTTGCGACTGGTATGCCGAAGCGATCAAGCCGCGCCTCTACGACGGCGATGCGGATGCTCGCTCGACGGCGCTCTCGGCGCTCGAGCGCCTGCTCGCGCTTCTTCACCCGGTCATGCCGCACGTGACCGAGGAGATCTGGTCGAACCTGCCGGCGCGCGAGGCTCGCCTGATCGTCTCGCCCTGGCCCAAGGCCGACGCCAGCCACGCGGCCGACGCTAACGCGCTCGAGCGGGTTCAGGATGCAGCCGCGATCTTCCGCCGCAGCGGCCTGCGTGTGAGTCTCACGGATGATGAGGAGCGCATCTTCCAGGCGGTCGTCAAGCCCGAGCGGATGAAGATCGAGGCGGTGAGCGTCGAGGCCGAGACCGCGCGCCTGCACTCGGAGATCGCCCGCTGCGAGAAGATGCTCTCCAATTCGAGCTTCGTCGATCGCGCAAGGGCTGAGGTCGTCGAGGCCGAGCGTGAGAAGCTCGCCCGATACAGGCGTGAGCTCGATGCCCTCAGCGGCTGATCCGCTTACCGGACCGAATACGGTCTGGCTGAGCTCTCTCAGCCCCTGGCCCGAGCGCTTCGGCCTGGAGAGGATGAAGGAGCTGCTCGTCGAGCTCGATCATCCGCAGCGTGCTTTTCGCTCGGTTCACGTGGTCGGCACGAACGGCAAGACGACGGCGACAAAACGGATCGAGGCTCTGCTCGCGGCAGAGGGCGTGCGTAGCGGCGCCACGATCTCGCCGCACGTGCGCGGCTGGGCAGAGCGAATCAGTGTGAACGGGGCCGAAGCCGATCTCGAGCGTGCGCTCGCCCGAGTGCGGCCGGCCGCGGAGAGGCTGCAGGCCACCCAGTTCGAAGTCATTACGGCGGCCGCTTTCGCCGAGTTCGCCGCCGCCGGGGTCGAAGTGGCCGTCGTCGAGGCCGGTCTTGGTGGTCGTTATGACGCGACCAATGTGATTGCTAGCGAGCTTGTCGTGCTCACGAACGTTGCGCTCGAGCACACTCGCTGGCTCGGCTCGACGCGCGAGCAGATCGCGCGCGAGAAGCTGGCTGTGATCGCCCCCGGCGCCAAGGTGGTGCTGGGCGAGGAGGAGTGGAAGGCGCTGGCGCGCGAGGCGGGCGCGAGCTCGATCGCGGTCGCCCGCCAGGAGGAGCTCCCGCGCAAGGCGGTCGAGCTCGTGCTCGGCCGAGCCGTTGGAGCCGAGACGATCGAGGCGAAGGTTCCGGGACGGCTCGAATGGCGCAATGAGCGCGAACTATGGGATGGCGCCCACAATCCGGCCGGGGTCGCCTGGCTTGTGCAGCACCTGCCTCGTCACCGCTGGACGCTCGTTTGCTCGATCCTCGCCGATAAGGATGTCGACGCCATGCTCGGGGCTCTCGCGCCGCTTGCGAGCACCCTTGTGGCGACGAGCTCCACGAGCCCGCGAGCGCTTTCCGCGGTCGAGTTGGCGGCACGCGCCGAAAACCTCTTCGAACAGGTCGAAGCGATCGATGATCCTGCGCAAGCTCTCGCTCGGGGACGCGAGCTGACCGCGCCTGACGGGTACCTTCTTGTTTCCGGCTCGCTCTACCTTCTTGCCGATCTTGCGTCTATAGAGGAAGCTGTGGGGTAATGAAGAACGCAAGCCATGGATTAACTGCGTTTATCGTATTACTGGTCGTTGTCGCCGTAGTTCTCGGCACTGCATTCGGAATCGGATACTTCGTAGGCAAACTGCTCGTATGACGAACTCACTCCTTGCCCCATTCTCTGTTGCCTCGTTGACCAGCTTCTTCGACTCCAACCTCTGGGACGTGATCAAGAATCTGTCGTTCTTCTTCATCGCCGTCCTCTGGCTGGCGGTCGCGTACTGGGTCAACAAGGATGCTCGCCGTCGCATCGAGGATCCGTGGCTGATCGGCACCTCGACGGCGCTTGCGCTTCTCTTCCCGTTCTTCGGCGCGATCATCTACATGCTCTTCAGGCCGCCCGAGTATCTGGACGAGGTGCACGAGCGTGATCTCGAGATAAAGGAGATGGAGGCGCGCCTCGGGAAGCGCGTGACTCGCTGCCCTGTTTGCCAGGTCGATATCGATTCCACCTACCTCGTCTGCCCCGTCTGCACCACGCGTCTCAAGCAACCCTGCGCACGCTGCAAGGCGCCGCTCGAGCCGCTCTGGCAGATCTGTCCCTACTGCGAGGCTCCGGTCGCACCGCAGGAGACGGTCGCCGAGGACACCTGGGAACGGCCGCCACACCTGCGCCGCTCACGCTGATCGGTCCTTTCCCTTTTTCACCGGGGCCGTGAACCCCTAACGATGCGAAGCACTCCACCGCCTGGTGCGTCCGGGGTCTCGCATCCACCGATCGCACCCAATCAGTGGTTCTTCATTTCGTTAGGGGTTAACCCGAGGCGCCTTCGCGCTCACTCGGCTGGGTGAAACTACCGCAATCTAAGCTCTTGTTTAGGTCGCTTAACTAGACTCCCGGTTGATGGCTGTTGAGCGCACACTCGTGCTCGTCAAGCCCGACGCGGTCAGGCGTGGCCTATGCGGCGAGATCATCGCCCGCCTCGAGCGCAGGGGCCTGGCGTTACGCGGCGCAAGGCTGGTTCAGGTCGACGAGGAACTGGCCGGAGCTCACTACGCCGAGCATCGTGGAAAAGACTTCTTCGCAGGGCTCGTCTCCTTCATCACCTCCGGCCCGACGCTCGCTCTGGTCGTGGAGGGCGAATCGGCGGTAACCGTTGTTCGCGCGACTATGGGCGCGACCGATCCGGCAAAGGCGGCGCCGGGGACGATCCGTGGCGACCTGGGGCTTTCGATGCCCGACAACCTCGTGCACGGCTCGGATTCGCTCGAATCGGCAAGGCGAGAGTTGGCGCTTTGGTTCTCGGACGAACTCGAGGCGGAATGACGACCCGCCGAGCGCGGTCAGGCGGTGGGGTGCTTCGTTTTGGCTCGAGCACTGAACGATGAAATCGTCTGAACTGCCCGATTACGCTGCGCACAACCGGGCTCTCTGGTCGATCTACGGTCGCGGTCAGGAGGAATGGGGGCGCGCCCAGTGGGCAACAGAAGACATCTGCTGGGGCATTTTCCGCGTGCCCGAGAACGACATCAACGTGCTACCCGGGCTCTACGAGACCGACGTGATCGAGCTCGGTTGCGGGACGGCGTACTTCTCGGCATGGCTGGCCAGGCGAGGCGCGCGCGTGGTCGGTGTCGACCTGAATCCCGATCAGCTCGAGCGGGCGCGGAGTTTTCAGCGTGAGTTCGAGCTCGATTTTCCGCTCATCGAGGCGAACGCCGAGGAAGTTGCGCTCCCGGACGGCTCCTTCGATCTCGCGCTCTCGGAGTACGGGGCCAGTACCTGGTGCGATCCCAAGAAGTGGGTGCCCGAGGCAAAGCGACTGCTGCGGCCCGGAGGCCGCTTGGTCTTCATGCGCAACTCGACCTTACTTGTGCTCTGCAGTGACGCGAAGGGAGTCGTTCAGGAGAAGCTCGAGCGGCCGCAACCTGGTCTATACCGCATCGACTGGGTGGATGACGACGGCGAGGGTAGCGAGTTCCAGCTTTCGCACGGCGACTGGGTTGATGTGCTTCGTGAAGCCGGCTTCGAGCTCGAACGTCTTGTCGAGCTGTACGCGCCCGAGGGAGCGAGTGACAATCCCCTCTGGGATTTCGTCAGTGTCGAGTGGGCTCAGAAATGGCCGGCCGAGGAGATCTGGGTCGCGCGGAAGCTGTGAGCGGACGTGCGCCCACCCCGCTTTTACTCGCCTCGACCTCACCACAACGGAGCGTGATTCTCAGCCAGCTGGGAATCCCGTTCGACGTCGCGCGTCCCCGCTACGACGAGAAGGACGTCCCCGGGGCCGATCCGATCGAACTGGTGCGCGCGCATGCCCTCGGTAAGGCGCGCTCGCTGGCCGGTGAAACGGCAAATCGTCCCGTCCTGGGCATTGACACGACAGTTCTGCTGGACGAGCAGGTCTTCGGCAAGCCGGCCGACGAGAACGCGGCTCGAGCCATGCTGGTTCGCCTGGCGGGACGAACGCACGAGGTGGTCTCGGGCCTCTGTTTGATCGGCCCGGGCTGGGAGGAGCTCGAGCACGAGATCACGCGCGTTACCTTTCGCGAGCTCAGCGCGGGCGAGATCGACGCCTATCTCGCCGCCGACGAATGGCGCGGGCGGGCCGGTGCCTATGCCATTCAGGGCCTTGGCGCGCGCCAGGTCGCGAACATCGAGGGCGACTACCTGAACGTGGTCGGCCTCCCGGCGGCGCTCCTCGTGAACATTCTCGCGCGGCGTTTCCCGGGCGTTTACGGGCTCGGCTAGCGGCGCCAGACGCACATGTCAACCCGTCCCGCCCGGCCACGTCCCCGTGCCTGGCACCGAGACATGGCCCGAATGGACACCCGGAACGGCTACGCGCCAAAGATCGAGCGATCTAGCCTGCAAATGAGTTCTTGGGCCGGCCCTCGTCGACGAAGGCTTGGAGCCTCTCGAGCGCTCGCTCGGGGTTCGTCGAGAAGGCGTCCACGATCCGCTTCGTCGTCGCTAGAGGATCTCGCCCGCGAGTGCGAACGAATGCCCCGTAGCTGCTCCACTCCCAAAGCTCGGCTCGATCACAAAGTGAAGCCCTTACGGGGTTGAGCGCCAGATACCGCACGAGCTCGAGAAGGTGCTCGTCTGTCTCGACGAGCACAGAGCGGTATCTCCGTTCGAAGAGGTGACCGGTCGTGTTGTGCCGAGCGTTGAACCAGTTCGCGAAGCGGCTGTTGAGCCAGTGCATCCCGCAGGAAATGTCGGGGCTCGGCGTTTCCACGAGCAGGTGGTAGTGGTTCGGCATCAGGCAGTAGGAGTGGCAGCGCCAACGATGACGCACGACCACATCGGCGAGCATCAGCAAGAAAA
>Ga0209540_10001285_pt1 | contig 19588 bp, 15 predicted proteins | sample BarGraIncu01121A_FD_184501 | JGI IMG/M metagenome (GOLD analysis project Ga0209540, IMG submission 184501) | Arctic peat soil microbial communities from Barrow, Alaska - Barrow Graham LP Incubations 011-21A (SPAdes) (version 2) | ecosystem: Environmental > Terrestrial > Soil > Wetlands > Peat... | reverse complement strand
CAGAGAGTATTCTTAATTCAGTTGAAGTTAATCCCACTATTGAAATAAAAAAAGAAAATACGCATCATAAAAAATCAAAATCTTTCTACTGGGCTGATTGTTTTAATATGGGTGATTGTAGCGATTGCAATGGTTTAGGGTCAGGAATTGGAGAGTGTGGAGGATTAGATTATGAATTCATTAAATCATAATTCATATTTATTAAATATACAATTCAAAAGAGATAAGGTAGCATCTTTTGCAAAATATCCATTTAACTTACCTTTTATAGAAAAATTATCAAGTATAGATTTTCACCCAAAGGTAACATTTTTTGTAGGTGAAAATGGTTCTGGTAAATCAACTATTTTAGAGGCAATTGCTATTTCTTGTGGCTTTAATCCCGAAGGCGGAACTAAAAATTTTAAATTTTCATATAATGACACTCATTCTGAATTGTCTGATTATATAAGATTAATTAAAGGAATAAAGAATCCCAAGGATGGTTTTTTCCTACGAGCGGAGAGCTTTTATAATTTTGCAACAAATATTGATGAACTCGATAAAGAACCATATTTTGGTGAAACTCCTAAAATAATTGACTCATACGGTGGACAATCACTCCATGAACAATCACATGGAGAGTCTTTCTTTGCTTTGTTTATGAATAGATTTAGTGGTAAAGGATTATATATACTTGATGAACCTGAATCATCATTATCTCCCTCAAGACAAATGTCTTTCATATCAAAAATGCATGAATTAGTGAAAAATGATTCTCAATTTATTATTGCAACTCATTCTCCAATTATAATGTCATATCCTGATTCAATTATATATGAGATAAAAGATGAGTTAAAGATAGTCGCGTATGAAGAAGCAGAAAATTTTCAAGTTATGAAAGACTTTTTAAATAATAGAAAAATGATGCTTGATATTCTCATAAATGAACAATAACAACACTCATCTATAAATTAAATGAAAGGTATTATTGGGGCATGGGCTACCACAAATTGTACTCCACTTATACTACTATCACAGTAAATTGGATATAAATAGTGAATGTATGATTTCAAGTAACCACCCATGGCGGCGCACAATAATAAGCCCCACTTTCAGTGGAGCTTATTAAATATAATTTATACATATTTCCCTGTTTCTTCACCCTCTTTAAGTTGATTAACCAAATGCTTAATCTCCTGATCTTTATTCTTGTCCATTACTAATATAACATCTCCTGCATCAACAATTATAAGATCCTTTATACCAAACCCAATTATTAATCTTTCTTTACCAAATACCGAGCAGTTTTCACTCTCTTCCATAAATGTATTACCCAGAACATTGTTACCACGTAAATTACTTAGAAATCTTGATAAAGCCGCAAATGTTCCTATATCATCCCATACAAATTCACATTTTATAACAAAAGCTTTTCTAGTTTTTTGCATTATTCCAAAATCTACTGATATACCATCTATTTCATTATACTGTTCCTTTATTACATTACTTTCTTCATCGGTCTCTAATACTTGATATATGGTCATTAACCGCTTATACATCTTAGGTAAATACTTTTCCATTTCACGCAAGTACACATCTGCTCTCCATACAAACATGCCACTATTCCAAAGAAAATTTCCTTTTAACAGTAGATCCTTGGCTACTTCGGTGTTAGGTTTTTCTAAAAATCGTTCTACCTTGAAGGTAGGCATATCGCCAGTTACCCTATCCCCCATTTCTATATAACCATAGCCAGTCTCTGGTCTTGAGGGCTGTACACCTATGGTGACTAGGCCTCTCTTTTTATTTGCAATTTCAACTCCCTGCATAACAGTTTCTTTAAATTCCTTTTCATTTTCTATATAATGATCAGAGGGTAGCACTATCATTGTCGCTTCTTTGTCCTTTTTTAATAGTTTGGCAGCAGATAGACCAATACACGTAGCGGTCTCCTTGTTACTAGGTTCTACGAATATATTAGATTTACTGATTTCCGGTAGTTCATTACAGATTTTATCGAAATAATCTTCATTAGTAACTACGTAAATATTATCATTGCTAACTAAACATTTTATTCTATCCACAGTGCTTCTTAAAAAGCTCTTATTATTAATAATATTCAAAAACTGCTTAGGGTTTTGTGAACGAGATAGTGGGTAAAGTCTTGTTCCTTTTCCACCTGCTAATATTAGTACGTATAACAAAATACCACCCCAAATTATTACTCATTTTATTTTATGAAACATAAGTCTATGTTGTGAGAACAATTTATAATATTGCATAATCATTTGATTTTATATATTCAACTATCTCTTTTATCCCTCATCATATTCAAAAAAATAAAAAGTGTGTAGAATGAATAATCTATTACTCATTCTACACACTTTTTATTTATATGACTTTATTTCTCAACTACAACAATTTTTTCGTTATCTAATGCACTATCTTCTTTATTTAAGACAATCTTTTTTTTATCTAAGACAATCTTTTTTTTATCTAAGACAATATCTTCTTTATCTAAGACAATATCTTCTTTATCTAAGACAATATCTTCTTTATCTAAGACAACACCTTCTTTACCTAAGACACCATCTTCTTTACTTAAGACAATCTTTTCTTTATCTAAGACAACACCTTCTTTATCAAATGGCGATCTAAATTCAAAGCTGTCTGTGGGCATTGCACCCCCGCTTTTTTCTAGCAATTTTAGGTCATCATATTTTTTAAGGTTATATTCCTTTAAGACAGAGTTTATATCCTTTTTACCATGCCCTGGAAGCCGCTTTGAAAATGAACGAAATAATCCTTCTCTAAAATACTTCGCATCTATTATGGGGAAATACGGTAATGGCAAAAATCCATATGCCTCAGCCTTTTTAACCCCCTCAATGTCATATCGAAAATAGTATTTATCAGGTCTCTTACTTAATTCTCCTACTTTAAATGATTCGCCATCTTTATTTTTCCATATCATCCATATTATGTTGTTCACTTTGATAGTCATTCCTTTCACCTTCTTATTAAAAAAATTATACTAATAATGTATTATTATGCTTACTATGCGGCGAATATTAAAATAAAAATACACAATCCATTTTTCATATATTTATCTTAATTATAATTCGCATTAAAAACCATTTAGTTTTTGCGTCAATATTTCCATAACTACTTTGGGATTTCTATAGAATCTACTAGCACGTATCTTATAAAATTCCCATCCCATCCTTTCAAGGCACATCTGCATTTCATAATGTTTTTTCCAATTATAATCTTCATCCTCGTCAATTCCTATACACTTTACTGCTATCTTCTTATAATGTCCACCACTAGGTAATAATGATAAATCTGTTTCTACAACAAAATCTATAATATATTTTCCCACTTTAACCTTGGTTGTAATCTTATATCCACTTTCTTTTATGCACCTTTCTATGTGCTCCTCGAAATCATTTAATAATAAATATTGTGGCGATTCAATCTCTTCTGTGCGTTCATTCTCCTCAAGGCAATATTTTAATAAAGAGTATCTAACACATTTACTACTAAGATCCTCTAGATCCACTGAGTGAAATAACCACATTTGATTTCTTGCACGACTTGCCGCTACGTTAAATCTTCTTATATCTGACCCCTTAGTTAGAGCTGTAAATTTAGCATTATTTGCAATAACCATTGATAGGAACATTACATCTCTCTCATCCCCTTGAAAGGAATAAGCATCTCCACATATGAGCCTTCTCTTCAATATTTCTTCCATTCCAAGCCTTTCAACTAAAGCGTTTTGTATTAATTCAGCTTGAGCGTCACCCAGCAGTGATATAACTCCCATAGTCATGCCATCATACCTTTCGTTACTACAACACTCTAATATCTTCTCTACAATGCTCTCTGCTTCGTTTGCGTTTAATGCCTTTGTTTCATTCTTGCATCCGAGCGTAACTTTAGATGTCACTATAAATGGTCCCACTTTCTCCTTATCATCTATCCGCCTTAAAGGTATTATTTCATTAGAATAGCATAGTTCATTACTAAATCCAATTATCTCTGGCACGCACCTAAAGTGTTCCTTTAATAATAACCTTGTTGGAAATACCCTTAGGGCCGTGTTGTATAAACTGGTTTTCAAATCAAACCACTCCGCATGTGGAATATCTTTTAAATATGTATTTATTAAATTTTCCACAACGCAGTGATCTTTTCCAATGGCCTCTGGGCTTATTTGTTTTTCATCACCTACAATAATTGCCCTCTTAGCTCTCATTAAAACCGTTATAGCTGATATATCACTTTGACTACTCTCATCTACAATTACCACATCAAACAAATTATCTGTAAGCTTTAAATTTTCCATAACTCTATTTATTGGCATAATCCATACTGGAATTACATCAGTGCAACACTCCATTTCCTTTTGTGCAATTTTTCTATATTTTACTGCCTGGATGCCTGTACCTTTTCCTATCCTTTTTATGGCTTCCATCCAAGTAAATAAGCTTCTTTTTTGAACCTCTGTAGTGCGCTCTATTTGATTAAACCAACTTCTTTTAGAAACAAGCTCACTTATAATAAGCTTTTCTTTAATTTTTTCATGAGTTATATTTTTCTCTAAAGCCTCTACATCATCCTCTTCTAATTCACATAAAAAACCATTCCATTTTTTCCACTTCCACGCCTTTTCCCAATCTAAAAGTTTTATATTATTTATAGTTTTATCTTCACCGTTTGTAATATTTTTAAGTAATAGAGGGCAGCACACTTCTAATCTTTTGCTTAATTCTGATAATTTCAGTACCTTTTGAGATAGTTTCATTAGGTTATCTATCTCGATATAAACAGCTCGCATAGCATCAATGTTTCTTGCATTTATAGCATTGTGCAATTTTTGCAAGCACCCATCGCTCAAGCTCTCATCACTATGGACGGTTTTCTTTATTTCTTCCATTTCTGAATTTAATTTATTATATTTATTTATAAGCCTTAGACTCTCAAATACATCTTTAAGATAAATATATGTTTCTTTTTTATACCAATATAGTATGCTTGCCATATTTTTATCTGGCAAAAAATTAATAATATTATTTCTAAAGTCTTTATCAAAGTTAATAATTGTTTCAATACCCCTTATTTCACCCGCGACTTCATTTACATAATTTAAATTCGAATCATCTATAATCTTTCCACCAAAATCTTTTACGGTATTGTTCCATAGATTTATAAGCTCTCTTTCTAACAGCTGTAGCTTTATATATAAATTAACCACAATTATTTGCTTATCATTATTTATAAACTCATAATCCACCTTGCATTCCTCAAATATATATTTAAAATTTCCATGAAGCATCTTAAATAGGACTCCTAGTTTTCCTTTTTCATTAATTGTTTTTGCAACAATATCAAAGTCATTCTTAAATTTATTTATGTCAACACCACTTGGCAACTCTAAATTATGATTGTTTAATTCCTGCTTATACTTACTTATGTTTTTTATATATTCATTACATTTATAAACTAATTGTTGCCACGATGCTTGTGAATCTTTATTAGAATAATATTGAGTCATAACATTGTTTAGCCAATTATTTTCAAACCCAGCAAAGCTTTCTAAGGCATCATCCACAAGTTTTAACAATCTTCTATTTCCATAATCTATAGAATTAACATTATTTAAATCTTTAATATTATTCTCATAAACATATTGCATTTGTTCTAATTTAGACAATTCTGCTACTTTATCACACAAATTTTCTTTTTTAGGTAATACTTTTATATACTTTTCAATATTATTTATTTCATGGATTTGCTCTTTTGTAATAACACTTGCTAATGCAACTAACTCTTTAAATTCCTCAGTGTTTAGGGGGCTTTCTTTATTAAAATCAATCTTATCTACTATCCACGCATGATTATCTTCATTATCCTTAACCCATTTAGCCATGTTCATTAAGGTATATTTCTGCCCCTCAAATTCAACTTTCTTATTTTCTCTATCGTCAATGCATTTTAACTCTTTATATAAATACTTTTGCGTTTCAATGCAATTGCTGTGCTTATATTTTAAGAGTTTTATTTCTTTACGCAACTCTTTAGTATCCATGGATAAATTTTCTGTTATTTTTCTAACAGACTCGTCCAATTCTTCTAGTGATTTTGTATCATTTCCTAATATACTGATACATAATGCCCTAACCTCTTCTGGAATTTTATTAGACAAAACCCTTAATGCTTTGTCTGTTTGGCTTGTAACTAGCACCCTTTTTCCGTGGGCCAAAAGATGGCATATTAAGTTAGCTATAGTATGGCTTTTCCCAGTACCCGGTGGCCCCTGCACAACAATACCAAAGTTCTCTGCGAGTCTTTTCGTTATTTCCATCTGCTCCTCATTTGCAGGCAAGGGAAATAATACATCCTGTCCTACTTCCGACCATTCTTTAAGCTCTTGAGTATCTTGCACTATTTCTTCCTCTGAAACCAAGGCTTCTATAGTTTTTGGGATAGGAAATCCCGCTCTTATTTTTGCTAGTACTTCATTTAGTTCCATATTCCAAAGTCTTGTATCTACCTTTCGAAGTATGATGCAAGGTGCATTGTAAAATTGTATATTATCTTCAAACTTTATATCGAAGTCGCCACTTAGCTCTTCAATATAAAAAACATCCTTATGAGCTTTTAGAAGAATTGCTATATCCTCAAAAATTTCTAAGGCCATTTCAACATTCCTTACATCCAAGGCCATATTTTTTGCTTTATTTTTAATATTTAGTAAACTATCTAAGTTTACATCTACGTACTCATTTAAAAATTCAAGTTCAACATTCGTTTGATTATTATATGGCTTTAGCAAAAACTTCTTATTCTTTGAGTCAAATCTTATTTCCATCTTAGTTGTAAAAATAGGGTGGGCTATCTTTTTTTCTTCTTTTCCCCAAGTTAATAACCCATTTGACCAAATCAGCTCTAAATCTTCGCTATTTTTTTCTAATTGTAAATACGTTTTTTGAAGCTGACTATATAATTTTTCTGCTGTCCCATCTATACTTAACCAATAATCATTACTTTCATCACCATTAAAAGTACATCCGCTAATATTTTGGAGTTCTTTTTGCCAATATACCTTTTCATATTCCTTAATATTCCTTATTGTTTTTTGATTCATATTTTTAATGCTTAATAAATATGAAAATATTTTTTCTACTTTATTATTAATATTCAAAGCTTTTCTACCTCCAACTTCTTAACTAAGAGTTTATAATATTATAACCTATCCCGTGCCTAACATATATATAATGTAAAAAGTCTTATTAAAACTTAATAGTTTTAATAAGACTTATATTTATTTACAGGAGTCTCTCTCCACTATTCTATAAGGTAACACATAATGTTTTTCCGTGGACTCTAAATTATTTATTGATTTTATAAGCATTCTCATACCTACCGATCCCATATCGTACATTGGTTGGGATACTGTTGTCAATTTAGGATAAAATATAGAAGCTGAATAAATATCATCAAAGCCCATAACATCTATATCGCCAGGAACATTAATAGATTTATCTCTTAATGCATTTATTACTCCCATAGCAATTTCATCACTAGCACAGAATACTGCATCTATTGATGCACCTTTATCTAATATAGTATTAATTCCCTTATATCCATCTCTAGCCTTCACTCCGCCGAGATAAATTATCTCCTCATCAAAGGTTATTCCCATCTCTGTTAGTCCTTTTGTATAACCCGTGTACCTTTTAGATAATGCATTAATTTTCTCTATAGACGTCCCTACATATGCAATTTTTTTGTTGCCTTTATTTATCAAATATTTTACAGCATCTGAGGCTGCCATTACATTATCAATAGTAACACTTGGGAATATACCCTCAGCATCTGTAGTTTCAACAAGAACCGTTGGCATTTCGAGTTCCTTTATTAAATTTATAACATTATTTTCTATGGAATTACTCATATATATAACCCCATCTATCATCTTCTCCTTGAGTATTCTTAAAGATTCCATTTCTTTTTCTACGTCTAAATCTGCATTGCAAAGCATAATATTGTAATTATAAATATTAGCTACATCCTCACAACCTCTAACTATTTCAGGATAAAATTCATTTGATATATCCGGTATAATTATTCCTATTGTGCTAGATTTTTGTGTTTTTAAACTTCTTGCGACTATATTAGGTCTATACGACAATTTTTTTATAGCCTCTTTTACCTTTTTTTTAGTGTCCTCATTTACCACATCTATATCATTTAGAACTCTAGACACTGTGGCAATAGATACTCCCGCTTCTCGCGCGACATCTTTTATTGAAGCAGCCATACCTCTCAACTCCTACTATTTTCTTATCTTATATTATACTGATAAAACATCTTAATTTCAAGTGTGCATTAATGTGTAACATCTTAAATAAAAAGTATGCAGAAAATTTCCACTGCATACTTTTTATTATTACCAATTAATGTATTTTTAAACCTTATCTTAGAGTGTTCCCTTTACAATTTTTCTAAGTCTAATTCTAAATCTTCACCATTTATCCTAACTACCTTGTATTCTCTTACTGCTTTATATACAACTTCTACAGCTAAAGTATCTTTTTTGATTTGCTCCTCGAATTTTGCAATTATATTTTGAAGCATTTCATTTCCTGAAACAAAGATTCTAATCTTATCCGCAACTTCAAAACCGCTTTCTTTTCTCAAGTTTTGAATTTTACTTAAGATTTCACGTACATTGCCCTCTTCTTTAAGTTCCTCAGTTATGTGAGTAATTAATACTACTCCCATTTCACCTTCTCCAGCAAATGCATAACCTTCAAGCCCTTGCATTGTAACAAGTAATTTTTCACTATTTAATTCTATTTCTGTTCCAGCTACATTTATAGTAACTATCCCACCATTATTTATAGTTTGCGCAAGCTCCATTTGGTTCATAGCACCAATCGCTTTCTTTATACCAGGTATTAATTTACCGTATGGTTTACCAAGCACTGGTAGGTTTGGTTTTATTTCAAATTTAACATATTTAGAAAGGTCAGCTCCTAGTTCTACTTCTTTAATATTAAGTTCTTCTCTTACAATATCACCATAATATTCCGGAAGAGATTTAGAACTAACTAACATTTTAGAAAGTGGCTGTCTATTCTTTATATTAGCAGCATTTCTTGCACTTCTTCCAAGTTTAACAGTCTTATAAGCCATATCCATCTCTTCTTCTAATGCTTTATCCACTTGATCTTCCCTATATTCTGGCCATGCACATAAATGGATACTTTCTGGTGCGCTGGCATCAAAAGCAACTACTAAATTTTGATATAACTCTTCTGTTATAAATGGTATAAATGGAGCAGATATTTTAGCAAAAGTTGTGATAACTCTATATAATGTCATATAAGCACCAATTTTATCATCTGTAAGTAACTCTACCCAATATCTTGATCTATTACGTCTTACATACCAGTTAGAAAGCTCATCTACAAAATCTTCAAGTTCAAGAGCACCTTGAGTTATTCTATAGTTTGTTAAATGGTCATCTATGTTCTTAACTAATGTATTTAATTTTGACATCATCCATTTATCCATAATATTACCAGACTCAAAGTTTTCATATTTAGTTGGGTCAAAATTATCTATTTCTGCATATAGAACATAAAATGAATATACATTCCAAAGTGTTCCTATGAACTTTCTTTGTGCTTCAATTACCGCTCCTTCGTAAAATCTTGAAGGTAGCCATGGCGCACTAGCCGTATAAAAATACCATCTTAAAGCATCCGCTCCTTGATTCTCAAGAATCGTAAATGGACTTAACACATTTCCCTTATGCTTAGACATCTTAAGTCCGTTTTTATCTAATACATGACCGAGTACTATACAGTTCTCAAACGGATTTGTATCGAACACAGTAGTAGATATTGCAAGTAACGTGTAAAACCATCCTCTTGTTTGATCTACTGCTTCAGAAATAAATTGAGCTGGGAAGTTAGCTTCAAATAATTCCTTATTTTCAAATGGATAGTGATGTTGTGCAAACGGCATGGATCCTGAGTCAAACCAGCAATCTATAACCTCTTCCACTCTATCCATTGACTTGCCACATTTGGGACACTTTAAATGCACTTTATCTATATATGGCTTATGAAGCTCTATTCCACCAGGCACATCTATTCCCTTTTCATTAAGTTCTGCTATGCTTCCTATCATTTCGCGATGTCCGCAAACGCATTCCCAAATCGGAAGCGGAGTTCCCCAGTACCTTGTTCTACTTATGCTCCAATCTATAACACCTTCAAGAAATTTTCCCATTCTACCTGTTCGCACGTTGTCTGGCATCCAATTAACCTTATTATTATTTTCAATAAGTTTATCTCTCATTGAAGACATTCTTACAAACCAGCTTTCTCTTGGATAATATAAAAGCGGTGTATCACATCTCCAGCAGTGTGGATATGAATGTTCAAATTTCTCTGCTTTATATAAAACATTATTTTCTTTTAAGTATTCTAATATTTTCGCATCAGCATTTTTAACGAAGATACCCTTCCATGGAGTAACACATTCCACAAATTTACCTTCTACATCAACTAAGTTAATAAGTGGCAAATCATATTTTTTAGAAAGTAAGTTATCGTCTTCACCATAAGCTGGAGCAATATGAACTATTCCAGTACCATCGGATAGTGTTACAAAATCTCCATGAACTATATAGAAAGCTTTTTCTTTTGGAGTATAGAAATCAAACATTTGCTCATATTCAAGACCTATTAGAGCTTCTCCTTTGAATTCGCGTACTACCTCATACTCTCCTTCTAATTTACTTAATAAATCTCTTGAAAGTATTAAAGTCTCACCCTCTTGGATAGCTTCAACATAATCATATTTTTTATTAACTGCAAGTGCTACATTACTTGGAAGCGTCCAAGGGGTTGTAGTCCATACTAGTATAAATTTATCTTCACCTTTTACTTTGAACTTTACGTATGCCGACATTTCCTTTACATCCTTATATCCTTGAGCTACTTCATGAGAGGATAATGAAGTTCCACATCGGGGGCAATAAGGCATTACTTTATGGCCTTTGTATAACAAGTCCTTATCCCACATCTGCTTTAATGCCCACCATACTGATTCAATATAATCATTATGATATGTTACATATGGGTTTTCCATATCTATCCAGTATCCTACCCTCTCAGACATTTCGCGCCACATTTCAACATAACTAAAAACGCTGTTTTTACATTCTTTAACAAATTTCTCTACTCCATAAGCTTCTATCCCAGGCTTCCCAGTGATGCCAAGTTTCTTTTCTATTTCAAGCTCAACTGGTAATCCATGGGTATCCCAACCTGCTTTCCTAAGGACATTACACCCTTTCATTACCTTATATCTTGGAATTAAATCCTTCATAACTCTAGTTAGAACATGCCCTATATGTGGTTTTCCATTAGCTGTTGGTGGGCCATCATAAAAAGTAAAAGACTCTCCTCCTTTATTTAAATCAAAATTCTTTTGAATAATTTTTTTTTCTTTCCAAAGCTTTAGTACATCTTTTTCTATATCCATAAAACTTTTTGAAGAATCATTTTTCTTGTACATAATAAAACTCCTTTCCCTATTTCAATTAATAGTAGCCACTTAATTTGTGTATGGTTCTTCTAAACTATATTTTAATTTACTAGACAATTAATTGAATTATATTTTAAAATATAAAAAACTCCACCCTAAGATAGGGCGAAGTTAAATTCGATATGCCACCTATATAATATATAAATTCAAGTACAATTATACTTTATTCTTTAACGCAGAAATACGGATAAGCTTACTAATTTTTCAGCTCTCAGCTCATAGGTGATTTTCTCTAAACCTTCACTATGGGTTCGCACCGATTCCCACTCTCTGTAAGTTACTTGCATAAATACTTTTCCTAATCAAAGCTTTTTATTAGTCATAATAGATAATTAATATAAATATATTATAAATCACTATGTACTTCTTCTTATTATATTATAATGAATTTTTATTGTCAATTTCTTTTTAATTTTCTTTACATTTATCATTTTAAAAAATGCACATCTAAATTACAAGTTTATTTATAGGGTAACCATCTTGATATTTGGCCAATATTATCATATTAGGATCATAATAACCACTTTGATTATTTATTTATCACTTTTACTTAGGTATATGTGATATAATATTAGTTAAAAATGAATTTACTTTTATTCTTAAAATAGAAATAAATTTAAAATACGTCTTGATAAATGAATTTTCATTTGTAATAACTTGCAAAATCATGTCATTATTTTGTAATTAATTATAATTCATGATGTTTTGTATTGACATGGGTTCATTTTTGTAATAAAATCATTTTATTTATAACTATTATTTGTTATACCTTTTAAAAAAACTTTCTACTACTATTAATGAGAGTATTTTTCAATTATAACTGACAGTATCGTGCAATCAAATCAAATATTTCATCGAGATCATGATTCTATTTTTAAAGAGGTCAATCAAGTCACTTAGTGGCTTTTTAGCAATTTAAATATATATTTTATAAGGAGGAATATTATTTTGAAAAATTTAATTTATGTAATTTCTAAAGAAAAACATTCTGAAAAAGATATTAAAGAGATTCTACTTGCTCACACTGAGGTGAAATTCGTTTCCCTAGTTGGTATTGATTTATCAGGAAATGACACTGATGAGAGAATTCCAATTGGAATATTTTTAGATGATATTAGTGATTTCTCGAAAGGTGCTATTCAAACTGACGGTTCATCTGTTGTATTGCCAGGAATCGCCACTTTAAACAATGCTAAATTAGATATGATAGCAGATCCTGACTGTAATTGGTTCGTTGATTACAATCTTGAAAACATTGACCCTGAAACAGAATTACCTGTAGGTACATTAAAAATCCCATGTATATTATTACATGATCATATCCCAGTAGATTCAAGATCAATATTAAAAAAATCAGTTGAAAGCTTTAAGACAACAATTCTTAATTTATTCAAAGAAAATCCATCATCTTTAAGTTCTTTTGATTTTGAATATAAAGATATTGATGAATTAACACTTACTTCAGCTACGGAGTTAGAATTTTGGGTAAAAACTCCTAATGGTCATGCTGATATTGAAGAACTATCTACTTCACAAGAACTTAAAGAACAATATTGGAGTAAAACTAAAGGAAGTATTAGAACTGCACTCGAGCAAACTCTTCTTTTGATGGAGAAATATGGTTTTGAACCTGAAATGGGCCATAAAGAAGTTGGTGGTATAAAAGCCCAAATAGGTGAATCCGGTTCTTTAACACATGTTATGGAACAACTAGAAATAGATTGGAAGTTTTCAGATGCTCTTCAATGTGCAGATAATGAGTTATTTATAAGAAATTTAGTAAAAGAAACTTTTAGACTTAACGGCTTAGATGTTAACTTCTTAGCTAAACCAATTCATGATGTAGCTGGAAGTGGTGAACATACTCATATTGGTATGGCTGTTAAATTAAAGAATGGCAAGAGAGTTAATTTATTTAATTCAACTCAAAAGCATTTCATGAGTACTTTAGGATATGCATCTATAATGGGCATACTTAAAAATTATGAAGTAATAAATCCATTTGTTTCTTCAACAAATGATTCTTTAAGAAGATTAAAAGTTGGTTTTGAAGCTCCTATTTGTATAGTAACTTCACTTGGTCACAGTGTAGATGTTCCATCTAGAAATAGATCTATACTTTTAGCACTTATAAGAGACCTTGATAAGCCTCTTGCTACAAGGTTTGAACTTAGAGCTCCAAATCCACATACTAATACTTACCTAGCTTTATCTACTTTATATATGGCAATGCTTGACGGAATATCATATGCCATTACAAATGATAAATCTGAAGATGACCTTCTAAAAGAGTTATCTAAAGCACCCGGAGACGACAGTGCTTATTTAGAAAAAGATAGAGCTTACAGAAGTGAAGAAGATGTATTTGAATTCTATACAGAAGAAGAGAGAGCAGCGTTTTTTGGAAAAGCTCCTAAAACTGTTTACGATAATGTTAGTGCATTAGATGCATATCCAGATAAACTTGAGGTTCTTAAAGCTCATGGTGCATTTACTACTAGCATAATAAATAGTTTCAGAATGGCAACAACCTCTAGATGGGTTACTGAGATAAATAATAGATTGTTACACAATTATGCAGAAGAAATTAGAAATTTCAAAATGCTTCATACTGCTGAAAAAGCTTTAGATTTAGATTTGGCAAATTGGCAAAAAATTAATGATCTTAGGCATTCTCTTATGAAAGACACTTATTCTAAGACCAGCCTATTTACTAAAATAAAAGAGGCAACTAACGTTGAAAACTACGAAGAACTTTCAGCATTGCAGATACAACTAGATGCACAAATTGAAGAACTTAGGCTTTATTATTCTAATTATAAAAAGAATTTGTTGGATATTTAATAGAAACTAAAATTCTCTTTTTATTAAACTTATGAATAAACCACCTCAATTGTAAAAATACTATTGAGGTGGTTTTTTTTATAATTTTAATAAAAGGAGAATTCAAATGAAAATAACTTGGCTCGGGCATTCATGCTTTCTTTTGGAAGATTCTAAAGGCAGGAAACTTTTAACAGATCCATTTGATGCCACTGTTGGATATGAAGTTTATAAAGGTAATCCAGATATCGTTACTATAAGTCATAATCATTTTGATCATAATTATACCAGAGAGCTAAAAGTCAATTTTAAAATCATAAATAAGTCCTGCATGTTCAATCTAGATGATATATACATAAAAGGTACCCCCTCCTATCATGACAAAGATAAAGGTGCCAAACGCGGTGATAACATAATATTTACTTTTAGAATGGATGGGTATACCTTATGTCACTTAGGAGATTTAGGCCACACTTTAACAAACAATGATATTGAAGCTATTGGAGATGTAGATATATTGTTTATTCCAGTAGGTGGCAATTATACAATTAATGGAAAAGAAGCATCAGAAGTTACTAAAAAAATAAATCCCAAAATGGTTTTTCCAATGCACTATAAAACCACCCAAGTATCTCTTCCTTTAGATGGAGTAGAAACATTTCTAATGCACATGAAAAACGCATCTAAAATCGATAGCAATACTTTAGTAATTAATGATGAAATAAAAGAATCACTATCTGTTAAAATATTAAAAACTAAGCTATAATGTAATAAAACGCCCCTAATTTAGGTGTATTTTTGTGATGAAATAATATAAATAAATTAAAAACATTATTTTTTTTTCAAAAATCTATTTAAAAATCTGCTAAAGTGTAGTATCATAATAGTTATGTTACAAATGTTACAAATTTTTTTATTCAGGAGGAAAGTTATATGAAAACAGGTACAGTTAAATGGTTTAATTCAGAAAAAGGGTTTGGTTTCTTATCCGTAGAAGGAGAAGAGGATGTATTCGTACATTTCTCAGCTATTCAAGGAGATGGATATAAATCTTTAGAAGAAGGCCAACAAGTTCAATTTGAAATAACTACTGGCGCTAGAGGCCCTCAAGCTTCAAACGTTACTAGATTATAATTCACAATCTAAGTATTCTATAATATAAATTATAGATAAACCACCTATCACTTTGTGATAGGTGGTTTTTAGTTCATGTATGAGAATCACACTAATCTATATAAATATTATTACTTTCGTGAATATAATAGTGTTCTTTGCTAAAACTAGAATAGAGCTACTTTATTTTTTATGGAAGGATGTTTTTATAATGTTTGGAAAAATAATAGATATGAACAATACAGATGCCTTTATAAATTTTTCCGATGGAACTACAATTGACATAAGTATTGGCCGATTGCCTAAAAATTCACAGACTGGAGACACTGTCGATTTAAATATTGAGAGTCCTACTAATATGGCTAACAATAAAATGTTAGATTTTTTTTAATAATAAAAAGCTATATTTGTTTTGCAAATACAGCTTTTTATTATTGCCCTAAATGTCATTAAATCATCTCCTGCGGAGCTGCAATATTAACGACTTCAGAAGGAGATTTATATTCCCACTGAAGTTTTCTATTTGTTATAGCACGTATCCTCTGGGTAGGTCTCTGGGGTAGATAACAATTCTTAATTGTTATCCTCCCACTTATAGAAACGGGAGACTTTCCTTCTGAAATGTCGTTAAAATCCACTAGGTTTTTTATCTTCAAAAGTTTCAATATTCCATACACCTTTTTCATATTTCCCTACTACGTAATATATCTTTTCTTTTGCGTTCAATGTAGTCTTAATAGACAAAGTTGATTTATATATAGTAGCTTTATATCCTTCAGTCTTAACACTTATTAACACATCATACCCATCATTTTTATTTTTTAATAATGTTGTATTATATTCCTTAAGCAGCTTACTTTTAAATGATTCTAAATCAGTTGATAGTATAAATTTAGTTACTTCATTATCCTCACTTATATCAAGGAGTATTTTCTTACTTTTGACATCACCTTTTATATATTTATCTAATACCTTTAAAATTGAATCATAGTATATTGTAGTAAAATCTATGGGCTTTCTAATATTCCAAAAGTTTTTTATGATATCATTGTCAATTCTTTTAGAAACAATATAGCTTTTATTATCACTGTATAAATTTGCCCCATCTTTTTTATCAAGGCCTGCTATATAGTTAAATTTGTAAATTTTATTTACACCCTCATACATTTCGAATATATAATCTGGTTCTAGTGTTGACTTTTTATTAACTCCTCTTGCTGATGATAAAATATCATACAAATCTTTTATAGCTATTTCATCTGTAACCACAAATCTAAAGCTTTTATCTCTAGTACTTTGTATTATTATCTTTTTAATTCTGCCCTGCTTAATATACTCAAAATCATTATTCTTCATTCCAATCTTTACTTTAAAATCATTGTAGCTACATCCTGTAAACATAACTGTAGCCATAATTATAAAAAGGAATATAATGAGCTTATTTTTATTTTTAAGCATTTGTTCTCCTCCTCACTACTGCGTAGGAGAACAATTATAAATTGCTATCCTAACTCCCAAATATTATTTCCGTAAAGTTGCTTTTATTGTTTCAATATTAAATAATACAATTCCAATAAACACAATAAATAAACTAATAAACTGAGATGTAGAGAATATAGATACACTTCCTCTAGGGTCACCTCTTAAAAATTCTATTAAAAATCTGCCTATACTATATATAATAAGATAAAGAGAAAATACTCTTCCATTCTTTCTTTCGCGCCTACCATACCAAAGCAAAAAAATTGCGAGCATAAAATCAAATATTGAAGAAAAAATTTGAGTTGGATATAACTGAACATTAGCCGGTGCAAAGGGCGAATTATGGAATTCTACTCCTATTGGTAGCGACGTTTCTCTACCATAGCAACATCCCGCTAAAAAACATCCTATCCTACCAAAGCCTTGCGCCAATGGCAGGCAAGGAATTACTAAATCGCACACACTAAGTGTATTCCAACCTTTTTTTGCACTATACAAATATACTGCTAATATACCTCCAAAAACAGCTCCATAAATAACAAATCCATACCCAACATTTTTTAATACTGAGGGTTGCTGCAATATATACTTAATATCTGTTACTATGTACATTACCTTTCCGCCTATTATTCCGAAAATAAATATTAACATAGCCATGTCCCATATATTGTCCTCATTATACAGCTTTTTCTTGCTTCTATATGATAATAGAAAAAGCGCCGCAATAATTCCTATAGTTATCATTAATCCATAACCGTAGATTTTAACAAAAGAAAACTCAAATAATACCGGTTTCATTCTCATCCTCCCTATTAATAATGATTACCCTTTATACCTTTATCTAGGCACCTTAGTACAATAAAATACTAAGAGAAGCACAATTGCTCCTCTTAGTTAAAAATCCTCTAGAAAACGTTCTACCCACTTTCAACGTGTAGCAGTGAATTATTCTTTAAAATGTCATTAGGTAAATTATAGTACTTTAAAAAATTTTAAGCAAATTTATTATGTTAATCCACTTTAGTGAATTCTTAATGTCTCCACTATACTTTCAAAAATAGCCTCATAAGTCTCTTTAAAGTTAACATTTCTTGTAAAAAATGAAAATCTATAAAATTTTCCTCCATCATCAATAAAATATTCATAGGCCTTGTACCATTTATTATCGGTTACATTAATTAAATATTTAACTAAATATGTTTTTTTTTCATTCACAATAGAATTTTCTATTTTATAATCCTTAATTTCATTTTGCTCCTGAGAAATTTTTTTACTATTGTCTAAAAATGCTTTTAAGTCCCCTTTACCTTTCCATACTTCTACAAAACCATGAATTATTGCATCCGCTGACTGAAAATCGTTGTGATACATAATCTCATCACCAGAGAACTTTATTTCCTTTGTTGTCCATCCAGTAGGTAATTTATAGCTAGCCTTTCCATTTAAAACTACATAATTATTAAGCAAATTAATATTATTCTCTACAAGAATGGTAGTTTTTAAATTGTCATCAAATTGTTTTGATATCCCTAAAAGCGTAATCATAAGTCCAAAAATTATCACTATTATTCCAACTTTTTTTCTATTTATAAATATAACCTTCAATGTACCCCTCCACATATTAATATTAATATACTATATGACATATAGTTTATTAATATTAATAAAATTAGATGCGAGGCTAAATAATTTAGCCTCGCATCTAATTTTATCTATGCTATTTTTTTATAGGAACAACAATTGTAGAATTTTTAAAATCATAAAACATCAGCCAATGTCCCATCTCATCATTATCCTTATCTGAAATCCAAGTTACAAAACCAGTTTTACCCCCATAGGGTTGATGAGCCTTAGCTTTCGTTCCAGGTATTCCATAAACAATATATTTCATTTTTCCACTTGAGTCACATTTATATCCTAACATAAAAGATTCATGGTTTCTAATGTATGGATAATAACAAATCATAGGATAATAGACAATTGTATATTTGTTATAATCGCGAATGTCATACATATTCTCTAAGTTATGCACAGGTACCTTATACCACTTGCACCATTTAATTTCATTAGAAAAATTGGGAACCTCCTCAAAATCTTGAAATACTCCCTTGAAGAAATTTCCCATATCACCTTCGATATATCCCCCTTTATACTTCTTGTTCTCCTTGTCATTACACTCATATTTTTTATCTTCTTTATGATGTTTTTTATTCTTATCTCTCACATCAAAATCATCATCATGCTTATCAACTTCTATTTCTTCCTCTAATTTCTCTGAAGTTTCAACAATGTCTTCTTTAACTCTTGTCTTAGTCTCTGCTTCTTTGCTAGCTTCTCCATCTACACTTTCTTGAGTTTCCAAGAGTTCAACATTTTCAGATGTAACTTTTTGCTTAGCATCTACATCTTTGCGTACTTCTTCATCTACGTTCACTTGCACTTGTGCTTCTACTTGCACTTGTGCTTCTACTTTCTCTTGTACTTCTACCTTTTCTTGTACTTCTACTTTTTCAATTAGATCGTTACTTTTCACCTTAATTAATTCAATGTTTTG
>Ga0209540_10001284_pt1 | contig 19602 bp, 18 predicted proteins | sample BarGraIncu01121A_FD_184501 | JGI IMG/M metagenome (GOLD analysis project Ga0209540, IMG submission 184501) | Arctic peat soil microbial communities from Barrow, Alaska - Barrow Graham LP Incubations 011-21A (SPAdes) (version 2) | ecosystem: Environmental > Terrestrial > Soil > Wetlands > Peat... | reverse complement strand
CACGTCGTGGCGCAGCGCCGGCGGCCAGTCCATCGGCCCGTAGACCTCGGGCGAGAGCGCGATCAGTTCGCTGAATCCCATGATCAGGTTCAGCGGCGTGCGCAACTCGTGGCTGACATTCGCCGCGAAACGCTCCTTGACACGCCGTGCTTCCACCGCCTGCTTGCGCGCGAAAATGAGTTCCTGTTGCGTCCGGCTCTGCAGGTCGTACGCCAACTGCATCGACTTCAGCGCGCGGCTCAACTCGCCCCGATGGCTGCGCGTCTGTTCTAGCAGATCATCGGCCCGCTCCTGCATGTTCCAGGCCCACTGCAGCGCCTCGTTGAAGGTGAATACTACCAGGCGCGCGAGCACCGTCCCCAGCACGAGCCCTGCCGTCAGGTCAAGCAGGTCATAGCTGCGCCGGCCGCTCAGCGTCAGCCAGGCCATGCAGCCGATCACGGCCAGTGCGCTGGCGACCTCTGCCCCAGAAACGAGCATCGCGCCGAAGGTGATGATGAGCAGACCGAACAGCGGCAGCCAATCAACGGGGAAAATCACCATGCCGGCCAGCAGCAGCGCCGTACTGCCGCCGATCAGCAGATGACGCGCCACGACCGGCAGCAAACGGTTGACGTGCCAGCCGAGCACCCCCAGCGTCAGGAACGCGCTCCACATGACGAAAGTCAGGGCCGGGAAATGCGCGCGCGGCAATGTCTGCAGAGCCCCGATGCCCCCCGCGACCATCAAAGCCAGGGCAATCCGCCCGGCCAACATCCCGCGCAGTTCTTCCAGGTTCGCGGCCCGTCCATCCGAAGAAAGGGCCATCAGACCACCCCCACTTCTCGCACTGCCGCCAGGAAATCCTCCTGCTTGACCGGCTTGCCCAGACAGACGGCCGCGCCCAGCGAATACGCCAGCTCAGGATCGTTCAACGCCGAGCATATGATCACCGGGATCGCTGCCGTCTGTGGGTAGTTCCGCAACCGCTGCAATACCTCCCAGCCATCCATGTGTGGCATCATGATGTCCAAGATGATCGCGGCCGGCCCCAGTTCCTGGGCGAGCCGCAGCCCTTCAGAGGCGCTGCCCACTCCGATCAGGCGACACGGCTGCCCGCTCAGATAACGCTCGAGCAGGTCGCGCAGTCCCTGGTTGTCGTCGATCACGAGCAGGTTCGTGCGTGAGGCCCCCATGCCCACGGCCAGGTACGGGCCAGCTTCATCCTCGGCTTCCGCCAGGGTCCAGGACAGCCGCCTGGCCAGGTGTTCGGCATTGACGCCGGCCGGCGGCACGCCCGGCTTCGCCACCCGGCTCCGGTAGCGTATTTTCAGCCGAGGGCCGCTCTCACTGCTCTCCAACGCCAGCGCGATATCGGCGCCGCCGGCCCCCTGGATCATATGGCTCAGGCCACTGACCAGCACTTGCCGAGCCAGCGCTGGATCGACCCACACGACCGAGGCTCCCTCCGGCAGGCTGGCCTCGATGCGTACCTCTCGCTGCTCAGCCAGGCGCGCCACGGCTTCCAGGCTACTGCGCACGAGTGCGCCTACGTCCACCCGCCGCGGTCTCGCTTCCAACCGGCCGGCTTCCGTCTGCAGCGTCGACTCAGGCTGCCCCGGATCGGGGGGGCCCTCCCTCGCCGACAGGCGCGGCCACAGGAGTGCTGCCAGGTTCTCTTCCGCCCGGCGCAGATCCCGGAACGCCTGCCGTTGCGACAGGTCCAACTCCAGTGCCGTATCCTGCACTGTCAGGCCCTCCAGATAGTGCAGCCGCAACAGGTTTGCCAGGCGCGGCTGCGCGGCGTGGCCCGGCTGGCCGGGCTGTGCCTGCGCCGCGAGCCGCTCCACCGCTTGCATCAACTCGCGACGCAGGCGCAGCCCTCCCGCCTCGTCGTTCGGCGCGCCACCTGCTTCCCGCGCCAGCGGATGCCGCTGCAAGTGCGATAGATCATACAAGTGTTCGAGCGCGTTTTTGACCTGCTCAACGAAACTCTCAGGGATCGCCCCGTCATCTGCTTCGCTCACCATCTATTCCGTCCTGGCCTGTGTGCGGCGCGCCGTGGCATATATGTGGCAGTCATGTGACATACCTGCCTGCGCGGTTTCGTAGTAAGATAGTGCCAGCATTATAATCACTCCGTCCGAAGGTTCCCAATGATGGATGCCCGAGAGAATATCCTGCGTGTCATTCGCCACGATCACCCCGCCTGGGTGCCGAACGGTATGGAGAGCGTCATCAGGCTGGATCCCCCGGTGATCGAGCGCCAGACTGTGACAGCGCAGGATGATTTTGGCGTGCAGTGGGTGCTGGTACCCGAAGCCGAAGGCGGCACACTTATCCTCCGCCCGGCGGGCACGTCATCCACGACCTGGACCGCTGGCGCGAGCAGATCACCATTCCTGATGTCGCCAACCTTGAGTGGAATTCCGTAGCCGCGGCCCGGATTGACCGCCGCCACTGCCTGGTTGAAGGCTTTGTCGAGATGGGCCTCTTCGAGCGCTCCTACCTTCTACTGGGTATGGAAGAGGCCCTCATCGGCTATCTGACACGGCCCGAACGCATGGACAAACTACTGGCCGCCCTGGCCGACTACAAGATCGCTCTCATCACCCGCTTTCATGCAGCGGCCGGGTTGGACATTCTGTGGTACGGCGATGACTGGGGCACCCAGCAACAACTCTTTCTGTCGCCCGCCGTCTGGCGCCGCCTCGTCCGGCCGCACACCCAACGCATTTACGACTGCGCTCATCGTCTCGGCATCCTGGTCAACCAGCACTCTTGCGGCCGGATCGACTCGGTCTTCGCCGACGTCGTAGAGATGGGCGCCGATCTGTGGAACCCGTGCCAGCCCTGCAACGACCTGGCACGCCTGAAGCGCACCCACGGCGACCGCATTACTTTCATCGGTGGTATTGACAGCCAGTTCGTGCTCGCCCGCCCAGGCGCCACGCCCGCTGACGTGCGCGCCGAAGTCCGGCGGCGCATCGACGAGATGGCAGCCGGCGGTGGCTACATCGCCGCCCCCAGCCATAGCGTTCCCTATCAACCCGACCTGTTGGCCGCGATGAACGACGAGATCGCGGTCTATGGCCGGCAATTCTATTCACAGTAAGAGGCAGATACATGCAAGCCACCTTCACCGCTGTTGCCCCTGGCAGCGCCCGCCTACTGCCCGGTGCCTTCGAGCAACGCTTCCAGCTCAACCGGCAGTACATGCTCAGCCTTAAGACCGAAAACCTGCTCCAATCCCACTATCTGCAGGCCGGCCTCTGGGCGCCGCGTCACCGGGTCAGCGACATTCACTGGGGTTGGGAGTCGCCCACCTGCCAGGTGCGCGGCCATTTCCTGGGCCACTGGTTGTCCGCCGCCGCCCGCGCCTACGCCTGGCACGGCGACGTCGAGCTGAAAGGCCGGGCCGATTTCATCGTCGGCGAGCTGGCCCGCTGCCAGCGCGAGAACGGCGGCGAATGGGCCGGCTCCATTCCATCCGAATACTTCGATTGGCTCACCCGAGGCAAGGAAGTCTGGGCGCCCCAGTACGTTGCGCACAAGACTCTCATGGGCCTGCTCGAAATGCATGTCTACGCCGGTAATATGCAAGCATTGGACGTCATCGACCGCTGGTCCAACTGGTTCCACCGCTGGTCCGGCGGGTTCAGCCGGGCGCAGATGGATGACATCCTGGATGTCGAGACCGGCGGCATGATCGAGCTTTGGGCCGATCTGTACGGCCTGACCGGCCAGCAAAAGTACCGCGACCTCCTCTACCGCTACGATCGCCCACGCCTGTTTGACCGCCTCCTGGCCGGCGCTGACCCGCTGACCAACATGCACGCCAACACCACCGTCCCCGAGGTGCTGGGCGCGGCGCGCGCCTGGGAAGTCACCGGCGACCCGCGCTGGCGCGCCATCGTCGAGGCCTACTGGCGCTGCGCCGTCACCGAGCGCGGCTATTTCGTCACCGGCGGCCAGACCTGCGGCGAGATTTGGACACCCCCCTTCCAGCAAGCCGCCCATTTGGGCGAAAAGAACCAGGAACATTGCGTCGTCTACAACATGATGAGGCTGGCCGACTACCTGCTGCGCTGGACCGGCGATCCGCAATATGCCGACTACTGGGAGCGCAACCTCTATAACGGCATCCTGGCTCAGCAGTGCAGCCCGGCTCCGGAGTACGAGGAATCCCTCTCCATGTTCGCCTGGCCAGACCTGCCACGCGGCATGATCTCCTACTTCCTGCCCCTGCATGCCGGCGGCTTCAAGCGTTGGGGCCGGCCGACCGAGGACTTCTGGTGCTGTCACGGCACGCTCGTCCAGGCCCACTCCCGTCATGCCTTTGGCGTTCACTACGCGGATAACCAAGGGCTCGTCCTCTCCCAGTATGTCCCGACCGAGCTGGACTGGAACTGGGAAGGCACGCACGTCGCCGTCAGCCTGCGGGCCGATCCGCAGACCGCCGCGGTCGACCGGCCACTCGCCCAGGCTTATGATCTGACCGTAAGCTGCGCCCAGCCGGTCGAGTTCACCCTGAAGCTCCGCCTGCCCTGGTGGCTGGCCGGCGCTCCCACGATCGTCGTCGACGACGTCCCGCTGGAGGTACCCACTGCGCCGTCCAGCTTCTACTCGATCCGTCGTGTCTGGCAGAACCAGCGTATCCACGTCGTCCTGCCGAAGCGCCTGACCGCCTGGCCGCTGCCTGATCGCCCGGATACCGTCGCCTTCATGGACGGACCGCTGGCCCTCGCCGGGCTCGTCGATGAGAGCCGCGTCCTCTACGGCGACCCTGCGTGCCCGGAAACCATGCTCGCGCCCGATAACCAGCGCGAGTGGGCCCTCTGGCGCAACGGCTGGCACACTTGCGGCCAGGATCGTGATTTTCGCCTCGTGCCCCTCTCCGAGATTGGCAGCGAGCGCTACACCGTCTATTTCCCGGTCAAGGAGCGGCCTGCTTGATCTGGCAAATCGATCGGGCGCGGCTCAATCAGCGTTTGATTTGCCCGGTCATCCTCTTAGGCTCTCGCATAGGCAGTGATCATCGACCGACCTGCTGGCAGTTCTGGTCGTTGCAATCTGGTCCATCAGCCCGCGTTGGCGGTCGCCAGCGCCTACGTTTATCTCATAGAGGAGGGTTTCTGACCATGGCAGAGAAGACAGGCAAGCGAAACATCAGCCGGCGCGATTTCCTGCGTATGAGCAGCGTGACCGCGGCGGGCCTCGTGGCCGCCGCCTGCACCACTCCCGCGCCCGCTGCCCCGGCGCCGACCCAGGCACCCGCCGCCCCAGCGCCCACTCAGGCGCCTGCCGCGGCCCCTGCGCCCACCAGCGCCCCAGGCGCCACGCAGGCACCGGCCCCCACCGCCGGCCCGGCAGTCGTCAGCAAGGGCGTCGCCAAGAACAATTTTGAGGCAATGTACGAGGAGGCCGCCGCGCCCTTCAAGGGCAAGGACATTACCCTGCGCTTACCCGTCGGCGGCGAGGGTTTCTGGATCTTGTGGGATAAGAAGATCTCCCCGCGCTTCACCGAGCTGACCGGCATCAAGACGCAGTTCGAATCGGCCAACTACGAGCAAGTCTACGAGAAGACCTTCCTGGACCTCGGCGCCAAGAGCGGCACCTATGATTTGTTCGACGTGAACTTCACCTGGTTCGGGCAGTTCATGGCCACTAACGGCCTCGCGCCCCTGGAACCGTACCTGACCAATCCCAAGATGCCCAAGGTCGACACCTCGGGCTACATCCCCGCCCTGTTGGACACCTACGGCATGTGGGAAGGCAAGCTCTATGGCCTGCCCTTGATTGCCGATGCGATGATCTTCCCTTACAATAAGGCGCACTTCAAGGACGCCGGACTCGACCCCGAAGCGCCGCCCAAGACCTGGGACGAAGTCTACAAGTTCGGCAAGCAACTCACCAAGGCCGATCGCTACGGCTTTGCCCTCATGGGCGGCCGCCAGATCCAGGCGATGTGCAGCTACGCGGCCATCTTCTTTGGCCTGGCCCACAAGAGTTTCTACAACGACGATGGCACTTCCGCCTTCGCCAGCCCCGAGGGTCAGCAGGCGATGGATATCTTCGCCGTGCAACTGCCCGAGGTTGCGCCCGGCGCCGCCACCACCTGGGACATCAGCCAGGCCTCCGAGGCCGTGGCCCAGGGGCAGTGCTCGATGGAGATCCAGTGGCCCGGCATCCTGCAGAGCCTGGTCGATCCGGCCGCGAAAGTGGCCGGCCAGATAGGTTATGCAGCGCCTCCCGGCGGCACCGCCCTGGGCGGCCACGGCGTCGGCGTCTCGAACTATTCCAAGAACAAGGACGCGGCCTACCTGTTGGCCGCCTACACCACCGCGCCGGAGATTCAGAAGGAATTCGCCGGGCAGGGCTACGCCATCTCCTGGAAATCGCTCTTCAGCGATCCTGACGTGCAGAAGGTGAACCCCTACGTCAAGCCCTTCGGCGATGCCCTCGCAGCCGGCATCGGCTGGCCCAAGACGGAGGAGACTCCGCAGGTCTTCGACATCATGGTCAAGTACATCAGCTCGGCTGTCACCAAAGAAATGAAGACCAAGGACGCCCTCGACGCCATGAACAAAGAGATCAACGCTTTGCGCAAGGAGAAGGGCTTCATCAAGTAAATCTCGCGTGCGGCACAGTGCGTGCGCTCACAGCGCCGGTGCGCTGCGAGCCGTGCACCCTTTGGACTTCGCCGGCCGGGGACGTCCCCGGCCGGCGAAGGACAGCTTCGACGGGACGGGTGCAACACCTATGGATTCAGAAATCACCCAGGCGATCGTGAAGAATGGACCGGCCAGGCGAAGGGGATTCCTCGCCTGGCTCCGGAGCATCCCCTTGCCGATCCTGCTGATCGTGCCGACTTTCCTCGTTGTGTTCGGCCTGCTGGTTTACCCCATGCTATTTGGCGCGGTGCTCGGCTTTTCCAACCGGGTTTTCGTCGGCACAGACAAGTTCCGCTGGATCGGCTTCGCCAATTACGTCAAACTGCTCAGCCCCGGCAGTGATTTTCTGACTGCCGCCGGTGTCACCCTGCGCTTCGCCGTGGTCGACGTTGTCTCAGAGTTCGCCATCGGGCTCGGTCTGGCCTTGCTGCTCAATCGGGACTTCTTCGCACGCAACGTCTTTCGCGTTCTTATCCTGATTCCCATGATGGTGCCCCCGTTGGCCGCCGGCCTTATGTGGCGCTTTATGTACGACCAGAGCCAGGGCATCTTCTCCTATTTCATCCGCGTCCTGGGCGGCACCCCGCCCATCTTTTTGGGCAATGTCAAAATCGCCCTTTACGCCCTGGTCGCCACCGAAGTGTGGCGTTCCAGTCCCTTCATGGTGCTCGTACTCCTGGCTGCCCTGCAGGCGGTGCCCAAAGAGCTGCAAGAGGCGGCCCAGGTCGACGGCGCTGACGGCTTCCTCAATTTCTGGTACATCACCTTGCCTTTCATCAGCCCGGTTATCGCGGTCGCGCTCCTGTTCCGCACCGTCGACGCCCTGCGCACCTTCGACCTCGTCTATCTGATGACCGGCGGAGGTCCCGGCAGCGCCACGGAGGTCGTCAGCATGTACATCTACCGCTGGGGCTTCCGCAACTTCCGGCTGGGCTTCACTTCGGCCTCGTCGATGATCCTGCTGATCGCGACCCTGATCATCTGCGCGGTCTATTTGCGCATGCTCGTCCGCCGCCAGGCCTACGTGCAAGGAGATTGATATGCCCAAACGCCTACGCCAGTCACGCGCCATGCGCACCGCCGGCCTCGTCCTGCTCTTTGCCCTGGTCGCCGTCATCTGGGTGTTTTATCTTTTCCCGATGTACTGGCTGGTCACTGCTTCCTTGAAGAGCCGCCCCGATCTTTTTTCCATGCCTCCAAAGTGGTTCTTCTCGCCGACCCTGCAGTATTACTTGAACAGCTTCCAGAACGAGGAGTTCACGCGGGCGGTGCGCAATAGCCTGTTCATCACCGCCATCACCGTCATCTGCTCACTCTCACTCGGCTCGCTGGCCGCCTACGCTTTCGCCCGCTTCAAGTTCCGGGCTGCGACCGGACTCGGCTTCTCCCTGATCATCGCCCGCATGGTCCCGCCCATCGTGTTCGTGGTCCCGCTCTTCCTGATGCTCGACCGCCTCCACCTGCGCAACACCTACGGGGGCCTGGTCCTCGTCTTCACGGCCTTCAACCTGCCCTTCTCGGTCTGGATGCTGCGCAGCTTCTTCGAAGACGTGCCGATCGAACTGGAAGAGGCCGCCTGGATCGACGGGGCCTCCCGTCTCGGCGCTTTTCTGAGAATTATCGTGCCCCTGACCGCGCCCGGCATGGCCGCCAGCGCCGTCTTCGCCGCGCTGCTCGCCTGGAACGAGTTCATGTTCGCGCTGTTGATGGGCGGTCCGAACACCACCACCCTGCCGGTCTACCTGTCCGGCTTCATGGGCGAGCACGGCGTGGACTGGGGCGGCATCATGGCCACTGCCACAATCACCGTCTTGCCACCGGTCATCTTTGCCATGCTCGTCCAGCGCAATCTGATCAAGGGCCTCACCCTCGGCGCAGTCAAGGGCTAGCCTCCATGAGTTCACGTGACCTGGTCCGCCAGTTATTGGACCCTGCGGGGGATCCCGAACGCGTGGGCAGCTACGAACACTTCTGGGCCGAGACGCCCGAGATCTGGCTCGCACAAGGCTATCCCGCCCTGCCACCCGAGTCAGACGCTGCTCCGCCCGAAGAAGCCTATGTGAAGGTGCCACACGTCTTCCCCAGCCAGTTGGGCCAGGGCAGCGTGGCGAAGCCGGTCAGTCCCTACCACGTCTTCGACTACGATATGCACGCCTGCGGTGGCGGCTTCGATACCGAGCCTTTGCGCGCGCATGAGGAAATCCTGGAGGAGAGCGCCGAGTGGATCGTCAAGCGCAACGGCGCCGGTGCGACCTTCAAGTACTGGAAACACAAGTCGGGTACGCCCGAGCACCTCGACTTTCGCATGACCGGCCGCGACGTCTGGGAGCGCGACTACCGTCCACACCTCTTGCAGCTTGACCGGGAACGTCTGCGCGGCGGCGCGATCAAGGGCAGCACCTTGAGCGAGGACCGCGCCGAGCGTGCCTACGCCATGGCTCGCGGCAAGTGGATCATCTATGGCCACCTGTTCATCTGGGAGATCCTGCGCTGGAGCCTGGGCGACGTCTGCATGTACGAAAGCCTGCTCCTCGACCCGGCCTGGATCCTGGACTTCAACGCCGTCTACACGAGCTTCTTCAAGCTCCATTTCACGGCCCTCATTGAAGAGCTTGGCCGGCCGGATTGCATCTGGCTCTACGAAGATCTCGGCTATAAGAATGGCCTCTTCGCCTCGCCCAGGCTGTTGCGCAAACTCATCCTGCCATACTACGCCGAACTGGTCGACTTTTTCCACGCCCAGGGCTTGCCCGTGCTCCTGCACTCCTGTGGCAACATCACCGATGCCCTGCCCCTGATCGTCGACGCCGGCTTCGACGCACTGCAGCCGATGGAACGCAAGGCCGGCTGCGATCCGTTCAAATTCGCCGAAGCCTACCGCGACCGCCTGGCTTTCATCGGTGGACTCGACGTGCGTATTCTCGAGAGCAACAACCGGGCCACCATCCGCCAGGGCGTGAGCGAACTGGTCGACGGGATGAAAGCGCGCGGCGCGCGCTACTTCTTCGCCAGCGACCACTCCATCACTCCGCTGGTCAGCTACGACAGCTACCGCTACGCGCTTGACGTGTATCGCGAGCACATGCGCTACTGACGCATCATCATTTGAGAGAGGATCGCATGTCAGACCAAACCGCCGCCGGCCAGGCAGCTCCGGCCGCCGCCCCCAGCGATGTCACCATTAGCCCCGACGAGCGCCGGGTGCTGCAGGATCTGGCCACGCGTGTGGCCGAGATCGCCGCCCGCCCGATCGAGCAGGCAAAACGCGAGCTCTGGTACCAACACAACGCCCTCCAGCCCACCCGCCCGCTCATCTTCTGCGACCCCGAGAACGGCTGGAACGAAATCATTACGCCCGATCAGTTGCTGTGCCAAACTGGACTCGCACGTGATTGGGAAATGCGCTTGCGCAAGGAGATTTACTGGGGAACCCAGATGAACGACGACCGTGTCGTCCAACCCTTCTTCGATGTCGCCCACGTTTACACTGAGAGCGACTGGGGCATGCACGAAACGAAAATCGGCGGCGACGCCGGCGGCTCCTACGTCTGGGAATCGCCGTTGCGCAGCTACGACGACCTTCCCCGGCTGCGCTTCCCCCAGATCACCGTCGACTGGCCAGCCACCGAGCGTATGCTTGCGTCGGCGAATGAAACCTTGGGCGATCGGCTGACCGTGCGCCTCAAGACCGCCTGGTTCTGGACCGTCGGCATGACCTGGACGCTCATCAACCTGCGCGGCCTGCAGCAGATGATGCTCGACATGCTCGACAACCCGGACCAGCTGCACCGTATCATGGCCTTCCTGCGCGACGGGCACATGGCCCGCTTGGACACCCTGGAGCGCAACGGGCTGCTCAGCCTCAATAATGACGGCACCTATGTCGGCTCGGGTGGTTTCGGCTGGTCACACGAGCTGCCGGCGCCTGGTTTCGACGACCGCGTGCGCACGCGCGACCTCTGGGGCTTTGCCGAGAGCCAGGAAACGGTCGGCGTCTCGCCGCAGATGTTCGGCGAATTCATCTTCCCTTACCAGTTGCCCCTCATGGATCGTTTTGGCCTGGTCTGCTACGGCTGCTGCGAGCCGGTTGACAAGCGCTGGTACCTGCTTGAGAAGATCCCCCGCCTGCGCCGGGTCTCCATCTCGCCCTGGAGCAACGTTGCGGTGATGGCCGAGCGCCTGGGACCGCGCTTCATCTTCTCGCGCAAACCCCGCCCCGCCGACCTGGCCATGCCCACATTCGATGAAGACTGGGTCCGCCGCGACCTGCGCGATACCGTACGTGTCACCCGTCAGCACCATTGCCGGGTTGAGCTTATCATGAAGGACAACCACACGATCGGGCGCGACCCGAGCCGCGTTCTCCGCTGGGTCCAGATCGCGCGCGAGGAGGCCGGCGCCGCCTGATCCTGGCCGGCTCCCTGTGCCGGCCACTCCGCGTGATGCGGCGCACGAGTGGCCTGCAGCAAGAAATCTGGTTTCTCCTTTTTCAGGCCAACACATCCTCGCCGGTGGCGCTGATGAGGGTGCCGACGTCCTCGCCGTGGCAGATCCGCCACATGGCGTCCGGCAGATCGAAGTTGAAGACGTGGAGGGGCAGGTTGTGATCGCGCGCCAGGAGGACGGCGCTCTGGTCCATGACCTTCAGGTGCTGACGCACCACCGTGTCATAGCCCATGCGCATATACCGCCGGGCATTCGCATCCCGGTTGGGGTCGGCAGTGTAAATGCCGTCTGTGCCCGACTTGGCGGCGAGCAAAGCCTGGGCACGCGTTTCGATCGCGCGCTGCACTGCCGGGTAGTCGGTGGTCATATACGGCTGGCCCGTGCCGGCCGCGAAGATGACAATGTAGCCCTTTTCCATGTGGTGAAGCGCGCGCAGCCGGATGAAGGGCTCGGCCACGGTGTTGATGGGAATGGCGGTCATCACCCGCACCTCGGCGTTGCCGCGGCTGGTCAACACGCCGCGCAACATCAGGCTGTTGATGACGGTCGCCATCATGCCGATGTTGTCCGCTTCGGCATGCTCGATGCCCCATTGCGTTCCCAGATTGCCCCGGAAGATGTTGCCACCACCGATCACGATGCCGATCTCGATCCCCGCGCTATGCAGCTTGAGCACTTCGTCGGCGATGAAGTTCAGCGCTGCGGGATCGAAGCCGAAATCGTGAGCTCCCGCCACCGCGGCCCCGCTCAGCTTGAGAAGTATGCGTTTGTAGCGCATTGCCTGGATCCTTTCTGTGGGTTTCAGAGACGGGTCTGATGGCCGGCTGCGCTTCCCTAAGCCTGTCTCTCCTCCGGAGGCTGGTGGGCCCGGAAGCTGCGGTAGAGCAACAGGTCGTAGACGATCTTAAGGGTCCCTGAGACGATAAAGGGCAGACCAATCAGGGCCGGGTTGGCCAGCAGCAGGCCGCTAAGGACGGGCGACAGTGATGCACCGGTCGTGCGGGCGATGCCCGTCACACCCGAAGCGGCCGAGCGCTCGTCGGGGCTGACCACCGCCATAGTATACGACTGCCGGGTCGGAACGTCCATTTGCGAGATACTGAAGCGCAAGAATAGAACGGCAATGGCCAACGGCAGGTTGGGCATCAGCGGCACCAGGATGAGCAGAAGGTTGGAGGGGATGTGGGTGATGACCATGGTGTTGATCAGGCCGATTCGGGCGGCCACCCGGGCCGCGCTCAGCGCCGACAGGCCGGCCAGGATATTGGCGCCGAAAAAGATCGCGCCCAGCAGGGCGGGCTCGACGCCAAAGCGGACGTGGAACCAGTAGGCGACGATACTCTGGATCACGAAGCCGCCGGCAAAGGCATCCAGCGCAAACAGTGAGGAGAGCCGGAGAACTACCGGCCCGGAGCGCGGCAGACCTAACCGGCGGAAGAGACCAGGTCTGTCGGAGAGAGCGGGTCGCTCGACGCCGCGCGCGCGCCGCTCCACTTCGGCGGCCGGAGTCAGGCGGGTGAACAGGAAACCGAGCAAGAGCCCGATAGCCGCGTAGCCAATGACAATCACGCGGTAGCTGAGCAGCGGCGTTGTGCCCGCCGCCTGGAGCGCCTGGGCCAGCGCGCCGGCGCAAAGTGCACCCAGGGCGGTAGCGAACGAGCCAACCAGGTTGTACCAGGCGAATACCGTCGTACGCTGCCGGGCCGGAACGGCTTGCGAAAGGGCCGCCTGCTCGATGGAGAGGAACGGGCCAACCTCGTTGCCGCTCGGACTGATTACGCCGATTGTGGCGGCCACAAGCAACAGGTAAAAGTTGCGGGTGACGGCGAACAACACCCCGGCGAACAACATCAGCCCGGCGCCGGCGATGAGCATGCGCCGCCGGCCAACGCGATCGGCGGAGGTGGTGATCCACAAAGAGACAAGCGTGTCGCCCACCAGGGTCAACGACAGCAAGAGGCCGATTTGCTTTTCGTTCAGGCCGGCCTGGGACAGGTACAGCACCAGGATGACCGACAGAAAGCCGTAGGCGAAGAGGCGGGCAATACGTGTGCTGAACAGCAGGCGGCCATCGGGGGTGAGAAGACGGAGAGCCTCGAGTTCCGACATGTTTGAGGCCACTGGCAAGCCTTTCAAGGGACCGAGCAATCGGCCGCGGCAGGCGACGCCGGGCGCGCCGACACGGCGGACGAGGACAGCAGGTTACAGCCTGATCTTCGTCCGCCACCAAAGATCCGGGCGGGGAAAAGTCACGGCGCCGCGACGGCGGCCCGGCAGTAGGCGTAGAGCGCGTCGTAGACGATCCACTCGGCCGCGTTGACGGCGTGGTCGTCGGGCAAGCCCAGGCGGGCGAAGCCGTCGGCGATGGCCTTGAGGCCCGGGCCTTCCGGCTGGTGATAGAGACTGTTATCAGTATCGGCGCCGTTAACGATCCGGCCGAGCAGCGCCAGGGCCGGATCCTTCAGCAGGTCGTAGCGCTTGAGGATGGCCTCGAAGGAGCATTCTTGGCCGTGATGGCCCAACTCGACGTCTTTGACATCGAATGGGACCGCGCCGATGCGCTTGGCCTCAGCGACAACCTGTTCACGGGGGACAAAGTAGAATTCTGCGTCCGGGTCAACGAATTTCTTGATCAACCAGGGACAGGCCACCCGGTCGACCTTCACATGCTCGCGCGTGATCCACTTCATGCGAACCTCCTGGCTACTTTAACCGGCCGTGCGCAGCGCATTGAGCGCGACGGATAGACTGGCGAGATCACCGACGCTCTCGCCAAGGCCGGCCGGCACCACCTGGCAGACAGAGAGGGCCAGCGGCAGGGCTTCTTCCTGCAGGACACGCAATGTCACGGGCTCGAGCAGTGAGCGCTGGCGGCTCCAGATGCTGCCGATCACGATCCGCTGCGGGTTGAGGATGTCAACCAGGAGCGCCAGCCCCTGGCCCAGGCGCCGGGCGACGACGTCGAAAACCTCCAGCGCGACGGGATCATCGGCCTGGGCCGCCAGCCCGACCTTCTCAGCGGTGACGGCGGGCAGATCCGCCAGGGTCGGGCAATAGAGCGTGACCTCATGCCTGCGCAAGCTTTCCTCCGCCCGGCTGCGCGCCAGGTTAGCGATGCCGCTACCGCTGCAGAAACCTTCGAAAGAGCCCGCCTTGCCGTAGCCGAGCGGGCCATCCGGCGCCAAGCGCAGGTGGCCGACTTCGCCTGCCAGTTCGTTGGTGCCCGAGTACAGCCGGCCATCCAGAATCAGGCCTGCGCCCATGCCCGTGCCGAAGGTCAGAAAGATCATGTTCCGGCAGCCGCGCCCGGCGCCCCACTGCCACTCTGCCAGCGCACAGGCATTGGCATCATTCTGCAGGGCCACCGGCACGCCGAAGCGCGCAGCCAGCGGCGTCACGACGTCGATGCGGTCCCAGCCGGGCAGGTTGGCCGGAGAGAGGACCAGCCCGGCACGGCTGTCCAGCGGGCCGCCGCAACTGATGCCGATCCAGGCCAGGGCCGCTACCCTGGGGCCGCCTTCTGCCGGCGCCGGAACGCCACTGGCCGGGCGAAACGGGACGCCGCCGGCGGACTGAGGCGCGCCCTCGCCGGCCGGGATGCCATGCTCGTGAAGCAGCCAGGCCAATTCCTGCTCGAAACGGGCGAGCGCCGCCGGCGGGGTCGGCGGGGTCGGAAAGCGGCGCTTGCCCAGCACACGCACCCCGTCTTCATCAACCGCTCCCAGGCAGACGGCACACTTGGTGCCGCCGATATCTATCCCGGCCAGGATGGTCATGGGTTAAACAACCTCACTCAGCAGACGCTGACCAGCGCTTCGGCTTGCTGGCCCAGGCGGCGGCCGGCGATGGTCAAATCGACGGCGACGCGGGCGCGGCGCACGCGCAGGCCAGGCGTCGGGACGACCATGAGGGACAGGTTGCCGAAATGGAGGGTCGCGTAATCCTGCAGCGTGCCGGCGATGGGCACCGGCTCCAGCAGGGAGAAGCGGTCCTGGCGCATGTTATAGTCGTTGTAGATCGGGCGGGCCTGCCAGTGCGCCTCGACGCCGGCGAACAGGTCCTGCTTGGCCTCGGGCACCCAGATGCGGCTGCCGGCCGCCGCGGCATGTGCCAGCCCCTGGCCCTGGTCGCGGTGGTGGTGCGTCATCAGCACATCGGTCACGCGCTCGACGCCGATCTCGGCCAGGTGCTCCAGCACATCTCCCGTGCCGAAGTCCACCAGCACGGCATCCCGGCCACTACGTATTATGTAAATGTTACAGGTATCGCAAAAACGGTAAAGGTTAGCGCTGATTCGATCCATTCTGCGTCTCCCATCAAGCATAACGGCCATAGGTGCTGGCGACTTCGATCAGTTTGTAGATGTTCTCATCCGGCGTGTCGCGCCCGCACTGGTCACCCGTCGAGAGGATAAAGCCGCCGCCTGCGCCCGCGGCATCGATCGCCTCACGGGCGGCGCGCTCGACGTCGGCGGGCGTGCCTATCAGCATGACCTGGGCGGTATGTAAGTTGCCCATCAGCGCGATGCGGCCGCCGAAGGCTCGTTTGACCTCCGCCAGGTCGCAATCGCCCATCGGCGCGACCTCGAGGGGATTGATGCAGTTTAGGTCCGTCTCCTCGGCGCACCACTGCACCAGCTTGCGCTCCTTGCCGCACGAATGCAGCATCGTCGGCACCCTGGCCTCTTTCGCCATGTGGGTCAGCTTCTGGATTGTGGGCAGCGAAAGCTCGCGCGCGATGGCCGGCGACTGCAAGGTGATCGTCCCCGAGCCGCCCAGCAGGACGAAATCGGAGCGCTCGTCCAGGATCATCTCCATCTTGCTCCAGCCCGTAATCGGCCAGCGGCGGCAACGCAGCTTCACAAATATGCCTGGGAAGGCCCCCGATTGCCCCCAGCCGTTCCACCGTCAGCACATTAGCGGGTCTTCCCGGCAAGGCTATCACCTCCAGACGGGATCCGAGTCAGGCCAATTTCGCCCGATACTCGGCCCACATATCTCGCACGAGAGCGTAGTCCTCCTCTTCCAGCGACTCCCCGGTCGAGTCGATGTGGCTGGCATAGTAGAGCGAAGGCACGCCCAACTCGGGCTGCAGGCTGGTGTAGGCGCGCCAATCCGCCTTATCGCGGATCGGCCAGTTATCGGTGTCGATCAGGGCATCCGGACAGGTGATGGAAGCGATGGCCGCGCGCAGGGTCATGGCCCGGCTGACGTCCTTGCCCACATTGATGTCGTTCAGGCGGATCATATCCAGCACGCCGGACTCGATCTCATACAGGAACCGTCGCGGCCGGCAGCGGAAACGGTAAGTCTTGGCCTGCCACACGGAGCTGGCGACTTCCAGTGAGAAGACGATCTCGCTCGGAGTCTCTTCTCGTCGCCAGCGACCAACACTGATCGTATCGTCGCGATCGTGTAATGGGTGAATGCTGGACAGGACAAACAGGTCGGCCATTCTGGAACCGGTGGCGTCATCCAGATAGACAGAGGGCCTGTCTGCCGCGAACGTCAAACTGTAGGTCTCCGCCCTGACGGACAGACGACCCACTTCCTCCTCCACTTGCATGCTTTGCGCCTGCTCCTACGATGTTCCAGGCTGGCAGCCATGGGCCAGTCCCGCGCCGGCACGCCGCCGGCGCAAGTCGAACTGGCGCAACATAGCTGCCGAGTATACAGCCCCTTGTCGGGTAAGTAAAGCAGCCGCACACCGGTCGGTCAATGCGGGCTCGGCTTGCTTCTCGCTTAGCGTTCGTCGCCCGGACAAGCCGATGAGGTCGTGGAAGGTATGCCCAGCGATGGCGAGGACGGGCTGCCCATCGTCCCTGGCATCGTAGAGACCATTCAGGAGATGTATGCCGGTCGGACACGTCCAACGTCCGGCTTCTCCGCTGGTCATCCGTCAGCAGACGGGCCAGCAAGGTCGCGTCGTCGTGACTGAGGATCAGCATGGCGTCGCCTGCCACCGGGCCGCTAAAGATCTGGTGCACGGTGGCAATGTCGCCGCTGATGATCGTCTTTAGCGCGTCGCCGAGCTCGGCGATCGGATAGATGGCAACGTGGGGTGGGTCAAGGAGCACCCGATGGCCGGTCAGCTCGGAAAATGAAGATGCGGCACGCGAGAACCCGATGTTGATCACCTCGGTCAAAGCATCGCTCTGTTCCGGGCTAAGCATCGTGTCCCTCCAGCACCGGCGCGCATTGATCACTTGCTCGACTGAACGGGTGGCTGCCACGAGCACTTCTTACAAGAGCGGGCTGGGGCCGGCAGCCTGCTGGCGCAGCGTGCACACTCGCTCTCAACCGCGTGGGAAATCGTTAGGTGCTCGTCGCACTCGGCGAACTAGTCGTCGAGAAATTGAGCCAGCGCTCCAGGGCAGCCACCCGGGCCACGTCATCGCCGCGCGTCGTCAGCACGATGACAGGGATAGTGCAGTACTTGGCATAGTTACGGAGAAACTTGAGAACTTCCAGTTAGCTATCGGTCCATATTCTCCGTGTCGCGTGCGCGCGATATGTCAATCGCGGCACCCCCCCGGGGTCAATCTGCGTCGACTGCCGAATTGGGCACGTTCTCCCACATTTTGGCACGCGTGCCCAGGGCCCGCCGGAACTCGCGATACAGCTGGGCATGGTCCACCTCTACGCCGGGCAGCGTACGTTCCACGGCCTCATCCAGGGCCGCGCGCAACTGTGGCGACAGGTGATCTACGATCTCGACGAGCTTGATCCTTGCCATGCTTGCTTCTCCTCTTACTCAAGGCCCCTTTGTTTAGAGCGCGGCCCGATACAGGGCCATGAGATCCTCAACCGTCGGACGGCGTGGGTTGACCACCTGGGCGCTGCCCGTCTGGGCGACGTCCGCGGCCATCTGCTCGATGAAGCTCTCGTCAACCCCCAGGGCGCCGAGCGCATCCGGCAGTCCAGCCTTAGCCGCCAGCCGGCGCACGGCGTTGGGCGCGTCCGCCGCGCCCAGCACGTCATCGCCCGCACGGAGCGCGGCCGCCACCAGGGCCAATGCGTGCTCAGCAGCCGGTAGATTATAGGTCATGACGTGCGGGAGCAGGATCGCCGTTGATAGGCCAACCGGCGTGTCGTGACACGCGGCCAATGCCTGCGCCATGGCCTGCGCCAGGCCGATCCGGGCAGATGAGAGCGCCAGGCCGGCCAGGGTGCTCGCGTAAAGCAGATCAGCGCGGGGCCCGAGGGCGGGCGATGCGAGGGCAGCCCCCAGGTTGGCAGCGATCAGGCGTAGAGCCTGTAACGCGAGCCCATCGCTGAACGGCGAGGCAAAGACTGAGGTCAGGCTCTCGACGGCGTGGGCCAGGGCGCCCATGGCGGTGCCGGCCAGCACATCCTTGGGCAATGTAAGGGCCAGGCCCGGATCCAGCAGCGCGAAGTCGGGCGCGAGCAACTGGCTGCCGACGAGCACTTTCTTGCGCTGCGCCCGGTCTGTTATCAGCATGAAGTTGGTGACTTCGCTGCCCGAGCCGACGGTGGTGGGTATGGCCACTAGGGGCGGAAGAGCCTCGCCGATCTTGCCGACGCCGATATAAGCGCTCAACTCGCCGGGGTTACTCGCCAGCACCCCGGCTCCCTTGGCGACGTCGATGACGCTACCCCCGCCCACGGCGACGATGCCCGTGCAACCGCGCGCCCGGTAGAGCGCGGCGGCCCGCTGAACGGTCTCGATGGCCGGATTACGTTCTACCGCGTCAAACACAACGCCGTTCACGTTGGCTGCCGACAGGGCGTTTAAGACGTGACCGGTGATGCCCGCCCGCAGCACGCCCGCATCGGTCACCACCAGGGCCCGGGCGATGCCCAGTTTCTGGACGATCTCGCCGGCCTTGCCGACGGCCCCCGGGCCAAAGAAGATGTGCGTGGCAGCCTGAAAAGAGGATAGCTGAACCTCAGATCCTGCGTTGTCGAGTTCGGATTGACCGTCGCGAGACATGAAACTCCTTCGGTTGAGTCATGCGCACCGGGCGCGTTCGCTTTGAGTTAAGTCGTCGGCTCCAGCCAGAGCGTGGCCCGGGCGGCCTGCTCGACCGCCCGCCGCTCGCAGAGCAGCGGATGGTAAGCGCCCGTGAACCAAGCGTCCACCTGGTCAGCGTAATGCGGGCTGGCCGGATTGCCTGACTGGCCGGGGGCCAGCAGGCCCAGCGAGTTGTTCAGATCGCCCAGGTCGGCGATGAAGCGGAATGGCGGGCCGACGACGTGCGGGCTGTTCAGATCGTGGTCACTGGAGCCGCTGGCCCAGATCGTGCTGCCGTCGCCGCCGATGGGGTAAGGTCCCCGGTTGAAGAAGCCGCCCAGGGCCCCATCCCGCCCCAGCGTGTGCCCGAACGTGAGCTTGTGAAGGCGGCCCCACGTCCAATCCTCGCGTCGCGAGCCCAACGCGCCCTGCAGGTACTTCAATGCCTGGCGCAGCGCGGCACGCATAGCTGCGTCCCGGCCGGCCGCGCCGTCGAACCACGGCGCGGCCGGCCGGGCCAGGATGCCTT
>Ga0209540_10001282_pt1 | contig 19604 bp, 21 predicted proteins | sample BarGraIncu01121A_FD_184501 | JGI IMG/M metagenome (GOLD analysis project Ga0209540, IMG submission 184501) | Arctic peat soil microbial communities from Barrow, Alaska - Barrow Graham LP Incubations 011-21A (SPAdes) (version 2) | ecosystem: Environmental > Terrestrial > Soil > Wetlands > Peat... | reverse complement strand
CTGTTGGAACACTCTGGGAGGAGGGGTCTATGCGTGCCGGAAGGTCCATCGCGCTCTCCGCCTTGCTGTTCATCGGCGTTCTCGCTCTGTCTGCCTGTGCCCTAAGCCCGAAGGACGCCCTTGTCGGTGCTTGGACGTCGCGTCTCGTTGACTCGTCTGGGAACAGGCTGGGATCCGTAACCTGGGAGTTCTTCAAAGACGGTACGCTCACAGAGCAGAGCGTGAACTCCAATGGCACCGACAACCGCAAACGGACCCTGACCTGGAGTCTCGACTCGGCGAAAGGCGCGCCACTGATCATTGTTGATGACAGGGGTTCAAGGACAGACTACTTCTTCGACCTGAGTGGCGACCGGCTCGTTGTCGACACGGAGGAGAGTCCCGCGACTGCACCTGCGAGCATTATTCCATTTGCGTTCCTGAGGGTGGGCTCAACCGCAGAGAAGGCGGCGGCCGCAGCTGAGCCGGTCATGACCGAATACCAGAAGGTGACGGACCAGAGCGAGATCGACGCCATCGCCAGTGTTGACGTAGGGTCCGCGGTGGTGGGTGCGGATGGTCGCTATGAGGTCAGCGGAACCATCACGAACAAGAGCAGCTGGCCGATTCGCGTTCTTGTCGAGGTCAGCGTAGGACAAGTGACTTACAAACTCCCGGAATGGTGGGAGATCGGCCCAGGCGGCCAAAGGTCGTTCATCGCGCACCCCGACGCCGAGAACGGGTTGGGCACGGTCGGCGGCTATGTCTCCGAGCTTGAGGTCAAGAAGTAGCGACGAGTCTGGACTCGTCGCGGGCGGTCATCAAAGGACAGCGACTGCCAGGTGATCCTCGCGTCGGTCCAGGCGGGCATCCCGCATTTGAGGCGGCGGATGGGAAAGGGGTAGCACAATGGCAGAGGTATACCTACGAGCGAACCCGAGCCGGCCTCGCGAACTGATACGCGAAGCCCTCGAGGCGAACCTCGAGCCGGATGAGGAGTTGCGCTGGTTCAGCATCGTGAAGCAGTTCAGATTGCCGGCTCCATTGAGGTGGCATCCCTGGCTGCAACTGTTCGCCGTCAAGCACTGGTACGTCGGCATAACGCCAGAGCGTGTCCTTTTCGGCCGAGTCAAGTTCGCGGGCGAGCCGGACCCGAGCGGAGTAATAACCGTCCCAGTAGCCGATGTCACGGTAGGTCGGAGGGGGCAAAGCGGCGGCGAACTGCTCGTCGCGAACCCTAAGGGCGGGTTGCCGAGGGAACTCAGGCTTGCTGACGGTCTTGATATTGACGAATTGGAGGAAGCACTAGGCAAGTTCAAGGACGTCACGGCGGTGTGGCCCGCGGGGTGGTTGGCTGATCCTACTGGCCGCCACGAACTGCGGTACTGGGATGGCACCGCGTGGACCGCTCATGTCAGTGACACCGGGGCACAGTCGGGGGATCCTGTCTGAGCCCGCTTTCCGGCACCGCCGCCCGCTCCCGGTACATCAGTTTCGCCGTGACCCGCCGTGGATCGAAGCTCTCCAGATCTCGGCGATCCGCCCATCCAGGAACACGTTGAAACCCCGGACCCGAGTCGATCCGTGCGCGGCAGGGTCAAGGCCGCGCTGCGGCCTATTGTGGGTTACCCCCATTAACCCACGGCTGCGTCCGCTTGCATTTTGCGCACACTTTGGCGTAGGGACCCATCATTGCCAGGGTCGTTCCACAATAGGCGCACTCTCCGTGCGGGTTCTTGGCCTGGCGACGTCGCACGTACGGGGCAAGGAGAAACATGATGGCCGCGGTAATGAGCCCAGCACCGAGCCCCCATATGATCGCATCCAACATCTCTGGCTTTCCTTTCTATGGGTTCACCCGCCCGGCGTCCTTGCCTTCTGCCCGCGTCGGTGTACTTACCCGCATGCCGGCGAAGTAATGCGTCCGTGGGGCAGCTCTGGCCTTCCAAGGGGCCTGTTGGGTACCAAGCTCGTCCACGATGGCCCACCAGCACAAATAGCACCCTGACCTGCGGTAATAGGTCAGGGTGCTTTCTTGCTATCCCAGCGGAACATGCGATGACGCCACTCTTCGAAACCGCTGTCCGCCTACGCCGACGAATGAAGACACTACTTGACCAACGAGAACACACGGTCGGGAGCCATTCTCTCTGACTGTTCTAAGGTCATTTCGGTGGCAGAACCTTATGCGAGCAGCCTGTATCAGCCGACCGCGTGGAGCCGAGACGTAGCGCCCGCTAACGTGGGTGTCGCCCCAGCCTGCGATGGCGTTGAGTAGGTGGTATCGGGCACGCCCCTTCGTGGCTGGTGCAGAGGAAGATCAAGGCGGATAGTGGAAGAGTGAAAGGTCGGAAGCAGAGCACGCCGCGACGAGGGGCATCCATGAGCAAGCACATCGGGGCTAGCGAAGAAGCGGACATCCTGCTGGCGGCGCAAGAGAAAGCCGAGGCAGTCTTGCAGGGAGGGCAACAGAAGCCCGAGGAAGTCCTGCTGGCGGCGCGGCAGAAAGCCGAGAGAGTCCTGCTGGCGGCGCAGCGGAAGGCGGAGGAAGTTCTGCTGGTGGCGGAAGAACAGGTGCGGAAGGGTCTGCCAGAGTTGCCTGAGGCAGAACGGCTCGTGCGTGCCGAGGTCGCAGCGGATGCTCTGCGAGATGTACGAAGGGCCGCTGCAGATGCCTTGAGAGAGGTAGAGGGCACTGCCGCAGACGTTCTGTTGACGGCACAAAGGGAAGCGGCGGCAATACTGCTGGAAGCGAGAATGAAGGTTCTCGACGGACGCACGGGAAACGACAAGCCCGAAGCGTAAGTCCAAGTTTGAACTGCACCACCTAGGTACCATGTTCGTCTAAGATGGCCCACCAGCACAGATCGAAGGCCCCGGCTCATCCGAGTCGGGGCCTTCTGTGCGCTTGCAACGACGCGCCGGCCGAGGTACACCGCCGCCGACCGGTCGAGCATCGCGTGGAAGGCCTCGTGGCGATCCGCACCCACGACCTCGCGCTCCACCCGGCGGTCGACCCGGAGCTGGAGGTGTAGCAGAACCCCTGCTGCTCGCTTCAGACATCGTGCGAGTCGGGCGAGTCCGCTGTTCGGCTCTCCCGTGCGCGCTTACTGTCGTACATCCGCACGTCCGCGATGCGCATCAGCCCTTCGGGATCCCGCGCGTCCTCGGGATACGTTGCAATCCCACAGGAAGCCGAGACCACGATCGGACCCGCATCGCATCGACAGGGCTCGAGTGCGATCAGCTCGGCGAGCCTCTCGATCACGAGTGTCGCATCTGATGCGCTCGTGTGGGGAAGCAGGATCGCAAACTCATCGCCTCCGATCCGTGCCACCGTGCTGTAGTCGCGCACCGCAGACTGCGCCCTGTCGCCGAACCATCTGAGCGCCTGGTCACCGCACGCGTGGCCCGCCGTGTCGTTGATCAGTTTGAGGCGGTCCAGGTCGCACAGGGCCAAGGTCACGCTCCCACCTTCGCGCGCCGCTTCCGCGATGGACTTGGCCAAGTCGCGCTCGAGGGTCCGACGATTCGGGAGTCCCGTCAGCGGGTCATGGTCCGCCTGTTGCCTGAGCAACTCCTCGGTTGCCAAGGTGCGCCCCTCGGCCTCGTCGAGCGCCAGTGCCAAGTCCGCGATCTCATCCCGTCCCCTGACTGTGGAGTACGCGGAGGGTCCTCCGGCGGTCTCATGAGACGTGCGCAAGTGCAGTCTGGTCAGACGACGCAGCACTGTGGTCTGCAGTGCGATCGTGAGGGACACGCCGAACACCACGACGAAGGCGAGGAGCGCCCATCCGACGATCGCCATGGTCTCGTACGTCCTCAAGGCGCTCAAGCTCGCCCGGGTGACCGTGATCTGCTGTGCCGGAGAGCCGCTGACGCCCGCCAAGAGCAGCGAGCCGACCACGGTGTTGTCGTCGGGATACGACACAAGGGTCGCGCTCATCGGGCCCACGAGCGTCGCACCCTCGGGGGGCTGCGAGAAGGAGACGGACAGGCCCGTGAAGGCCGACGCCTCGCGTGCGTCATCGGCATCGACGGTGTGTCCCAGGAGGATGAACCCGTTGGGCGGGGCGGTGCCGTCGTTGTTCGTGATGAGATGAGTCGCGAAGAGTATCGTACTGCCGGCGAGAGGCACGATTCCCGCGCGTTGACTGCCGGCCGCAGGGCGCAGGTGGCCGATGTCACCTGCGAGCGCGGTCACGAGCGAGGGTGAGAGCGCTTCGACTTCTCCGGACGCGCTGCCGACGGCGCCCGTCCACTTGGCGGCGCCTCTGTAGTCGTAGAAGACGATGAAGTCGGCGTCCAGGTTTGGGAAGGTAGCGAGGTCCACATTCTCACGAGGGAACTGCGGTGCCCTGCCGGCCATGAACTCGTAGGTGTCCGTCCACTTGGCCCAGTCCGCAGCGCCGCCGGACAGCCGCTCACGTGTCACGATCAACCCCAATGCGGCTCGTTGCGTGTCCTTGACGATCTCGGACCGCTCGACTTCGACGAACGAGTTGAAGACGATGCGCCTCAAGCCGTACATGAACACCGCTGCGACCACGAGGAAGACCGCGAGGATGACCAGAGGCACCCTGTAGCGCAAGGAACGCGGCAAAAGTCGCACGGTGCACTCCCTGTCGCGTGCCGTTCCGCCCTAGACCCCCGCATCGGATATATACCCATGCGGTGTTCGATGACCGCGTGCTAGTGCCAGAACAGCGTCATCACGGTTTCGCCGGCACGAGCTAAGAAGGGATCGGCCGTCAGCCGTTTCTGAAGGCCGGGTACCTGGCACTTGTCACGTGTGAGACGCAGCGAAGGTTCCAAGCTCGTATACGATGGCTCACCAGCACAGATCGAAGGCCCCGGCTCATCAGAGGCGGGGCCTTCTGCTATTGTCAGACCGCGGCTCGCCCGCAGGGAGCGATCGCGCCTCCTGCCGAACGTGCCCGGGAGCGACGCGACGGTCGACGACGAGGAGCATCCATGAGCGGGAGCCAAGACGCAGGTCACGAGGCGGCCGCGGCATTCATGGAGGCGCGCATAAGGATTCTGGATGCGCGCGCGTCCGTCAAGCGAGGACCCGCGCTAGGCGACCACTCGGTCGCCTAGGTCGTACCTGCTTCGTATACGGTTGCGCATCAGCGCGCGGCGGCTCGGCTCAGCCGAGTCGGAACCCGCTGCTGCAGGAGCGCTACTCGAATGCCGAGGAGGCCTCGCCGAGGTCCTTGTCGCCGAGAGAGATCTGCTCGGCGCACTTCGGCATGGCGGATCGCTTCCCCTGCAGGAAGTACGTCATCGCCTTGTCGAAATGCCCGAGTGCCTTCAGCCAAAGCGTGTGCCCCGTCTCGTACCCGGGGGGCGCAGTGAGGGCTTTGGCTCTCACGTAGCAGGCCTGCACAGGACCCGCAGCGGTCCCGGCCTTGGTGAGAAGCGCCGAATCGCCCGAGAGAACTTGTCCATATGATTGGCGAGCGTGTCGACGATGATCGGCAGACTCTCCTGCAGATCGGCGTTGATGCTCGTGAACACGGTCCGGTACGCTTCCTTGGCCGATTCCACCTGGGCCTTCAGCGCATCCGCCTGGGTGGTGGCCGGGTTGATCGGAGGAGAGGCGCCGGGCGCACTCGAACATCCGCCGAGCATCGCGGCTACCAGGAGAAGCAGGGTTGTGAGCCTCGTCACATGCGACTTGACCATGGGTGGCCATCCCCTCCGGGAACCGCTCCGCGGTCACGGTTCCTGCCGACGCCTCAGGGTCGGTCGCGCACGTACGCGCTGGACTCGTGCGTTGCCCGGGCCCGCGCGCCCATCTTTCGGGATCGGCGGTGCGGACGAAACGATTCTATACCCTGCGCAGGAGCTCTCCGACGCGCAGTGGGCGAGGCGCATTCGGCCGGTCGGCGGCACACGTGCATTGTTCGTTGCGAGGGAATACAAACGGCTGAGAGGTGCGGTTGACACCGTTTTCGGGGTGCGGGACGTATCGGGCTCGACCGCACGAAATGGGGTCGAGCCGCAGATATCCGGAGGGAACATGGATCCGCTCGTCACGCCAGGCTTCGAGGTCACGGTCAATCGGCCGCGCTCGTATGTGGGGAAGGCCGGACTGCTGACCACGTCGGATACGGTGACCCTGATCGCCCGTCCCGTACGGCACTTCCGCGCCATCGTTGCGTCGTTCGCCGTTGCCGTGATCGCGGTGATCGTCATCGGTGGTGTGTTCTCCACCGCCGGCCAGAGTGCGCTCATGGACCCGGGTCTGACCGCCCCCGAGCGCAGCGCCGCGGACATGCTGGCATACGGCGTACCCATCGCTGGAGGCCTGCTCTGCGGCTTCCTCGTGTTCGGCATGTCACTGCTGGTGAAGGCATTCCGGGGCGACTCGCACTCGATGAGCGTCTCGATCACGGGCGTCTCGCTTGCGAAGCGCAAGGGCCGTCTGCTGGTGGTGGACGCGGCGTTCGATCCCGGAGTGCGCCCGTCGGTCTGGACTCTGTTCGCGCGGAACCCTGAAGAAGCCGAATCGATAGTGTCCGCCCTTGCCGACGGCGGAGGATCGGTACCGGCGAGCACTGCCTGAGGGAGGTCGCATGCCAGACAACGCGACGAACGCCCGGACGACGCCCTACGTATGCCCGGCGTGCTCCAGGGGGCTCGATGCCGGCGAAGCGCAGAAGGGCGCGGACTGGTTGACGCTCCTGTGCCCGGGATGCGGAGCGTCGTACCGATGGCGCGGGTCCCGGATCGGTATCGGCATGCGCGTGTTCGCGCTCGTCCTCGTCACGGCCGATTGGATCCTCATGGTCGTCGACCCGGGGTGGCGCAACGACGCCTTCCGGCAGTTCCTCGCGGTCGCCGGATTGGGCTTCGCCGTCTGGGCCATCGTCGGCCTGGTCCGGATGATGGGTGCCGCCGCCCGGTGGAGGCGCTCGCTGTAGCGGGTGCGCGCCGGGCGACGCAGCGAGGACCGCCCTCCCGGGCGGTCCTCGCGTTCGAAACGGTGATCGTGCGTCGGTCGCTCTAGCGAGCTACGACCGTGCTCTTGATCAACGTGACGGCGGTCTGCGCGAGCAGTCGGCCGTTGATCGAGGCCCCCGCTCCGAGAGAGATGTTCGTCTTGCCGAGGACGGTTCCCTCGAAGTGCGCGCCGGTGCCGATGGCGACGGTCTCGGCGGCCTGCCAGATGACGTTCTTGGCGAGCACTCCGCCCGTGAGGATGACCCTGGTGCCGGTGGCCTGCTTGATGCCCTTGGCGACCTGGAAAATGAAGACGTCGTTGGGGCCGCCCTTGAGGGTGACGTTCTTGTTGATCGCAAGTGCAGTCGTGTACTTGTACACGCCGGGGGCGAGCGTACGCCCGCTGATGTCACCTGCGTACAAGTTGGTGTAGTTGGCGGCGCGCCCGGCGGCATCGGTGTACGCGATCATCATGTCGCCGATCGCGATTCCAAGGTTGGCGGGGGTCGGCGACGTGTAGTTGGCCGCGTAGACATTGCCGTTCACCTGTGCTGAGGTCGAGAAGACGTTCGACGCATCGGCCTTCAGGGAGAACCCGGTGATGGCCGCGGCGGATATCGGGCTGACCCCTATGTCGCCGGTGATGGTCGACTGCGGCACCGACGAGATGCCGGACTTCGCCAGGATCGCGAAAGTGCCGGCCGTACCGAGCTTGACCGGAGCGGTGACGCGCGTTGCGGCAAAGGCCGAGCTCAGCGACAGCACTCCCGCCATGACCACGAGAGCCAAGAGCGGCAGCAGCTGCCTGGGTGAGTTGGTCTTCATATTCGTTATCGCCCTTCTTCCTTGTCGTGACACCTCTGTGAGTCGAAGTAGCCACTCGAGCATAGGCTTCTCACATGAGGGTGAGCTTATGCGGCGCCTCCCGTAGGAATCGCCCCTCGGCTCGGGGGAGTAGTATTCAATCGTCGGGACCGGCTGAACGGCAGTCGACCGTACGAGCGAAGAGGCCATCGGTGAACGAAGTCGCGGACAGCGCGTTCCCGGAAGCGGGTGCCGGACGTGGTCGCTCCCTCGCGCGCAGCGGCGCTGACTCGAAGCGCCACCGGCAGGCTGACGACCTGTACCGGCAGGCGCGCGCGATCCGCCAGCGTGACTACCCTCGCCTCAAGGAGCTTGCGGAGCAGAGTCTCGAGCTGGCGAGCCAGACCGGCGACGACGGTCAACAGTACCGCCGGGGAATGGCGGCCGCGCTCAGCATGCTCGCCTACCACAGCGCCATCGCCGGGCTGACGGAACCGGCGCTATCGCAGTCCTCGCAGGCTCTTGCGCTTCTCGGCAGCCTTGAGTCGAGCACCATCCTTGGCGACATCTACTTCGCCATGGGCTGGGCGCGGCTCTTCGGCGGCGACTTCGCCGAGGCGATCGTCGTCCTCACGGAGGCCGAGCGGATCGCCGAGGAGCTGGGCGATCGCGGCGCGCAGGCTTACGCGCTCGACGCGATGGCGAACGTGTATGCCGTCTCGGGCCATCCGGAGGACGCGCTCGAAGGACACCTGCGGGCACTCGCCATCCAAGAGGAAATCGGTGACGAGTTGAGCGTCGCGCTGGTCCGCAACAACATGGCCTACACCTACCTCGAACTCGGGGACTACGCTGCTGCGCTTGAGACCGCTCAGGCGTCTCTGGCTTTCATCTCGGAGAACGGTCACGAGCACATCGAGATGGCCGTCCTCGATACGCTCGCCTCGGTGTTTCTCGCCATGGACGAGCTCGACGCGGCTCTCGTGAACGCGCAGCGGGGCCTGCAGTTGGCTCGAGCGCGTGAGTCGCACCGGGACGAGACCGACAGCCTGATGACCCTCGGTCGCATCCTGCTGCAACAGGGGCGCTACGATGACGCGCTCGTCTCCATGCAGGAAGCGCTGGCGTTGGCGGAGCAGCACGGCCGAGCGGTCGAGGAGTACAGGTGCCACGAACTCCTCGCGACGATCCATGAGAAGCGGTGCGATCCGGCCGCGGCGCTGACCGAGTACCGTCGCTACCATGATCTCGAGCATGCCTGCATCAACAGGGAGAGCCAGACCCGGCTCGCCAACCTCCGCGTCGAGTACCTGCTCGAGGACGCACGCAAGGACTCCGAGATCCATCGCCTTCGCAGTCTCGCGCTCGAGCGAGAGGTGGGGGAGAGCCGCATCGCACAGGTGCGGCTCGAGGCGCAGGCCTCCCTCGACCCGTTGACGGGCCTCTACAACCGCCGCCACCTGTCCGTTCTCGTGGAGGAGTTGACCGCGGCGGTCGTCCGCCGTGAGTCCGCCTGCGTCCTGATGCTCGATGTTGACAACTTCAAGGAGATAAACGACGCGCATGGCCACTTCGTCGGAGATCGTGTGCTCGTCTCTCTGGCACGACTGCTGAAGAGGAACTCCCGGTCCACCGACGTGCCACTCCGCTACGGCGGAGACGAGTTCCTCGTGCTGCTCGTGGGAATGGACGCCACGGCGGGTGCCGAGGCCGCGGAGCGCTTGCGCGCCACGGTCGCGCGCACGAAGGTCGGTTCCGACGACGTGGAGGTCGCGGTCACCATCAGCATCGGCGTCGCCTGCGTCACGTCGGATAGGTCGATGGAGCTGCCGGCCCTGATCGCTGTTGCGGACGCGGCGCTCTACACGGCCAAGCAGACGGGCCGCGACCGCGTCGTGAGCGCGTAGCGACGAGCGCTGGTCACGCGTGATCAAGTCGGCCCTTCAGGCGGAGCCCGCGTTCGTCGAACGGTGCTGACCGGCCGGGGCCCCCGCGCTACACTGCATCCGCGGGGCATAGCGGGTTCGATCGTGGGAAGGTGTCGCCGTGGCTGGTCGCTGGCGTTGGGTGTGGGTCGTTCTCGGTATCTGGGCCGCCTGGTGGCTGGTCGCGACGATCTGGAGCGGCGCCGAGCTCGCGCGAAACACCGTGAAGTCCTACATCATCGGCGAGAAGACCCAGTTCATCTCCGACGGCAAACTCGCGGCGGCGCTCGGTAATCCCGACGCCAACACGCTGACCCTTCTGCCGGCAGGCGTCGGCCTGGCGCCCGCCACGCCGACGGTCCGCTTCCGTCCCACCATCACCTACGAGGCGGCCAACGCCGACATCGCGGTGAAGGTCCCGCGACGGCGGATACGCGTCACGATGGAGCTGATCGGCAGCGGCTGGAAGGTCGCGGGGATGGACATCCTGCCCTAGTTGCGCTCGTTCTCACGTGAGGCTCGCGCCTGCGCGCGCACGGTTCGGTTCGGGGTCATCGCGTGACTTCCGTGTACTCCTGAGCCGTCCGGTCCCACGTGGGATAGCGACTCACGGCGAGTCCGTGGATCTTCCGACGGAACTCCGGGTCCTTGGTCGCATAGGCTTCCAACAGGTGCGCGACCAGTCCGGCAAGGCGCACCGTGAAGTCCGTCCCCTCGACCAACCCGACGAACGACGGGTCGTTCAGAGACTCCGCCAGGAAGTCGTCCATGGCGACCATTCCGCTGTGATACGACGCCAGCGGCAGCGCACCCGCGGCGAGCCCCTCGATGTTGACGAGCGCTGCCGCCTCAGGGAAGACCGACGGGACCACGCAGACGTCGGCCGCAGCGAACACCGCGGCCAGCTGCTCGTGTTCCAGGTGGCCCAGGAAGGCGATGGACCCCGGTTCGGGAAGCGGAGGGTTCTCACCGACGACATCGCCGAACCCGGCAGGGGACCGCAGCAGCGGCTCGGCGTCGACGAGAGCCGTCGCTTCTGCGGTGTCGCCCGCGTCGATGAGCGCCGCCAACCGCTCGAGTGGTTGGCGCGCGGGCCCTCCTCCTGCGATGAGCAGCCGGACCGGCCGTGCGCGGAGCGCGGAGATCAGCGGCATCGCCCCGACCAGGTGCTGGATGCCCTTCGTCGGGCGTACCGATCCCGCGTAGACGAGGATGTCGTCCTCGGCGGAAAGCGCAAGGCCGTCGGGCAGCGTCACTCGGGCTCGGAGAGATGCGAGTGCGGACTCGCGGTCGCCGGCCGGGGCGAACAGCTCCGCATCGATGCCGGGGGACATGACAACGGTCTTCCCGGCGATGGGCTCGCCGTGTCCCTCGGCCCACGCGATCAGGTCGTCGCATGCGCCCTGCGAGACCGTCGCGACGCGCGTGGCGCCTTTCAGGCCCTCGACCGCATAGGGTACAAGATCGTCGTTGACTCGGACACTGAAGTTCAGGGCGGAACCATGCTCCGTCACCACGTACGGCGCGCGCCCCGCCAGAGCCTGGGAGACGACGTAAGGCTGCATGATCAGGTGCTGTGCGAGCACGAGGTCCGGTGGCCACTGTTCGAAGACGGTGCGCAGGGCGGTCACGTTGCGCGAGATGTAGCGCTCGCGCGTGTCCGGGTCCGCGTTCTGGAACCCGTGGACGTTCTCCCGCGAGAAAGGCGGGAAGAGGCCCTCGACGTACACGAGGAGCTCGCCCTCGAGGTGCGGCCTGACGAGACGGCACGTGCCGGCCATGCCGGGCTCACTGCGGGATTCGAGGGTCAGCGACGTGTTGCCCGGGTCGAGCGCGTACGCGGCGTCGATGAAGTCGCAGCGCTCCGGCTGGCGATCCTGGCACACTAACGTGACTTCGTGGCCGAGCCGGACGAGCGCGCGGGAGAGTTCGCGCACGTAGATGCCGCTGCCCGAATCGTGGAGGAAGTACCCGTGGACCACTGCGACTCTCACAAGCCCTCCTCTTCCGGTTCTGGGTGCGCTGCTGGTGCTTCCTGAGACTCTACACGGCGTTGTGCCCGTGGCGCCGAAGCATGTCACGGCGCGAGCCGGGGCAGGAGGTGTTCACCCCGCCGGCACAAGTGGCGTAGGCTGGTTGCAACACCGAGGGGGAGAGCCTTGCCGGCCCCGATGACCGCCGATCGCCGGACGATACCGTTGTGGGTCAAGGCCCTGCTTCTGGCGGGGGCGTACGTCGGCGCGGCCGAGGTGGGCAACCTCTTCTCGGTGCAGAGCGCCTTCTCCACGTTCTGGCCGCCCGCCGGGCTCTTCTTCGCGGTCCTGCTGATCTCAGACCGACGGGATTGGCCGCTGCTGGTCCTCGCCGGCATTGCGGGCAACCTGGCTTCGGACCTGCTGCACGGCCGTGCGCTGCTGATGACCCTCGGATTCTCAACGGCCAACGCGGCGGAGGCGATGATCGGGGCCGTGCTGGTCGGTCGGCTCATTGGCTCGCGCCCGAAGATGAACACGCTGCGCCAGGTCCTCGTATTCACGATCGTAGGAGCGGTGTTCGCCCCCATGGTCGGGGCGACCGTCGGCGCGTCGGTCGTCCGGCTCGGGGTCGCGGGCGCGGCGTGGGGGGCCACGTGGGTCAGTTGGTGGATCGGCGACGCCCTGGGCGTCGTGGTGGTGGCGTCGATCATCCTGTCGGGCATCGGGCTGTGGGACTCCTATCGTGACGACTCCGACCCTCATCCCGCCCGCTATCTGCTGCCCCTCGCGCGTGCGGTGGCCGTCGCCATCCCGTTTGGCGTCCTTGCGCACGTGGTCTTCAGCCCGCTCGGTGGTGGCACCTCGTGGAAGTTCCTTACGACCCCCGGGTTGGTGGCCGTGGGGATCATCGGCGGGCCGGCGGGGGCCGCTGCCGGGCTGCTCGGGATCGCTGCGGGCGCGATCTCCGGCATGGTGCGCGGCTCGCCATCGGTCGCGCTCGTCGCCTCGGACGTCGTCACGCGTGTGTTCCAGGCGCAGGCGTTCTTCGTGGTTGGAGGCGTCGCATGCCTCGCGCTTGCGGGAGTGATCGCTGAGAACCGCGAGAACGCGGAGCACGCGGAGATCGCAGCGTCACAGTTCAGGGAGCTGTTCGACGCGATGCGCGAGGGCGTCGAGTACGGTCGGATGATCTACGACGAGCAGGGGGACCCGGTCGACTGGGTCTGGCTGCAGGTCAATCGCGCGTTCGGAACCCTGACGGGGCTGACCGACGTCGTCGGGCGCCATGCATGGGAGCTTCTGCCGGACCTGGAGGAGACGAATCCGGGGCTGCTCAAGGTCTACGGTCAGGTCGCGAATACGGGAACCCCCGCGGTCTTCGAGTCGCTGATCATGCCTCTCAACCGGACGCTGTCGATCTCCGTGACCAGTCCGGCCCGTGGAGAGTACATCGCCGTATTCGAGGACGTCAGCGAGCGGGTGACCGCGGACCGGGACCTGGCCGAGAGCGCGAGGCGCCTCGAGAAGATGGTCTACGACGTCGCCGAGGCGATGGGCAGCGTCGTCGAGGCCCGCGACCCCTACACGCAGGGGCACGAGCTCCGCGTCTCATCGCTGGCCAAGCGCATCGCCACGGAGATGGGCCTGGACGAGGACGCGCTCAACGAGATCAGCATGGCCGGGCTGCTCCACGACATCGGGAAGCTGCGTGTGCCCGCTGAGATCCTCACCAAGCCGGGCCAGCTCTCGGACGCCGAGTTTGCGCTGATCCGCGAGCATCCCGAGCAGGGATTCGAGATCCTCAGCCACATCGACTTCCCGTGGCCGATCGCGGAGATCGTCTACCAGCACCACGAGCGCATGGACGGCACCGGGTACCCGCGCCGGCTCCCGGGCGACGAGATACTGCTCCCTGCTCGCATCCTCGCCGTCGCGGACGTGATCGAGGCGATGGCCTCGCACCGCCCGTACCGAGCGGCCCTCGGCCTGGACAAGGCCATGGACGAGATCGTCGCGCATCCCGAGGCGTACGACGCCGAGGTCGTTGCGGCGTGCGTCGCCCTCTACGAACGGCGCGAGATCGGCCTCTAGGACGATCGAAAGCCCGTGCGGCCGCCGTTCGGCGTGCCTGACTCCCGTTCGTCGCCTGTGGGGTGGGGCTCGCGCCACATCGGCCGATAGCCCACGCCAAGGCGCGGAATGATTCGCGTGCGCTGTGCGCCGCCCAAGACGCGCCCTCCAACGGTGAGAGGAGTTCCAGATGGCCCATTGGACCTCACACGCGTTCCACGCGACGGTCGTCTCACCCCGGATGATGTACGAAGACGTGACCATGGGGTTCAGCGACGGTGCGGTGACCTTCACCGGGCGCCCGCTGCGCAACTGGCGCGCATGGTCGTGGCTGTCGCTGGTCGTGCGCCTGGTCGTATTCCTCGGAGGTGTCGTCGTCCTAGCCTCCGTGGTTGCGTCCGCCGCCTTCTCCGGTTCGCTGAGCCCCGATCTCCTGCTGCGCGCGTCAGCGGTCTTCGCGGGCTGGATCGTACTGCTGTGGGGGTCCGGTGTGTTGCTGAAGCGCTACGCTCACGCGACTCGCATGCGGGCCTCCGAACGCACCTCCAAACTGCCGGTCAGCGACGTCTCGATGGCGAAGCTCTCGGGGAGGACGCTCTCGATCAGGGCGCCGTTCGACCACCGCAACGGCTCCGATCGCTGGCGCCTGCGGGTCGACAGCCATGATCAGGGTGAAAGTCTACTGGCCCTCCTGGGGCGCCACTGAGACCGGGCGTGCACGCCGCCCGACCGCTCGTCGAAACCGCACCGGACCGCCGCACGATTCGCGCTTGCAGACAAGTGCGTTTGCGTGTAGTAGACTTTCGGCGCGGACCGAATCGCGGGCCGTAAGTTTGCGACCGGACGAATCGCTTTCGTTGCGGTCAGTCTGGTCGCTTTGTTTTGCCCTGAGGGGCGGAAGGTAGGTTAGGAATGGCTGAGGGTACCGTTAAGTGGTTCAACCCGGACAAGGGCTACGGCTTCATCTCCCACGAGGGTGGCGACGACGTCTTCGTTCACTTCTCTGAGATCCAGGGCGATGGCTTCAAGACCCTCGACGAGGGCCAGGCTGTCGTTTTCGACATCACAGAGGGCCAGAACGGCAAGAAGCAGGCGAGCAACGTCCGCAAGGCGTAACAACCGAGCGACTTGAGATCGAGCTTCGCCAAGAGCGGCCCGCGAGGGCCGCTCTTCTTGTGCGCGGACCGGACCGACACGACCAGACTGGTAGAATCGCCCCCATGTCACTCACCATCTCAGGCGTCACGAAGACCTTCGGCGAGCGCGTCCTGTTCCAGGACGTGTCGCTCCACGTCGCCGGCCGCGCGCGTGTCGCGTTGGTCGGGCCCAACGGCGCCGGCAAGACGACCCTGCTCGAGATCATCTCGGGGGAGCAGGACGCCGACGCCGGTGGCGTCACCGTGGGCAAGGGAGAGGTCGTCGGCTACCTCAAGCAGGAAGCCATCGAGATGGCCGGCCGCTCGGCCCTTGAGGAGGTCCTTAGCGTCGCCTCGGAGGTGACCTCGCTCGAACATCGCATCTCCGTGCTCGAGGCCGACATCGCCGATGAGGAGGAAGAGGACGAGCGCGAGCGCATGCTCAGCGAGTACGCGCGCATCACCGAGCGCTTCGAGCACCTGGGCGGCTACACGATCGAGGCCGACGCGCGCGCGGTGATGACCGGCCTGGGCTTCCGCGAGGCCGACATGCAGAAGCGCACCGAGGAGTTCTCGGGCGGCTGGCTGATGCGCATCGCGCTCGCCAAGATCCTGCTTCAGTCTCCCGACATCCTCCTGCTCGACGAACCGACGAACCACCTCGACCTGGAGTCGGTCACCTGGCTGGAGGGCTTCCTGCGGGGCTACGACGGAGCGATCGTGCTCGTCAGCCACGACCGCGCGTTCATGGACGGGCTGGTCGACCGTGTCGCCGAGATCGACCTGCGCACGCTGACGCTCTATCACGGCACGTACGAGAACTACGTCGAGCAGAAGGCGATCGGGCTCGAGCGGCTGCTGGCGGCCAAGGCCAACCAGGACCGGCAGATCGCCGCGCAGGAGAAGTTCATCGAGCGCTTCCGCTACAAGAGCTCGAAGGCCAAGGCCGTCCAGAGCCGCGTGAAGGCCGTCGAGAAGATCGAACGCATCGAGGTCCCGGAGGAGCGCAAGGCCGTGCACTTCCGCTTCCCGCAGCCCCCGCGCACCTCGGAGACGGTCATCGCCCTCGAGCACGTGAGCAAGTCCTACGGGCCCCTGCAGGTGTACAGCGACCTCACCGTGTCGCTGTTCCGCGGTGACAAGGTGGCGCTGGTCGGCCCCAACGGCGCCGGCAAGTCCACGCTGCTCAAGGTGCTCGCCGGCGCACTCGAGCCCGACACCGGGACGCGCACGCTCGGACTCCACGTCACCACGGCCTACTTCGCGCAGCACCAGCTCGAGGCGCTCGAGCCGCGCAACACCGTCTACAAGGAGCTCGACCGCGTCGCTCCGGGCTGGGGCCAGGGTCAGGTCCGCGGGCTGCTCGGCGCGTTCCTGTTCAACGGCAGCGACGTCGACAAGAAGGTCTCGGTCCTGTCGGGAGGGGAGCGGGCGCGGCTCGCACTCGCCAAGATGCTCGTGACCCCTGCGCCGTTCCTTTGCCTCGACGAGCCGACCAACCACCTGGACATCCGCGCCCGCGACATCCTCGAGCAGGCGCTCGTGGCCTACGAGGGTACGATGGCGCTGATCACTCACGACCGCCACCTCATCCGCGCGGTCGCGACGAAGATCATCCACGTGGAGAACGGTCAGGTCACGGTCTACGACGGTGACTACGACTACTTCCTGTGGAAACGCGAGCAGACCGGCGGTGTGGGGTCGGGCCAGCAGGATACGAAGCATCTGGCCAAGTCGGTCGCGGCAGGCGCCCCAACCACCGCCGAGCCGGCCGCAGCGCCGCGCTCCAGCGGGCCGAAGACCAAAGAGCAGAAGCGCGCCGAGGCCGAGGCGCGCAACAAGGCGTACCGCTCCGGCAAGTCGGAGCGCACCCGCCTCACGGAGCTCGAGGCGGAGATGGCGGCGGCTGAGAAGCGCGACGCCGAGCTGGTGGTCGCCCTCGCCGAGCCCGACATCTACAGCGACAAGCGTACGTTCGACAAGACCATGGCCGAGTACGGCGCGCTCAAGTCGCATCGGCAGGCGATGGAGGGGGAGTGGCTGGCTCTGACGGAGACCCTCGAGCGACTCGAGTCCGAACCCGATCCCAAGGCCGAGAAGACCCCGCGCCGGAAGCACGGCGCCTAGCCGGGCGATCGGCGCGGCGCGCCTTCCAGACTTTGTAACAACCGTTTACAAAGTATCGGCCGCTGTCTTAGAATCGAAGCGCGGCGTGGATGGGATCCGAGGTTCGTCTGTCTGCCTGCCGTCGCATCAGGGCACGTACGCGATGGGTCGATGCCCCCACAAACGGACGGAGCGAGTATGCCGGCGGAGTCCACGCAGGCGTTTCTGTTCTTATTGGGCGCCGCGGTAGCGGCGGTCGCCTTTGTGGGCCTCGTGTTCGGCGCCAACGCATTGCTGTCTCCCCGCAAGCCCAACGCCTCCAAGTCCGAGCCCTACGAGTGCGGCATGCCGCAGGCCGGCACCCCGCACGTGCGCTTCCCGTTGCGTTTCGCTTCGATCGCGGTGCTGTTCGTGATCTTCGACGTGGAGTCGGTGCTGCTGTTCTCGGTGGCGACCCGGATCCGCGGCGACCTCGCGGGCGGGATGGCGCTGCTCGGCTTCGCCTCGCTGCTGGCGTTCGGACTGCTCTACGCCTGGAAGACGGGGGCGCTGCAGTGGCGCTCGTAGATTCGCTCACCTCCGCCCTGGAGAGCATGCCGGGCGGCGGGATCATCCTCACGAGCATGGACGCGCTGGCCGACTGGTCGCGCGGGCAGTCGCTGTGGGCGATGCCGATGGGCACCGCCTGCTGCGCGATGGAACTGATCGCAGCCTCCTTCTCCAAGTTCGACTTCGACCGTCTGGGGACGTTCCCGCGCCCCGACCCCCGGCACGTCGACGTGATGATCGTCGCGGGCACCATCACCAAGAAGATGCAGCCTGCGGTGCGCAGGCTCTACGACCAGATGGCCGAGCCCAAGTACGTGATCGCCATGGGCAACTGCGCCGTCAGCGGCGGGATCTTCTACTACGACACCTACTCCGTGGTCCGGGGCGTCGACCAGTTCATGCCGGTGGACGTCTACATCGCCGGCTGCCCGCCACGGCCCGAGTCTCTCGAGGACGGCGTCTTGCAGCTTCGCGCGCAGATCCGCACGCGCTCGATGGCCGAGGGGCGCTCCTACGATCGCGACCTCGCGCTCCCGGGCCTGGAGACCGACCGCGCCGGCACGACCGACGCGGTGCGTCCTGTCGGAGACACCCCGCTGGCGCCCCGCAGCGGGGCCGGTGAGAAGCTGTGACCCGGGTCGAGGGCGAGAGCGGCCTGGAGTACCTCCGCCGCAAGCTGTGCTCCGTCTACCCGGACCTGTGCCCGCTGTTCTCCATCGAGTACGCGGATGGCGTGCTGCTCGTTCCGCGCGAAGCCCTGCATGGCGCCGCAGTCAACCTCAAGGCGCTGGGCTTCGAGCGCTTCGGCTTCGTGACCGCGGTCGATCGCGGCGAGTACTTCGAACTCGTCTGCCGTCTTCAGTCCGCGGAGTTCGGGGCCGGGCTGTTCCTGAAGGCGGAGATCCCGCGCGACGACGCGGTCAGCGACTCCTTCACCGACCTGTGGCCCGCGGCCGACTGGCATGAGCGCGAGGTCTACGACCTGTTCGGCATCGAGTTCACCGGCCATCCCGACATGCGGCGGATCCTGCTGCCGGACGACTGGGTCGGCCATCCGTTGCGCAAGGACTACCACGACGATTCCGTGATCCCGCGGCCCGACTACATCTGAGAGGAGGTGCGACGATGGCTGTAGAGGTCGAGAGCACGCGTCCCGTGATCGCCGAGGACGGACGCCGCGTCGACGAGCTCGTCGTTAACATCGGACCGTCGCACCCCTCCACGCACGGGGTGTGCCGCATCATCACGCACCTCGACGGCGAGGTCATCGTGAAGGCCGAGCCGGTCATCGGCTACCTCCACCGCGGCATCGAGAAGATGGCCGAGAACCGCACCTACCTGCAGGTCGTCCCGCTCACCGACCGTCTGGACTACGTCGGCTCGATGTACGCCAACTGGGCGTACTGCCGAGCCGTCGAACGTCTGGCCGAGATCCGCGTGCCCGAGCGCGCCGAGTACATCCGGGTGATCGTGTGCGAACTGCAGCGCATCGCCAGCCACATGATGGGCGTGGGCTCTTCCGGCGCCGACACCGGCGCGGCCACGGCGTTCATCTGGGCGTTCGAGGTGCGCGAACGCATCGTCGACCTCTTCGACGAGCTGTGTGGGTCGCGGCTGACCTACAACTACGTGCGGCCGGGCGGTGTCTCGATGGACCTGCCCGACGGGTGGATCGAGAAGTGCCGCGAGGTCGTGAAGTGGGCGCCCGAGCGGCTGCTCGAGCTGGACGCGCTGTTCTTCGGCAACTTCATCGCCGGTGAGCGCATGAAGGGCATCGGCGTCCTGAGCGAGGCCGACGCCATCGCCTGGGGCGCGAGTGGCCCCACGGCGCGCGGCAGCGGCGTGCTGTTCGACATCCGCAAGAACGACCCGTACTCCGTCTACCCCCGGCTCGACTTCCGGATCCCGGTTGGGGAGAACGGCGACTGCTTCGACCGCAGCCGCGTCAAGTTGCTCGAGGCGATCGAGTCGTGCCACATCATCGAGCAGGCGCTCGACCAGATCGAGCCCGGTCCCGTGATGACCGCCGGGCTGCCGCGTCTCCTGCGCCCGCGCGCGGGCGACGCCTACGACCACATCGAGTCGGCGCGCGGGTCGCTGGGCGTCTACCT
>Ga0209540_10001280_pt1 | contig 19631 bp, 14 predicted proteins | sample BarGraIncu01121A_FD_184501 | JGI IMG/M metagenome (GOLD analysis project Ga0209540, IMG submission 184501) | Arctic peat soil microbial communities from Barrow, Alaska - Barrow Graham LP Incubations 011-21A (SPAdes) (version 2) | ecosystem: Environmental > Terrestrial > Soil > Wetlands > Peat... | reverse complement strand
ATCGGCAAGACCGGGACAGCCGATCATGAATATCCTTTGGCCCGTTATTGCAGTCGTGATAATATGGTTTCTCGATGAGGCAGCCTCCGACATCTCTAATTTCGTCCGCAAAAAACAGTCACTGAAGCTCGAAACCTTCATGTACGGTCTCCTTCACTCGAAAGCCATCAGGCTCGACCTGATCAATTTCGAGCGTCCTGAATATTTTGACACTCTCACCAGGGCGGCAAGGGAGGCGCCATGGAGGCCCAACAGCATACTTAACAACCTGGTCTCCATTCTCAGGGGGCTCCTCTCCCTTATCCTGATGGCCGGAGTGCTGACATCACTTAACTGGATGCTTGCCCTTCTGCTGATTGTAGTGAATGTCCCGGGTGTATGGCTGAGGTTCTATTATGCCGACGTTCTTTACAACTTCCAGAGGGAACAGACACCCGAAGCAAGAAAAACAGCCTACTTCAACTGGCTCCTGACCGGCGATCGTCCCTCGAGGGAGGTAAGGCTTTTCGGACTCGGGGAATATTTCATGTCGCTCTTCAAAAAATCTTTCCTCAAAACAAAAGAGGATGAGCTCCGGATCATCAAAAAACGAACGCTCATTGAACTTGTATCGGATCTCTTCAAGGCGGCTGCCGTTCTCATCACGATTATGTTCGTTGCAAGGGAGACAATATTTGGGAAGATTACCCTGGGACAGATGGCAATGTTACTGCTGGCGTTCCGCCAGGGCATGGTATATATCAAAGAACTTCTGGGATCAGTCGGCGGGCTATACGAGGATTCACTGTTCATAGGTGATACTTTCGAATTCCTTAACCTGAAGGAAAATATTGTTGCAGTTCCACCCGAGATAGTGCCGACGGGATTAAATAAATCCATAGAAGTTGAAAACCTATCGTTCAAATACCCCGGCAATACCGAAACTACGATCAAAAACGTAACCTTCAGGGTAATGAAGGGGGATATCATTGCTCTTGTCGGACCCAACGGAGCCGGGAAGAGCACGCTGGCAAGACTCATCTGCAGGCTTTATGATCCCGATTCAGGATCAGTGAAGCTCGATGGTGCCGACATCCGGAACATGGATCCTGAAAAGTACAGGAAGCTGATATCGGTGGTATTCCAGGATTTTATGCTTTACAACCTTGAGGCCGGGGAGAATATAAGGCTTGGTAACATCGATGAAGAAAATCCAGGCGAAAAAGTAAAATCGGCTGCTCGCGCTTCAGGTGTTCATGACCTTATAAATAATCTGCCCGACGGTTATTCTACAGCCATCGGCAACCTGTTCGACGACAGCCGTGAGCTGAGCTGGGGCGAGTGGCAGAAGCTGGCTCTCTCAAGAGCCCTTTTCAGGGATGCCCCGCTGCTTATCCTCGATGAGCCGTCAAGCTCCCTTGATGCAGATACGGAATATGATATCTTCAGCCGTTTCAGGGAGATTGTCAGGGGAAGGACATCAATACTGATAAGCCACAGGTTTACAAATGTAAGCCTGGCCGACAGGATCATCGTACTTGACAAAGGTGCCGTTGCAGAGAGCGGCACCCATGACGAGCTTATGAAGAAAAAGGGGATATACTTCAGCATGTACACCAAACAAACCGGCAGGTTTGACAAATGAAAAGCGATCTGAACATCAGGGATGAAGAGATACTTCTTCTAGGGCTGTGCCACCTCTCTTTCGGCGTGGAGCTGAAGGTCATGCTTACCGCTCTGGCCGAGACTGTGACAGACTGGAATTATTTTTTCACAATGGCAAACGCCCACGGTGTGGCTGCCCTTGTATATCATAACCTCGAAAAGCTCGGGTTCCTGGATCTAGTGCCGGGTGAAGTAACGGGAAGACTCAGGAATGCGATGATGGTGACCATCAGCAGGAACGCAGGAAATGCAGAGTCAATGGGAGAGGTGCTAAGGATCCTTAACCGCGAGAACATAAAGACCGTGCTGCTGAAGGGTCTTGCCCTCGAACTTACGGTATATGGAAACTGCGGGCTGAGGCAAATGACCGATGTCGATGTCCTGGTAAGCAGGGACAACTGCATGAAGGCCAGGAAGCTGCTCATGGAAAACGGATTTGAGTCACTCCCTGTTAAATCGGTATTTCACAAACCTATAATTGCCGACATCGGCAAGCATCTACCGACACTTATCAAGAACGGGTTCGCCGTGGAGCTTCATCATGAGCTCTTCGGAGCCGGAAAAAACGTGCTGACAAGAATGCTGTACGACACCAGCATTGAAATAGAGGTGAGCGGTGAAAAATGTTTCGTACCGGATGCTCAGATCTTCTTCCTCTACCTGGTGAAGCATCTGCATCTCCATGAGATGAACAACGAATCGCAGCTCAGGCTTTATACAGACCTTGTGGTGCTGATTGAAAAGTTCGGTGACGAGATCTTAAACTACGACCTTCTTACATATGCCAACCAGGCAGGCATGTCGCAGATCCTTGCATGGAGGCTTGAGCCGCTGAGAGACCTCTGGGGCATCTCGTTCCCCGGCTGGATAAACGAATTTATTGACAAATGGTACCATCCCGATTCGATAAACAGGTTCGTTTTCTTCCTGAAAAATCCAAAGGATAACACGCCTCCCGGCAAAGGACAGAAATACCTGTACAACCTAAGGGAAGTAAAAGGAGTACACAGGAAAGCGCTCTATATCCTTGGAGAGATATTTCCTACAATAGATTTTATGAAGAAGCGGTACAATTGCAAAAGCACCCTGACGGCATTGCTCCGTTACCCGCCCAGATGGCTTGGTCTTTGATACAGTCAGCTTTTGAACAGGGCAACTATAGAAAGGACAAGCATAATCCCGCCTTCGGTAAGGAACTGGATCAGTCCCTCTTTCGATAATTTCTTCCTGATCAGCACGGTTATCACCATATGGACAATAGAGAACGCCGGGGCGACGAAAAAAAATGTCCTTGCCAGGGGCCATCCTGCTGCTTTAAAGGTAAAGGCCATAAAGACGCTTGCATAGAGATATCCCGTAAAAAACAACAGTACGGTGGATCCTTCAGGATTATATCCCCTGAAGATATACCAGCCGGAGACAAGATAAGCAAGGGAGACTGCCAGCAGTATCCATGCAGGCATCAGGGAGCCCGGGTTGCGGCTGCTGAGAAGGATAGCAATGATGCCGATAAGGAAGATCACGGTGCTGATAAATGTAAGAACTGAATTCTTTTTCATATTACCGAAATGTTAAGTTACAGGATCAGGTAAAGCCTTTTCCGGTTATTTTGCAAGAAGAGAGTCCTGGTACTGAAGATAGATCGTGAAATATCCTTCCGTGATCGTTAAGGAGTCGTTGGGATTAGCGACATTTTTAAGCTTGAAGTGGAAATCACCTTCAAGATCGGAGACCTGGAGGCCCAGAAGGCGGAACTCCCCGGACGTTGCATGATATATCCTGGAGTCGCTGGTCCTGTACATTACCGAAAAAGCAGGGTAAGCGTAGGTGTTTTTTATTAAAGTGGTATCGGGGACCCACATCGAGATGGAGTCGCCGCCGCTCCCATAGATATTCCAGATATAGCTTTTCTTAACCGAGTTTTTATAAGCGGTGTATTTAATTGCGTATCCTTTGGCTGAAGAGTAAACGCCGTTATTCCGGTATTCGAGAAGGTGAGATTTTTCCACCTCATGTGTGCCGCAGGAGGACAGGAGTATGGAGATGATGCCTGAAAACAGAATGGTTCTTTTCATAACCACGGGATTAAAGCATAAAATTACCGAAAAAAAACAAGAAATACCAGAGGCGTGAAGTGGTTGTCTAAAAACCCTTTGTGTTCCTTTGTGACATCCTTTGTGCTCTTTGTGGTTAAATCTAAATAATATATATCCCGCCGCTCGTCAAAAATACTTGACATGTTTTTCTTTTTGACCTAACTTTCCTTTTAATTTATTTATTTTCAATTATTAATCAGACCATCGGTTTCGGGGCAGCAAACCCTTCTTCCATTTCGCCTTTGCGCCCCTGCACCGTTGCCCCTTAAGCCTATCCGTCATGAAAACAAAACTCCTCTTCTGTTTTTTCCTTTTTACTTTTGCCTTTCTCCTTTCTCCTTGTAGGGCCCAGGTGCCTCAGGGTTTCAACTACCAGGCAATCGCACGGAATAGTAGCGGACTGCCGATAACCAGCCAGGTAATTCCCGTCAGGATATCGATCGTGACATCACTTACCGGTGGAACCGTTATATGGCAGGAAGATCATTCCTCAGTGACCGCCGATCAGTACGGATTGATATCACTTGTGATAGGAACTGGTACTCAGTCCGGTGGTTCGCCTACCTCGTTTTCGGCAATCGACTGGAGTGCACAGACTCTTTTCCTGAAGACTGAAGTCAAGTATCCCGGACCGGGTTGGACAAATATGGGAACAAGTCAGATATGGGCTGTTCCGTATTCATTACTGGCAAAGAATATTGCACCGCTTTCAAAACTGGGAATTACCGGAACGACAACCGATATGGAAGAGGCGCTCTTCGAAGTTAAAAACCAGGCAGGACAGACCGTCCCGGCCGTTGTTTATGCTCAATATGTATATCCGGTGTAATCTTCGTTCAATCAAAGTCGAAAAGAAATGCATCAAATTAGTCACTAACCCCGGACTTTAGTCGGGAGTGGAGACGGGAAAAAACCCGGCTTCAGTCCTCACCACTGGAGAGGCCACTCCCGGAGATAACCTCATTATACTCCTTTTCTCATAACTTTTTCCGTTGCTGTCGATCCCGGATCCGTACATATTGTCTTACTTTATTAACATAAGAACCACTTAAAACAAACTGTGCTAATTCCATTTCACAGGTCCCCGGTGAGGGGATTTGGATGAATGGGTTATTAATATTTAAGTTTGGAGAAATTGGCTGGAGAAAATTTACTAATTTTAAATAAAAAATTATGTCCTGCCCTGACGAGTTTGTGCATTTTTATAAATTCCATAAAAACATATTAAAATGAACAACAAGATTCCCGGATCAATGGAAGGTTCGCCCCTGGTAAAAATCGCTGCATTAATAATCATTTCTGCAGGAGTGATTTATGCAAAATCAATCATCACTCCCATTTTACTCGCACTTTTCATAAGTATCATTTGTGCGCAACCACTTACCTGGCTTGAAAAGATGAGAATCCCCAGATGGTTTGCACTTATCATCGTAATATTCGGATTGATTGTACTTTTTTCAGGATTTACTTACCTGATCGGAGGAACAGTATCGTCCTTTTCAGGAAATCTTTCACAATATGAATCTACCCTTACAACAATAAGCAACTCATTTATTCAGTATTTAAATGAGGAAGGTATAAAGATCCCCAAAGATCAGTTTCTTACTCTTGTCCAGCCGGCAAAAATCCTTGAATTTACCGCAAGCGCTTTGAATACTCTGTTCAATATGGTGGGAACTACCTTCCTGATCTTCCTTATCATTTTATTTACTCTTCTGGAATTCGGAAGCTTTTCTGTTAAAGCTAAAGCTATTCAGATTGAATCGGATAAATCCATTTCTTATTATTCTACCATTTTACAGAATATCCGTCACTACCTTGGGATAAAAACCCTGTTATGTTTATCAGTAGGAATTCTTGTCTATTTGGCATTATTGATCATCGGGGTCGATTATCCTCTCCTATGGGCATTGATTGCAGCTCTGATGAATTATATCCCGAATATCGGGTCCATCATCGCCACGATCCCGACAGTTCTCTTTGCCCTTATACAACTCGGATTAGGTGGTGCACTCTGGACCCTGGTCACGACTATGATTATCCACAATGTTCTTGGAAATTTAATTGAACCCAGGATCATGGGAAAAGGTTTAGGCCTGTCAACGCTGGTTGTATTCCTGTCTCTTCTGTTCTGGGGATTTACGCTGGGAATGGTGGGTATGTTCCTGTCAGCTCCCTTAACTATGACCATTAAAATCATACTGGAACATAATGAGAAAACACGATGGCTGGCAATACTTTTGGGAACGCCTGCTGATGCTAAAATCTATCTTCGGCAAAAAGAATTGACTGAAAAGCAGCAACATAAGGAATCGGAATCGAAGGATAAGTGAAAATGTAAATAAGCTGTTTGGGTTGTTCTCTTAAGGAATAATCATTTATATGTCCATTTGTCCAATTTCCCTGGGCATTGGGCTAAAGCCCATTATTTATAGTTAGTTGGTCACTCCGGACTGAAGTCCGGGGTTAGTGGGTGCCAGGAAGATAATAAGCCCCGGATGTTGGCTGTTGTTTCCGCCACTTGGACTGAAGACCGGGGTTAATAAAGAACCCCGGGCTCTGGCCTTGCGGAATCAGTGGCCGGCAAGTAAGCCCGGGGTTGACAGGGGTTGAATGAACCTGAATTTCACTCTGAATAGCACGAGGAATACAGCCCCTGAGATAGATTCTAATTAAAAAAATCCATATATGGTAAGTCGTGTTTTTAACGATATTCGATTTGTAATTTATAGTACAATTCGACACTTTTATCCCAAATCCATTTTGCCGCACCACAAATAGCATTCCATGCTGAACGGAATGCATCTCCTAGTTGACATCCCCCATAGATATTTATCAATTCATCATGGTTGAGTTCTCTTAAACTCAGTTTTTGTATTTCCATGGTATAAAATTTTACAGATCTAATCGACTGACAATTTTCTCACTAATATTAATCTCATTTCTAGCTAATTTATAATTCCAGTATCCGGAAAAAAAGTATTTAAAAGATTGTTTCGATCTTATGATCAAACCCAGGCTTGAAATTTGAATTCATCTGAACCAATGTTGTGTCGCTTTTTAATTCTAATGGTTTTTCACCAAGAACAGGCATATTTAATGGCTGAGTGAATATAAGTTCTGATCGATTTTCCCATAGCTTTTGAGGATTATTTTCAAGATATGAAAATTTGTACTCCCAAAAGACTTTAGAGATCATTCCTTCGGGATTGAAAAACTCTGAGTACAAATAATTATAAAAATACCTTTTTGCACTTTTTGATCTATATTCATCCGACCTGCTCATTTCCATCATTTCTGGGCTGATGCTAGTGTCAATTCGTTGGATTTTTCCTGTTATATTATCTATTAGAAATCTGGCATTTTTCAAGAATAATCTTTTATTTGGTTTAAAATCAAATCTTGGATTGACATTAATTATTATGATAGAATCTCCAGATTCTTGTTTGCTGAAGTAGATAAACTTTTCTGGTCCATATGAGGCTCCGATAATAAATCTATTTATGGGAGAAAAATTTGCTTCTAGGTCATATTTAGGTATAACGCTCATATTTAAATGAGGATTCTTATTGACGATAATATTTTGCAAATAACATTTTACAATTCCACCCCGGCTTGGGGGAAATAAATGATCGACTTTAAATATTATTTCAGCATAAGCTTCAGCTACAAGCGTATCTCGATAAAGAAGAATATCTTTTCTAAAGCAAATTAAATATAGTGGTTTAGTTAAAACTTTATAGTTTTTTGCAATTGAGTTATCAATGATTTTTCTAGTATCTTTTGCACTAATTGTAATTGGGTTAATTTCAATAGGGACCTCATCTAGTAGAATTATTTTATTCTTTTGAATTTTACTATATAATGTTTCAATTGATTTATATGCCACATGAGAAATTTGAATAGAATCATTCTTTAATTGAGGCAGGGAAAAAAAGCCATCCTGATTAGTTACTTCAAGGATGTTTTTATTTAATACCTTTACATAAGCATAAGAGATTGGCGTTTTGTATTTCGAGTCAATTACTTGAAATCTAACTGTTTGTTGAGAATGAATATTTATATGGGACAGGATAATAAATGTAAATGTCAACAGTATTTTAAGACCCGATATTTTCATTTTCCTTTTTTTAAGATATACTTACTGTATAATCAAGATCTCTGAAAGGATAGATTCATACTATCCTTTCAGAGATGCATACTCATGACTTATTGCTAAAGTTCATTTTGACATTTTTAGCAATTTCAACTGAAATAGTGAAGGTCACATTATCCCAAATCCATTCAGCTGCATCCTTAATCCCATCCCATACAGCACCAAAGAATTCAGCTAGTTTTCCACCACCGTTGACCATGAGCTGTTCCTGGGTGGTTAGTTCCCTGACAGAAAATTTTTCGATTTCCATGACAATAAAAATTAAATAAGTATAGAAAATTTACCCCGTTTTTTTGACAGGCCCGGGGTTTTAGCACTGCAACGAAACCTCACTAATTTCGTTCATCATTGTCCGGAAAAAAAGTATTCTGGGAAGAATAAAACCACCTGTGTATTTTTTTTCTTCCTGGCATGTCATCGGCTTCAAATTGCAGGTGATCTGTATATCAAATGGCTCCTTGTAATAAAATGTCTTGACCGATTTTGAGTAAACAATAGGAGCGCCTCGCGACCTCATCTCATCTATAAGCTCATATAGGCTTGTGCGGCTTACACCCAGCTGACTGGCAAACTCTTCCGGGGTGCCAGTGGCCCGCTGTGTGACCAGTTTATGCATACGGCTGATGCGATCGAGATATTCAAAGACTTTCATATTAGGATGTATTTATGTTTTTACTTCTTCAAATTCAATAGCCTGTTGCATCCACATTTTCCTGAAATGTCCTTCCATGGCTGACAATTCTGAAAATGTTCCTTCCTGTATTACAGTTCCATTGTCAAGGACTATGATCCTGTCGGCAAGACTAATTGTAGAAAGCCTGTGTGCAATTACTATTACAGTCTTTCTTTCGTCCCTCAGCAGCTTCAGGGCATTCTGAACAAATGATTCAGCAAATGAATCAAGCGATGAGGTTGCCTCATCAAGGATAAGAACTTCAGGATTCCGGTAAAGCGCACGGGCAATTGCGATCCTCTGCTTCTGCCCTCCGGATAAAGTCGCGCCATTCTCACCAATATAGGTTTTGAAACCGTTTTGGAGGCTCTCTATAAATTTTATCATTCCAAGCTTCTCACAAACAGCCAGGATTTCTCCCATATCCGGATTTATTTCTCCTACAGCTATATTATTGATCACGTCTCCTGCAAAAAGATCAATTTTTTGCGGAACAACAGAAACCACCTTACGCAAGGACTTATTTGTAAAATGCTGAATATCATAACCACCTACCCTTATATGCCCATCCTGCAGCGGGTACAAATTTTGAAGGAGCGAGGCAAGAGTGGTTTTTCCTGATCCGCTTTCTCCAACTACTGCCGTTATTTCCCCTTTGTGAATCCTGATGTCAAGGGAATTAAAAACTTCGACCCGGGTTCCATATCTGAATTTTACATTTTCAAAACATATATCATTTATCATCTCTGGTCTGAGTTCAATTTTATCCTTTTCATCATCAATCTCAAGGTCAAATATCTCAAACAACCTGTCAGCTGCAATTTTTGCATCCTGCAGAGTACGGTTAAACCCGATAATGCTGGTTACAGGTCCTGTATAATATCCAACGATGGAATAAAACGATAGTAATTCCCCGGGCGTGATCTGAGTTTTCATAACGAAGCCGGCTCCCGCCCATAAGACAATAAGTGTTATCAGCTGTGTTACAAGTGCCCCGGAGCTGGAGGAAAACATTGAATTTAAACCCGATTTGTAAATAGTCTCAAGAAGTCCTACGAATCTGGTCTCAGTTCTGAAATTTGAATACTCTTCCAGGCTGAATCGCTTGATTGTTCCAGCTGAATTGAGTGATTCTACAAGCTGTGCCTCCAGGTCAGCAGCCCTTTCCATTACTTTTCGCTGGACTTTCCTGTTAAAGTGATTCGAGACGTAATAAATTAAAAAGTAAAAAGGAACTACAACCAGCATTATTACAGCAAGCTTCCAGAAAAAGGTGAACATAAGAATAAACGACACGATCAGGATAAATACATTAAGTATCAGATTAATTGAAACGTCATTAATGAATACTCTTATTTTAACTGCATCACTGATCCTTGAGATTATTTCCCCTGTCCTCATATTATCGAAAAATGACTGAGGAAGCTTCAAAAGATGCTGATAATAACCAAGTATGAGTGATGCGTCAATTCTTTGTCCTGTCTTAAGAATAAAAAGCGATTGGAAAAGTCCAAGGAGCAACCTTAAAAGGATGATCAAAGCCATTGCGATACCCATAAGGTTCAGGAGATTCATATTACCTCCAGGGATGACCTGATCAATGAGCCGGCCAACGTAAATAGACATTGAGAGACCCAGAATGGAAAATATAATTGCACCGACAAGAGCCTGAAACAGTATCCTGCTGTTTGGCTTGATTAGTTGCCAAAGACGAACAGATAATGACACTTTTTCATCTTTCATGCTAAACTTTTCACCTGGGGCAATAAGAATCAGAACCCCGGTCCACTCTTTTCCGAATTGCTCATGAGGAATTTTATGAATATTTCCATCTTCCGGATCCATTATCTGAATAAACTTGTTAGTTGCCCTTAAAATCACAACATAGTGAGTCAGAATTCCATTTACTATCAGATGAGCAATAGCAGGCTTTGGTATTTTGAACAAGCTATCCCATTCACCCTTGACCCCTTTTGCCAGAAATCCCATTTTTGCTGAAGCTTCGATCAAACCAAGGACATTAGTTCCTTTTCGGTCAGTTCCCGCGAACTGCCGTATCCTTGAAACCGGCAATCTGACATTATACCATGCAGCAACAGATGCAAGACAAGCAGCTCCGCAATCAGTAATATCCCTTTGTTTGACTTTGATATTCATCCTTTATCATTGAAATAAGGATTGACCCATTTGTCAACCTTGTCAAATAGCAAATTGAATAATGAGCGCCGGTTCACAATAATTCTTGCATTAAGGCTCATCCCTTTCCTGATTTCTGCATTCACTCCGTTTTTAAGAGAGAGAAAAGTTTTTTCAGGCTTGCATTTAATTCTGAAGTAGGCATTCTCGCCGTTTTCAACAATAATATCATCTGAGATATCAATTATGCTGGCATCAAGCAGGCCCCATTCGTTATAGTTAAAAGCATCGACCTGGATGCGGACTTTCTGGCCTGCATTAATTAACCCTATATTATCGGGCTTGATGAAGCATGTAGCAACCATTTCTCCGGAAGGTGATATTTCTGCAACTTGTTGATTACTTCCTATAATTGCGCCTTCCTGTATCTCCGAACTGCGGATTATTTCTCCGCTAACAGGAGCCAGGACAATCCTGTTTCTTAGTTGTTCGAGGCAACCTTCAAGCTCCGCTTGCAATGTGGCAGCGTCATTTATTCTTTGCATGAGATCGGATTGCCACAGACTCTTATTATAAATTAGTATCTGATCGAGGTTTTTCTCTTCGGTCTGGTAGATGAACAGGCTATTTTCAAATTCAGTATCTGCAATAAGATCCTGGTCATGAAGAATGACATTCCTCTCATGTTCTGTCTTGGATTTTCGATATTTCTGTGATTGAATTTCAATTGAATTCTTAATTTTTGAGAATTCAGCTTGATATTTTTTTGTTTGAAAATTCTTAACGTCAAAACTAAAAAGTCCCGAATCCAGCAAAGTAAGCTTTTTAAGATCTGAAATTGCCCGGTTGTTTTCAGGGATTCTCTTCTGAAGGGTCCTTTTTTGAGCCTTCGAGGCTTCCGATTCTATTATTAATAAAGTATCTCCTTTCTCAATGTCAATTCCGTTTTTTATTGAGGTGAAGAGAACTTTCCCCTGGTAAGGTGAATAAACTGCTTGTTTCTCAATATTTGATTGGAAATAGCCTCTAGCCTGGACAGTAATGTCGACATAAACAAATGGAAGTACCCCAATACCCAGGATTACCATTACTAAAATAGTCCAATAAATTATCTGGCTTCGCGAGGTAACCTTGATAAGATAACTTTCCAAAGTACAATTAGTCAATGTCGACGGGATCAGATCCATAAACTTTAAGTATTTGGATGTGCCACTTAACCCAGAAAACATGAGACAATTCGTTAATACATGTCTTAACTGCATGATTTGTGACACGAAAAAATCATATATTATTAAACAGACCAATAATTTAGATTGATTCTAATTAATTTCAGGTTAATGTGATGAGGGCTAAAGCCCATAAAACATAGTTCGCCGGTCACCCCGGACTAAAATCCGGGGTTAGTGGTCTCCTCTACAAATCTTGTATCATTATAATATATCAGTAACCCCGGACTTCAGCCCGAGAAAGAAATATGTATGGAAAAGAAAGTGTTATTATGTGATTTACTAACTCCGTGCTTAAGCCCGGGGTTGATACTAAAAAACGAAACCAGGGTTTTAGCCCTCACCATCCTTCTTCCTGTTGCCTGACACCTTACTCCGGTCGCCGCACGCCGCGTACCGCTTGCCCTGCTTTTAAAATATTTCCATTACATTTGCATTGTTTTAAAAATCCGGTTCATGGAAACGATAGTAAGCGGCATCCGGCCAACAGGCAACCTGCACCTCGGCAACTATTTCGGCGCGGTAAGCAACTTCCTCAAAATGCAGAGGGAGAATAATTGCTTTTTCTTCATCGCCGACTACCACGCCCTCACTACTCACCCTAAACCCGGGGATATTCAGGGCAACATAAAGCAGGTTCTTGCCGAATACCTTGCCTGCGGAATCGACCCTGAAATAGCTACCATATTTATACAGAGCGACGTCCCCGAAGTATTCGAGCTTTATCTTCTGCTTAACATGAACGCTTACATAGGCGAGCTGCAGAGAACAGCCTCATTCAAGGAGAAGATCCGTAAGCAGCCCGATAACATCAACGCCGGCCTTCTTACTTATCCGGTTCTGATGGCTGCCGATATAATTATCCATCGTGCCACCAAGGTGCCCGTGGGCAAGGACCAGGAACAGCACCTCGAGATGACCCGTCGCTTTGCCCGGCGCTTTAACTCCATGTACAGCGTCGAATACTTCCCCGAACCCGATGCATATAATTTCGGTCATAAGCTGCTCAAGATACCCGGCCTCGACGGCTACGGTAAGATGGGCAAGAGCGAGGGCAACGGCATCTTCCTCGCCGACACTCCCCAGGATATAAGGAAAAAGGTAATGAGGGCTGTCACCGATGCCGGTCCGCAGACACCCGGCGAAAAGCCTTCAGAAGCTGTAAAGAATCTCTTCACCATCATGAGCGTGGTTTCCGACCCTGCAACAGTTAAACATTTCAAAGAGAAGCATGCCTCATGCGAGATCCGTTACGGCGACATGAAAAAGCAGCTTGCCGAGGATATAATTAAGTTTACCGAACCTATCCGCGAGAGGATAATCAGTATAAGTGCCGATAACAGGTACCTTGCAAAGGTCGTTGCAGCGGGAGCAGAGAGGGCCCGGGAAAGCGCATCAAAAACTATCAGGGATGTCCGCTCGATAATAGGATACAAGCCCTTCTGAGCATATAAAGAAAAAGCCAGGCTTTTGAGGTCCTGGCTGCCTTGAAGATTCAAGGATATGATTGAGATTGCCTGTGTGATCATATAAAAACAAATTGCGTGCCAAAAATAGATCGGGCTCCATTCCGTTATTAACCTATAATCTGTTAATTTTATTTTTTTAGATTTTTGCACTAATATTTTCGTGAAGTGGGGAAGAAAATCATCTGGTTCCTTATTGTTGTCCTGGTTGTTATCCTTGCCCTCCTCGGGTATTTTCTCAGGCAGGGGAGGACAAATCTTCTTACCGACCCCTGGAAGGCGATCCCGGCCGATGCGGCTGTAGTGATTGAAACGACTGATCTGCAGAGCTTCATCGGTTCCATTTCGTCGAACAAGGGTATCTTCGGTGAGATAGCCAAAGTGAAGGAGTTCAGGGATTTCAATGCGAAGATTAAATTCCTCGCCGGCCAGCTCGGCAAGCCGGGCTATAAAAAGCTGTTAAGCGGTAACAGTGCAATAATCTCATTTCATCCTTCTACCGGCGGAAAGCTCCGGCCTCTGCTTTCGATGGCAATCCCCGGTGAAATAAAGAGCAAACAGGTTAAGGATATGCTCAGGTCGTCGGGAATAGCGGCTATCGGTGAAAAGCCTTTTCACGGGAACTCACTGTTATCCATACCTTTTGCTTCTGGAGACCGCAAGGATACCGTATGGGTCTCAGGTGTTCCCGGATTGTTATTTTGCTCCTCTTCCGAAGTTGTGATAAAAAAAGCCATACTGCAGTCCGGCACAGAGAACGACATCAGGAACACTCCCGGCTTTACGAAGGTGCTTCAGGCTTCAGGCAAGAACGAAGACAGGATCTTTGTCGTTTTCAGTAACCTGAAGGGTTTGCTCCGGCCTCTTTTCACCCGGGAATCGGGTTACCTGGCCGATAAGATAATTAAGCTTGCAGAATGCACCGAAGGTGATATATATATAAATGAAAACGGCATAGTGCTTACCGGCTATACCGAAACGACCAGCCCCGTAGAATCTCTTTATAAGCTCAAGGCAGGAACTCCCGGGCAGCTTCAGACATACAAGATCCTTCCTGCGGCAACCGTGTTTTTTGAAACGATCATGTTGAATAATGTAAAGACTGAGATGAAAAGCGCAGGAGAGTCTCCGACAAAGGCTTCAGAGCTGGCAAATAAGCTTCGCGAATTTACAGGCGGCGAAATTACGAAGGCATATATCGATATTAAGGATCAGCCGGTCAGAAATAATTCCCTTGTCATTTACAGGCTGAAGAACAGGGTCAGCGCCGAGAAAATATTTCTCGACGAGTTTGGGCCCGGGATCACCAGGGATAATGTTATTTTTTTCACACCCGACGATGTTGTAAAAGTGCCGGTATATGCAACCCCCTACAGCGGCTTCGCATCAGAGATCATGCCCGGGTTTGCGCCTGATTTCGACGATTCTTTCTTTACCTTCTACGATAATTATCTTATAACCGGAAGCTCCTATGCTACCGTCTCCAGGCTGCTTTACGACAACCTTCTCAACAAGACCCTTGCCAATGATCTTACATACAGGGATTTTGAGAGCACTCTTCCGAGCATTGCCGGCTACTTCTTCTATTGCGTCCCGTCGCGCATAACCGAATATCTTGCAGGCACCTTTAACGAAGACATTATAAACGGTCTCCGCTCCAATAAAAAATCGCTCGCCAAGATCCAGGCCATTGGGTACCGTCTCACCTCGAGCAATAATATGCTTTATAACAGCTTGTCGGTAAAGTTCAAAGAGGAAGCCAGGGAGGAATCGAATACGGAATGGGAGACTCTGCTCGACACCGTTGCGGCGATCAAGCCTTTCTTCTTCACAAACCATACCACAGGAGCCAAGGAGATATTTATCCAGGATCTGAATAACAATGCTTACCTGGTGAATGCAGCAGGAAGAGTTCTCTGGAAGGTTCCTCTCAGGGAGCGCATTACCGGCACGGTGTACATGATTGATTTTTACAAAAACGGGAAATACCAGATCCTCTTTTCCGGGAAGAATTACCTGCACCTCCTCGACAGGAACGGCAACTATGTCGAAAGATACCCGGTGAAGCTGAGGTCGCCTGCGACAAATTCTATGGCACTCTTCGATTATGACAATGACCGTAATTACAGGATACTCATCGCAGGTGAGGATAAAATGGTATATGCCTATGATAAAAACGGAAATACTGTAAAGGGGTGGACACCATTCCGTACAAGCGGAACGGTGATTTCGGAAATATCCTGGTTCGGTGTTTCGGGCAAGGATTATATTATTGTTTCGGATGAGCTGTCACTCTATTTTCTCGACCGCCAGGGAAGCAAAAGAGTCAACCTTAAGGAACCGGTGACCAGGGCCGCGAAATCTGCATTAAGGCTCATCCCGGGAAGGGAGCCTTCTGTTGTATGCTCATCACCCTCAGGTACCGTTCAGCAGATCTATTTTGACGGCACAGTAAAAAAATCTGATATTGTAAACCTTTCAGGTGACCATTCATTCGATATTTTTGACGTAGATGGCGATGGTTTTGGTGAATATGTTTTTATAGACGCAGGGATGTTGTATCTTTATAATCACAATAAGTCCGTGATGTTTACAAGGGATTTCGGTTCAAAGAACCTTGGCGGGCCTATTAGTTTTGTTTTTTCAGCCTCTGACAGGAAAATAGGGGTCTTTGACATTGACAAGAACCTTATTTACCTTATAAACGGAGAGGGTGTGACTATGAATGGTTTTCCGCTTAGAGGAGCCTCTATGTTCTCAATAGGGAAATTGTCGGATAGCAGCGGCTGGCATCTTATTGTCGGCGGCACCGACAGATTCCTTTATAATTATAAATTAAACACAGAAGTAAACTGATTGCTGTATGGTCAGGAAATCAAATATTATAATTTCATTAATTGGAATCATTGCTGCGGCAGGGTGCGTTAAAGAGACGTATGACCTCACAAAGCTTTCCAGGCAGGCTCATCTGTCACCGACAATAGCCGTTTCTGCAGTCTACGGCGACATCAAGCTCAGCGATATTCTCAAACCGAACGATACTGTCGTCTTCGGGAGCGATAATTTCATAAAGCTGGTCTTTAAAAAAGATTCGGTAGTGAATTTCAAGCTGTCAGATTATTACGATCTGAACAACATGGTCTCATATTCCGATTCGTACTCGATCGGAGAACTTTCCATGTCGCCATTCAGCGGAATAGTTAACCCATTGACCAACGCAGGTGAACTACCTTTTCCGACTTTTCCAAATTTTGAAAGTGCTACTCTGAGCCAGGGAGTTCTTGATATTACGGTCAGGAATAATACTGCCTCAGTGATTAATGCTATTACAATAACCATTTATAATACCTCTCCTCACGTGCAGCTTGGTCTTCCGGCAACAATAAGTGCAATAAATCCCGGGCAAACAGGGACTACCTCAATAAACCTTGCAGACTTAACTTTTATAAAAAATTCAACATCAGTGGCATATGCTATTAACCCGGGGTCACTGGTCCCGGGCGGAAACGTTGCAATAACTATGGCCGGCAGAGATATGAAAGTAAAATCAGGGAAGATCATAGTTGCGTCCCAGCCCCTTATTTCTTTTCAGCCTCAGGACACGATTCCATTTAATCCCGGAACAGGAATAGAGGTCAGCTACATTAAAATGAGATCCGGGAGTATATCTTATTCAATAAACAACGGTACTGCATTTTCGGCGTCAGTTTCACTAACTCTCCCGTCGACCCTCAGGAGCGGGACCCCTATCTCGGAGTCTTTTACAGCAGCTCCGAACCATATTACTCCAGGTAATATTTCGGTGAATAGTTCAACGATTGACCTCGGCAAAAAACCTTCTCATCCGTATAACCTGCTGCCCATTGTAAGCTCTGTAATGGTAAGCTCCAGCGGCCTTGTCATATTCAACAGCACTGACAACATGAAGCTGACCCTCTCTTTTCTCAATCCCAACTTTGAGTATATGAAGGGATATTTTGGCCAGCAGACAGAGACATTTAAAAAAGATACTATTGACCTGGGCATAAAGGATTTTTTGGATCACATTAAGGGAAGCTTCCTTGTTTCGGACCCTCAGATCAATATCAATTATACAAACTCTTTTGCCATTCCTGTTAAGATAACCCTGAATGCTGCGGGGTATAAAAAAAGCGATGTCGTTCAGCTTGGCTTTACCCCTGTAACACTTAGCTATCCTGCCTTCCCTGCCGATACTATCAAAACTGATGTGTTTTCAGTGAATAAAACTAATTCGCAGCTTCCGCAGCTTGTTTCAATGCCCCCCGAGAAGATAATTTTCTCCGGAAATGCATTGATGAATCCGGCCGGGAATACCGGCTCCAGGGATAATTACCTGTTTAGCAGCAGCAATTTTCTCGCGAACCTCGAAGTTGTGGTACCGCTGGAGTTCAGGATGAATAACCTGCAGTTTGCAGATACGGTTAAAAATTTCATGAAGGATAATAGTATCGGCAGCAGCCCCATAAAACCTGAAGACTTTGAATTCCTTCGCGTGGATATCACTGCCGACAACGGATTCCCTCTGGGCGTTTCTCTAAAACTGGTTCTCTACGATTCTGCCTCGCATGCCCACGTATCCACCATTGATGCGACCGACGTGCTTAAACCTGCGCCTGTTGATGCAAATGGAAAAGTAACGGCTCCTCTCAGCACCGCTACAAGCATAACCATAAGCCGCGAATTCTGGAATTCGATCAATACCGCTGACAAGATCATCTTCGTTTTTTCAATGAACACGACAGACAGCGGGTCAAAGGACGTAAAGATCTATTCAGACTATAAGATTAATTTCAAGGCGGCCCTGGTTTTAAAGCCAGATATAAAGTTCAATTTGAAGTAACCTGTAAAACGAAATGTTTATGATCAGGAAAATCAAATATATCCTTGCCCTGCTTTTGGTGCTGTTTTCATTGAATTCGTCAGCCCAAAACAGCCAGGTTCTTTATTTTATGAACCTGCCGCAAAGGCATCTTCTGAACCCGGCACTGACTCCTACAAACTCAGTTTATATAGGGTTGCCGGTACTATCGGGGATAAACCTGAATGTCAATAATAACTTTTTCAATTTTTCAGATGTGTTTATCAAGGGGGTAGTTGCCGATTCGCTGGTAACCTTTCTTCACCCTGATTATGATCCAGCCAAGTTCCTTGCTAAGATCAAGGATATAAACTCTATCGAGCCTGAAGTCCAGGTTCAGCTCTTCAGCCTTGGTTTCAGGGCGGGGAAGGACCTCTATATTTACTTTGATATAAATGAAAGAGTTGATGCAAACGTGGCATTGCCGGGAGATATCTTCAGGCTTGCCCTGGCAGGAAATGAACAGTTTCTGGGAAGCACAATCGATCTATCGTCGCTGAGGGGCGATCTTATGAGCTACACAGAGATCGGACTAGGATTCTCGAAGAATTTCACCAGCAAACTACGGCTGGGCATAAGGCCTAAGATTCTCCTGGGTTTAGCTGATGCTTCGATAGAAAACAATTCACTCGGCATAACGGTTAACAACGATTATACGCATACCCTCAATGCCGACCTTATGGTTAATTTCAGCGCACCGGTCACTGTATATACCAGCGGCCAGAATAGCTTCGACAGCATTAAATTTGACGACTCAAGGTTTAAAACAGGTAAAGACATTTTAGATTACATTCTGAATACAAAGAATCTTGGTTTCGGCGTCGATATAGGAGGCGAATACAGCTTTTCCGATAAATTTAAGATATCGGCAGCAGTTACCGACATCGGGTATATCAAATGGAAAAGAGACATTTCAAACCTTAAGGCTAAAAGCATGTTTACCTTCAGCGGTGTCAACCTGCTCGATGTTTATAACGGCACCATGACGTTTGATTCCCTTGGCAAGGAAATGCTCGATTCACTGAAAAAGTCTTTCTACCTCACCAATGTGTCAACTCCATTTACAACCACTCTCCCCATTGGAGTTACCCTGGGCGGATCGTATAATCTGACAAAAAGCTTCTCAATAGGATTATTGTCCTATACAAAATTCATCGGGAAACAATACAAGGAAGCGCTCACCCTTTCAGCCAATGTCAATTTCGGGAATGCTTTTTCAACGACTCTGGCATATACTGCTATGAACAACCGCTACGATAATTTAGGCTTCGGGATGTCATTCAGGACCGGCTGGCTCCAGTTTTATTTACTTGCAGACAGGATACCGGTAACCTGGAATAAAATAAAAATTGACA
>Ga0209540_10001279_pt1 | contig 19631 bp, 18 predicted proteins | sample BarGraIncu01121A_FD_184501 | JGI IMG/M metagenome (GOLD analysis project Ga0209540, IMG submission 184501) | Arctic peat soil microbial communities from Barrow, Alaska - Barrow Graham LP Incubations 011-21A (SPAdes) (version 2) | ecosystem: Environmental > Terrestrial > Soil > Wetlands > Peat... | reverse complement strand
CCCGGTGAGCTCCACGAGCTCTTCGTCAGGGGTGTCGCGCAGCTCGCCCCGCTCCTTCTCGAGCAGCGCCTGCTCCGTGTCGCGCTGAGAACTGACCGAGACGTACTCACCCACCGCCATGCTCATCGCGCCGGCGGTCAGGCCGGCGATGCCCGCGGTCAGGATCGTGCTCCGCGTCGCCGTCGCCCCGGCCACGCCCAGGACGATGCCCGCCGTCGACACGATGCCGTCGTTGCCCCCGAGGACCCCAGCCCGCAGCCAGTTCAGCCGCAGGGCGATGTTGCCCGTGTGCGGCTCGTCGTGGTCCGGTGTCTGCTCGCTCACATCGACTCCGTTGATATCGCTCGGCTCATGGCTCCACCCTGACAACCTGTGACCGGCTTGTCGAGCGGTGTCTGACTCGTCTCCTCCTGCAACCCAGATCACCGCCGGACCCCAGACCCGTTGTTGGGACCGGACAGCGGGCAGACTGTCCCACGATCATGGATACCCCCGTCAACACCCCAGCCCTCGTCGTCGGCGCCGCGATCGTCGACGATCTCACCCGGCCAGCCACGGTGCTCAGCGGCCGCCGATCGGAGCCTCCCGAGCTGGCCGGCGGGTGGGAGCTGCCCGGCGGCAAGGTCGAGCCGGGGGAGCAGCCGCAGGATGCGCTCCACCGCGAGATCCGTGAGGAGCTGGGGGTCCGGATCGAGCTTGGCGCCCGCGTGGAAGGCCCCTTGGCCGGAGCCTGGCCGCTGGGCGACCCATACGTCATGCAGGTGTGGCTGGCAAAGATCACTGAGGGCGAGCCGCGCCCTCTGCAGGACCACGACCAGCTGAGGGCGCTCACCAAGGCCGAGTTGTATGACGTGAGCTGGCTTCCGGCCGACCTTCCGATCATTTCGGCGTTGGCCGCGTTGATGGGCTGAACGGCAAGCAGCGCCCCCGACCGTGCGTGGTCATGGGCGTACTCAATTGCTGAGAGAATTGTCCCATGCCCATGCAAACCCGCGGTGACATCCGCAACGTTGCCATCGTCGCTCACGTCGACCACGGAAAGACCACCCTTGTGGACGCCATGCTCTGGCAGTCCGGCGCCTTTGGTGCCCACCAGCACGTGGACGAGCGTGCCATGGACACCGGTGATCTTGAGCGCGAGAAGGGCATCACCATCCTCGCCAAGAACACTGCGGTGCGATACAAGGGTCCGGCTGCGGCGAAGGCCGGCCACCCCGACGGCATCACCGTCAACATCATCGACACCCCTGGTCACGCCGACTTCGGTGGTGAGGTCGAGCGCGGTCTGTCCATGGTGGACGGCGTCGTCCTGCTCGTCGACGCATCTGAGGGGCCGCTGCCGCAGACGCGTTTCGTCTTGCGCAAGGCGCTCGCCGCCAAGCTGCCGGTCATCCTGTGCATCAACAAGGTCGATCGCCCCGACTCCCGCATCGCCGCAGTCGTCGACGAGACCTATGAGTTGTTCATGGACCTGTTGGATGATGCCGCCATGGCAACCGGGCAGCTGGACTTCCCGATCGTGTACTCCTCGGCCCGTGCCGGGCGCGCGTCGCTGACCCGTCCCGAAGACGGTGCCATGCCCGACGAAAAGACCCTTGAGTCGCTCTTCGCGGCGATCCTGGAGACGATCCCGGCACCTCGCTACGACGACGAGGCTCCGCTGCAGGCTCACGTCACCAACCTTGACGCCTCGCCCTTCCTCGGTCGTCTGGCGCTCTGCCGCGTCTACAACGGCACGATCAAGAAGGGCCAGCAGGCCGCCTGGTGCCGCGCCAACGGCACCGTCGAGCGGGTCAAGATCACCGAGCTGCTGATGACCGAAGCGCTTGATCGCAAGCCTGTTGACAGCGCCGGCCCCGGCGACATCATCGCGCTGGCAGGTATCCCCGAGATCACCATCGGCGAGACGCTGACCGACCCGGAGAACCCGACCCCGCTTCCGTTGATCACGGTTGACGAGCCGGCGATCTCGATGACGATCGGCACCAACACCTCCCCGCTGGTCGGACGCACCAAGGGCACCAAGGTCACCGCGCGCCTGATCAAGGACCGCATCGACCGGGAGCTGGTCGGCAACGTCTCGATCCGGGTCCTGCCCACCGAGAGCCCCAACTCCTGGGAGGTGCAGGGTCGCGGTGAGCTGGCGCTGGCCATCCTCGTCGAGCAGATGCGTCGCGAGGGCTATGAGATGACCGTCGGTAAGCCGCAGGTCGTCACCCGCGAGATCGACGGCAAGATCTACGAGCCGTTCGAGCGCCTCACGATCGATGCTCCCGAGGAGTACCTCGGCGCGATCACCCAGCTGTTGGCCGTCCGCAAGGGACGGATGGAGCAGATGACCAACCACGGCACCGGTTGGGTGCGGATGGAGTTCGTCGTTCCTTCGCGCGGGCTCATCGGCTTCCGGACCGAGTTCCTTACGGACACCCGAGGCACTGGCATCGCCAACCACGTCTTCGAAGACTACGAGCCGTGGGTGGGGGAGCTCAAGACTCGGCAGAACGGCTCGTTGGTGGCCGACCGCACAGGTGCGGCGACGTCATACGCGATGTTCAACCTGCAGGAGCGCGGCGCGATGTTCCTGGAGCCGACCACTGAGGTCTATGAGGGAATGATCGTCGGTGAGAACTCCCGCGTGGAAGACATGGACGTCAACATCTGCAAGGAGCGCAAGCTCACCAACGTGCGCTCCGCCACCTCCGAGGTGCTCGAGCGCCTGATTCCGGCGCGCACGCTGAGCCTGGAGCAGGCCCTGGAGTTCTGCCGCGAGGACGAGTGCGTCGAGGTCACCCCGGTGGCGGTTCGCATCCGCAAGCTCGTGCTCCCCCAGCACGATCGAGCACGCACCGCGGCGCGGGCCAAGACGGCAGCCAGGTCCTGAGCCGAGCCTGACACGAGCGACACCAGCCGCCCACCCAGAGGGAGCTACCACCAGATGCGCGCCAGAGACTGCAGCGCCGCGGTCGCTGTGGGCGTGGCCCTCAGTCTGGTGTTGGCGTCCTGTTCGCCGCGGACGGCGGCCACGATGGAGCCCGTCTCCAGGGTCCCGGTAACGGCAGGAGGGACTTTGCACATCCTGCGTCAGGGCCCCGTCAGCGTGTGGGACCCGCAGCGGCTCAATGTCGGGGCCGACATGGCTTTCGCGGGAAGGGTGTTCCAGCGGACCCTGACGGCCTGGGCACCGGCGACCCGGCAGGACTCGTTGCCCGCCCTGGCACCCGACCTGGCCACGGACACCGGGAGGGCTGCGCTCGGGGGTAAGGCGTGGAGCTTCACCCTGCGCAATGGCGTCACCTGGCAGGACGGCAAGCCCGTCACCTGCGCCGACGTCAAGTACGGCATATCACGCACCTACGCGACCGCCCAGATCGTCGGTGGTCTGACCTACGCTCTGGACTTCTTGGACGTGCCCCGCAACGGGGACGGTTCCAGCACCTATGCCGGCCCCTACGACAAGACCGGCCAGGCGGCCTTCGACAAGGCAGTCACCTGCGTGGGCCGGACCATAGTCTTCAAGCTCGCCAGATCCGTGCCGGACTTCAACCAGGTGGTGGCGCTGTCGGCCTTCGCCCCAGTGCGTGCGGATGAGGATCGTGGCGCCCGGTCGGCAACCGAGATCTTCTCCGACGGTCCCTACATGCTCAAGAGAGCCTGGCAGGTGGGAAAGGGTGCGACATTCGTGCGTAACCCGCAGTGGCAGCCGACGAGCGACCCGATCCGCACAGCGCGCCCGGCTCAGATGATCTACCAGGAAGGGATCCCGGTTGAGACGGTGCTCAGCAGGATCATGACGAGCGCGGGGTCGGACGCCTCTGCGGTGACAGCGGATTCCGCCCCACAGGTTCTGCAGAACGACATCCTGTCCAACCCGGAGATCACAGCTCGGTCGTCGAACCCGCGTGGGCCATTCGTGGACTATCTTCTGCCCAACTTCAGCCGGCCGACCATGGCCATTCCCACGGTCCGGCGGGCGCTGGCGATGGCTACGAACCGGGAGGCCTACGTCACTGCTCTGGGTGGAACCTCTGCTGCAGAAGCCACCTACGCGATGATCAACAAGTCCCTGCCTGCCTACCGCGACTTCAACCCTCTGAACGTCCCGCCCCGTGGTGATGCAGCCAGGGCGCGCACCCTGCTGCAGGCCTCAGGACTGACCCTGCCGGTCCCGATCACGGTGGCCTACCGAAGGGGCTCGCCCGCCGACAATGCCATGGCCGCACTGCAACAGGGCTGGCAGGACGCTGGGTTCTCGGTCACCCTCCTGGGAATCGAGAAGGACTACTTCACGAGCATCGCCTCTGTCCAGAGAAGCCGCAACTACGACGTGATGTGGGCGGTGGGGTCCGCCCAATGGCCATCAGGCTCGAGTGTGATCCCGTCGCTGTTCGACAGCCGGCTGAACCTCAGCGCCAGCTCGTCAGGTCAGGACTACGGCCGGTTCGCCAGTCCCGTCTTCAGTGCCAAGATCGATGCCGCCGCCAGGATCCCCGACGCGTCCCGTCGCGAGAAGGCATGGGGAGACCTTGACAAGGAGATCGCGGCCAATGTGGCGGCCATTGCTCTGACCAACTCGAAGTCGGTGTTCGTGCACGGCGCCGGCGTCACGAACTACATCGACAACCAGGCACTCTCTGGCACCGTCGACCTGGCGACGGTGTCCGTTCGGTGAGCGGCCACCTCACGTCCGAGGACGCGACGGCCGTGCCTAGGAGGGCAAGGCTGTTGTTCGTTCACGCACACCCCGATGACGAGACTCTGACGACTGGGCTGACCATGGCTGGCTACGCCTCTGGCCACCACGACGTTCACCTGCTCACCTGCACTGTCGGCGAGGAGGGCGAGGTGATCCCGCCGGCCCTGGCCCATCTTGGCGCCGACCGCGACAACACCCTCGGGCTGTGGCGCAGAGAAGAGCTTCGGTCAGCCATGTCGGTGCTGGGGGTCACCCACTCGGTGCTGGGGGAGGACCCGCAGCGGGGTGTGGCCTCGCGGTATCGCGACTCGGGTATGGCCGGCACCGCGAGCGCAGAGCATCCGGACGCTTTCGTCCGTGCCGACCCTGGCGAGGCCGTCGCCATGGTGGCAGATCACATCAGAGCACTGCGGCCGGACGTCGTGGTGACCTACGACGAACAGGGCGGCTACGGACATCCGGACCACATCCAGACCCATCGCGTGACAATGTCGGCTCTGTCGGCACTGGCTGCTGAGGCCGAATCCGACGGGGTGGCCGTGCCGGTGGCCTTCTGCATCCTCACCCCGGCGAGCTGGGCGTCGCAGGACCGTGCGTGGCTGCGTGACAACGTGGTGTCAGAGGGGTCGAACTGCATCGTCCTGCAACAGGCTGAGCCATATCCACCGTCAGTCGTGCCAGACGAAACTGTCACGCACGTAGTGGAGGAGCCGGCGTTGGTCGAGATGCAGAGCCGGGCACTGGCCCAGCACGCGACCCAGGTCATCGTCCACGAGGGCTACTACGAGTTGTCCAACCACATCGCGAGCAGGCTTGGCGGCCGTGAGGGCTTCGCGCGGTTCGACCCCGGTGCCGGCCAACTCGTGCCAGCGGCGCGCGGCGCGCTGCCGTCTCATGGCTTGCTGAGACACTCTGAGGGCCACCGATGAGCCAGAACACACCGGACAGTGAGGACAGAGACCTGCCGGACATCGACACCTTCCGACTGGCGATGGGTCGGTTCGCCACGGGCGTCGCGGTGCTGACCACGCGGACCCGCGATGTCGACCATGCCATGACCGCCAGCGCGCTGACCTCCGTGTCGCTTGAGCCGCTGCTGCTGCTCGTCTGCATCGAGCGCGAGGGACGCTTTCACGATGCCGTGCTCGATGCGGGGTTCTGGGGTGTCAGTGTGCTGTCCGGCCGCGACAGATCGGGCGCTGACTGGCTGGCAACACGAGGACGGCCGCTGCATGGTCAGCTCGATCGCCTTCCGCACCACCATGGTCCGCAGACCGGGGTGGCCCTGTTGGACGATGCACTGTCCACGTTCGAGTGTCGCACCACCGCTGTGCACCCGGCCGGCGACCACAGCATCGTGGTCGGAGAGGTTGTCTCGATACGAAGCGCGCCCCACAGTGGCGAGGCTCTGGTGTACTACCGCGGACGATACGGGACCTTGGCATGACAGTGCATGAGGAGATTGGTGACGATGCTACGTAACCGGACGGTACTAGGTTTAGCAACGGCTCTGATCGTGCTGGGTGGGGCCTATGGCGGGCTGGCGATCTTCTTGGCCGGCCACGCGGCCTCCAACGTCAGGGTGGACGGCATCGCGGTCGGCGGCATGTCATCCCGCGAGGCCACGGTCACCCTCGAGCGCGTTCTGGCCGACAGGGTCTTGCGACCCGTGCATCTCAGGGCGCAGTCACGCACGGTCGACATCCAACCCGGCGCCGCTGGCCTCGAGATGGACATGGGGGCCACGGTGGCGAGTCTGACCGGGTTCACCATGAACCCGCTGCGGATGTGGACACATCTGACGGGGACGGACAGCCAGCCCCTCAAGCTCCGCGTCGACCACGGCAAGCTCACCGCAGCCGTGGCCAAAGCGGCTGACGTCCTCGACAGGCCCGTGAAGGAGGGCTCGATCACGTTCGCCGATGGCAGGACGATCGGGGTCCCGTCCGTGGCAGGGAGGAAGGTCAGGATCCCTGAGACTGTGGATGCCGTGGCGTCCGTCTGGCCGCGCCAGCAGGCCGTCCAGGCCGTAACCAAGGTGACCCAGCCCAAGGTGTCGGCAGCCGAGATCAGGCGCGCCACAAAGGAGTTCGCGGTCCCTGCGATGTCGGCACCGGTGACGGTCCTGACGGGCCGGGACACCGTCGTTCTTCAGCCCAGGCAGTATGCCCCCGCACTGTCCACTGCCCTCGACGGCGCAGGCAGGCTCCAGCTCAGAGTCGACACGCCCACGCTGATGGCGGCGATCCGGGCGGCCGCTCCCGGCATCGAGCGCGCCCCGGTGGACGCGACCGTGCGGTTGGTCTCCGGCCGACCCCAGATCGTTCCTGCTGTCGCCGGGACGAGGTTGAACGCTTTGGACGCGTCAGCCCGGTTCCGCGCGGCTCTGACCTCATCACCGCGTACCGTGACGATCAGGCTGGCACCCGCCCCGCCCAAGGTGACCACCGCGACGGCTCAGGGCTGGCAGATCAAGGAAGCGATCTCGACCTTCACCACGCAGTTCCCGGTCAACCCGCCACGGACCAACAACATCAAGATCGCCATCGCGACGTTGAATGGCACGCTCATCCGCCCCGGTGACCAGTTCAGCCTCAATGCCACTTTGGGAGAACGGACGGCCGCCAAGGGCTACCGGAAGGCCCCCGTCATCTATGCCGGCCGCCTGGTGAGTGACTACGGCGGCGGCGTCTCGCAGGTCTCGACGACGACCTTCAACGCGGCCTTCTTTGCTGGAGTCAGGATCAACGAGCACACCGCACACTCCTTCTACATCGCGCGTTATCCTGAGGGTCGCGAGGCCACGGTGTCGTGGCCCGACGTCGACCAGAAGTGGACCAACGACACGGGATTCGGCATCCTCATCCAGGCCCACGTCGAAGGCAACAACATCACCGTGACCCTCTGGGGGACCAAGACGAGGGACATCGAGGCCGTCAAGGGCCCTCGGCGCAAGGTCGTTCAACCCAAGATCATCGTCGACGCTCACCCTGGCTGTGTGCCGCAACTTCCGACGCCCGGCTTCGACGTGACGGTGACGCAGATCTTCAAGAAGAGCGGGGCACAGGTCAAGACGGTGCCTTTCAACACCCACTACATCCCCGAGGACAGCGTGAAGTGCACTCCTCCAGTGGCCCCGGTGGCCCCGGTGGTTCAGCCACCGAGGTAGCAGTACGCGTGGTGGGTCCTGAAGCCGAGCCGTTCATAGAGGCCCCGGGCCGGCGAGTTGGCTTCTGGCACCTGCAGATACATGGACCGTATGCCGCGTGAACGCGACGCGTCCGCAAGTGCGCCCATGAGCTGCGACGCGACACCGGTACGTCGGCGTTCCGGCGCCACGTGCAGTGCGAACACCCCCGCCCAACCCTGTGCGAAGGCGAGTCGCGCGATGGCGGCGACGCCACCATCGACCTCCAACGAGGCGAACAGCTGATCCGGTGAACCGGTCATCACGGCCTGGACCGCGGAGCGTGAGACGTTGGTGTTGAGGACATCCTGAGCGGCCCAGGCATCCCACCATCGGGGCGAGGGAGAGGACTCGAGCCGAACCTCGGCGCCCGAGGGATGGAGGGGCTCGGGGGGCAACGCTGCGGTGGCGGCGGTCAGAACTGCGGTGCTGTTGAACGACTCGTAGGCGCGCGTCAGGAGCTCGCGGCCGAGCGGGTCGTCCTCTACCGCGAAGCCCGCTGGACCAAAGAGAACGAACAGGCGTCGCAGCCCCCGCTCGTCGTACCAGCTCTCGCAGTGGTCGACCGCCTCGGACAGTGACAGACCCGGATTGCCAAGCGGCAGAACCGAGTTGACCCTTCCGGTGAACCCGCCCCGGGCCCGCAGGAGCCAGCCGCCGAGCTCGGCGCGCTCTAGCGGCGGGCACCCCTCGACCATGATCCGCTCCAGGTCGTGCATCGAGATGGCCAGGTGCGGGGCGCCCCGACGGGTGGACCTGGGCGGGACCTCCTTGGCTGCCACGACATCGGCCCGGTTGATCACCTCCACGCCGCGTCGGGTCCGGACTGAGACGGTGTCGGCGTCTATCGCCACGAGGTCGCCCAGCGCGTCCGTGACGCCGTGCTCGATGCGGCGGCGGACCACAGCACGCATGCCGGGCCGGAGCTTGTCGACGGGATCTGAGTCGGTCATGACGGAGTCTTCGCTTCCTTTGATGAAATTCTTCTCGGTGGCTGGCCCCGGGTACAGTCTGGTCTGGGGATTGGGCATACTAGGTGTTGTCTGCAGCCGCCCTTCAGGAGGACCATTCACTATGACTTATGTCATCGCTCAACCTTGCGTCGACGTCAAGGACAAGGCATGTATCGAGGAATGCCCGGTTGACTGTATCTACGAGGGTGAGCGCACGCTCTACATTCACCCTGACGAGTGCGTCGACTGTGGCGCCTGCGAACCGGTCTGCCCGGTCGAGGCCATCTTCTACGAAGACGACACCCCGGAGCAGTGGAAGGACTTCTACAAGGCCAACGTCGAGTTCTTCGACGACCTCGGAAGCCCCGGCGGCGCAGCCAAGCTCGGCAAGATCCCCAAGGACCACCCGCTGGTCGCTGCCCTGCCGCCGCAGAAGCACGAAGAGTAGGACCGAAAGGTCGGCACGACAATGGGCTATGACACCGACGAGCACGATGGATAGCCTTCCGCAGTTTCCATGGGACTCGCTTGCTCCGTACAAGGAGCGGGCGAGTTCTCATGTTGAGGGGCTGGTCGACCTCTCGGTGGGAACCCCCGTCGATCCGACGCCGGATGTTGTCAGGGCCGCCCTTGCTGCCGCGGCCGACGCCCACGGCTACCCGCAGACGTGGGGCACGCCCGCACTCCGGGAGGCCGTGGCGGCCTGGTTCGCACGGCGTCGCGGCGTTCCGGATGTGAATCCCGACGGAGTCCTGCCGACTGTGGGCAGCAAGGAGCTGGTGGCCTGGCTGCCCACCTTGCTCGGTGCCGGCCCCGGCGACGTTGTCGCGCTCCCCGACATTGCCTATCCGACGTATGACGTGGGCGCACGCCTCGCGGGCGCCTCGCCGCGGCTGATGCACGGTCTCACCGCTGCGGGACCGATGCCGGCTGTGACGTCAATGACAGCGACGAAACTGCTCTGGGTCAACAGCCCCAGCAATCCCACAGGGCAGGTTCTCGGCATCGAACATCTCGCGAAGGTGGTGCGATGGGCGCGGCGACATGGAGTGATCGTCGCCAGTGACGAGTGCTACGCCGAGTTCGACTGGAGGTCGGATGACACGGCGGTGGGGTCGGAGCTGTCAGCTCCGGGAGCCGTCCCGAGCATCCTTGACCCACGGGTGTGTGATGGTAATCACGAAGGCCTGCTCGCCGTCTACTCGCTGAGCAAGCAGAGCAACATGGCCGGCTATCGCGCGGCCTTCGTGGCGGGCGATCCGGCGCTTGTCGGCCGGCTGCTCGAGATTCGCAAACACGCAGGGATGATGGTCCCCTGGCCGGTCCAGCAGGCGATGGTCGCAGCCCTCGCTGACGATGCCCATGTGGCGCGACAGAGGGCGCGATACGGCGTGCGGCGTGGGCTGCTGAGGTCCGCCCTAGAGAACGCCGGATATCGCATCGAGCACTCGGAAGCGGGCCTGTACCTATGGATCACGAGGGATGGTCGCGACGCGGACGACGGCGGCGACGCTGCCCCGGCTGCGCAGGTTGGTCCGGACTGGTCGTTGGTTTCCGAGATGGCCGACCTGGGCATCCTCGTGGCGCCGGGGAGCTTCTACGGCGCTGCAGGTAGGCGCCATGTGCGGATGGCCCTGACTGCCACCGATGAACGCATCAATGCTGCGGTGAGGCGCTTGGCTCACTATGGACACGGCGGCTGATGGTGTCCGAGACTTGATCCAAGCACCCGCATCGCCTTGTGCGGGGGTATCTTGACCGACAGCGCGCGACCTGGCATATCGCGCCAGGATACAAGGAGGTCAACTACTTCATGATTATCGACACAGCAGACGCCGTACTGCGCGCCGGCGACATTGAGCTGAAGTGCCCGCTGCTCCTGGCCTCGGAGGGCAGTGACGCGTACGACGTGTCGAACCTTCTGAAGGAGACGGGCCGCGTCACGCTCGACCCAGGCTTTGTCAACACGGCCTCCTGCCGTTCGTCGATCACGTTCATCGACGGTGACGCCGGCATTCTTCGCTACCGTGGCTATCCGATCGAGCAGCTGGCCGAGCAGTCCACCTTCTTGGAGACCTCTTACCTGCTCATCTACGGTGAGCTTCCGACCCCCGCGGAGCTGGACGACTTCGACATGCGGATCCGCCGTCATACGTTGTTGCACGAGGACCTGAGGAGCTTCTTCCAGGGGTTTCCGCGGGACGCGCACCCGATGCCCGTGTTGTCGTCGGCGGTCTCCGCGCTCTCGACGTTCTATCAGGACAGCCTCGACCCGTTCGACGCCGAGCAGGTCGAGATGTCGACGGTGCGCCTGATGGCCAAGCTGCCGACCATCGCGGCATACGCCTTCAAGAAGAGCGTGGGACAGCCGTTCCTGTACCCCGACAACTCCCTGTCGCTGGTGGAGAACTTCCTGCGGATGACCTTTGGCTTCCCGGCCGAGCCGTATGACTTCGACCCCATCAAGGTCAAGGCGCTGGATCAGCTGCTGATCCTGCACGCCGACCACGAGCAGAACTGCTCCACGTCGACGGTGCGTCTGGTCGGTTCCTCCCATGCCAACTTGTTCGCCTCCGTCTCGGCTGGCATCAACGCACTGTTCGGGCCCCTGCACGGGGGCGCCAACCAGGCTGTGCTCACGATGCTTGAGCAGATCAAGGCCGACGGCGGCGACGTCAACGAGTTCGTGCGTAAGGTCAAGAGCAAGGAGAAGGGTGCCAAGCTCATGGGCTTTGGGCACCGGGTCTACAAGAACTACGACCCGCGTGCGGCCATTATCAAGAAGACCGCCGACCAGCTCCTGGAGAGCCTCGGCCAACGCGACGAGCTGCTGGATATCGCCTTCAATCTCGAGCAGAGGGCGCTCTCGGACGAGTACTTCATCGAGCGCAAGCTGTACCCGAACGTCGACTTCTATACCGGGCTGATCTACCGGGCGATGGGCTTTCCCCCCAAGATGTTCACCGTGTTGTTTGCCCTCGGGCGGCTTCCGGGCTGGATCGCCCAGTGGCGCGAGATGATCGAGGATCCCGACCTCAAGATCGCCCGTCCACGTCAGCTCTATGTGGGACCCACCGAACGCAAGTACGTGCACGTCAGCAGGCGCTGACGCGACCCAGCACCCACGGCCATCCCGCGCCGACCGCCGATCCTGCACCGACTGCCTTTGCTCCGTTCAGACCGCTGCGCAGCCTGATTCCGGGGCCACGAACCGGCCTGGACTGAGCAAAGGCTCAACGACGGGTGATCATCACCGAGGTCGGGGCAATGGGCTTGGTGGTGGCGTGCCACGACCAAGCCTTCTCGCTGCGCGCTCGAGTCCAGGCGCGGTCGCCGACCTTGACCGAGGTGATGCCATCGGCTTCGGCGTGGGCCACGGCCCAGGAGCCCGCGGCCCACGCCCTTTGGGAGCCGCGGCCGGTCGCCCGTACTCCGTCTCCCTCGACGGTTGCAGGCACGCCCAGCTGAGCGGTGAGTTGTGCCGCGATGCTTGCCGCGGGGGTACTGACCTTTGCGGCGTCCAGCCGGCAACCGACGCCGCCAGGAGAGTGGCCGGCCAGAGTCGAGGCGAGGATGCGGCCCTCCTCCTCGTGGTCGGCGTAGGCCTGTGGGAACCCGCTGTGCTGGACTTCCTGGGCCACCTGGGTGATCGCCATGGACTGATAGCCGTCGACCTTGATCAGGGCGTCGTAGAACTTGTTGGTCGCATGGACGGGGTCAAGGATCTGCGCCTTGGTGCCCCATCCCTGGCTCGGGCGTTGCTGGAACAATCCGAGCGAGTCGCGGTCACCGAACCTGATGTTGCGCAGCTTGGACTCCACGATCGCTGTCGCGTTGGCGATCGTCGCGGCACGCGCGGGCAGGCCGCGCTTGATGGCTATGGCGGTGATCGTGGCCGCGTTGGCAGTCTGCTCGGGGGAGAACGTGACGCTGCGTCCAAGCGCCGTGGCACGACATGACGGCTCACCGAAGTTGGTCCTGAACGTGGTGTACGCGAAGTAGCCGGCGCCGCCAACCATCAGGACGATGACCGGCAATACGATCCGGCCGACCCAACGTCGTCGGCGTCGACCGTGGCCGATCGACTTGTGCGGGATCCGACGCTCAGTGGTTGGCATGCAGGGCCGCGTTCAGGGAGATGCCCGCACCGGCGCGCGAACGGGCCTCGACGGTGCCGGTGACCGAGTTGCGGATGAACAGCATCCCCGAGCCGCCGGAGAGCTCCCTGGCCTTGACCACTCGTCCGTCCTGCAGGGTCACCTTGGTGCCGGCTGTGATGTAGAGGCCCGCCTCCACGACGCAGTCGTCACCAAGCGAGATGCCGAGTCCCGACTCGGCGCCCAACAGGCAGCGCTCGCCGATGCTGATCCGGTCGGTGCCACCTCCCGACAGAGTTCCCATGATCGATGCGCCGCCGCCGATGTCCGAGCCGTTGCCGACCACCACGCCCGCCACGATGCGGCCCTCGACCATGGAGGTCCCCAGGGTTCCGGCGTTGAAGTTGACGAAGCCCTCGTGCATCACGGTGGTGCCGGGGGCCAGGTGGGCACCCAGTCGCACCCGGGCGGCGTCGGCGATGCGAACGCCGCTCGGCACCACGTAGTCGGTCATCCGGGGGAACTTGTCGACGCTGAAGACCTGGACGGGACCGGAGTCGCGCAGTCGCATGCGGGTGTGCTCGAAGTTCTCGACGGGGCAGGGGCCCACGTTGGTCCACACGACGTTGTTGAGCACCCCGAAGATGCCTTCGAGGTTGATCGTGTTGGGTCGCACAAGGCGGTGGGAGAGCAGGTGCAGACGCAGGTAGGCATCTGAGGGGTTCGCAGGCGCCACATCAAGGTCGACTGCGACATGGACCACGTGCGCGCGCACGCCCCGGCGCGGGTCCTCCTTGGCAGCCGCAGCGAGCTCGGCCGGCGGACCGTAGGGGTCCTCGGTGTCAGCGGGTCCCAGCGCCGGAGAGGGGTACCACGTATCCAGGACCTGCCCGTCTGTGGTCACCGTGGCCAGTCCATATCCCCACGCGCTGCGCTCGCTCGTCATGGGCACAAGCCTAGGTGTACTGACCGAGGGCGCTGACCCCCGCCGGATACCCTGCCTGTCATGCCCTCCATCAAGTCATCCACGCCCCGTCTCGATCTGGGAACCGACGTGGTCACCCTGACAGCGGCCCTGTGCGACATCGAGTCTGTCAGCGGCAGCGAACAGCGGATTGCCGACGCCGTCGAGGCTGCTCTACGCCCACTGCGCCACCTGCAGGTGACTCGTGACGGGCATGCCGTCATCGCCCGTACCAACCTGGGGCGTGGTGAGCGGGTCGTGCTGGCTGGTCATCTTGACACGGTCCCGCTGACTGACCCGCCGAACCTTCCGACGCGCCGCGTGGGCGACGACCTGGTCGGTCGCGGCACCTGTGACATGAAGGGCGGGGTGGCCGTTGCGCTGCGCCTGGCGGCTGCGCTGTCCGAGCCGAACCGCGACGTCACCTACGTCTTCTACGACTGTGAAGAGATCCAGAGCGAGCGCAACGGCCTGGCTCGAGTCGGGCGCAACAACCCGGAGCTGCTGAAGGCCGACTTCGCGGTGCTGCTCGAGCCGACCGGCGCCACCATCGAGGGCGGCTGCAAGGGCACCCTGAGGGTGGAGGTCACTGCCAAGGGCAAGGCGGCACACTCGGCGCGGCCGTGGAACGGCCACAACGCAATCCACGAGGCGATGACCATCCTGGGCCGGTTGGTGGCCTATGAGTCGCAGACCATAGACGTCGACGGGCTCGAGTACCGCGAGGCGCTCAGCGCGGTCGGCATCCGGGGCGGGGGCGCCGGAAACGTCATCCCCGACGAGTGCGTGGTCACGGTCAACTACCGGTTCGCCCCTGACAAGTCGGGCACTCAGGCCCTGGCGCACGTGAGCGAGCTGTTCGAGGGGTATGCCGTGGAGCTCACCGACATCGCGGACGGCGCACGGCCGGGGCTGCACCTGCCAGCCGCCCGAGCCTTTGTCCAGACGTTGGCGGTGCCGGTGCATGCCAAGGAGGGCTGGACCGACGTAGCCCGGTTCGCCGAGCTGTCGATCCCGGCGGTGAACTTCGGTCCCGGAGACCCGAACTGGGCTCACCACGATCAGGAACACTGCCCGGTGCATCAGCTGGTTGACGTGGAGGCGGCGTTGTTGCGTTGGCTTGATTCAGCGTCGGTATAGGTAGGTTGGTGCCGTGACCGAGAAGAACTATGACTATCTCACCGGCCCTGTCACGTTACGTCGCAGCAAGGTGCCACCGACCACGACGGATCAGCGGTTGCTGGACAACGTGGGGCCGTCCGACTGGCTGCATGCCGACCCCTGGCGCGTGCTGCGGATCCAGAGCGAGTTCGTCGAGGGATTTGGCGCACTCGCCGAGGTCGGTCCGGCCGTCAGCGTGTTCGGTTCCGGGCGCACCAAGCCACTGGACCCGAACTACGCCCTTGGGGTCGCGGTCGGCAAGGCGTTGGCGCAGGCGGGCTATGCCGTCATCACCGGTGGTGGCCCCGGTGCCATGGAGGCCGCCAACAGAGGTGCCCTCGAGGCTGGCGGCACCTCGGTCGGGCTAGGGATCGAGCTTCCATTCGAGCAGGGCCTGAACCGCTATGTCGACCTTGGGGTCAACTTCCGGTACTTCTTCGCCCGCAAGATGATGTTCGTGAAGTACGCGCAGGGGTTCGTCGTCTTGCCCGGCGGCTTCGGCACCCTGGATGAGCTCTTCGAGGCCTTGACGCTGGTGCAGACGCGCAAGGTCACCTCCTTCCCGCTGGTGCTCATCGGCACGGCGTACTGGGGTGGTCTGCTGCAATGGCTGCGCGAGACTGCTGCTGCCACGGGGACCATCACCCTGGCCGACATCGACCTCCTGCATGTCACCGACGACGTCGACGAGGCCGTGAGCATCATCGTCCGCGCGGACAATCACCCGGTTGCCAGACGCCCCGAATAGGGGATATCCCTAGGCGAGCGCCCGCCGTGCCAATGCCGGTATGCCGCTCCGCAGACCGGCAACCATGTCCAGCACCTGTCGGGTCTGGGCGACATCGTGCGCACGCACCATCCGTACGCCCTCCCAGACTCCGACGGCAGTGGTGGCCAACGTGCCGGTGATGCGGTCTGACTTGCGGCCGTTCAGCCCAAGGGTCTCGGCGATGAACTTCTTGTTGGACACAGCGAGCAGCACTGGCCATCCGGTTTCGACCAGGGTGCTGACCTGGCCGGTGACCTGGAGCGAGTGGTAGGTGTTCTTGCCGAAGTCCTGGGCGGCGTCGATCAGCAGGCCGTCCTCGCGCACGCCGGCTGCCACCGCCGCGTCGGCCTGACGACTCAGGTCTGCGACCGTCGCGGCGACTACGTCGTCGTAACGGACCCGGTGCGGGTCGGTGCGCGGCGGATGGCCACCCGTGTGTGCGCACACATAGCCTGCACGGTGCGCCCCGGCGACTGCGGCCAGCTCAGGGTCGTGACCGGCCCAGGCGTCGTTGACCAGGTCTGCCCCGGCGTCACAGGCGGCATCGGCAACGCCGGCCCGCCAGGTATCGATGCTGATCACCAGATCCGGATAGGTCTCACGGATCGCCGCGATGAACGACACCACCCTGCGCAGCTCCTCGGCCACACTGACTTCGGGCCCCGGGCCTGCCTTGACCCCGCCGATATCGACCGCGTCGGCACCGTCCGCCACGGCATGCGCCACGGCTGAGAGGGCGACCTCGTCGTCGAGATAGCTGCCCGCGTCGTAGAAGGAGTCGGGCGTGCGGTTGATGATCGCCAGCAAGCCCGTCTCGCCAGGTGAGAACGTTCGGCCGCGCAAACGAAGGTCGTGACCGCTTGGAAGATGGCGAGGCATGGCACGATCATCTCGTGATCCTGTTCCTGTTGCTCATCGTCGTTCTGCTGATCGGCCTCACCGCCGCTGCCGTGATGGGCAAGATCGGCGGTTTCCTGGCCGACCCCGCGTCCAGCCAGTCCTTCGGCGGCGTCCCAGCCGGGCCGCTGTCCACCGACGACCTGGCGCACCTGCATTTCGACCAGGCGCTGCGCGGCTACCGCATGGATCAGGTCGACGAGGTGATCGACGCATTGAGCGCACGCTTGCGCGAGCTCGAGTCCGAGGTCTCCTCCTTGTCCGTCCCAGGTGCCTCGTCGCCCGCGGCGGGCGACTCGCGCGACGTCAGCAACGAGTCACAGGGGTAGCGACCAGATGATGGGAACGTCTGCTATCGAGCGAAATGGCTCAGGGCGATGGTGAGCGCCGTAGGCATCGTGGTCGACGACAGTGGCGTGGCACGCTGCTGGTGGGCCGCCGGCCCGGACGACTACATGGCCTATCACGACGACGAGTGGGGTGTCGCCGTCCACGGTGAGGTCGGGCTGTTTGAGCGCCTGACGCTCGAGGCCTTCCAGTCTGGGTTGTCCTGGCTGACGATCCTGCGCAAGCGCGAGGGTTTCCGGGCGGCCTTCGCCGGGTTCGACCCTGAGGCTGTTGCTGCCTTTGGTGAGGATGATCTCGAACGGCTGATGGCCGACACCTCCATCGTGCGCAACCGGCTGAAGATCAGGGCCGCAGTCACCAACGCCCGGGCTGTGGTTCGGCTGCGTGACCACGGTGGGATCGATGAGCTGTTCTGGTCCTTCGTGCCGGTCGCGCGCAGTCAGCCGCGCACTCCTGCTGATGTTCCGGTGACCACCGTCGAGTCCATTGAGCTGGCAAAGACGTTGAAACGCAACGGTTTCGTCTTCGTCGGCCCCATCACGGCGTATGCCGGGATGCAGGCCTGCGGGCTCGTGAACGATCATCTGGCCGGCTGCCACAGGGACGGGGCCAGGTTGCCGAGGTCGGCTACCCGGCTGCCCTGCCGATAGATGCGGCTGTCGGTGTCGTCCAGCAAGAACCGTCCCTCCGACGAATTCCCCGCCGTAGTGGGTCCAGCGACGCGTTCGATGACGTGCTGAGCGACACTCGTGTGGTGGACCAGCGCGAGAGGGTGATCAGCAGAGCCTCCGATGAGGACGAGGGTGCCAGAGCTCTGACACCCTTGCGCTCGAGATGGGAGCGCGCGCTGCCTTGGCTGATGGCGCTGGCCTTCACCGGTATCTACGCGACGATCTCGGTGGCTCGGTTCGAGCGGTTGGCGGCACGGTCGTTCGACCTGGGGATCTTCGAGCAGGCAATCCGTCACTATGCGTACCTGCAGGCTCCGATCGTCGACCTCGAGGGTGCCGGCCACAACTTCCTGGGTGACCACTGGAGCCCTGCGATAGCGGTCTTCGCCCCGTTCTACCGGCTGTTCCCGACCCCCGTGACGCTGCTCGTCGGACAGGCCGTGGTGATTGCATTGGGGGTTGTACCCATCACCCGGGCGGGGATGCGTCACCTGGGCCGCTGGTCCGGGGTCGCGGTCGGTCTGGCGTTCGGCATGTCCTACGGCATCCAGGCCGCGGTGGACTTCGACGTCCATGAAGTGTCCCTGGCGGTCCCATTGCTGGCGTTCGCACTCGAGGCGTTCCTCGCGGGTCGTTGGACAGCCGTGGTGGCCTGGGCGGCCCCTCTTGTCCTGGTGAAGGAGGATCTCGGACTGACCGTCGCCGCCCTCGGGCTCGTGCTCGTGCTGGTCGGTGCCCGGAGATGGGGTCTTGGTCTTGCAGCCTTCGGACTCGCCTCGTTCGCGCTCACGATGATGGTCCTGATCCCGCACTTCAGCGCGGCGGGCGGTGAGTCGCGCTTGTCCGTGATGGCATCACAGTCGGGAACCGGTGACTCTCTGCTGCACCGCCTTCTCAGTCTGCTTCTTCACGTGTCGACATCCGGGCCAGGAGTGACCACGGTCCTGTTGTTGTTGGGGGCGACGGCTTTCCTGGCCACGCAGTCGCCCCTGCTGATCCTTGTGCTGCCGACGCTGGCCTGGCGCTTTCTCTCGACCAACGAGAACTTCTGGGGACAGTCGTTCCACTACGACCTGGTGCTGATGCCGATCGTGTTCGCTGCCCTGGTCGACGGTGTGGTGCGAGCCCGGCGCAACAGCTGGCGGCCGTTGCGCTGGTACGCCCGCGCGGCCCCGACCCTGGCTCTGCTCATCGGGGTCTTTCTCTGCACGCGCTATCCGTTCCGTGACCTGGTCAATCCCGCGACCTACCAGCCCAGTCCTCGTGCCCAGGCCGCCGAGCGGATCCTGTCCAGGATTCCCGACGGCGCGACGGTAGAGACCGACCTCGGCCTGATTGCCAAGCTCACGCATCGAACCCGTGTGTTCTTTGTCGGTAGTGCCGCACCGGTCGTACCGCAGTTCGTCCTCATCGCCCAACCGGACGAGAACCAGGCCCGTGATCCGGTGAAATATGCCGAGACCCTGCACCCCGGCAAGACGTACGCGCTCGTGTATGTCGAGGACGGCTACACCCTGGTGCGCCGCGCCTCCTGAACCGGCAGCCTGCTCCTCAGCGACCCTGGAAGGACGGTTTCTCCTTGGCGAGGAAAGCCCCCACCGCAGCGGCGTGGTCCTGACTGCCGCCGGTACGAGCCATCTGGTCGGCTTCCTGGGCGAGTGACTCGTTCAGCGGGTGACCTGCCGAGAATGCCACCGAGCGCCGGATGGAGCCGTAAGCCATGGTTGGGCCCGCGGCCAGGGTCCGGGCGAGCTCGCCGACGACGGTGGGGAGCTCCGCCTCGCTGACCACGCGGTTGACCATGCCGAGCTCGAGCGCCTCAGCCGCCGGGACGGTGCGCGGGAACATCAGCAGCTCCTTGGCCTTGGCGATGCCGATCAGTCGTGGCAGG